>Ga0306925_10002264_pt1 | contig 16441 bp, 16 predicted proteins | sample flu12Cox44000176_FD_203755 | JGI IMG/M metagenome (GOLD analysis project Ga0306925, IMG submission 203755) | Lab enrichment of tropical soil microbial communities from Luquillo Experimental Forest, Puerto Rico - flux8day.12C.oxic.44.000.176 (v2)... | ecosystem: Environmental > Terrestrial >... | reverse complement strand
CGCGTTCAACCGTGCCAAATCGTCGTGCCACGCTCGCAGCAATGCGTTCGGCGCGTGGGCCGTGTTCGAGATGGCGGAAATGTTTCATCAACGCCCCGGTATTGATGTCCACGGGGCAGGCCATTGCGCAGGACCCATCGCCTGCGCAGGTCTGGATGGCGTCGTAGTCGTATTCGGCGAGAATCTGCGCGGATACGCTTGAGGCTTCGGACTGTCGCGCCATCTCGCGGCGCAGCGCGATCCGCTGGCGCGGGGTGGTGGTCAGGTTTCGGCTGGGGCAGACGGGCTCGCAATAGCCACACTGGATGCAGCGATCGACAGTTTCCTCGATTGCGGGCGAAGTCTGCAGGTTCTTCAGATGGCTTTCCGGATCGTCAGTAAGCACGACTCCCGGCGCGAGAATATCTTCAGGATCGGCGAGGCGTTTCAGCTTCCACATCAAGCCAGTAAGTTTTCGGCCCCACTCACGCTCAACGTAGGGCGCGACGTTGCGGCCGGTGCCGTGTTCAGCTTTGAGCGAGCCGTCATACTTGCCGACAACCAATTCGGCGACGTCCTGCATGAACGCGCCATAGTGCGCGACCTCTGCCGGATCGTTGAGAAAGGGCGTGATCAGGAAATGCAAGTTGCCGGCCGAGGCGTGTCCGAAGACGATTCCGGCGTAGTGGTGCTTGGCGAACAGCGCCTGCAAATCGAGTGCGCCGTCCGCGAGCCGCTCCGGCGGGAAACACACGTCCTCTAGAATGAACGACGAGCCTGAAGGACGTGCCCCGCCGACCGATGCCAAGAGCCCGCTGCGCACGTTCCAGAACTGCGCCGCCAAGACCGGATCGCGGGTGAATTCAGCAGGCTCAAGCAGCTTCAGCCCCGCCAGCGTCGCGGCGGCAATGCGCTCAGCCTCGGCGCGGGCTACTTCACTGGGGGCGCGAAATTCGACCAGCAGCCCCGTCGCCTGCTCGGGCAGCATTTTCCAGCGCTCCGGTGACGGCACCGCTCAAGCTCGGCCCGCGAAAATCAGCAGTGAAGGTGACTGGCGCGGATCGGCGCTATTGACGCGATGCGGCGCATGATCAAGAACGGCCATTCGGCGGAGCAGCCGGCGAACGTCGTGCAAGTCGTCATGGTCGGTAATACGCATTAGGGCGGTACGGCCAATAGGGCGGATAAGCGCTATAAACGTAGTAAGGCCGATAGTAGTACGCGTAGCCGATGGTCCAGCATCGTCGTCCCCACCAGCCGCAGACATACGGCACGTCCTGTACAACGTTTGCCTGCGCGGACCTGACGGCTGGCGCAGGCGTAACGGCCTCGGTCGCAGCCGCTGCGAGCGCTGTAGCCGTGAACACGGCCGCGGCCCCCGTCATGATGATTCTACGCATGACAAGCTCCTTCTTTGGCCATGTTGCCCGTGGGTTACGCTTTGTGACTTGGCTGCAGAGTCAAGCGCCCAAACCACCCACAGGACAAGCCGATTCGTTTCATCGAAAACCCGCTTTAGGTCGCGAACATCCACGTTACCAGGTGGTGATGAACGATCCCGCGATCATCTGCACGTTGTAGTTCGGGTTGTTGTAGCCAAGCCAAAGCGCGTTGGCGCTGACGGCGGGAGTGAATGGAGCCAGCAGATCGTTTGCCCAGTTGGCGACGGAATTGCTCTCCCAGGTGTAGCGCAGCTTCAGCTTGGCATCACCGGTCCATCCCATTTGCGCGACCCAGGCGCGGTCGAACTTGTAGATCGCCGTTGCGTCCAAACGCCGGAACAATGTCGTCACGTCAGGGAATGCACCTTGACACATCGCGCAGGCAGCGTTGGGCGCGGCAGTCAAGAGCTGCTGCTGGACCGTTCCCTTCGAGACCGTGTAGCGCACGGTCAGGTCCAATTCATCCGGAATTGCCGTCCAATTTGCCACCCCCGTAATCGTATTCACGCGCTCCCTATCCGAGGTCGTGATCAGGCAGTTTGCATTCAGCCCAGTGGTGCAGTTCCCGGGAGCGGCTTCGAAGGGCCAGCCGAAAGGAAGGCCAAATATGGATGTCGTGGCAGTATTCGTATAATTATACAGCGTCTGATCGTAATACTCCCAGTAATACGACACCGCGAATGATACACGCGGCGTTACGACCCAACCGACGTCGACACCCGAACTCGTGACTCGACTGTCGTTCACACCCTCCTCGTGAAGTGGATTGAGCCCATAGTTGTCATCCTTGAACTTGAACGTGGGGGTGACAGTGATGCCGGGAAACGCCACGATGTCAACGAATACGTTCGCTGTCGTTCGTTGACGATTGTCGAACATGAATTGTCGGTAGCACGGGCAATAGAACCAGCTTGTGCTCTGCTGTGGGGTGAACGGAGCCACTGTCGGGAATTGAATTTGTTGCACAAACTGCGGATAGTTGTAGTTCTCGAAGGTTCGAGTGCCATAGCCGCCGCTTGTACGGACGGTAAACCAGGTCGTCGGCTTCCAATCCATAGACACTTTTCCGGAATTCTCATTGGTGACATTGACGTCTGTCTGCTGGTAGTTGTAGCGCTCGTAACCGTACTCGGCGTTGAAATTCCATTCGCGGGACGGCCGCCAATTCAACGTAGCCCCGGCGTCCTGCTTGGTGTAGCCGATCGTTAGGCTCGAAATCGTGTTTTCGAATCCCGTACCTGCTGCAGTAGCTCCTCCGCAAGGATTGCCGCCTGGGACGATCGTAGCACCGGTTCCGCTATCGGATATCCAGCACGGGAAAATGACGCGCGGCGTCTGATTGTCGAAGTTGTAATAGCGATAGCTTAATTTTGAAGTCAAATCTGGGAGAATCTTGGTTGTGATCACGTTGTTGCTCAGAAGTGTGTTGATTGCACCATTGAGGCTGGTGGTCGGCAGGGCGCCGAGCGTGTTCCAGTTAGCGCCACCGTTGAATGGGGAAGCTACCGCAAGGGGGTTATTCGTCATCGGCTGGAACTGATCGTTCTGCCGCATCGCCGTGTAGTTGACCGTGCCGACGTAGCGACTCAGGAGTGGCAGATCCGCTGCCACTGTTCCAGCGACGCCGTTGGCTGAATTGCTGGGTGGCGTCGAAACCTGTGCCGATACGCAACTCGGCGTTCCTGCTGCGGCTGCTGTGGGTCTCACGCAGGATCCCAAAGTGGGGGTAAAAGGATTCTGCACGAAGTAGGATGAGATGCTGTCGGTATATTGCGAGCCGTTATAAGCCACCTGCACCGAGTACTTTCCCCCCCATGGCGAGAGGCCGGCATATTCGCCGTTCGCGCCGAAATCCTGCGTCGTATCCTTTACCGGCGCTGGATGCTCCTCAGGCTGAAGACCGCCACTGCCAAAGCCGGTGAAAGTGAGGCCGGCGACCTGCGAGCCCTGCCGCGTCATGTGCGAATAATCCGCCCTAATGTCCCAGGCCTCCGTGGGCGTCCAGCGGTAGGCGACGGCAGCGGTGTTGCGCTCGATGCCAATATCCTGCTGGTGCAACAAGCCTTGAAGGCTGGCCGGTGACGCAACGGCGAAAGGACCGCTCGCAGCGGTCAGGACTGAGGTTCCCGCTCCGATAAACGGCGTCAGCGCGCTCGTGCTGTACACATGCGGCGTCTGATCCCACACCACCGAGACGTAGTGCTCGCCGGCCTTGGACGCGTAGAGCCAGTAACTCTCATCGCTATAGCCGATATTGTTGGCCCATATATCGGCTTGGTAGAGACCATCGACGCTGCCGATTGCGGCGTGGCCGCCGCCAAACATTCCAGGCGCGATCGTGCTGTACTCATAGTATTTCGCCAGACTCTTCTGGTTGTCATAAACCGGTCCGTTCCGCGATGGGCCATTGGTAAAGTCGCGGTAGCCGACCTCGACCGCCCCGTGGGTCCACCAGTAAGGCACCGGTTCGGCTACAGGCACAGCCCCGGTGAGCAACACTGCACCGTCCGGCGATACCGGTGGCGGCGCGGGCCATTTCGCGCCGGTGAAGTCTCCGTTGGTCCACGCATTGGCGCCGGTCGCGAACCCGCCTTCACAGCAGCCGCGAACGTGTGGATCGATGGCGTAGAATTCCTGAGCGGTTGCGCGGGTCGAAACCAACCCTGCCCCAACCAACGCTGCGCCGACCATGCAGGTCCGCAGCAATCCGATTTGACGTGACATTGCCCCCAAGCTCCCCGTCCTTGAACTGCTCCCTGTTTCCCCCTTTTCGACGCGCTGCTTTTGTTGTTTCACCTCAACGCTGGAAAACCGCACCGGCAGGACTGTTGCTGCCATGAATCAGCGTGTGGCAGTTCTGGCAGGCGCGGCTCATGGTGAACTGCGAACCCGGTCCGGCCTGCGTATGGCCGATCGTATGGCACTCGTAGCACAGCCTCGGTCGCGACATTTTCAGCGAGAACTCGTTGATCGTGCCATGAGGATTGTGGCAGTTCAGGCAATTCTCGCGCACCGGCGCGTGCTCAAAGAGGAACGGCCCGCGCTTTTCGGCGTGGCACTTGTAGCAATTGTCATTGATCGAGACTTGCCGCAGGAGCCCCTCGGTGGGGCTACCGTGCGGATTGTGACAATTCGAGCACGTGATCTTCCCCTCGCGCACAGGCATGTGCGAGGAGCGGAAGATCTGGGCTTGGCGGTCCTTGTGGCACTGGAAGCACGTGTTGGGCTCCCACGGTGTCTTCAATGCGTGCACTGCCGATACGTTCTTCATGATCGTGTGGCAATCGGTGCAGGCGACGGTACGCTCCTCGTGCACGCTGCCGCGCCAGTAGGTTCGCTCGCCGCGCTCGTGGCAGGCGAGACAAATCGCGTTGTTGTCCTCGACCCTGCGCGAGGGGTCGTTCTTGCGGAAGGAGATGATCCCGCCCACGCTGCTTCCATCGGCGGGCGCGGCGCCGCCGACGCGGATAGGTGGGGGCCCGCCCGACACACCCCTTGTGCCGGCCGGTTGCTCGGGAGGCTGGCTCGCATAGTAGCTCGCGATGTTGTTGATCGTGGCTTCGCCAAGACCCGCGAGCAGATTGTTGCGGACCAGCACGGGATCGCGCATGCCGGCCGCGCTCGGCGCGCCGGCAGGCCGCTCGGGCTGCAGGCTGGCAAAGTAGCCCGCTATGTTCTCGATCGTGCGCTCGTCAAGCGAGGCGACGAGCCCGTTGGCGACCAGCACGGGATCGCTCCTGCTGGCGGCGCCCGTCGCACTGGGTTGCGCCGGGCGCAGCCCGGCGTAGTAGCTGGCGATGTCATTGATAGTGCGGTCGTCAAGCGTTTCGACCAGCGCTTTCATGGTTGCGTCGGTACGCGATCCATTCTTGTAGGCCTTGAGTGCGTCGGCGAGATATCGCGCATCCTGTCCCGCCAGGCTCGGCCACGCCGGATTCGCGCTCACGCCCTGCTCGCCGTGGCAGCCGGCACAGGAAGCGCTAGCAGTCTTTCCTGCTGCCGGATCCCCAATCGTCGGAGTTTGCGCCCGGGCGGGGGTTTGCCGCGCATAGAACTGCGCCATGTTGCTGAGTTCTGTATCGTTCACGCCGGTGAGGAGCGCCTTCATCACCGGCCCCTTGCGCTGACCGGACACGTAGGCCCTCATCGCCGACACGAGATATTGCGGGTCGAGCCCGACAAGGCTCGGCATCCCGGATCGCTTGCTGATGCCCCCTTCGCCGTGACAGGCCGCGCACGCGACGACCTTGTTGCGCGATCCCTCCTTGTAGGCTCTGATCGCCTGGGCGAGGTATTGCGCATCCTGTCCTGCCAGGCTCGGCCATGCCGCATCCGCAGCGCCGTGCCCGGTGCCATGGCACTCGACGCACGTGGCGGCGGCACTCTTTCCGGCGGATGCATCGCCCAGGCTTGGCGTCTGCGCCCTGGAAGGAGCCTGGCCCGCATAATAAGTGGCCATGTTTCTGAGCTCGGAGTCGCTCACGCCCGTCAGGAGCGCAGTCATGAGCCCGTGCTTGCGCTGTCCATCGACGTACGCCTTCATCGCGAGGATGAGATATTGCGGGTCCTGCCCGACGAGGCTTGGCATTCCGGCCTGCCGGCTGACCCCGCCCGCGCCATGACAGGCCGCACAGGCGATGGCCTTGGTACGCGATCCATTCTTGTAGGCTCGCATCGCGTCGGCGAGATATCGCGCGTCCTGGCCGGCAAGGCTCGGCCACGCGGGAACGATGGCGATACCATGCTCGCCATGGCACCCGGCACACACGCCGATGGCGCCCCTTCCGGCGCCTGGATCGCCGACAAGCGGGGTTTCCGCCCGAGCGGCGACCTGCCGCGCGTAATAAGATGCAATGCCGTGGAGCTCTGCGTCGCCCACACCCGCCAGCACCGAGCGCATGAGCTCGTGGTGGCGCTGGCCGTTGACGTAAGCCTTCATCGCCGGGACGAGATATTGCGGGTCCTGCCCGATGAGGCTGGGCGTGCCAGGCCTCTTGGTCACGCCGCCCTCGCCGTGACAGGACGCGCAGCCGATCGCCTTGACGTGCTCGGAGCCGGGGCCGTGGCAGCTTTCGCAGTCGAACTTACCTGGTTGGGACTTGCCGATCCGGCCCATCAGCGTGTTGCCAAAAGATGCGGCTTGCAGCGCATGGCAACCCAGACAGGTTTTCGAGCCGACCAAATGGCCAACAACGACCGGTGTAGCGTAAGCCGGCGGTGCCTGCCTTGGTTGCTTTGGCGTTGCGCGAGGAGTTGTTTTCGGCTTTGATTTCGAAGCCGGATCCGGTGCGGAATTTGGGGTCGTGTTCGGCAGTGGATTTTGTGGCGCCCCCCTCCCAAAAAATTCGCGCAGAGCGTCGAAGGCGTTATCCGCCTCCGCCATTCTGAGCTGTGGAGCGCTGGACGAACCGGAATCGTCTATCCCGATCTGCTGCGCGTAGTCGCGCAACGCCAGCAGCTCTGGAGTGTCGGAATGCGGATAGGCGCTCTTGCTTTCCCTGATGCTCGCGCTCTTCGGCTGCTCAGGGCCGATCTGCTGAACGAAGTTGCGCAGGGCCGAATAACTCTCGCGATCGATCGGGGTAAAGTTGTGCGGAGAAAGATGGTGCGGAGACTCTGGCGGGGTGCCGATGCTGGGTTGCTCATCTCCGAGTTGCTGCACGTAGCTGATCAGCTCCAAATAGGTCTCGTTCGAAAAATACTTTCCGTGCAATACGAGCTCTTCCGCGCCGAGTGGTTGAGCCATCGCAATCGTGCCGATGACCCCCCCGGCGATCAGCGCTAACAGCTTGTTTTCCGCGCAGGCGCCGTCGGTTCGTAGCCCTGGCTGGGTCGAATTGGCAAATGTCGTTGTTTGCATTTCTAAAATGCCCCCGACCCTGCGGGGACGCAAACAAGACCCCGCGACGCCTGGACCCACTTCGTTCAGCCCGATATCGCGTTGTCAGGGCGATGTTATTTTTAGAGAGTGGCCGCCCAGTTATGCAGTTTTTGCTTATGTTCGATACTCGACGTTACGATCGCGGCCTTTTTTTTGTCAATGGCGCGGCGCCGGATCTTTTTTGCCCCGTGTGGCATGCTTGCCACAGCTCGCCATTTGGTGTGTGGCAGGGATACAACAAATTGCTATGGCGGTCGGCAGCATGTTCGCAGTCCGCCCCTTCGCTCCCCTGCCAGCGAGCTTCGTCGAGGTCAAATTGCCTTCCGAGCCATCAAATTTAGGAACGGATTTGCTGCGGGTCCGCACCCCTACGGGCCTGCGCGTGCGCGCGAGGCTCCATCACCTGTTTCGGAGCGCCAGTTGCAAATTTGATTCAGGTCAATGCCTGCACACCTCGCTCTGCTGAGATGGCAGCAGCCGAGGATGCACAGGATGTGGTCTTCAGCGGGTCGATCAAAAAGGGTCAGTCGCTCACAAGCGACGGGAATGGGCCGATATGAAAGCCGCTGATGTCATGGTCACCACGGTGGTTACCGTGGGTCCGGAATGCTCGATTGAGAATGTCGCGGACACTTTGCTCGAGAATCGCGTCAGTGGCGTACCCGTCGTATCAAACGGCGGAGACTTGGTGGGGATCGTCAGCGAAGGCGACTTGATCCGGCGTACCGAGATCGATACCGAGCGCCGCCGATCCCGGTGGCTCGCGCTGCTCCTCGGAACTCAGCCACTTGCGGCCGAATTCGTAAAGTCGCACGCGGGCAGGGTCGCCGACGTCATGACACGCGACGTTATCGTCGCGACTCCCGACACGCCGCTGCGTCAGATCGCAGCCTTGCTCGAAAAGAACGGCATCAAGCGTGTGCCGATCGTCAGCAACGGAAAGCTGGTTGGGATCGTCAGTCGCGCAAATCTGGTACAAGCGCTGGCCAGCGCCCGCAAGGAGATCAAAGCAGCTGCCGCGACCAGCGATCGGATGATTCGCGAGGAACTGCTGTCGCGCTTGCGCGCGGAGCCATGGGCGAGAACCTCTCGGCTCAACGTCATCGTGCACGATGGAACAGTCGAGCTGTGGGGGAGTGTCCGCTCTCGGGCAGAAAAACAAGCGATTCGGTCAGCAGCTGAGGTGACCTCTGGAGTTCGCGCAGTCAATGACAATCTCATCGTAGAATCTATTATATTTGCGTTGCAACACGCGATCGCGTGACATCGCGTCTGCGCTTCGAATAACAAGGAAGGCGCTAGCGTCTCAAAAAAGGAGCTGGACAATGAAACGCATCCTGACCGCAGTGACTGCAGTGAGTGTCGCATCGCTTGGAGCCGCCGCAACTGCTGAGGCGGCGGGAAATGTCGAGGCCGGCAAGGCCAAGGCCGCTGCTTGCGTGGGGTGCCACGGGGCAAATGGTCAGGGGGTCCCGCCTAATCCAGCATTAAAGGGCAAGACGGCGGATGAGTTTGTCGAAGCGATGAAGGACTACAAATCGGGTAAACGCAACAACGCGGTGATGAAAGCGTTCGCAGCTCAGCTCAATGACCAGGACATCGCAAATCTCGCAGCCTATTATGCGTCCCTAAAATGAGCTCCGGTCGAGCGCTGGGATAATCTCATCGTAGACACCATCGGTCCGCCGGAGGCGATCAGATTGCCTCTGGCACCATCATGATTGCGCCGCACGGGCACTCCTGGGCGCAGAGCCCGCAACCCTTGCAGAAATCGTAATCGAACTTGAATCGGTTGCCGGGCCCGAGCTTGATCACGGCGTTGTCGGGACAAATCCCGTAGCAGTTGTCGCATTCGAAGCAGTTGCCGCAAGAGAGGCAGCGCCGCGCTTCATAGAGCGCGTTGGTTTCATCCAGTCCTTGCGTGACTTCCTCGAAGGTTGCGCGCCGTCGGGCCATTTCGAGCATCGGCCGCACCGTTTTCGGTGCATCCGCATAGTACCAAGTGTTGAGCTGGTCGAAGGTGGCGATCTCGTGTCGAGCTGGCGGCTCATAAGCGCCGCCGCGTAACCACGCATCGATATGGCGCGCCGCCTTCTTGCCGTGCCCGACGGCGACCGTGACGGTCCGCTCGGCCGGCACCATATCGCCGCCCGCGAAAATGCCGGGATAACCTGTCATCATGTTCGGCCCGACGCGCACCACGCCGTCCTTGATCTCGAGTCCCGGCACGCCGTTGAGGAGAGACAGATCGACGTCTTGGCCGAGTGCGAGCACGAGCGAGTCGGCCTCGAGCGTTTCGAATTCTCCGGTCGGCTGCGGGAACCCGGTCGCGTCGAGAACCATTTTCTCGACCGTGATTGTCCCCTCGTCCATGCGCTTGATGGTCGAGAGCCACTTCATCATCACGCCTTCTTCGAGCGCTTCCTCCAGCTCGGAATCGTGAGCCGGCATGCGATCGCGCGTGCGGCGATAGACGATGATTGCGTCGGTAGCGCCAAGCCGCTTGGCGGTGCGAGCGACGTCGAGCGCGGTATTGCCGCCGCCATAGACGACGACACGGCATCCGAGCAGCGGTTTCGCCTCGCCCTCCATGGAGCGCAGGATCTGGACGGCGTCGAGGATCTTCGCCGCTTCCCCCGCCGGAATGTAGGCGCGTTTGGCGATATGCGCGCCGACGGCGAGAAACGCTGCATCGAAGCCGTGCATCGTCATCGCCTCGACAACGTTCATCACCTTGACGTTGAGGTTGAGGGTCACGCCGAGATCGAGAATGCGCGCGATCTCCGCATCCAACACGTCCCGCGGCATCCGATACTTCGGAATACCGAAGCGCATCATGCCGCCGGCCATTGGCCCGGCCTCGAAAATTTCCACCGCATGGCCGAGACGGCGCAGGTGGTAGGCAGCCGACAGACCAGAGGGCCCGGCGCCGACGACGAGCACGCGTTTCCCGCTTTCGGTTGGGGGTGGGGTGAACTTCCAACCCTGCTTGATCGCCTCATCGCCGAGGAAGCGCTCGACCGAATTGATCCCGACCGCGGCGTCGATCTGGGCGCGATTGCAGGCTGTCTCGCACGGATGATAGCAGACGCGTCCCATCACGGCCGGCAACGGATTGTCCTGGGTGAGGAGGCGCCAGGCGGCTTCGTAATCACCGGTTTCGGCATGCGACAACCAAGCCTGAATGTTTTCGCCCGCCGGGCAGGCGTGATTGCACGGCGGCAGCCGGTCCACGTAGATCGGTCGGAAGGTACGCCAGGAACCGGTGTGATTGGCGAGGCTCGTGCCGGTGTCGAGCGTGATGGCGAACGGGTGTTCCATCAGGCATCTCCCTCCTGATCGAGGAGATGAAATTCGACGATGTTGCGAGCAGCGAGCGCCTGCAATTTCGCGATGTGCTGCGCCCCTTCGTCGGATGAAAAGAGGTGCGCGAACCGTTTCTGCGGCTGCAGATATTCAGTGACTGGCACCATCTTGCGGATCTTGCGGCTCGCGGTCACCACGCCATGCTCGGCCTCGAATATCGGGAAAAGCCCGGATTCCACTGCCAAGCGGGCGAGACGAATGGTGTCGTGCGATGCCGAGCCCCAGCCCAGCGGGCACGGCACGTGGACGTGGATATAGCGCGCGCCGTGGATGCCCATTGCCTTGATGACCTTTCGCTCCAGATCGTGGAGGTCGGCAACCGAGGCGGTGGCCACGTAAGGAATGCCGTGCGCGATGGCGATCTTCGGCACGCTCTTGCCCGTGCCGAACACATTGCCGGGCTCGGGGCCGATCGCCGGGGTGGTGGCGGTGCGGGCAGCCGGCGGCGTCGCCGATGAGCGCTGCACACCAGTGTTCATGTACGCTTCGTTATCGTAGCAGATATAGAGCACATCATCGTTGCGCTCGAACATTCCGGACAGGCATCCGAATCCGATATCGGTCGTTCCGCCGTCGCCACCTTGCGCAATCGTGCGCACCTCCTTTCGTCCCTTGACGCGCATCGCTGCTGCGACACCGGTCGCGACTGCGGCCGCGTTGCCGAAAAGCGAATGCAGCCAGGCGACCTGCCAGGAGGTCTCGGGATAGGGCGTCGTGAATACTTCGAGGCAACCCGTGGCGTTGACGGCGATGACCTGGCCCGCGGTGGCTCGCATCGCCGCGTCGATGGCATAGCGTGCGCCGAGCGCCTCGCCGCATCCCTGGCAGGCGCGATGGCCGCAGGTGAGCGCATTCGATCGATCAATCGAGGCTTGAACGGAACGTTCACTCTCCGACACCAACCGGTTGCCCACGGTAAAGGTGCCTTTCTGGTAGAAGCGCAGTTTCTGTGTCACCGGCGAGGTCGTGTTCAATTCGGTCATGGCTTCCTCTTACTCGGCGGCCTGTTGCGCGCCTGCGCTCAGATAGCGCAGGATGTTCTCGGCGGTAGGTCCCGATCGCCGTACCTTGCGAACGTGATGGAGTTCCTTTGCGACGATCGCTTCGTTGAGATCGAGGAAGTGCACGCCTTCCCACGGCTGTACTAGCGCGCGACGCAACAGCTTGTGCAGGGACGGTCGCGTGATTGGGCGGCCGCCGAGCCCGGCGACGACCGAATGCACCTGCGGGGCCCCTGCAGTGTTACGCAGCGCGAGATCGACGTTATTGGCGAGCTGTCCGCCCATGCCGATGGCGATGCTCTTTTCGATCACCACGACGTGCTTCGCCCCAACCAATGCCTGCCGCAGTGCCTGCGTCGGGAACGGGCGGAACGATACGAGCGTAACGAGACCGATACGCAAGCCGTCCGCTCGCATCTCGTCGACCGTATCTTTGATCGTGCCGTTAACCGATCCCATAGCCACGACGAGGAGCTCGGCGTCGTCAGCGCGGTAGGTGCGCAGCAGCCCGCCGGACTCGCGCCCGAATCGTGCCTTGAATTCGGCGGCGAACTCGGGAAGCAGGCGGAGCGCCAGGTTCTGCTTGAAATTCTGGAGGAAACGCACCTCCGTGAACGCATCGGGCCCGACCATGGCGCCGATCGAGATCGGCTGCTCCGGGTCGAGCACCTGCACGGGCTCGTAAGCCGGTAAGAACGCATCGACGTCGGCTTGATCGGGGATGTCGATGCGCTCGACCGCGTGCGTCAGGATGAATCCGTCGACGCAGACCATCACTGGCATCGATAGCTCTTCGGCCAGCCGAAAAGCCTGGATGTGCAAGTCGACCGCCTCCTGATTAGTCTCGGCGAAGAGCTGCATCCATCCGGCATCGCGCATCGACATGGCGTCGGAATGGTCGTTCCAGATATTGATCGGCGCGCCGATGGCGCGGTTGCCGAGCGTCATGACGATCGGCAGACCGAGCCCGGAAGCGTTGTAGACGGCTTCCGCCATGAACAGCAGACCCTGACTCGCCGTGGCCGTGTACGCCCGTGCGCCGGCGGCCGAGGCCCCGATTGCGACCGACAGCGCGGCAAATTCCGATTCCACGTTGATGAATTCGCAGTTCTTGAGTTCTCCCGTGCGCACCATCTCGCCCAGGCCTTCGACGATATGGGTCTGCGGCGTGATCGGATAGGCGCAGACGACTTCCGGCCGGCAGAACGCGATGCCCTCCGCCATTGCCCGCGAGCCTTCGATCTGTTTCAACATGGCCGAATCTCAAGCTGCCGCCGCTGCGCCAGCGATGGCGGCATGGGCGGCGGTCGCTGCAGCGACGTTGGCTTCGCCGAGCTTGCCGGAAAACGCCTGTCGGATGGCGGTGATCACGGAATGGAGATGGACGATGCCGGTTAAGGCAGCAAAAGCACCGAGCAGCGCCACGTTGGGCACCGGGCGACCGATGTGCTTCAGGGCGAGCTCGGTCGCCGGCAACGCGCGCGCATGGCCGTTCCGGAGCTTCGCCACCACCTCGGCAAGATGCAGCTCGTCAAAGCCTTTGTTGGTATTGACCAGCAGATAGCCATCCGGCCTGAGCCCCTCGAACACGTCCATTGCTTTGAACAGCGTCGGATCCTGGACGATCAAGCCGTCCGGCTCGAGGATCGGCTCGCGCAGCCTGATCTCCTTGTCATCGATGCGGCAGAACGACACGACCGGGGCGCCGGTGCGTTCCGAGCCGAAGCTCGGAAACGCCTGCGCGTGCTTGCCCTCGAGAAACGCCGCGACCGACAGCAACTCGGCCGCCGTCACAACGCCCTGACCCCCCCGGCCGTGTATGCGCACCTGGAACATGTGGTACCTCTTTATCGAAGCGCATTTCAGCAGTTACGCATGGCGGCTATTTGATCTAGCGCAAACTGGAAGTCATATTTTCCAGCGCCGCTTCAATCGATAGGGGCGTTGCGTCTCGCCGTCACGGTGCGCCGAGATAGCGTGGCGTGCCGCCGATATATTCAAAGTCCAAGATAGGCTTGGCGAATTTCGGATTTCTGTGCCAGCTCGGCGCACGATCCTTCCGTGAAGGGCCGCCCTTCGGCGATCACATAGGCATAGTCGCTTAGAGCCAGCGCCAGGCGAACGTTCTGCTCGACGAGCAGAATGGTCATGCCGGATTGTTTCAAAGCCCTCAGCGTGGCCGCGAGCTGTTGCACGACCACCGGGGCGAGCCCGAGTGACAATTCATCGATGATCAGGACCTCGGGGTCGGACATGATTCCGCGGGCAATCGCCAACATCTGCTGCTCCCCGCCGGAAAAGGTTCCGGCCCTTTGCCGACGGCGTTCCTTCAGTCGCGGAAACAGCGTATACACCTCCTCAAGCCGATCTGACAGTCGCCGTCGCGCGCGGGCGGAGAAAGCGCCCATCTCCAAGTTCTCCTGCACGCTCATCGTGCCGTACAACTGGCGTCCTTCCGGCACCAGAACGAGTCCGCGTGCAGCCTTCGCGTGAGGGGCCATGCGCGTCACATCTTCGCCGGCGAAGACAATCTTGCCGCCGAACGGCCGGAGATTGCCGGTTATGGCGCGCAGACTGGTCGTTTTGCCGGCCCCATTGGCGCCAACCGGTGTCGTCATGGCTCCGCGCGGCACGGCGAGCGAAACGCCCCACAGAACTTGAACCTCGTTGTAACCCGCCTCCAGCGCCTCAACGTGCAAAACCGGCTCGCCCATCTCAGATGCCCCCGTCTGCACCGGTGGACTCCGGCTCGCCCAGATAGGCCGTAATAACGTCCGGATTGCTCGCGACCGACTGTGGCGTTCCCTCGGCGAGTTTGCGCCCGAGATTGAGGACCACGACACGATCCGAGAGGCTCATAATCGCGCGCATCACGTGCTCGATCATCAAGATGGCGATGCCGTGATCACGGATACGGCGGATCACCACAATCATGCGCTCGATCTCGGCCGGATTGAGACCGGCGAGCACCTCGTCGAGCAATAGTAGCTCGGGGCGCGCGCTCAACGCCCGAGCCAGCTCCAGGCGCTTCTTGCCGGCGGTCGTCAATTGCCCTGCGGGGTGAGCAAGCGATCGGTTAGTCCGACGATTTCGGCGACTTCGTGCACGACGTCTTGCGCGCGTCCTAGCGGCAGATTCTTTTGCCCGAAGCAGGCGCCCACCGTGCAGTTCTCGAGCACCGTCATGGTTGCAAGCGGCTGGACGATCTGGTGAGCGCGGGCGACGCCGCGGCGAGCGATGCGATAGGGAGGTTCGCCGGTGATGTCCTCTCCTTTGAAGAGAATCCGACCCCGATCAGGCGGATGGACACAGTTGATGACGTTGAAGACAGTCGACACCCGGCGCCATTGGGACCGATCAGCCCGAGGATCTCGCCGTCTGCGACCGTGAGGCTCAGATTATGAACCGCGTGGACTCCGCCGAAGCGCTTGTTGATACCGGTGACCTCGAGGAGTGCGGTCATTGGAGCAGCCTCCGCGTACGCGGCCATCGTCGGTAGACAAAACCCATGAGTCCTCCCGGCGCAAACAACACGATACCGAGCAGCAGCAATCCGACGATCACGAGCTGGAAATGAGAGAACGCCTCCGTCGTTAGCAATATGCCGCGCAGTTCTTCGTAGAGGAAAGCTCCGACTGCCGCGCCCGTCACGCTGCCGATGCCGCCGAGCATGACCATGACAATTGCTTCAATTGAACGCGTCAGATCAAATGCGCCGCCGGGCTCGATGATGCCGGTCTTGAAAAAATAGAGGCCGCCGACAATCGCCGGCAGGAAAGCAGAAACGCTGTAGGCGAGCGCCTTCTACCGTGGGGTATGCACGCCGAGAACGGCGGCGGCATCGTCATTCTCTCCTATGGCGAGAAGTCCGAGCCCGAATTTGGAACTCTTGATCGCATAGCTCAGGAACAGCGATGCGGTCATGACGGCAACGATGAGGAAATAGACGATCCACATCCGGGCCCGCCGAGCGGCTCATAGACGTCGAGCGATAGGTAAATTCCCGCCGCGCCGCCCCATGGTTCGAAGTTGGCCACGAAAGCCTTGACCGCCTCGTTGACGCCGATCGTCACCAAGGCAAAAAAAGCCCCGCGCAGGCGCAGGATACCGAGTCCGAAGATCAGCGCGAGCAGGCTTACCGAAATACCCGCAATCAAGGCGGCCGCACCAAGCGGCCATTGCCACTCGCTCACTAAATAAACGCAACGTAGCCGCCAAGCCCAAAGAAGACGATGTTGCCGAAATTGACGTAGCCAGCGTAACCCAGAACGATGTTCAGATTGCTTGCCAACGTCATGTAGACCGCCGCAAGCAACAAGCCTTCTCGTAGCTGCAGATGTCACGGCATTATCTGCTGACATTCGAGCTCTGGCTGACAGAAATCCTGCGCTCAGGGTCGTTTCGCGAGACGTGCATCCCGCTGAAAATCAGGTCGAATTTGACTTGGATCAAGACCCGGGATTGCGGATCTGTATGAGAGTGTAATGACGAAAATTCGCATCAAAAACGTCCTGCTGTTCGATCATCTCGTCAGGACCAGCCATAGCCAACGCGTTGAACGATGATGTTGTTAACGACGGCGCGAACGCCCGGCGTGCTTTCGGCAGCGAGTTGGGCTGCTTTCCTCTCCTCGACCGAGTGGACGAGTCCCCACAGATCGACTGTTCCGTCTTGAACCGTAACGGTGAGCATGGTCGGACGCCACGGCTCCGCAGCAACCCGAGACTGTACCTTTTTACGCAACTCGGAATCGCTGGCAGTCGTAAGGGAGG
>Ga0306925_10002263_pt1 | contig 16446 bp, 15 predicted proteins | sample flu12Cox44000176_FD_203755 | JGI IMG/M metagenome (GOLD analysis project Ga0306925, IMG submission 203755) | Lab enrichment of tropical soil microbial communities from Luquillo Experimental Forest, Puerto Rico - flux8day.12C.oxic.44.000.176 (v2)... | ecosystem: Environmental > Terrestrial >... | reverse complement strand
ACTGATCGGCATCGGCTGATGAACACGGTGCTGGTGAAGACGGACGTGGATAACAGCTCGCTCACCACCGCGGCGCGCGCCTATGGCCTGCAGTTCCCCTACGTGCAGCAGACGAGCGTGCTGGAGTATCGCCAGGCTATCCTGCAGCAGCTCGAAGCGACGGGCCTGCGTGTGAATCGTGGGGGGCGGCTCCGCAGCTTTAAGTATGCGGATTACGGCTTCCGTCGCCACGCCTTCAAGCCGCCAGTCTACAAATTCAAGGCACAGCTTCGCTGCCTGCAGGTGGAGCTGGGAGACGTGGTGTCTTTCACGCACGGCCTGGTCGTGGACTTCCAGACGGGGAAATACGGCGTCGTCAACGCAACGTGCGAAGTGATCGATCGCCGGCCGGATTACTCCACCGGCACCATCGACTTCACGCTGCTGGATCTACGTTTCTGCAACATCTCGACGGCCTACCAGATCGCGCCGCTTGCGGCCGGCGCGCCAGTGTGGGGAAGCGCCAGCACGCAGCAGAAGCAGCAATACATGTTCGTTAGTGAGCTCTCGCTCGGCGGCGAGAACCCGGACGGCACGCCGGGCAACACGATCTTTTAAGCCTATGCGGAATTCGGAATCTAGAATTCGGAATCGTCGGAGGCAAAAAGCATGAGCCAACTAACAATGGCATCCATCCCCGGCTTCTTTGACATCGCGGACACCGCGATCGCCGGGGGCCAGCCGCTCACTGACGATTCGATTCAAAAGATCTCGCACAACGCCAAGTTCGGCGCCGTGCGCTGCGAGCTTATCTACATGGGTTTCTTCACGGCGGGCAACACTGTGGGTACGCCCACCAGCCCCGTGGACGGTTACGTTTATTCCCGATCGGAGGTAATGTACATCCCTATTCTCGCGTCAAGCCGCTCGCCGGCAGCCGGCTTCACGCCCGGCCAGTCAGCCTTCCCGAGCCTCGCCACGAGCGATCCGGGCACAGGCAGTCTGATCGTGTGTCCGTACCAGTTGGATATCAACGACACAACAGGTGCGGTCACCTGCCAGACCTTCTGGTCCACGAGCGGCGCCGAGAATCAGGGAACTGTAAAGGTCTACGCGCTCTGCCAACGGTCAAGCGTGAACACCGCAAACTAAGGAGAGCCAGGCAACGCGAACGATGAACAAATGTTGGCGTTGGGTTCACGATTTCAACAATGGGGTGACGGATTACTGTAGAGCGGGAAGACGCAGTGACTGCGAAGGCGCAGGTTTGGTGAAGCCGCGCGCCAAGATGACGGTTCGTCAACGATAAGCGTTGAAATAAATTGGGAGGACAGTATGGACAGGTCGAAGGAAAAGCTGGAGATAGCGGTTGCGGGTCGCCTCTCCTTGGCGAAGTACCGCACCCTACAAGGATGGTGCAACGGAACTTATCGCAAGCGTTCCGAGGTGGTCAGCATAGTGCTCGACCGGGTGCTGGAGATTCTGGAACAGGGCGGCAACGCCCAGCCGGTGGAGCGCTTCGTCGACCGCTTGCGAGTAGACCCGCCGCTATGAGTTGTAGTTTCTGTTTTGTTGTTCTGGATGTTCGGAACACGCGTAACATGCGTAACATTTGTAACATTCGGAACAAACGGAACAATCCGAACAATAGGAACGTTCGTGACAAACGAAATGTTTAGAATAATTGAAACGTTCTAAATCTTGCAATTGCCCTGGCCTCGGGCTAGGCTCGTTTCTGGCCGGCGATACGAGCGGTCAGAAAGGAGCTGATGAACATGCACCCATGGCCATTCTAGTGCCTGAGGCAAGGGGTCTTTGCGGACGGAGGCCCACGGTGATGAAAGTGACGACCTTCTGGATTCTGTCGGCGACGACCCTCTTTTGTTTGTCGCTGATCTATTTGCACCACGGCTATCACCGGAGGAATCTTCTCTTTGCGTGCTGGCTGTGCTTTGCGGTCTGCATGCAGTTGCTGGCGGCCTGGGGCTTGGCGATGGGCGGGGCGGCATGGCTTAGGCCTGTCGGCATCGTGGCCGACCTGGTGAGCTATACTCTAGGGGTGGGCGTACTGCTGGTGGCGCTAATGCGCCGCAATTGCCCGGTGAATCGAACCTTGCTTGCCGGTTTAGGGGCGATGGTGGTCTTCAGCCTGGTCAGCCGCTGGGTGGGAGACAGCGTTGACGCCACAACCCGGATATGGCTGCGTAACATCGCTTTCTTCGGGCCGGCCATCTTCCTGCTCGTCATGTTCACCAGCATGCGGGCGGATTGTCTGCCTTTGCTGGTGGACTCGGCGTTTTGTCGCCCTGGGACTGGAACCGACGGTCAAACTGGCGTAGCATTAGCCTTCAGGCCCACTCGCCGCTAAGACACGGCGCCGGAGCTGATATCTGTGACCATCTCCCGCTGCTGCCTCCCTGTGCTCTTGCTCGCTGGCGTGTTGCCTTTCGGTGTGTTCAAGGCGGGCGCTGAGGCTCAGCCCTTGCGCCTAGTCGTCCAGGAATCCAGCTTTACGTTAGAAGGCAAAGTTACCGAGAAGAGCGAATACAAACTTACCGTGAGCACCGAGGAGAACATCATCTTCCACGTGCGCTACGATGAAAAGACGGATATTCGGCTCAAAGATAGCACGCGGGGTTCGGACAAGGACTTGAAGGCCGGATTGAAGGTGAGAGTGGAAGGTGACCTGAGCGAAAGCGGCGAGATTCTTGCCCACAAGATTCAGGTGCTCTAGAGTCGCTCGGTTCCATTTGGTTCTGACGGCCTCCGCGGAACGGCAGAAGACCTGCGGAGTGGCGCTCATCCATGGAACGCCCGAACATCCTATCCAGCCTTATAAGACCACCTTCTAGGTTCCAACCTTTGCGCTGGCGTGAAGCATTCGGTGGGGAACCGCCGCCTGACCATACTCAAAATGAAGGGACATCCCACGATGTTATTGAAAATAAAGGATGATCCAAAATATTGATGGAGATATCTCAGATATTACTAGAAATAAGTAACTTAGCAGTATCTAAAGACTATTCTATCGGGAATAAATGTCTGACTACACGCATTAGAGTAGTCGGGGAGGCAAGATCTGCCCAGGCAGATAGGACCTCTTTCGTGCTTTACGATCGACGCCGCTGGCCAAGGGGTCGTGGCCTAGGGTCAGAAGGAACGAAGTGCTCGGCGCGATGCTTCTTATAAACCAAGAGTAAGACTGAATTGGTGCACGCCTGCTCGCTCCGGAGAACAGCTAAAGGACAGCGTCGTTTGGCCGATTAGTCTCCGTGGAACCTTCGATGATTTGCTCGGGGCCCCGATCACGGATTCGCTCCCCAGCGCGGATTCGCGCACCGGAGGGGAAAGCTATGCTTCCCAGATTGGCAACTCCCTTCCCCTGCCCCTCTTGCGCGCCTGCTCGTAGATGTATCCCGCCGCGGCCACGTCCCAGAGCGCGATCCCCGAGGATTTGAAGAGGGTGATTTCTTCCTCCGAGATGCGGCCGCGTCGGCGGCCACCGATGATGTCGTGCAACTCGATGACTTCATCCCAGCCTCCGGGAATGCTGGCGAGGCCCTGAACCAGATCGCCCGCCTCCTCCTTTGCCTGCTCGAGGGAATCAACGGCAATGACGCTGGCACGTGCAAGGGTGACGTCGTCAATCTCGCGCCGTATAGTCATGTTGGCGCCAATGGCATTGACGTGGACTCCGGAGCGCAGCCACTCACCCTTCAGAACCGGCTGGCTAGATGTGGTGGCTGTGATCACGATCTCGCCAAAACGGGCAGCGGCTTCGGCGCTGACGGCCGGCTCGACCTCCAATTGGAGTTGCTGGCTCATCTCCTTGCAAAACTGGCTGCGCTGGGTTGCCTCGCGGCTGAAAACGCGCACCGCCTGCAGTTTCCGGACCTGCGCAACCGCCTCGAGTTGGGTGCGCGCTTGACGGCCAGTGCCGATCATGCCCAAGCGACAGGCGTGACTGCGCGCCAGATATTTGGTGGCCACGCCGCTGGCAGCGCCCGTGCGCCTGCGTCCGAGATGGTCGGCTTCTAACAGGGCCACTAGGTCTCCGCTTTCGGCGTTGAAGAGGAGCACCACAAAGCGCAGAGTGTCATGCACCACAGTGTAGATCTTCATGCCGAGCAGCTTCTCGTCTGGCAGCGCGGCAGCCATGTAATGCAGAGAACTCCCCGGAAGGAAGATCCGCTGCCGCGTTCGGTTCACTGCTCGCCCGCTATGCTGTTGGACGAGACTAGCCTCGACGCGCTCGAGCGCCCGCTCCACTGAGAAGAGTTCTTGAACGTCGGCTTCGGTAAGAAATAAGGCCATCATTTACCGGTGGAGAAGTCTATAGTCGAAGGGTCCGACAGCGCAGGCTCCTTCGACTCTTCGACCTTTAACTCTCCGACTTTTCTTTCCCATCACAGTGCGACTGCGAGCAGATCCGCATAGGCATTTCGAGCCGCCCCCACTCGGGCGATCAGTTCCTTGCGCATCCGGCGCAGTCTGCTCTCCGCCAAAGGCGCGAACACGTGCTGTAGCAGGAGCCGAGTCCTGTGACGCCACAGCGATGCGTATCGCCACAAATAGAGACCTGAGATCGGAAGAGTCACCGCGTAGTATCCGGCCGCCGACCTGCCGAACCAGTGGTTAACGAGCGCAATGGCGCCCGCGTAGCAGGTGAGTACGAAGAACGTGGCCATAGCCCACTCTCCCGGCCTCGCCTGCCTTCCTAGTTTTTGCCACAGCCCTGTGACTGAAATTAAGAGCCTCGCAGGAAGGTGGTTGAGGAAGCCATAGCAGGCAACAGGGAGTCCCAGCGCGCTTTCGACCCAAGCCAGGGCGCGGCGCAAGGTAGACCTTGCCCACGCAGCGTTTTCCGTCTGAATGGTATTCAGTGACCGGTGCCGGTGCGCTTCGCGGCAGGCATTCAACGCTTGGCGCAGAGTCACCAGTCTGTCAGGATCCAGGCGATTGGTTTGCTGGGCCCATTCGGCTAGGAACCGGCTGAGAGTGAAGCCTTCCACCGTCTGTTTCCAGTTGGGCCTGGATGCCCACTCGTCAGCCAGATCGGTGCGCAGAATCTCAGCAAGGTCGGCGAGGAGTTGCGCGAGATCATGGTGCCGCAAGGCAAAAGGATTCACGCAACAGAGGTGGGATAGCACGCGGGCGAGTTCTGTGACTTGCTGATCGAGCTCTCGGCCGGGGAGGGGAAGAAAGTCCTGGGGGAAAGCAGGTTCCCCAAAATGGATCAGCGCCTCATTGAAACGAGCAAGTGGGATCAGCACATGAACAGGCAGAATCGCGCTTTCCACTGACGCGGGGAACCTCGATTCCACTTCGAGCGCGACCCGGGCGACCGACGTCAGGCGATCCGAAGCGCTCCCGTCCTTAGCTCCTAGGTTTGCGAAGAGGACGACGGTTCCCTTACTCGCCAGCAACTCTCGGCACGTCTCGATTGCGGCTCCACTGGGCGCACCTACTCCGGAGGTATAGACAACCACGCCCAGGCTCTGGGCGAGGAATCGCAAGGCCAGCCCGCTGGCCATCGGGGCATCGATGAGACAATGCAGTTGTCGGTCAACGCTCGCCACAAGCAACAGGATGTCGAGAATGCGAGGGGGGTGGCTGACCAGGAGCAAGGTAGCGCCCGACGCCGCCTCATCTTCCGCTCCCAACAGGCGTATGTTGCGGAATCTAATGGCGAACCAAATCCGCAAAAGTCGGCGTACAATTCTGTACTGTAGCGGCATAGTAGAGTGCCGATGTTCGATTTATCGAATCTTCCTTTAGTCGGCATTCGAAAATCGTCAATCGGCGACATGATGCCCAGCCGGCTGCCGCATGCGCTTTGCGCCTGGCCCGCCGCGCTTGGCCGCATGCGGTTGCGGTGCTGGCATCGCCTCACTCTCCCACCCCTGTACGGTCCCGAGGGGGCGCACGAGGGTAGAGAAGAGGCCGTACACTTTTTGGAACTTCGCGTTCTCCTCGTCCACCAAGCGCAGTCGAAAGTAAGGTTTGTCCAGGCCGCGGACGACACGGATGGGAAAGTAACCGTTGAGGTTGCTTTCCACATAGGCAGTCACGTACTTATGATGCTTCACCCACCAAGTGAACACGCGGATGTGGCTGAAGTCAAAGTCTTGTGTACCGATACGATCCGCCACGAGATACTGGGGCACCTCGTGGCCATTGTCATCGACGGAGTTAAGGACCAGCCAAGCCACAAGGTTGCTTTCCTGCGCGTAGAGGGCTAACCCCTGTGGTATTTCGAGGGAAACCAGGCGTCCTAACACCCAACCCGCTCTCGACTGTGCGCGAACCAGGTACCAGGCGTCACGCCTGGGTTTGGCTTGGGAGGCCGCCCCTTTTCCGCCTTGGCTCGGCGACGTTCTGGCCACAATCTGCCGGCCGAAAACCTGGACGGGTAGATTCCCGGGGAATTCTGCTAGTTGGATGGACTCCCGCGTCGGTTCAAGGTGCAGGCTGGTGGCTGTCGTGGTGTGTCCCGCGGCCTGGGGTTCCAAAGGCTCCAACCCCTTGAGAAGTCGATCAGCCTTCTGCTGCGTCGCAGCGTCGAGCAAAGCTTTCGCTTCCACCCAGCCCGTGCGACCGTCAGCAAGACGAATGCGCACCCAGCGGGCTGTGCGCGAAACGACTCCAACCCGCTCACCACTCTTCAAGCTGGTTAGTATGCTGTGGACTTCGGCCGGACTGTCCGCGACCTCGACGGACGCCGGAACCACGTAGGCTGCCTCTGTGCTCTCTATTTTTTGCGGCTTGCGCCTATAATGGTAATACGCCGCCGCGGCAGCACTTATCAGTATCAAACCAAGAATGATCCTTACCTTTATCGCGCACCTCAAGAGACCCTAGCAAAAGGCTAATGAATCTTTATTTGGTGCCTTCTGCCTTGACCGCCATTCTACACTAATTACGTCGGCTTGAGTCGTCGGCATAAATGACGGCGCCTCTTGGTTTCCACCTTCTTCCGTGCAGAGGAGGGGACACGAAAGTCGAACGCCTGTCTATTCCTGGACCTGCCGGAGCGCTTGAAGCGCTTCTGGAATGGAATCCCCGGGCCGCGGCGAGGTTGAGCGCGATCGTGTGTCACCCTCACTCCCTGTACGGCGGCACCATGCACACCAAGGTTGTCTTTTGCGCTACCAAGGCAGCCCTCCAGCTCGATTTGCCGGTGCTGCGGTTCAACTTTCGCGGCGTGGGCAAAAGCGAGGGGGACTTCGACCACGGGGTGGGCGAGCGCGATGACGTCGGCGCGGCCCTCGATTACCTTCAGGCGCGATGGCCGCGCACGCCGGTTTGCCTAATGGGGTTCAGTTTCGGTTTATGGGTCGGCTTGGCAGCCGGCGCCGCCGATCCTAGGGTGGCAGCTTTGATCGGGTTGGGGCTTCCTGCCGCCTGGAATTTCGACTTTCTTCGTCCGGTTACCAAACCCAAGCTGATCATCCAAGGCACGGAAGACGTCTATGGACCGCGCCCAAACGTGCAGGCGCTCTTCGATGGATTCGACGAGCCGAAACGCATCTATTGGGTTGAAGGTGCGGATCACTTCTTCACGCAACGGCTGGAAGAGGTTCAAGCGGTCATCCGCGGCTTCCTCGAGGAGGTTCTCGATGATCGACGAGGCTGAAAGGGAAGCACCCGAGCTGCTCTATTGCCCGACGTGCGATCGGAAAGTGGACGACCCGCTGGTGTGCGGCGACTGTGCGGCGGTGATCTGCCGCCTCTGCGGGAGGCCTCTCGAGAAAGTGGACGAGCTGGGGATCGGCTGAGCACGTCCAGCGCACAAGCGACGGTAGCCTACGCTCGGCCTTCGGCTGTAGCCAGCTTCTGGGGGAGCGAAATCGTCGCCGGCCTCGACGACAAACCCTTACTGGGGCCCTTCAGTAAGAGGCCAGTTCCCTTGCTGTGCGCAGGATGTCCCCAACCTGCGGTAGCACCACGTCCTCGAGCCGGGGATGGTAGGGGACGTACACGTCCTCGGCCGCTAGGCGGCGAACCGGCGCGTCGAGGTACTCGAACAGTTCATCGGCAATGCGAGCGGCGATCTCGGCGCCATAACCGAACGACAGGGTGTCCTCGTGCAGGACGAGGGCCCGATTGGTCTTCTTAATGGAGGCGGCAATCAGTTCCCAGTCGTAAGGCTGCAAGGAGCGCAGATCCAGAATCTCCGCTCGAACGCCGCCGTCCGCTTCGAGCTGTTTGGCGGCTTGCAGGCAGCGGATCACCAGCGACCCGTAAGTGACGATGGTCAGGTCTGAGCCCTCGTGCACCAGTTTGGCCTTGCCAAAGGGAACCATGTAATCAGGACCAGGATAGGGGCTGCGATTGTGCGTCTGGCGATAGAGGTGCTTGGGTTCGAGGAACAGCACAGGGTCGTCCGAGCGGATAGCGGTACGCAGCAGGCCATTGGCGTCGAGTGCGGTGGACGGCATCACTATCCTCAAGCCGGGCAGGTGGGTGAAGATCGACTCACCGGACTGGCTGTGATAGATGGCCCCACCTGCCAAATACCCGCCAATCGGTACCCGAATAACCACCGGGCAGGCAAAATCGTTGTGCGAGCGCCAGCGAAGGACGGCCAATTCGTCACGAATCTGCATCATCGCCGGCCAGATGTAATCGAAGAACTGAATCTCAACCACCGGCTTCAGGCCCCGTGTGGCCATACCGATGGCCCTACCGACAATACCTGCCTCACCGAGGGGCGAATCGTAACAGCGCGCGCTGCCAAAGCGGCGCTGCAACCCGTGGGTGACCTTGAAGACTCCTCCCTTGCCTTTCACCCGGGGGAGGTCCTGCTCGTGGCCGCAGTCGGCCACATCCTCGCCGAAGACCACTACGCGTGGGTCGCGTGCCATTTCGTCTTTCAGGCAGGCGTTGATCAGGTCCACCATCGTTTTGGGCTCGCCAGTGAACTTCGCCGGGCGATCGAAGCGCTCCGAGGTCGGGTCGACGGTAGGGGAGTAAAGATAGAGAAGCACCGAATCGGGCGAGGGTGGTTCGGCCCGGAGCGCTTTGTCGGCGGCCTCTCGGATTTCGCGGTCTACACCGGCTTCAATCTCCTTCAGCTCCTTCTCAGTCAGCAGGCCTTGGCTAAGAAGATACTTTGCCCAGCGCGCCAGAGGATCGCGTGTGGCCTCTTCCTGCCGCGCCTCCTCCGTTTTATAGAGTCTCTCGTCGTCGGAAAGGGAGTGTGAGTAGGGGCGCACGACATGGGCATGAATCAATGCCGGGCCTTGACGATTCCGGCAGTAGTCGACCGCGCTTCCTGCCGCTTCATACGCATGGAGGAAGTCCGTGCCATCGCACTCGAGGGTGAGCAGGTTGGGGAAGCCTCCGACCAGCCGGGAGATGCTACCACCTGCCGTCTGCACGTCCACAGGCACCGAGATAGCGTAGCCGTTGTCTTCCACAACATAAAGTACCGGCGCCTTGATGTTGGCCGCGCCGTTCAGCGATTCCCAGAATTCTCCTTCGCTCGTGGCGCCATCGCCCAGTGAGACGTAAACCACTTCGTCGGCGTGGAAACTTGACGCCAGCTCAGCCGCCTCCTTGACCACGGAGAAGTAGCGGCTGGCGTCCGCGGCGCCCACCGCTTGGAGGATCTGCGTGCCGGTAGGACTTGATTGGGAAACGATGTGCAGCGCCTTGTAACCCCAGTGTGAGGGCATCTGTCGCCCAGCGGAGTTCGGGTCGTCCTTAGCGCCTACCGCACCGAGCAACATCTCAAGGGGAGTCACCCCGAGTTGCAGGCACAGTGCACGGTCGCGATAGTAGGGATAAAACCAATCGTAACCAGGCCGCAGACACAGAGCTGCGGCAACGTTGATGGCCTCGTGCCCCACTCCGCTGATTTGGAAAAAGGATTTGTTCTGACGCTTGAGCTGGATTTCCTTGTCGTCTAGCCGCCTCGAAAGATACATCGTGCGGTAGGCATTTGCCATGACTTCTTTGGACAGTTTGGCGCTTCCTGGGAGTTCAATCGTCGTAGCCATCGAAGCCTCAGCGAAGAGATCGGGTACGCAGGATTCTGCGGTCGAAGTCCGGTCTTCATAACGCGTTCCTCACAGGGCAGCCCCTGCGGCAACGTTTAGTGCCCTCCCAGCTCTACCGGTCGGCAACACAGAGCTGTAGGCCAAGACCCACTGAATTTGAGCGATTATTATCGAGGGCTCCGACATTAAAGTCAACTCGCAGTAAGGCGGAGTGTCGCGGTGAGGCGGAGAGGCCGAAGCGGCGACACACCCGAAGTCTTTTGGAGCCGGCTTAATGCCCGGCGATCACTACGCTTATGTCGGCGTTGAGCAGGCTGCCGGAAAGGGCGTGTGTCCATGGTGCAGCGTAGTCCCAATTTCGGGACTACGGTGGAGTCTTCCGACCGGAGTGGGCCATCGGACTCCAGAAGGCGGAGCATCTGTCTGTTTCTTGTTGACTCCATCGGCCCGGTCGCTCAGAAATGCGCAGGCGCAGCGGGTTGGGGTTCCGGGAGACGAGTTGGGGGAGCAGGTCGAAGGGGCTGGGGGTGGAGCAGAAGTTGCTGGTCGCGATGCGTAGGTACTGGGCCGTGGTGGCCAGGCTCCGATGCCCCAGCAGCAGTTGGATGGTGCGCACATCGGTGCCCCCCTCGAGCAAATGCACCGCGAAGGCGTGCCGCCTATGTTTCTAGAGACATAGGCGCCTCTATCTACCCTTCCTGACTATGTCTTGTATCCGCGCGCCGGCCTAGCATTTGCGGCCGATGCGCGAAGCTCGCAGCGACATAGTCTGGACTCCCGAGCCCTGTAAACCCGGGGGGAAAGGAATCTACCGTGAAGTGCATCATCGACAGCGAAATAGTTTTGTCGCGAGCGCCGGAAGGGCCTCTTGCGGCACATGTCGGGCCGTTTGCAAGGTCACTGAGGGAGCAGGGATACGCCCTGGACTCGACTCACCGGCAGGTTCTGCTCCCGAGGTGTTTTAGCCGATGGCTTGAACAGCAGGGAGTCTTATTACGCCGCATCAGCTCCGATCATGCGCGGGAGTATTTGCGATGCCGCGGTCCGGCATCTACTCGACTTTCTGCGCGGTGAGCGCACGATTCTCACTGAGAAGGAGGGCAGCGCGCCGGCTGACCCCAGCCCAGCGCTGTACGCAAGCTATGACCGGCGTTACCTTTCCGGTCGCCAGGAGGTCGCGAATGGTGCTCAGATCCTCTTTGTTCGATTTCGCCAGAAACGGAACCAGCTTCTGGCTTACGAACCGCGACAACACGAGCGCTCCGATTAAACCAGCTAGAAGACCGGTCAACCGAGCGGTGTCTGGTGCTTCGACCATGATGAGTCTCCCCTTGGGGCTAACACCCGCCTGCAGGCCGACAACGGATGGTTCCCAACACCGTCAAAAAACAAGTCGTAACGTTGGGCCGGATGCCGTAGATCAGGCCCGCCAGCAGCCGGCCCCCGCGAGCCCTACGTACCAGCGCGTCGCGCCACCCTATTGGACCCGTTGGTGGCGCTGCGGCACGAGTGAGCTGGACCGGTCGAAGGTCAGGTCGCAATAAGTTTTTCGGACTCCTTGTGATTTGGTCAAACGATGCTGTTTATAGAATCCCCTTACCACTACTGATCTGCTTGGCGTTCCATAAACGGCCTTGTGCAAATGCCTCCTGCCTTGTTGCCATACACCGCCCTTAGTATACCAATACGTTATACACTGATCGCTTTGAGACAAAATTAAGCGGGCTCACAGGATGTCAGCTCCTTAGGTATGGACATGCGAGCCCGGGAAGGTGTGGATCACAATGAGGTCACGTCTCGCATGCGTCTTATTGGGTTTGGCTTGTTTTTCATCCGGATATGCCCAACAAAATATCGACAAACCAGCAGAAACTGAAGACTTGCAGCGGCGGGTGCAGCAGCTAGAAGCCGAAGTAGCGGCGCTAAAGCAAGTCGTAAGGCAGCTCCAGAGCAGCATTCCCGCGGCACCGGTCAACAGTGCATTCCCAGGCGGCCCAGCGCACGAAACTGCTGATCCGACACCGTTAGCCCCGGCCTCCCTCGCTGCGCCCGCGACCGGCCCTGTCCCCTGCGGAGAGGAGGAGACAGCTCACTCTTCGGTCGCGACTGCCTCGCAGCCGTCCTCTCTCGTCCGGCAGCAGGCTGCAGCTTCCGGGCAGCAGCAAACCGCATCCGCGTTCGCGACCAGCCTCAGCGCGGAGGATCGCAGGACACTCGATTTCCTGCGCGAAACGACCGTGAACCTTTACCTCGACACTTATTACGACTACAATTTCAACGCTCCCGTTGGGCGTGTCAATCTCTTGCGCGCGTACGATGTACTGAGCAACAATTTCAGCTTGAACCAGGCCGCTGTGATCTTCGATCGCGAGCCGGACCCTGGCCAGGGACGCCGCTGGGGGGGGCGCCTGGATTTGCATTTTGGACAGGCCACCGACACTCTGCAAGGAAACCCGAACAATGAACCACGACCCGATATCTACCGCAATGTCTTCCAGGCCTACGGGACGTACGTCGCACCGGTAGGCAAGGGTCTGACCCTAGACTTCGGCAAATGGGCCAGCTCCCTGGGAATAGAAAACAACTACACCAAGGACCAGATGAACTACTCCCGTTCGTACTGGTTTGACTTCTTGCCCTTCTATCACATGGGTCTTCGTGCCACCTACCCCATCAATGATCGACTGTCGCTGAACTACTGGGTTGTAAACGGGAGCAACCACGCCGAGGCTACCAACGGTTTCAAAGCGCAACTTTTCGGGTTCACCGCGAAGCCGCACAAAACGGTCAGCTGGACAGTGAACTACTACTACGGGCAGGAGCATCCCGATCGCATCGAAGTTCCCCCAACCAGCCCAATCCCTGTGCAGCCAGGACTCAGTTTCGAACCCATCATACCTGCGCCCAACGGGCGCACCCATATCTTCGATACCTATGCGACGTGGCAAGCCACGCCGAAGCTGACGTTTGCGCTGGAAGGCGACTATGAGATCGAGCGCCTATGGCAAAATACTGCGCCAGGGAAATCCTCCGCACCCAGCCATGTCGACGGCGGCGCGGCCTACCTTCAATATCAATTCACGCCCAAGATCGCGCTTGCGACTCGAGCCGAGTATCTCTCGGATCGCGGCGGACTCTTCAGCGGCCTCACACAAGCCTTGAAAGAGACCACCGTCACCTTCTCTTACAAGCTCTTCAACGGATTTCTTATGCGCTACGAGTGGCGGCGTGACTTCTCGAACCAGCCTTCATTTCTTACCAGCACGCCAGGAGTTCTCAGCAAACAACAGAACACGGTAACACTCGGCTTGATCTGGTGGTGGGGCCGGAAGGAAGGTGTGTGGTAGGCAGACGACGATCATTGGAGACAGTCGCTTGCAGTCACTGTTCTTGGAGTATCGTTGTACGTTCCGCAGTCAGCCGGCGCGCCACAGGTCAGTATTGATCCGGTCAGCGTACTGTACCGAGTTGCACTCAGGCTTCACGATACCTGAGCCACTGCCTTTCCGATTCGCGCTGACCCTTTCCTGTGAAAGCTCGACCGTCCCTAACATCCTGCAAAGCTGGTAGCGCCGCGCGGCACCGCCGCCAACCAAAGCCAGATACGACACCACTCTTCCAGTAGCCGCCGACTGGTGAGAAAGGCCTGCTTATACGGGACTGGCCGACTCGCCGGCGAGTTCCAGCCTGAAAGGTATTTTCATCTACCAGGGCGTCACAAAGCGACATGATTGGCTCGGGGCCGACGCAAGTGGTTTTGGGTCACTTTCCGCAAAGCCCGTTTTTTCGTTCCAAATCCGGCTTTGCAGTTGATCTGGGATCTGACCTGCCCTCGGTGCCCGAGTGCACTTCTCCGTGTAGGCCGTTTAAGCCAAGTAGAGTATTTCCGAGTGGCTCACTCAGTACCAGGCCGCTTGCTGCTCACTGCAGACCATCCGTTCAGGTGGGTAAGCCCCGTTGCAAGGGCGATCTAGTTGGTTCCCGGCCGAACGATTTCAGCGTAGATCGTGCTTTTGTGCGGGAAAGGCAACAAATCAAACAGCCACTAGGCCGGCATCCACGGGCAAGTCGACCGGACGAGATCGCTGCGGCGGCAGTGTCCACCGTAGAGCGCGACCGTTGGTCAAGCTCAACTGGGCGGCCATCCCCAGCGGCCTGCTGGAGAGTGAACTGTTTGGCCACGAGCGGGGCGCCTTCACCGGCGCCATCACCCAGAAGGTGGGCCGGCTGGAGTTGGCCCACCAAGGGACGCTGTTTCTGGACGAAGTGGGGGATATCCCCCTGGAACTCCAGCCCAAATTGCTGCGCGTTTTGCAGGAGCGGGAATTCGAGCGCTTGGGCAGCACGCGGACGATGAAGGTGGATGTTCGGCTGGTGGCGGCGACGCATCGGGACCTGGAAACGATGATGGCCGAAAACCAGTTCCGCAGCGACCTCTACTACCGGTTCAATGTTATTCCCACCCGCATTCCTCCCTTGCGCGAACGCCCTGAAGACATACCTGTGTTGGTGCGGTATTTTACCGACAAGTACGCCCGTCGGATGGGCAAGCAAATCGACTCCATTCCCGCCGGGGCTCTGCGGAAGCTGATGAGTTGGCATTTTCCCGGGAACATTCGGGAGCTTGAGAACACTGTGGAGCGTGCCGTGATCTTAACGACCGGCGCTACGTTGGAGATTTCGGTACCCCAAAGGAAAAGCTGTTCCTGCGGCGCGCCAGCGCAAGACCGCAACCCTCGATACGCAAGAGAGAATGGTGCGAATTCTCAGAAGTCTTGTGGAGCGAGCGGCAACGGATAATATGCAGTCCGTGTCGGCGCCGGAATTGACGAACAACGCCGCCAGCGCCACGCCGGCAACAGTCGGCAACATGGATGAGGGACAGATCATTGTGCGCATCCTGAGAGAGACCAAAGGGCGGGTGGGCGGCGCGAAGTCGGTAGTCGCGAGCCTCTGGACAGCGAACGACCCTTCCACTCGCACCCTGATGGAGCGGTTCTATCGCTATATCGCCGGTGGTGAGGACAAGGGTTCTGCGCTTCACCACGCACAGATGGACTTGATCGCGGAGTTCGGCGATCGGGCCCTGCCGCTCTACTGGGCGGGCTTCATCCTGGTGGGCGACGGTAAGATCCCGGTTTGGCCTGGCATGTTTGCACCGAAGAATGCGGCGGGCACACCAGCGCGGGAGTAGCCAGGCGGTCGAGGGGCACGAAGGCCTGCGACCAATGCCACCGCTAAGGATCGTTTTCTGCCGGCTGATGAGCCCACCCGACCCAGGCCTTGCAATATCTCGGTCGGAGGGCCGCGGAACCGGAATGGTGCAGAGCACGGATGTGTCAGTAGGTGTGTTTGCGAGGAGTGTGTTACAAGGCGCTTCGTGTCGGCTCGTGTCGCTTGCTGGTTAACGCAAGTTGTTGGAAAATGTGGCAAGTGCCTGAAGGGACTGAGTCGGACTTCTTACTTGACACGGTAGACGTCAACGGATCGAGTCCGTTCGGCCCTAAATCCGGCATGCAATAGCGTGCAATGGTCTACGGTATCGGCGGCAAGGTGGGTATTCCGGGCAACGTAGAATCTGTAAGTTGCAGATTCCGGGAAGGCATTGGCGCTTCGACTCCTCCCGCCTCCACTTAAGCCTTTAGAATCATATGTTTACGACTACGCCGCTTGCCTGAAAACAGGCCCGCTCCGACAAAATGCATCGTTTGAGTCGCTCGTCGCTTGCGCTTTGCCTCCCGGCCCTCAGTAGTGACACCGATGACGCACTGCGAATCGGAAGTTGCGTGTCGGCCAGCCCCAGATCTGTAGTAAACCATTGCTACTGAAATGGCAGGGTCTGTCAGTGGAGGTGGCAATGCGACACTGCTGTACAATGTTTTCCTGGAACCGAACATTTCGACAGTCCCGGACATGGGATTGCGCTCAGCCGCGAGCCATTTTTTTCGCCGGTTCCGCTTGAAGATGGAGTTTTGATCGTGTGATAAACCTTTCCGAGTACCGGCTGGAAGCGCTTCGTCAGGATGGAGAGTTCATCCTGTACCGCGGTCTGCGCCAGACCAAGGCGGAGACGAGTCCACCGTCTATTCTCGCCTTGTCACCGCTGATGGAGCGTCCCGCTCCTGCAACCATCAAGAAGATAGAGCACGAATTCTCTTTAAAAGACGAGCTCGATCCAGCATGGGCGATTCGGCCGACCGCCCTCACACAACAACAGAGCCGGGCCATGCTCGTGTTCGAAGATCCAGACGGAGAGCCACTCGATCGACATCTTCGACGGCCCATGGAATTGAACCAGTTCCTTCGCTGTGCGATTGCGCTCGCAGCAGCACTCGGCCAGGTACACAGGCATGGGCTGGTCCACAAAGACATCAAGCCGTCCAACGTGCTTGCGAATGCTGCTATGGGCCAGGCCTGGTTGACGGGCTTCGGTATTGCTTCGCGATTGCCGCGCGAGCGGCAG
>Ga0306925_10002261_pt1 | contig 16456 bp, 29 predicted proteins | sample flu12Cox44000176_FD_203755 | JGI IMG/M metagenome (GOLD analysis project Ga0306925, IMG submission 203755) | Lab enrichment of tropical soil microbial communities from Luquillo Experimental Forest, Puerto Rico - flux8day.12C.oxic.44.000.176 (v2)... | ecosystem: Environmental > Terrestrial >... | reverse complement strand
TAGACTTGGTGGCTCTCGCGCTACATAAAATCGCGAGAATGAGACTTCAAGTCACAGACTGGCGACGAAGTCAACAAAAACTTCACGCAAGGGGTTCATGATGTTATCGATCGTCGCGCCGCCGTCCTATTATCGGGTTGTGTTGAACGCCGCCCAATGCCGTGCCGCGCGAGCGCTGCTACGAATGACGCAGGCTACGCTCGCCGCTGCGGCCGGCGTAAACGTGATCGCAATCAAGCGATTTGAAGCCGGTTCCGATCCACGCGTTTCGACCGTGAACGCCCTCGAGCGGGCGCTCGTCGACGCTGGTATCATCCTGATCGATGATGGCGCCGGCAGCCCAGCCGGTGCTGGCGCGGGTGTCAGACTCGCTCGAGGGCCGGGAGGGAATGGTGATGGCGACTGATCCGCTCGCGCTCGACTTCGGCCGGGACAAGAGATTCTGCGTCTACATTTACCGCGATCCGCGACCCCGGAGGAGGCGCGAGCCATTCTATGTCGGCAAAGGTTTGACGAAAATACGTCCCGACATTCACTGGATATTCGCCTTCTTCCACCGCTCGAACGCCGGGCAGGTTGGCGATGATGCAGCCCAAGCTCAGTTGCCGGTTTCCGCGAGCTTTTCGCGTTAGCGTGAACAAATCGTTCGTCGAGCCAAAAATGAGATTAAATCGACTGAGCTACATAGCCCTCGTTGCGATTTCACTTTTTCTGACCGACCCAGCATTCGCTACAACGGTAATTGGAGTAGGAACAGCAAGCTGCGGCACTTGGATAGAAGCAAGACGAAATCGCACCTCTTTCGCTTATGAGCAATGGGCGATTGGTTTCGCTTCTGGTGTGTCGGTTGCTCTTGACCTCGATCTCCTAAAGGGGAGAGATGCGTCGGCGATTTGGGTTTGGATGGACGGTTACTGCGCCTCTCACCCTCTAGAGCTAATGGGCGCTGCAATTGCAGAACTAATTAATTCGCTATATCCGGGCACATTCACGCGAACTCATTAAGGGTGTCGATGAAGACCATAATCATCACTGGGTGTGGTCCCTGCACAACATCCCCGATGTGTGGCCGGAGAGCAAGGAGAAGTCACACCCTCACGCCAAGCCGATCGGTCTCTTAAAGAAACCGATCGAGGCGACGACCAATCCCGGCGACGTGGTCCTAGACCCGGCGGCCGGTGGCTACAACGTTCTTGAAGCCGCAGTGTGCACCAGGCGCCGGTTTCTCGGCTGCGACGTTGTCGCGGCGGCACGGCTCTTCTTTGGTGGCGGCCCGCGCAGGTAGGAAGGATCTGCGTCTTTTCTGCGTTTGACTTTCCGGTTCATCATGCTCTCGATCATGGCCGCGGTGCGCGCGTCAGGCTTGACGATCACCGCCGAGCGCCCGAAGGTGCCACTCACGACCCTCGGAATACAGCAGCGAAATCATCGACCCCGGCTCGACTACCCGCCACTGACTGCCGGGCAGGAGCCAGGGTCGGTTGCCTCGGGAAAGGGGGTCCAAACCCGAGGATCACGGCCAGCGGGGTGTGAGTTGGGAGCCGCCGGCCGCAATTCTAACAACCAAGCTCAGCCCTTAAACCCTCTACCGTCGCCCTCGCGTCCTTTTCCTTCTGCACCGCCGCGGCACGCTTGCGACGCTCCTCAGCCAGTGCCGGCGGCACAACGAAGACGTTCCCCGGCGAGGTCCTCTCGAAGCCCATACGCGCGTTCGCGATCCGCTCGTCGAGGCCGTTATACTTGGCCACCTCGGCCGTCGCCTCGTCCCACTTCCGCTCCGCCAACGCAAGCGCTGCCTTGGCCTCGGTTATTCGCGCCGCGGCCTGCGCCTCGTCCATGCTTTTGTTGCGACTTTGCCGGTCGGCCAAATACGGTTGCACCCGCGTATTCTCGATGTAGGCCGCGTGCCGCTCGATCAGCGCGTCAGCAGCCGTCCTTACCCTGCGCGGGCCGCTCATCGCGGACCCCATCCGCCAGCCGCCGCAAAGCGCTTGTTCGCCGCATTGATCGTCGCCGGTGTCGGGGTCACACGATCGAAGGTGTGCTCGATCCTCCCCTCGCGTGGCTCGCGTAACGAGGCGGCCTGCCGCTGCGGCGGAACTGTGTAAGGTGGACCAGCCGCCGCCGGATCGCGAGGATCACCGCCTTTCTTCACTGAACCTTGTACTGCCTCTTCCTGACCGTTGCGCATGGTCTGACCGTAATGCCGATCGTTGATTGCCTGATATTGCGGGATGCTGATGCCCGTGCCGGCATAGCCCGGCGGACGCGGTGCGGGCCAGCCGCCAGCCGGTTCCCAATCTTTGGCCCGGCGCTGCGCATCCTCTCGCTTCGCCCCGGTAGACCAAGCCTCCTCGCTCAACTGGTCGCGGGCCCGGCGACGGCGAGACCGCGCACGGCGCTGAAGATCGCGGAGATCCTTCCTTTGCGCGTCGGTCAAGCTCGCCGGCGGACGCGGTGGCTCGTCGTCGTGCAAGTGGATGTGTGTGTGCGACGGCGGCGGCGGACGCAGACGGCGGCTCGGTTGCTGTCCGGCCGGCCGCCGAGGTGCCGCATCGTCGCGGAACTTGGCCTGGTACCGGCGCATCCCCTCAGGACCTAATATCGCCGCAGCCTGCGGCGAAAACGTCAAGCTTCGCTCTGCCATTTAGATTCCCCCGTTATGCAGCCATCCCCAGCTGCCTGATCCAATCCCCGAATTTTTCCATATATCGCCGCGTCTCCTCGCCACCATCAAGCGCGCCAGCAACCTCCACGAGCACGCCAGCGCACACGTTCGCCCGGTCGTCGTGGTACGCCCTCCCAGAGGACGCGGAAGACCGCATTGGGCACAATTGCTTGTTATAACCTGTGGTTGGGTGACCATACATATCTATCCTTTTGGCGCGCTATAAAGGAATTTCGGCCCTGAGAAACCCTGAGTACCCTGAGGGCTATTGTTTTTATTAGTGTCTTTTCTGACGCTACCCTGAGCAAAAACGTCGAGTAGCCCTGAGCGCTCAGGGTAGGTAGCAGGCCTGGTCACGTATAAGGGGTGGCGCGATATACAGCACTAGTTGACGGTGCATGCCGCGTTGGGTGTGTGCAAAGCTACGCACGGTTGCGGCTCACGCTATGGTTGGGCTAAATTCGTTGAGACGGGTGCCAAGCAGCGGAGAGTCTTCTGGAACATTCCAGTCGCCCTCGACCTTCCGGAGTTCAACAAAGCGGGCGCGGGCCTGTTCGAGATCGTGGAGCTTGTATCCGGGCGGCTGGAATCGTTTTTCGATTAATTTTTCTTTTCGCATACCCGGTGGCCAGGTTTCGAGTTCCCCGACGACGTGGTCCTTTTTGGGCCGAGCGGCTATATATAGCTCGGTGAACCACGCACCGAGCATTTCTCTTGTCTCGGGCTGGCTCACGCGATTTTCGCGGCACCACTGCAAATAGGACTGATGCAGTAATTGTGTGGAGCAGAACTCCATCCAATCGCTGAATTCTTCGAGGCCGTGGCGTGAGCGCCAGACGAACCCGCGTTCGAGCACGGCAAGCCACCAGCGCGCAATTGTGTCGAGGCTGTATTCTTCTGAGCGGCGAGAGCTGAGGTCTCGGGGAAGTTGCGGACATCGAACCTGGAAATATCGCGCTGCTGAAGATCATATAGCATGGCAGCGAGGCCGCCATTTTCCATTTGTTCATTCAGCTCGTTGAAGTAGTTGCGGTTACCGACGTGAGTATCGGGGACATCGAACACCGCATAGCGGCGAGCTTTCGCTGACGCCGGCACGACCCATTTATTGTTTGAGGCCAGCATTGTATGCAACATATTGACCCACGAGACGATCTTGATTCCTTTTCCTTCGATAACCAGGAACGGTTCTGTGATGAGGCCGTTAAGGATGCGTTCTGTTTTTCTGTCGTCGGCGTAGAAGGCTTCATCGGCGAACAGGAAGATGCAATCGCGCAAATGCTCGTTGAAGCGTCCGACGAGTTGGGTTGGGGAGAAGATCTGCATGCCGTGCTGGCCAAAGATCCTGGCGAACCAGCGTCCGTAAGTGCCTTTTCCGCAGCCTTCGACGCCGCAGAAGACGATGGCAACCTCGCCCGCTGTATTTGGCTGTTTAATGGCGCGAGCGGACCAGTTCAGTATATAGTCTGACCATTCGGGGACCCCGGAACACAGCACTTTTTCGATATGTTCACGCATCAGGCTCCAGTTGCCGGCTTTTGGCTGAACCCCAAAACCGCGCCATAGATTCATGTATTGAGGCGGCGGTTGCCCGACCGGATCGAAGGTGACGCCGCCGAGGTATTGCGCGCGGTGGGGTGACTGCAGCCACCATTGTGCGGCGGTTTTGGTAATCAATTCTCCGTCCGCTTTGCGAAGCGTGACGAGATGGTTCTCATAAAAATGCTGGAAGTCGCTAAAGCGCGAGCGTTCAAGCACCTGGCGCTTCATCGCCGGATCAAAGGCCCACCGGAACACCCATGCTTTGCCGGCCTCATTGGCAACGGAGTAATACTTGTTGAGTTCCTCGATCAGGCTGGCGAGCTCGCCTTGGGTTTTTGCATCCTTCTTTTTGGGATCAGTCTTTATCGCATCGATACGTTCAGTGACGCGCTTGCGGAGACCGCCGATACGAAGTCCGGTTTGATCCTTGACGGTCCTGAGCAGTTTTTCGCGACCGATCTCGTTTTCGGGGAAACAATCCGCGAGACGGTCGAGGAGGGCGAAGAGCTCCTCCTCGGAGCTTTCCTGCGACAATTGACCGATATCGTTCTGCAGCGAGCGCTGCACGTCGCTGTCTGGCTTTCCGAGGGGTTCGCTCCCGTTCGTGGTTGGTGTTTTGATATTCCAGCCGAGTGTGGCCGGGTCTTTATCGAGTTTTTCGCATAGCCAGAAGGCTGCGTCCTTGGCGTTTGGGGCGGCGCCGAGCTTCACGACAAGATCGATTGAGGTGAGGGTCGTCTGCTCGCCGAAATCGCGAATACCGGTCGGGTGGACTGCTATATCCTCCTGGAGATCGCGCCCGAGGTCTCTTGATCTGAGGCGCCAGCCGCTGTTGCCACGATCGTGAAAATCGCGGTGAAGCGAGGGTGCCCAGGCCTCGATCCGATCGAGCGCCGCGTTGTTGACGGCCCGGAAGAAGCCATTACCGGCCGACAGGCTGGCGGCGGGCGGGGTGCCGAGTATCCTGGGCGGCACGAACGGAATACCGCCGGCAGCCTGCAGGGTGGCCTCAATCTCGTCGATCAATTGGCAGGCCTGGTCGAAGGTGATTGCCGGCAATGCCGTCAGCGGCATATCCGTCGGCGAGCGGTCTAGCCATCGGTAGGGGGCGAGCGTATCGGGATGAATGCCAAACGCGACCGCTTGTTGGCCGTGCCCGAGGATCTCGAAATGGCCTTTCGAGCCATCGGGCATTTGACGGGTTGAGAGCTTTGCGAACGGCTCAACGGCGTGATAGCAAAGCAGGATTTTTGGTGCGCGGCCGACACGAGAGAGCGGTGTTGGTCCGAGGGCCTTCTCAATCCTGCTGACGATTTGATCGACCACTTCCGGGAGTAGGACGTCGACATCCAGACCGCTGAGCTGACCGGTCAACAAGCCAGTGTTCAGGGCCAGCGTCGACACCCGGTGCGGGCCGGCGACGATGGTCGGCGGGTCTTCCAAGGCGCGTTCGAGCCAATCGTTGCCGACGGGTCTTTTCCCCGCGCCGCGGATCAGAGTGCCGCGGACCTGCGCGCCGGGCGAGTACACGGCGAGCGGGCGATAGCCGTTTTCCCAGCAGGCGCGGCGCAGCCGATATACCTCTGTGGCAACGACACAGGTATTTTCCCCCAGGGCCATCACCGCCCCTTGCGGCGAGCAGCCTTGGCCATGGCGGCACGGACCAGGGGATCCAGATCCGGCCATGCCGTGAGCCACCAAAGGCGTTCTGCGCCGGCCTCGGTGTCGACGTGGCGATGATCAGGCGGCAGCGGCGCGCGCAAAAAGACACCGCGCCCGCGCCGGCGGATGACCCAATTTCGGCCGATGCGGTAATGGCGAGATGGGTAATCCGCAAAAAACTGCAGGTCCGCGTCGACGTCGGCGCTCGAGACCATCGGTAGGGGTGTCATGGCGCGGCCTCTCCGAGCAGCCGATGGACGGCGGCGAGGGCCAGGCGTTGAAACCGGTCGCGCTCTTCTTTGCCAAGAATCTCGACGACCGGCGTATAGAGTTTTTTGCCGGTGGCGGGATCGATGCGGTGGCGGCCGTCCTGATCGAGTTGCGGCTTGCCGGGCAGCCCGATCCACCGCCGCTCGCCTTGTTCATGGGCGGCGCACTCGCGCAGCACCAGCCCGCTCGGTCGCAAGGTTAAGGTGACGAAGCCGCGCAGCGTGTTGCGCACCATCGGGCGCCAGTCGGATGCGGTAATCGAGGGCGACGGGGGCGGCCCGAAGCTCGCCGCCTCGCCGCGACGCAAATCAGCTTGTGAGGGGCGGCCCCGGCCACTCATGCGCGGCCTGCGGGTTCCATGTGATCGCTGACCCGGACATCGTCGACGCGAGCCCACTGGCCAGTATCGAGGTCCCGCAACCAAAGACCTGGAGCTATCGCGCCGGCACTCACGGTAGGGCAGCGGCGGCGTTCAGCGCGATTCGTGAGCGGCGTGATTGCCCGCCAGCAGTTTTCTGTGGCGGCCGATACGTCCAGCGGCCGGCGGGCTGTCGCGATTGCAAAATTACATTCGCCGATCGCGCGGTCGATCGCGCTGCGCTCGTCCCCTGTGAGCCACCGCCAACAACGAGCCAGGATACAAAATTGCGCGTGGGCCGTCGCAACGAGCGCGGCATCGAAGTCAGCTAACTTTGGCGAGCGTTCCATGGTTGTGCCCCCACATGTCGAAGCGGGCGGCACGCTTGACCCCGATGCCCAATTCGCCTATATCGGGCATCGGCGCGTTGCCCCGCGCCATGTTGCTGTTGTTGGTGATTTTCCCAAATCTTTGCCCGCCGGGGCCCCTCGGCGGGCGATTTTTTGCGCCCGGTCATGGGGCGCCTGCGGTCTGGCGAAACCACTGCGGCATCGCGATCGGAATATTCTTGTTGCGCGAGCCGCGTGGGCGCCCGCGGCGCGGCGGGCTTGCAACTGGCACTGGCGGCCCGGCTTCCTCTTCCTTGAGCAGCGCGCGAGCCTCTTTGGCCACTTTCGCCCATCGGTAAAACCAGTCGTTGGGGATGACGCTATCCGTCCCAGCCACTCCGATCATCTCGTCCGCGATCTGAGCGAGATCCCACAAGAGACTGCGGCGGTCGGCAGTGCTGCTCATGGCTGCACCATAGGCGGCTTGCGCACCGCGTATCGTTGTGGCGGCCCGAAATCGAAAAGCGCCTCGTTCGCAATCGGATCGAGAAACCTTACTAGCCGCGCAAATTCCTGCTTCGTTAGCGGTTGATGCCGCTCGTTTGTGATCTCGATACCGGACGCATATGTGTAAAACGGATCGCTGCCCTCCCGCAGCGTGACCTGCAGCCACCCGCCAGCGGCCTCTAATCGCCGCAGCAGCGCCATCTCGTGCAGGGTGGGCCTGCCACCGCCCCGCGGCATAACGCCGGCAGGCAGTGGCGCACGCTGAAGCGGCAAACTCGGGTTGTAAAGTTCCGGGTGCGGGAGACGCTTGCGCCGTTTTAGGGTGTTGACTAGTCGGGCAGGGCTCATGGCTGCGCACCCCCATTTATAGGCGCTACGGTAATAACTATCTTAGGCTGCACACTGTAGCGCTTAATGTTATTGTGCTTGCAGATCAGCTTATCGTCTTTATAGACGACCATTTTTAGTGCGTCCTCGGCGAGCCATAAGATGTTCTTTAGATCTGGTGTGGTTACTGGCCACTCTTCCCCCCGTATAGCCCGCTCCTTCCTTTTCTTTGACCAACTGTCCGGTATCGGAATCTCGGCGCACATCGTAAAATCCAACGGTCCTTGTGCTGCTGGTTCTTGGGTATCCAGCGGTATTTGCTTTGCGCCCTTGTGCCGGGAACAGGCTTGCCGAGAAGCGTGATCGTTACGGGGTCAGCTGTGCGCGGCTGGACGGTGATCGTGGTGTTGTCGTTCATGCCCTCACCCAGCGACTCAGCCACCCGCAGTGGCGCTGCTGGAGCCGGCTGGTTTGTCATTTGCGGCCTGCGTGCGCTGTCGCATGGCCGCTGAGGGGCGGGCTTGGGCCTCGCGCACCCGATTAAAGCTCTCACGGCGGACGCGTACCGCGCGGCCGATGCGGTAGCAGTCGAGCCTGCCGTCTGCGATCGCGCCCCGGACCTGATATTCGGACCAACCAAGGTCAGCGGCGGTTTCGGAGATTCTGAGATCCCGATCGGAATCGCTCATTGGGATGGGTCCCCACCTCATCGCCGACCTACGTGCCGGCCTCATACTTCTATTATATTATAATAGTCCTTGCAAACATGATTTGCTGTGGGCTACCCTCGCGGGGTGATGCAGGACGTTGAAAGCTGCGCGGTATTATCCGGCGCGTGTTATCCCTCCAGGATGGATGCCAGGGCAGTCGCGGGCGCGGCGGAGGTATCGGTCGGGCGGCTCAACGTCTGGGTGCAGCAGGGCGCGTTTGAGGGATTATTACAATCCGGGGTGCGCGGCCGGCGCCGGGATATCGACGTGGAAACCGCAATCCGGATCGCGGTCTTCGCCGCGTTGGTTGAGACCGGGGTGCCGCTGCCTCAAGCATCGCGCCACATCCGGGGTTTCCTGCCGAGCGTGGATGCCGGGTGGCTAATAGTCGCTCGCGCTCCTCCCGGAGCCCCAGTCCCGATCACCAACCTCCCTACACTTGAGGATGTGTTCGATCGCCTACGGGAGATCGAGGTTTCGCCGGGGCCAAGGGTTTTGCGGCGCGGCCTGGCGTCGAGCGTGCGGCTGGTTAGTATCGCCAGCATTGCACGCCGGGTTCGGGAGGCGGAGCAGGCGTGGCTCGCCAGCCGGAAGGCGGAAAAGACCGATGCCAATTGACGCCTCTGCCGAGCAGCTCGCCGCATTTCGTGCGGTAAAGCCGCGCACGCAGCCAATCCTCGAGCGTCTCACCCTCAAAGCCCTCGCACAGATCCTTGAGAAAAGCCGCAGGGCGAAGAGCTGATGTCTCGCCGCCCGATCGTTATCCGGCAAAGCGATCTCACCGCAGTGTTGAAGGCGATGACCAAGGCGGGCATCGAAGTGCGGGCCGTCGAGTTCGACATAAGCGGCAAAGTTGTGATTACAACGAGTGCCGGCCAGGACGACCCGCCTCGGACTGACCTGGACAGGTGGCTGGTCAAGCACGCTGATGGCGTACGTTAGACTTAAAGGATTGAACCGGGTCCGCAAACGGCTCGCGGACGGGAGCGTCGTCATCTACTGGTACGCCTGGAAGGGTGGCCCGCGGCTGCTGGGCAAGCCAGGCTCGCCGGAATTCCAGGCAAGCTACAACGCAGCGATAGCGGACCACGCGACATCTAGGACCCGCGCGGCCAGCGGAACACTGTTCTTCATCATGGAGGAGTACCAGGCGAGCGCAGAGTTCCGCGGACTCGCCGAGCGGACCCGTGCCGACTATGTCGCCAAGATCAAGCTGATCGAGGCGAAGTTCGGTGACTTCCCTCTATCGGCGTTGGCCGACCGTCGCAGCCGCGGGGTGTTCCTGGGGTGGCGCGACCAGCTTGCTTCTACCTCCCGGCGCCAGGCGGATTATGCATGGACTGTGCTGGCGCGTATCTTCTCCTGGTCGTTGAACCGCGGTCTCGTTGCCGCTAATCCGTGCGAGAAGGCTGGTCGGTTGTACCGGGGCTCCCGGTCAGACAAGGTGTGGACTAGCCAGGATGAAGCCGCGTTTCTGACGACCGCCGGGAGTCACCTGCGCCTCGCCTTTTTGCTCGCCCTTTGGACCGGTCAGCGACAAGGCGATCTCTTGCGGCTGCCGTGGTCAGCCTACGACGGGATCTACATCCGGTTGCGCCAATCCAAGACGGGCGCGCGCGTCGCCATCCCAGTCGGCGCGCCGTTGAAGCTTGCTCTCGACGAAACTGCGCTCGGCAGGACAAGTCCCATTATTTTGACGAGTACCGAGTCGAAACCGTGGACTGCTGACGGTTTCCGCTCGTCATGGCGCAAAGCTTGTTCCTCGGCTGGGATTACCGGGTTGACGTTTCACGACTTGCGCGGGACCGCTGTCACCAGGCTCGCCGTAGCTGGTTGCACGGAAGCAGAAATTGCTGCGATCACCGGACACAGTCTGCGCGACGTCGCAGTGATCCTCGACGCTCACTATCTGCACCGCGATCCGGCACTGGCAGAGAGTGCCATCCGGAAGCTCGAGAAAGGCCAGCCATGATTGTAGAGGTGGACCTTACCGACCCGGTTATCAAAGCACAGGTGTTTGAGGGGGTTCGTAAAGGCTATATGGAGTTTGTTTCAGGTGAGGATCTTTTCGGCCCATGTGTTTATGAGCGCACAATTTTAGACTATGTCGAAACGTTCCTGATATGTACTGAAGGCGCCTCGAATAGCGGCCCAACTGACCGGACTCAGTTGGGCAATTCAGGGAATCGTGGGACTATAACCTATTGGAAAGGTTGGCTGGGGGACTAGGATTCGAACCTAGACTGGCGGAGTCAGAGTGCACGCCGTCATCCTTTTTGACTTGAAATTGCAGTATCTCCACGCTCAACTCAAGCCGATTAACTCAGGGATACTCAAATAGTTAGCGCTTTTCGCACGATTGGTGTACTCCCCAAGGGGTTCCGTCGAGCCTGTTAGACCCATGTTAGACCCGCTCGACAGCCCATAAGAGGCTCTTGTTCATGGACGTTATCGACCTCTCTCCGCCAGGGCACCCACCCCGATCGTTGGTCGTCTTTCTCCGGGCAAGAAAAGATCGCCGCACCCCGCAGTATTACGCTCGGCGGCTCGTTCCGCTCCAATCCCGGAAGACACAACGCAACCCTTATCTAACCAAAGCCCTCGGCGGAGTGAGCTTGGAGCGCGCGAAGGAACTCGCTTGGCAATGGTGGACCAGTAGCGACCAGAAAATTGATCGGCAACAAGCGGCTCGCGATACGCGTTTTTCGACAATCGCCGAGTCATACATTCGAGATTTAGAAGCAAAGACCTCGCAGATTGACAATAGAGGTCGGCCAGTTGTCAATCCCACCAAACACAAGAGGCAAGAACAAAGCATCAGATTACATTTGACGCCTTTCTTTGGCCCGATGATGGTCGGGAATATTCAATCGGATGACGCGGAACGATGGCTTGAGTGGCGTTCTTTTCCGCATTCGGTTGATGAGTCAAACGACGATCGAAGCCAGAGATCCGACGCATCAGCGTCGCGGCGACTGCCTACTCGATCGACAATCCAAAAGGATACAGTCGCATTTGGCGGCATTATCCGCCACGCGCGACTTCATTTCAAAGTGGACACCCGCTTCGTCGCGGAATTGCCGCTCCCTCCCGAGACAGAAGATACCCGACGACCTCGATTTTATCCTGATGAATGGCAGCGCATCGCAGAACTGCTCTATCAGCGAGCAAATACAAGGAGCGGAAAACGCGGGCCATTGAGTAACAAATCATGGTGGTTTCGGATAATGCTGTTCTTCTTCGTAAAGACGCTCCACGGAACCGGTCTCAGAGTCGCCGAGGCAATGAGGCTCAAGGTCAAACATCTGAGACGTGTAGCCGAAGATGCGGCGCGTCAGGAAGCTTACCTCAAAGAATTTCAGTTAGCTGTTGGGCAGGACGACAAGAACCTCTCAGATGATTTTACCGAAGCGAGAAAACGTGCCGTATCAAAGCTTTATCAGTATCGAGTTTTGGTGAGATCGGACAACCAACTAAAGCATTATACTCACCAGAGGGACGTTATCCCTCTGATCGAGATGACGACTTATTTTGACCAACTGCTTTCAATATTACTGATAAACCTTCCTGAGCACATAATCGGCGACATCAAACAGGCCGATCAGTTGCCACCCGAGATGTGGCTATTTTGTCACCCCGATGGGAGGAGGATCAAATCTTTTGACAACGGATTTGATGAGGTACTTTCAGATCTCGGGTTGCTCTACCACGATGAGCGGAAACGTTCTCTGACTTCATTAAGGCACACTTACGCATCGGAGAGAATAGAAGCACGAACGGCGGATTTAAAATCGATTGCCGATAATATGGGAACAACAATGGAGATGCTCTACAAGCACTACTCTCAGGAAATTCGAGAACTTCGCGCTGCGGACCTTCAAGTTACCTGACCAACCGAGTCCTTATTTTTTCTCTATCCATTCCAGGTGATGCCAGCGCGCTTCGGGGTCTAATAATTGAGCCTCCCGTATAACTCGCCGAATGGCACCATGACGTGTTCCCGATAGGCAGGGCGCTCCTGAAGCCGCCGATACCACGCTTCGACATTCGGCACGGTCGGGCGCTCAATATCGATCCCGAAATACCGATAGAGCGAGGTGCCCGCTGGGATATCGGCCAGCGTGAGGCTGTCGCCGTATAAGAACGGGCGATCGGCGAGGACTCGGTCGAGCAATTGGAAATGCCGGGTGCAAGCTTTTATCCTGGCGTTCACCGCGGGCATATTCCGCTGCGCCTCGGGGGTCCGGTAGAAACCCCAGAACACGCCTATCAGAAAATCCGCCTGCAAACTTGCCTGCGACCAATCCATCCAGCGCTCGGCGAGCGACCGTTCGCCCGGATCGTCCGACCAGAACCGACCGCGCCCGTATTTCGCCGCCAGATAACGCAGGATCGTCTGCGACTCCCAGACGAGGGCGCCGTCGTCGTCGATCACTGGCACTCGTCCGTGGGGATTCATTGCCAGAAATTCGGGTGTATCGTTGAGGCCGAAATCGCCGCCAGCCGGAATATGCTGGTGCGGCAGCCCCAACTCCCCGACCAGCCACATGACTTTCTGGAGGTTGAATGAGCTTCGGCGTCCCCAGACCTTGAGCATGGCGAAGCCCTCCTTTTGTCCTTCGGATTGCCGCCATCATAGCGGATACGGCCTCGGCGGCTATGCGAGCCAGCCAGCCACAGGGTGCAAAATCGTCATCCGCCCGATATACCCGATCGATGGAACCGGCTACCCCAACCTGGATGGCCACCGTACCTTGAGAGGCCCTACTTCTCGGCTGGAAGCAGGGGCCAGTTCAGCCGGGATGTCGCAATTTCTCAGCACGTCGAGGATGTAGTACGAGTACTTGTGGCCCGTCGTGCGGCTCCCGCGGTGGCTTCGCTAAACAGGTGGCGGGGGATGTTGAGAATGGCGAAGCGTCGACGCTCTTCCGGTAGGGCCTCGAAGTCCGCCTCGATGAAAATCTCGACGGTCTCTTCGCTCGAATAAATTTCGACGCGAACCGGCGCGTTGCCAAAGTCGACCTCGTGGCGTCGCCCGTTCTTTCCTCGAATGATGGCATGAGGCATCAACGTCTCGCTCAAAATCGGAGGCTCGGCGATCAGTATCCAAGCGCCGAGAGGATAAGCCGACGCCGCAGCGTAGCCATTATGTGAGAATACCGATCGGAGTATCCCGGAAAAACCCGGAGAGCCGCGTATCTCCCTGCTTGGTTCCTAAAATGGGTTCCCCGAGCCGCTCGACAGGTTGCATCCACCCCACAGGATCGCCGTTGCGGTCAAATCGGAGCCCAAAATCAAGTCGGTAGCCTGCCAGGACTACCGCTGTGTAGCCCACGATAGCCCCGAATGAGGGCACGTGGCCCCGCTGCTCGCGGTAGTGTTCCTGGATCGCTGCTTTGAGTTTTCGATCTCGCTCATCAGCGTTCGCGTCCCAAGCCTCGGAGCATACCGGCACCAGCCGCAGCCGGGCACTTGTGAGGAGCGCAGCGACAAATAGGGGTTCAGGTATTTCTCGCTCGGTTTCGCAGCGCAGGTGCGGCTTGAACGCCGTCCGGTATCCAGCCTCTCGGGTCAGAATGCGTTGAGACGCCTCGTCGTGCTGCTGTCGGGCGGTCGCCGCCATGACGGAGGCGACGACTTCAGCGCCCGCATGGAGGGCGTCGGCGAGATGCTGTGCGATCAGCGGCGGGACCGTGCCCCGGACGCGGCCTGACGACTTTGGCGGCTCGATCCGGCGCTTTAGTCGTTGTTGAGGCGGTGACAAGCTGACGATCAACTCCCGCCGGAGCGACGACACGTCCGCCGTCACCACAAAACTATTATAGCACGTTCAGCGGGAGGCAATGCTTCTCCAACACGCATAAATTTTCTTCGTGGAGCGCGATTTCGGCGCGACCGCCCCGGCAGATGGAAGGGATTCGGACCCCCCTCATTTTGGGCCGCTACCCTTCCAAGCGGGCATCGTAATCGGCCTCGCTCGGGACTTGGACCCGGCGAGCCGAGTTGGATCGACGACCACCGGCAGGGATGTCTAAGCGCTACGGCGATATGGAGAGTCCTCAAAAGGGAGTCCCGTTTTTGGAATCACCCGCCCCTTCACGGAAGAGCCCGTGCTCAAAGCTACCAATCCACCACCGATGGTGAAATTTTGCGCCAACTGTTTCCGCGTTTGAGCGCCGATCTGTGTCATGTTGCTCTCGATCGCAGCAAAGTCGGAGCAAGCCTCCCTCGTCCTTGGTATCCCGTTCGGTCGAAAGGGCAGCACGCTCATAGGCGGAGGGCAGCGTCAGGGAACAACGCTACCTTATCACCGCTTCCGCTCGATTTCGGTTGAAGTCCGCTATGCGGCAATCTTGTCGATCTCGGTTCGGCCGTATTCGGTTAGAAACTTCCAGAGGTCGGCTCGGTCACGAAATAGCGCAAGCTCCCATTGGGCTCAACACCTTTCGGGTCTCGCTCAGATTGTTTGGCGGTGACAAAAAACTGGTGTGACATACTTGCCGACATCGCCCGGTTCCAGGGTGTTAATTCAGAATATTGTTCAACGTTTGAAATTCAACAGGGGGCCGGGCCGCAAACGAGCCCTTTATAGAGGATCTCATAAAATACAGCCCAACACATAACTCCGCCAAAAATCAGCGCGGGCCAGGACAGATACCAATACTTAAAAAGTATCCAAAAAAACGCCACAACCATTAAGGGCGCGAGTGACCAGTGGGGAGCCGGGGTGCCATCGGGGTCTAGCAGGGGAATGATCGAATAGCCGTCGTCGTCGACCATCCGCCGCCCGTACCCGTCAATAATCGGGAGTCCGTCCCTGCTATATCTACGATTGCGGTCGTCATATTTAAGCATCGGGGGCCTCGCTTGCGATCTGGGCGGCGTTGCAGGCGGCGCGCTGTTCTGCGGCCTTGGCTTCCGCCTCAGGGGACATCGGAAAGGCTTGCCATGCTTGCAGGCGCACCATTTCGGGGCAAATTGCCTCGCCGTTCCCCCACACATAGGATTTCCCGTTGGGCGCGCGATGGATCTTAACAGCGTCAGAACTCTGGTTGCTCATTTGATATCGCCCATAAGATATCGGCGGGGCGGCTTCATCCGGCAATAATCAATAATCGTTAACTGCGAGCCCACAACTCGGGCTGTCCCTCGAACCGTTACTACAGGAGAGTCGGGGAATTCGGCCCGATGAGCCGCGGGCGATCGGTCGGCTTGGACAGCCGCCCGAGCCAGACGAGGTTCTCACTCCCGCTGTATCGGTGCGTCGTTCCGTGCATCGGGATTATGTGATCTGTCTCGATTGCGGCAACCAAGGAAAGACACTAACTCGGCATATAGCCGCGCGACACGGCTTGAGCGGGGATGAATACCGCCAGCGGTGGGACTACGGAGCAGTCATCGCCTGACGGCTCCTGCATATTCCGAGCACCGCTCGACCTTGGCGAAGGAGCTTGGGCTCGGTCGCGAGCCCTTGGCAAAAGTGGCCCCGCCAACGACACCTACTGCATCGGCCTCGGCAGATCGCACCGAAAACCCGAAGGCAGGACGCACCAGCAGACCTCGCTCAGCACTGAAGACCAAGGATGCTGCGACTGGAACGGAGGCAAGATCGAGACCTGAGAGGAGACGGTCGCGTACTCGGGCAGCGTCGCCGTCCGTTTAGCGGGCAGTGAGTTTAGGCCAATCCGCCTTATGCGGGTACCAGTGGGCCTAATCGTTTTTCCGGTTAAGAAACTCCATCAGCTTCTCGATATCGGCATCCGTCAGGTAAACGCTCAAAACCTCGCCAGTGTGGGACCGCACGCCGACAACGAAATCCGCCCTACCAATCGGGTCGACAATGAGGAAACTACCGTCGTGACCTCCAATCGCGAGCCCTCTGGAGCAATTTTGCATACGCTAACATACCACGATACAGCCTATACGGGTAAAACATCTATGGTTTATCACCTGAATTTGAACTACATCGCCGTGTACAAGGGTGAAGTGGGTGTCAGGGCTGCGCAGGCTCGATAAGACGCGACGGATAGGTCGACAGTACGCGCAGCCCGAGCTTTAGCAGGCTGCGGAAAAAGTCGCGATT
>Ga0306925_10002260_pt1 | contig 16468 bp, 16 predicted proteins | sample flu12Cox44000176_FD_203755 | JGI IMG/M metagenome (GOLD analysis project Ga0306925, IMG submission 203755) | Lab enrichment of tropical soil microbial communities from Luquillo Experimental Forest, Puerto Rico - flux8day.12C.oxic.44.000.176 (v2)... | ecosystem: Environmental > Terrestrial >... | reverse complement strand
GTTTCAAGCCGCCGACATCCTCATTCAATGCTCGCAGTGGCAGGAGGCATTCGGTTTCAGTGTCGCGGAGGGCATGGCCGCGGGCCTGCCCATCATCGCTTCGCGAATTGGTGGGCTTCCGGAACTCGTGAGAGTCGGTGAAAACGGATTCCTCTTCGAGCCCACTTCTTTCTCAGAACTCGCGCAGCACATTCTTCATCTGCAGGCGGACCCCGATCTCCGCAAGCGCATGGGAGAGCACTCTCGAAAAATAGTCGCAAAGCATTTCGATCTGAGCGTCTGCGTCACCCGGTGGGTTGACCTTTTGACGAGTCTCTAACCCCGTCGCCCGGTTACATCAAGATCTGTCCGATCGCGCGTCTCACGACAGCAAAGCTGTCGTCCGCAGCACTCAACGAATACGGGCGACCGCCGAAGCTCAAGTACCAAGACTCTCCTGATCCCAAACCTGGCCCCGGCGAGGTTCCCGTCGCCGTTCGCGCCGCCAGCCTCAACCCCCACCGACTGGACCAAGACAAAAGATCGGTGCGTACAGATCTTGCGACTACAGTGCGCACGGGCGACGGATCTATCACGAGTCAGCCATCGCACGTCGAGTACCCTGGACAACCACTTCCGCCGCCACGCACCGCAAGCAACAGCTCGCGTTCAAGCGCAAAAGTGACAGCGCGCACGACATCAGCAGTGTCAGCACAGCGGGTATCACCGCCGGGTGCTTGTCAATCACCCCGTTCCAGACGCGGCGCGCCGCCTCATACTCCCCCTCCCCCCGGGCGAGGAGCGTTCCGCTCAGGCTGGCGTGCAAGCCCCGAATGGCCACTCGCTCAATCGTCGTCTCCGCACCCGACCTCGTCCGCCCTTGCAAGCGTCTTACAGCACACGGCCGATTGTCGCCGGTGAGTTTCGAGCGCGATTATTGAGAAACGCCATCGCTTGGTGGGTTAGGCACGATCGCCTTCACGGCGGGTCACTCGGGTCCTTGGCGCCGATGTCCATGCCGTCGGTGCCGGCATTCTCATAGGGACTGTTCTCGGCGAGAGCGTAGTTGCCGCCCGCGTAGTTCACGAAGCGCACCGCGGCGACGCTGGCCGGGAAGAAGTTCCCGGCAGGATAGTCGCCTGCCGGCCTACCGACCAAGACGTTCCTGGAGAATGTCCAGTTGGTGAATTGGCCGTTGAGCGTCCGGGTGCCCTCCGGTGTGCCGGTACCGGCGAAGCCGTATGAGGTGGGCGTGGAAAGATTGTTGATGAACACGAAATGGTTGGTCTTGACGGTCTTGGACTCCGCCATCGAGACGACCGAGCAACACCTAGCCGGGGGCAACGCGGTATTGATGATCGTATTGTGATTGATGGTGTAGTCGCTGCCACCGTTAAGAAACTGAAACGCGCGGCCATCGGCGCCATTGAGCCCGGTAACGCCCACGATGTTGTCGCGCACCAGGATCCTCTGGGTTATGCCGGACGGAGAGTAAGGGTCCCGCCCCGAAACATTCAATCCACTGCCGACGTTGACGAACCGGTTGTCGACGATCGCGATGTCGCGGGTCACCGACCAGGGCGCCTTGCCCCCCTGATTGCTCGGGATTATCCCCAGCGCGAAGCCGCTTCCGTACTTGGTGGCCGGACTATTCTCGAAGGTGTTGCCGGTGACCAGAACGCGCTGCGCCGCCTTGAACTCGAGCAGATCCTTCACCGGGTACTGGGTCGCGATGAGCGATAGCGGCTTGTAGAAGTGGTTGTCGCGGATCTCGATGCTCGTGGGCACGAGCGTGGCTGCACGGGAGTCCGCGCCGCCGAACATCACGTTCTCGGTGGCCGCCTCGATGTAGTTATTGCGGATCTGGAGCGGGCCTGTCGTATTCCACGCCGCCAGACCCTGCGTGTCGACAAGGGGATCGGCCCACTGGAAGCCGCTGATGTAGGAATCCACCACGGCCACATAGGCGCCATCCATCTCGATGCCACGCCGGTCGTTCGAATTCGGATTACCGTGCACATAGCAGCGATCGAAGACGATGTGATGCGCCAGCGTGGCCGGCGAGGTATCGGAGTTGCCGATCGCCACAACCTGGTAGATCAGCGTTGTCCCGGGCGCTGGCGCGAACTCGATGCCTACGAAGCGAAAGTGGTGACTGTTGGCCACTGTCTTGAGCGCACTGAGGCCATTGGGGGCCAGAATCTTCGGCATGTTTGCAGCGTTCGCGGGACTGACGCGCGTGCCGGGCGGAGGCAGATTCGCCAAGTGGCTGGATACTACGTAGATCCAGCCGCTTCCCACAATCTTCGGGAGTGTGAACGGCCCCCTGAAGGTCGCCCCCGCCGGCAGCACGATGGTCTCGCCCGGCTTCGCATTGTTGAGCACCGCCTGCAGATTCTCGCCTGCGACAACGTTTATCCTCGATCCCGTGGGTGCGACGTAACTGCTGTCGAAAGTCTGTGGCGGCGCGGGAAGCGCCGCGGCCAGCGCTGCAGCGGGCGTGATCGATGCGACGGCGAGAGCGGCCCACAGGCGCGCAGCTGGTCGCTGAGGAGCGCGGGGCGCGCTCAGCATCGAATGGAGCATCGGACCTCCCCTTCTCGTCTGGTGGGCACGCTGCCGGGCAAGCGACGGCAGCGCGAAAGTCGACGACCCTACGTCGTCAACGCATCAATTCCAAGATGTCTCTCATTGGCTACGCCTCATTGTGTTTCTTGTGTTGGGTTCTGAACACGTCCGCCCAGCATAAGAACAAGCCTGGCGGCTACGCTTCTCTTGGTCTGGGACAACCCTTCCGTTCGTTGAGATCTGACAGCCCGTTGGTATCTCAACAACGTCGACAAGCGCGCCATACACTGCGGCACAGCTTGTCTGTACTGCAGACACAACATAGTGAGGTTGTCTACGCGCGACCCGATGATCCAAAAACTTCACATCCCGCGGGCACTGACGTGCCGTTCAAGTTCGCTGCTTTCTTGCGCGTTACCCGCGACCAGTGGAGACAAGGCCGCCGCTCATCCGCAAGACCAACTGTCGTGAGTGGCTCGATCCGTCGGTGGGCGATTGGCCAGCAAGCGCAGTAGCGAAGTGTCGGAGGCGCGACCGGTGAACTCCGTGCCGTGATCGACCGTGATCGTTTGCGGCTTGCCGTGCTTGGCGATCGCGCGATCGAGGGCCTCCGCGACGGCGCGTCCTGACATACCTTGAGCTACCTCCAGGATCGGACTCCAGCCACTCCATTGATCGACCACGGTGAGCACCCGAAATGATCTGCCGTCGGCGAGTGCATCGTGGACTAATCCATGCTCCAGCGCTCATGCGCGCGGCTTGGCCGCCAGTGGGATACCTCGATGCAGGCTCACATGCTTGCGACGTCGCACGCGATAGCGCAGTTGCAGGCCTTCCAGCCGATAAAGACGCCGTACGCGCTTCATGTTCACGGGCCTGCCGTCACATCGAAGCAGCACATGGATGCGACGATAGCCGTAACAGCGGACGTGCTTGGGCGAGCTCGCGCATGCGCACCTGCAGTCCCTCCTGCCCTGGCCTGCGACTTCGATACGCCTGCAGAGAACGCGAGATCCACACCAGCCGACACGCTCGTGTGATGCCGGCCCCGAGAGCGGTCCGTATCCACTCCACGAGCTCGCGTTTACGCGCCGGCCTCAGATTTTTTTGAACGCTCTCCGCCAAAATGTGCTTATCGAGTGAGAGACCCGCGACCAGGCGCTTTGACTTCGCGTTCTCTTCGCACAGTTGCCGCAGTTCCCGAACCTCAGTGCCACCCAAGTTGGCGTACTTCTTCTTCCAGACGTAGAAAGTCGCTTCGCTGATCTCCATCTGCCGGCAGACATCGGCCACCGCGGCCCCCCCTTCGACTTGTCTCCGCATATGCGATCTGCTCGTCGGTGAACCTCGAGCGCTTCATGGTCCTCTTCCCTTAGCCTTCTCGGCTGTTCGCGGAGGACTTGCGAAGCTACGACAGGCTAAGCCGCAGTCCGGTAGATCGTAAGACCCAGCGAGACCGAATGTGAAATGCAGCGTCCCGCGGCCCCCCATAAATTCCGCGAGCGCCCCGGCTCTTCACATTCTTCTTGCGAGGAGGCAATTTTAAAATTATGAACTAGAAAGCGTAGACGTGCCGAGAGATTCCGATGAAGGAATCGGAAAATGCCCCACTAGTCGACGTAATCTTGCGATTCTCAAAGAGAACCGTGATCGTCTTCCCGGCAGCCAAGCCTGGAACTGAAAACTTGCCCGTGACATTCACTGTGTTGGGATTGACCGCCAGAATGTGGTGAGTGCCATTGGAGTAACGTCCAATCGCGGTAATCCCCGACGGGGGTGTCATCGAAAACCCCACACCGAATATTGCTCCTTTAAGAGAACCAAGTTCAGCGAAAACCTGGTGAACGGCAGCGTACCCCGCGGGGTCGCCATAAAATGAATCGAAGTCGAAATAAATAATTCCTGTTGCCCCTTGAACAACTTCCCAATAGGCCTTAGGCACAATGAGGGTTGACACAATGTCATTGTTAAAGAGCCAGATAGGGCGCCGGTGGATTGACTCGAGAGTCGTAATCGCGTGGGTCACATTTTTAAAGGAAGTCCCGTAGGGTTCAGCCATCCAAATATCACCTGAACCATTGTAAGCACTATTCTCGGTGGTCCAGGCCGCATGTTGAAAGTCCACCAGAGTAGGCAGCTTTGCATGTTGCCTGAGAGCCAAGGCTTCGCTAACCAGAGTTAAAGGAGAAATGAGATACCAGTTCACCGCGCCTTGATCGGGTTCATCGACGAGAAATGTTCCAATGTTAGCAAGATGCGGAGCAAATCTCATGGCGGCTGATGGTAACGTTACAGTCCCCGCACTTCCAGGACCGGACTTTGTTATTCCGTTGTCGAGGCCCGACCTCGTGGCCATCGTAAAGTCGGGAAGAACATTCAGTCCGAGTCCATAGGCGAGATCCAAGCTATCCTCGCCCCCTGTTGAAAAACAATCGGGAGGTACAAGAATCGTATTGGCGCCAAGGCTCGCCACGGTTGAATAATGAGAAGGTGGCACTCCATAAAATCCCATTGCTAAGTAAGGCTTGCCATCTACACTCACAGTTGTCGGCGAAAGTGAAACGTTTCGCGTACCCGGGTGAATCCAAATAGATGGTGTCGGAGTTGTTCCATCAGAGTATGTCAAAACAATATCGTCAATGAGAAATGAGCCGGCGCCCTCGTTGTATATGGAAAATGAAAATGTCGTATCCTCAGCAGCCGGCGTAAAAGTCACTTTTGTTTGATTCCAACTGCCGTTGCAAGAGATGCCACGAAGGAAATTTCCTGTCGTGGTCTTCGGCAGGTACAATGCGCCCGAAGAGCCCGGTTGGCATTTTGTGTATAGGCTGATGGCATAGCTTCTCCCCGGCGTGACGGGGATACCCGTGGCAGGGAAGATTGCGGCTTTCGAACAATTGTTGGCGCAATAGATTTCTGCGGCATGCCCCCCTGAGCGGGAATTTGTGGAGAGAAGAAATTGGTGATTGTCACTCCACTCGTAGGCGCTGTAACACGAAAAGCCCTTGCTAAAGTCTCCGTTGTTAAGGATGTTACCGGCGACAGCGGTTACGCTGGACAAACTTATGACAGCGGAAGATAACGGACCTACCTTAATCGGCATTGTTTCTCCTCAGTCCAGCGGTTTTAAGAACAAGCCGCAAATGGTGCGCCACCTGTAACTTGGGACCCATTGAGGGACTGGCGCATGGGGACGCGCTCGATAAAGGGCCGCTTCTCCGTCAGTGCGCCCGATTGCGCAGCGCTCAAACGCGATACCAGGTTGGCCGGCATAGTTGGCCTTGAGCCGCTCGAACAGGTTGCGTAGCGGCTCGACAAGGAGGCCACTCAGATTGTGCCGCATCACTAAGTCGTGGAGCGGATCGCAAAAAACGCCGTCATTGCGCCGATCTGCAGGAAGAATAAATTTGCGTTCTTCCGGAGTTCTTCGGTCACAAGGTAGGGCAACACCTGGAAGGGTCGCTCCGGCGATTTCGGGACACACCGGGTAAGGTCCCATCCAACTTTGTTGAGGCTCGTTTTTATAGCCTGCTCGACGCCAGGCAACATGGTCCCCTCCATGACCGCCTCTGACTAGATGTCGCAGCGCCTGACTAACGCCGCGGTTGCCTTGTGCAACGAGCGGAGTATACGTCAGCCGCGGCAGTCCGCCCGATCGATTCAACCTGAACTCCACCGCCCCGGCCCAAGGTCCCGCTCCGCAGCTCGTTGGTATTTCAAAAAACTGCGGTGGCGTGCCAGAGCGTGAACGGCCCCGTCAGCGTTCGCGTGGCCCGCCAATAATGACAATTACGCGCCTATCACTTAGCGTGACAGGCGCGCGCTGCGTTTCCGCACGTCGATGAGTTCGGCCGATGTCTCGGACTCTTTGCCCTCGCGCGAGTCATCCGCCGCTGCGGGCAGCTCGTGAAGGAGATCGAGAAACGGCGTCATACAACCTCGAGCCCGCGTCGGTACTGCATGGACGCGCCGCAAGCTGTGCGATAAGTCACCGATTATCACAGGCCGGACTCCGCTTAAGTCGGAACCCGTCCATGACCGGCCCTTCGCCCTGTCCGCATACAGTTCCCGGAAGCGGACAAAGAGATGCCAAGAACCGACGGAGCGAGCAATATAAATCAGTTGGCCTGCAGTCCGAATGAACATGAGGAGCCATCGTGCCGCCCACAAGACGTGAGGTTATCAAGACAGTAGTGGCCGTCGGCGCGATGCCCAAAGCCGTTGGCGCATCGCGCGCGGGCACGACCCGGCCGCCACCTCCGCCACCGATGCCGGCGACGCAGCTCATCGTGACGCCGCTTGCACCATTGGGGCCGTTCGTCGTCGGAGCACCAATGTCCGTGACCTTTACCGCCTCTCCCGGCGTCGCGCCCTACGTCTGGAGTTCGACGATTACACCGTCGTGGGTAACGTTCACTGGCAGCACCAGCACTGCAACCATCACCGGGACGGTGCCGAGTCCAGCGAATACTTTTGACTCTTTTGTTATGGCGGTGAATGACCACACCACGCCGACGGCACTCACTTCCCCGACTGGCGCCAACTTCATCATCACGCGGACCACGAATCCGCAGGTGTTCCAGCCGCTGCGCCCGATCCTCGCGGCCAACATGCAGGATACGACCTACACCACCCACCTCGCCGTTCAGGGCGGGACGCCGCCCTATACCTGGACCGCGACCGGGCTGCCGAAAGGCACGACTATCAACCAAGGCCCTACCGGACAGTCCGCACCGGGGGTTCTATCAGCCACTTGGGGAAGCCTCGGCATACTACCGTCGAACTATCCCAGAACCCATCGCGTCACGATCACCGTAACTGATTCTTCGTCGACGCCCTCGACTTCGACGCAGGTGCTGCTGCTCACGACGAAGTCATTTGGCAACGACTGGACGCGCATCACCGGCGTCGTGCTGCGCCCGCAGATCGGCGCCACCACCTCAGATCCGATCTATTGCGCGCCGCTGCTTGCGGGCGGGGATCTCGCTCCCATCGCCGGCATGAATCACATTCCGCCCTATAGCGGGCCGTACAGCAACTCACCGCTCACCGCGAACTGCAACACCTTCAACATCGGCTGGTCGATCAGCTGGCCGTTCGATTACTGCCGGGTGTTCTCGAGCAGCGACTCGCGTATCCACGGTGCGCATCAGCCGACGCTGTCCTCCAGCCTGCAGTGGCAGGTCGGCACGACTCCCGGCACGTATCAGCTGTGGCTCGCGGCTTACTCGCCAAACGGCGGCACGATCACGGTGAGCGATGCGAACGCGCTCCTCGCGACCATTCAGGTGCCGGCGACTACCGGCGGCAATACTCCGAGTCAGGTCGTAGACGCTACGGGGCATGTGGATACGGTCGCGAACTGGGCCGCGGTCCAATCGACAGCGAATGGCATCACTGGCTTGTGGGGTGGCAATCCTATCTCGATTGTCACCGCCGATAACAGCAACGGCAACGGCGGCCCGATGCTGCGATTCGCCCCGACTCCCGGCGCGAAAGGTGTCGGGCTGTCCTATCTCGCGATGCAGCTCGTGCAGCCTGCGGGGACGCTTCTCGATTCGCTGATTTCCCCTACGACGCAGGACATCGTCGCGTGGAATCCCAACTGGGCCTACATCCCCGGCCTGCAGGTGGGGAGCGGAATCGGAGTCTCGCCCAACGGTGCAATCGCCTATCAGTCGGGGAACCGTGTGCAGGCCTATTACAACGCGGGTACCTTTCCGCCGGATCAGTGGGCCGAGGCTACCGTCGCCACCTTGAGCGGGCCGACCGGCGGTTACGGTGGTCCGCTCGTACGGGGCGGCCCCAACAATGGCGGGCAATGTTTCTATCTCGCCATCTCGACAAGCGGCTGGTGGGCGGTCATGTATTCGCTTACCGGCTCCGACAAGGAAGTGTATCTGCCGGGAGACGCGAGCGGGAGCACGATGACGCCCACGCTCGCCGTTGGTGATGTGTGTCGCATCTCGATCAAGAATTGGGTTGTCACAGCGACGAGGAACGGCATCGTCATGTACCAGTGCAATGTGCCAAGCGCCGCTGGGAAATACGGGAGTCCGCGACTCATCACCGGCGGCGCACCCGGTTTCTACGCGCACGGTGCGGCGTTCGGCTTCAAGAATCTCAAGTGGGGACCGACGTGAGCGTAAACCAACAAGGGTAGAGCAGTTATGGTACTCGACCACATCCAAGACGTGATTGCGGTGGGACGCGTGACATCCGCGTGACGTAACGGGGGTGTCACGCGTGACGTCACGGGGGGTGTCACGGGGGTGTCACGCGTGACGTCTGCGTTACGCTTTTTTGAGCGATGTCGCCGCTGCCTGGTCCGGTCCTTCGCACGCCTTTCAGCTGCGCGTTGTTTGCGTAACTCCATGCCGTCCATGTTGTTTCGCTGGCAGTAGCCCGGAAGCTCGACGTGGCCATCCTGCCGCACCTTGAGCCACTTCTCCGGCACGCACTTCAGGATCTCAACCGGCAGGTCGAGGGTTGCAGCCAGTGACACGAGCGTGACACCAACGAGTTGTCACACTTGAGGTGCCTGTCCGCGTGGTTCCAAAGCGCTCCGAGAATGCCGTATGTCACGCGGCGAAACGCGTGACACTCGACGATGGGATCGAGCCTCTCGCCAGACCTTCCCCTGATCTCCCACAGCTCGGCGATCTTGTCGGCCATTTCAATCAATAGCCGATGGACCAGCAGGTAGATATCAGATCGAGTGCCCCCCAGAGTGCCAATAGAGCGCCTTTTCGGGCTTCGGATTGCCCCTTTGTGCCGGGACCGAGGCAGCCTCGATCTCCCTTGTTTTCCAGCGTTTTTAGTGGCGGAGAGGGTGGGATTCGAACCCACGGTCGGGATTGCTCCCAACGCCGGTTTTCAAGACTCGGGTCTCGCACGCAAGCGATACGCACTCGCACGTAAGTGCCTGATGTCCCAGCCACTGCAATCGGGGCCTCTCGCCGTCAATACCAGCGTTTGGGGTACCAGTGCAACTCAAGTGCAACTCAGCAGCCGGCCGGACCCGGCGACCCGGCCTCATCAGCCGGGCGCTATGCCGGCGGCGCTTCGGAAACACCGTCCGCCTCGGCGGTAGGTGTCATCGCCCGGGCCCGTGCTCTACAGGCACAGCTGTCAAGTGCGCGCCGCTTGTTCACCGAGCCAGAAACCCGTCGCGCTGCTCGAACGCTCGATCCGACAGCGCCGCCTACCTATGGGGGCGGCGCTCTCATTGGAGTGGTCCGCACCCGCCGAGATCTTGCCCCTATGCTGCGTGGAGATACACCGGACCGCCGTCTGAAACGACCGAACATGCAGCGTTCCGGACGGTGATGTCGACTTTCTCACGGCGACGACGAAGTTACGATCTCGAGAATAGCTGCGTTCCGATAATGCGCCACGAGATCGTGCCTGAACCTATCGTCCCTAACCACCAGGCACCTGTGTCCTCGTCATTCAGCACAAGTTCGTCCTGCCACGATTGCTCGAATGTCCCTCGGATCGGAGCGGACATGCTCGGCTCGAGGAGGCCAAAACCTCCCGACGAGAAACCGAGATTCACCCAGGTCAGCAAACCTGCACTGTTGACCGTACCTAATCGCCACAGATTGTTCGGTGCCATGTGAAGAACACCAGCGGACGGGACCGTAAAACGGCCCCCGAACATCCGCCCCTCGTTGAAATTCGCGAACTGAATCGTGGTTCCGACGATGGTGAACTGTAGCTTGCCGCCGACGATCGAACCCAGATGCCACGTCCAGTTAGTCGGCGTATAGAGCAGGAGGTCCGCCTGGAAGACTCCGCGAAAGTAGCCAGCAAAGAGTTGCGCGCCGGCGAGAGAGCCGAACGTCGGGGTTGTTGCCACGACCCGCCAGTTCCAGCTTCCGCTGTCGAGGCTCCCGAGCCGCCACGTCTGATCGGCGGGGCTGTAAATCAGCAGGTCGTGACGGGCTGTGCCATCGAAGTCGTCCATCAGAATCGGCCGCCCATCAAAGACTTGTCCCATGCTTGCCGTGTTTCCAACGTTCTGCCAAGTGAGCTGATTGGCGGCTATCGTGCCGAGCCACCAGTTATGGTCTCCCGGCGAGTAGAACAGCACCTGTTCTTGATTGAGTTTCGAGAAGTAGCCTTTCCAGAATGGTCGACCGTCCGCGACGTTGCCGAAGCCACTAGTGTTTCCGACCGTGGTCCATGAGATCGCATTCGCGCCCGAGAATTGCCCGAGACTCCAGTTGCTGGTGACAGGATCGTGCACCAGGAGGCGGGCATCGTACGAGCCTGTGAAGCTTCCGGAGAAAATGAGCGGTGGCTTCAAGGAAGGCTCACCGGTGATCATTGCTCCGGCATTCCAACTGAATGCGCCGCCATTGTTCGTGCCCAGATACAGCAAGTCCATCGCCGGATCGTAGACCGCGAGATCATCGAGCGAGGTTCCGCGAAATCGATCAGGCAGGACCTGAAGGCGATAGTTCGCCGGTAACTGCGTGCCCGTCAGCCCCCAGAAAGGGCTTCCAAAATTGAGACCTAGGAAATTCGTGTAACTGTCGATTCCGCACTGGCCGTACCCGATCCATGCGAAGCCCCCGCTCCCCCAGTTGGCGCCCCAGCTGTTCTTGACGAGCCAACACTGTTGAAGATCGTCGTACCCAACGACGAGCACGCAATGCCGACCTAAGAAGTTAGAAGTCCCGTCGTAACGGTAGGGAGGGCCTCCGGGGTAATGCATGAAGTCATCGTAGACGTCCATGCAAGCGGCCATCGGGCCATAGGTGCTCAAGTAGGCCTTACGGGCTTCCGGGTCGTATAGGGCATAACTGCTGGTCGCGGTAATCGCTAGCATTGGTCTCGCTGGGCAGGGCGCTCCGCTGATAACCGTTGTCTCGTTGGCGCCGGCCGGGTAGGCCAGGCAACGCGCGAGCGGAACACCACTTGTCATGACACGGGTCAGCGCTGTGTCGACCATCCAACCGTCCTTGCACGATCCGCCCCCTTCGAACAGGTCAGCTTCGGACAGATCGACCGCCGTGTGGTGTTCAATCAGCACCATTGACTCGAGCATTGCCGTCACGGCGAAAGCGACGCATGATCCGCATTGAAGTTGGTTTTCAACCGGCGTGACACCTCGATTGACCCCGGTTTGCTGCCAGGTGAAGTAACCGGGCGCAAGGTTTCGCGGCGCCGGCGTCGTCGGAAGCGCCGTTGAACCGGGACCGCTACCGCTCGGCGTATAAAAATCAGGCAGGTTGTGCACGAGCTCTGGCATTCGTGCGAGAAAGGCCTTCTCATCGATCCCGAGACCGTGCTTTTGTCGTCGAAGCGGCAGTCTGCGATCACGAATAGGCGGGACACTCTTGCGAAGCGGCTGACGGCTGGGCTCGTTTGGCATGATGCCTCCTGACGTATTTCCTGCCCGGGGAAGGAATTGCTTGCCACTATGAGGACAAGCCGGACCCCTTAAGACTCTCGTATGTTCGCGTTGCACCAACCTACGGACCCAGCACCGATGCTAGTTTCTTCGCGACCTTCCCCCAATTCTAGTTAGCTGTTGGGTCGTACGACTAAGGTAACATTCGTTACCGATTGACTGTCAATGCGGGTCTTGCCCCCGGGGGTGGCCGGCGAGGGTGGCCTGGCCCCCGGAGCCTGGAGCCTCGAGCTCCGCGCGCTCGCTCGCTTGGTGCCACAAGCAGCGGATATGATGCTGCTATCCATGGGGAACCTAACCCGAGCCAAAGCCCTGCGCAGAGCCTACACCACGAGCAGGGTCTCACTCATCGGCGGAGCGTTCCCCGGTTCAGGAGCGAAATTTCAACGGTCGACCCAGCGGTGGTGCCACTGGAGTCTGTGCAGCGGCAGAGGAAAGCTTCCAGTCCGCGATCTTCTGCACCTCGGGTTGCACGTAAGCGGGATTGGCCGCGCCTGGTCTCGCTGCAATACCCTGCGGGGTGCGCAATGCTGTTTTGGCGCCGTTGCCGGAGGCCGGAACCTTTTGCGCGGACGCCGAGGACCCGTATTCGAACAAGATTTGCTCGCAGTACATCTCAGCGCGCAGGACCGCAATCGTGTTGCTGCCTGCGTCCATCCTGGGTCGGGCAAGCCTAAATATGCCGAGGCCATTGAACGTCAAAGTGAAGATCGGGCTCTTCAATCCCGGGTCGAGATATTCGAGAGTGCCGTTCTTTCGCGCCGAACTGTCGCCCTTGATGACGAATTGGTCGAACCAGTCGCTGAAGCCATTCTGGTCGTCATCAGCAACGGTGATGGCAAGATTTGAGATCTCCAGCACGCCGGGCTGCTTTTCGGAGTCCCGCTGCTCGCCAATCTGCGATGGGCTGGACTCCTGCGTCACTAAGATCGCATCGATCTTTGAAACGCCAGTACAGTCGAGGCCATCAATCGACAGTCGGAAGTTAGACGGGAGGAGCCGCGCGACCTTTGCAATGCCAAAAGACGATGCTTTCCCAGTTGACGAGGCCATCCTTGTGTACTCGGGCGTGATCTTGAGCGTCAAGTACGCCGGGTCTTTCGAGCTCGCATCGCATGCCGGGAATCCGATTTCGGAGATCAGACCGTGGAAGAAATCCTGGCGTAATCGCCCGACCCCGTTGAAGTCGATCATCAAGACAGAGCCGTCCTTGGGCGCGTCCTGGCGCTGCAGAGTCGCAGTGATCCAGTCGTACAGATCACTTGACATCCCCGCGCCGAAGGACATCGACAGGTCGGTATAGCTGGCGCCCGTGATTCGCTTAGGCACGACCATGTTAGGCCCTGCCTCTCCGCTGACCACATTCCCGACCGCCTCGCCGCCTTCGAAGGACCGCAAGCGCCCTGACGCCACGCCCCCCAATTCGAGCGACGTCCCGGTCAAGGTATAGCTTCTTTTGTCCGCCATGATTGCCGACTCCTTCTCACTGGACCCGATCGTGTAGAGGTAGATCGCGTGTGGCGTACCGTCTGCCGATCGTTCGGTGACGACTTGGCTTGCGCTCCAGCCGCTGATCGGAAAGTCATGTGTCACCACCCGCGCACCGGGTCGCAACTGCTGCTCGAGCGCGGGACGCAGCATCTCGTTGACCGCGGGAAGCTGGTAAAGCGCCACGACGGTAGCCGGCTTCAGATCGACGGAGGCGAGATCACCGTGCACGATACGCGCGCGCGGCGTCAGGCCCAGATCCCGGACACGCGCTGACGACGTCGCGAACCGCCGGTCGTCGAGTTCAAACCCCACAGCGCGTGAGCCGAACCGCTGCGCCGCAGCAATGACTACCCGTCCGTCCCCTGAGCCAAGGTCGTAGACGGTATCACCGGGGCCTACGCGGGCGACGTCGAGCATCCGGTTGACGACCGCTTCCGGGCTCGGTACGTACGGTGCCAGAAATCTGCCTGGCGCTGTAGTCGTGTCTGCGGCGGCGATCACGACTAAGCGAACTTCAGAGCAACGATAGCGGTCGTGTCCTTTATGCGCAGCGCAAACCGCTCGAAAACCCGAAGCCGATAGAACCCGTTCGCGTCCTGTTGAAGGACCTCGGTCGTCGGTTCGACACCGACAACGAGATCCATGGAGTTGCCCCCGACCGACACCATCACTCCAGCCGACTCCGGCAGCGCGCCTGTACCGAACAAGCCGAGCTCCACAAGCGGCCGGATGCGGTCGGCCGGCATCATTAGCGTGTTCGGCAATGGCGCGAACGTGTCGGCATAGATTTCGCTGCGCAGCGCGAGTGCATATGGACCATAGTGGCCCTTCTGTTGCAGGCGCGCGTACGCGTCTGCCACGGCCGCGAACGTGTTCTCGCCGTACCGTTTGGGTGTTGTTGATACTGGATTGACGGTCACGGACTCTGTGGCGCTGCCGAGCAGCCCCATACCGGCGCTGCCGCCGCGCCTAAGGACGCGCTGGAAGATGGGGTTCTTGAATGCTTTGTCGCCCAGAAAGACTGCCAGGTCCTCTGCCTGCGCGAGCAGGTTCGCGGCGCGGGTCGCCAGCGTGACTCCGGTCTCATTCTGCTGTTCTAGTGCGGTCTGCTGACGCGTCAGCCCGAAATCGATGCCGAGTTCGACGAGGGCTGAGACAGCCGCCTCATCCACGGTCATCGTCTCAAGGTCGATGACGTCGGCTGGAACGGTCATGGCGTTGTCCACCTGGCCGTGGAACGGGATGAACTTCAGGGCCACCGCGGAACGATGAAACTCGTCATGGACCGCGTCATCAAGGGTCTTCCAGACGGCGTCGTCCCAGTCAACCTGCTCTCTGCCTAGGCTCATCGGTTTTCCCTCCCCTGGGGAATCTAGTTCCGAAGCGCAGCGGACGCAACCCTACCCAAGCCAATAGGACCGGATCCGCCGATTGTTAGTGTGTTTGGCAACCAAGGCGCTGGCAAAGTATCCAGACCCAATTTCCCAGACACAAGTTAGCGTTTTTGCCGTCTTAGAGTGGATCCGTTCTCACTCTAACTCAAGGCTATTCTCAGTCTGACGAGGCGTCGGATGACGGCCGAGAGGCGCGCGTGATCCCCCCGTGTGCTATCGGGGAATTTAGCAGATCACGTCCATAGGCAGCTTCGCTGGCCGTCTGCTGTCTTACGCGTGCAGATCAGCACCATGCGCACCGTGCGCGTGCTGCACCACATCAAGCGGCTCGCGCTTGGGCATGCGGCTTGCAGAGGGATTAGAGATAAACATTGTCTGGAATGCCGCAGTGCTGTCTGGCGAGATCCCAGTGTTGCTCCGACATTCCTTCGGGTCTTCCTGCTTCTTGGTAGATTGAATATGCCTCAGTCAGGACCGCCTCGCGTAGTTGCGCAGTGTGCTTCGCTGCGAACTCGCTGTGCGAGTAAACTGACAGCCCGTAGATAAGCTCGGGCTGATAGTTGACCAAGCCAAGACCGTGTCTGGCAGGATCATAGCCGCGGAATCCTCGGTTGGCGGAGCGAGAGAAGTAGTTGAGGAGCGTCTCCGTGACGTTACGCGGCACGGGTGAGTCACCGGACAGCACCAGGGCAGCGATCCCTGTCACGATTGGGGCTGAGAAAGAGGTACCGTACAAAGGATGGGGGCCCCGGGTCGCGATCTGTGAGACTGTGGCAACTGCTTGCTGTGGGTCATCGGATCCGGGTGCAAGTATGAAGCGACCGGCGGGTACGGTCTCATATTGCGAATACCGTGGCTGCTCACCTGTACCCAGGTCGAAGGCGCCGACGGCGATGACGTTGGCATCGGTCGCACGGACCCGAGTAAACCGACAGGACCCCCCGGGTCGTCACGCGGGCTTGCGCTTACAGATCGGTTCTGGGACCTTCCTCGTGCGACGCCCGCAACATGAGCCCGATGGCGACAGCCACATGAGGGCAAAAACCCTCTTTGTATGCTGCAAGTGTGCGCTGAACGTAGTCACAGTCGCAGTGCCACAGCCGATGTCCGTCAGCGTGGTGGCACCGTACGGGCTGCCCCTCAATGTCGAACTTATGCAGCTTGTGGGGCATGGCTTCTAGCGTTGATCCCGACGCCCATTTTTACAGGTGCCGCGGAGGCGAGGCTCAACAGATCGAAAGGTTAGATTGATCCGAAGTCACCGAAGCAATCGCTGAGCTTCTTGACGCGAGGGAGTACGCGCACGGGCGAATGGTGCTAACGGTGCGCGCGGGCGTCCATGCAGTGTCCGAAGCGTTCCCTCCCTGTATGCGCTCGGCCACGGGAGCTACGCCTGGCGCTCCCGCCCAAGCAGGAATCGCTCGCAGATGGCGCGGCGCAGCGTGATGAGCGCGGCTCGACGGATTGCCTTCTCGTCCATGACGCCAGCGTAAAAAACCCGCGGCTGGCGTCACTCCCGAGTTTCGGGTGCGATCGGCCGGCGGTCTCAATCGGTCGCCGCAACAGTTTCGCGAAGTGTTTCTGCCGGAGTCCTAAAATTTAAAGTTTCTCTGGG
>Ga0306925_10002259_pt1 | contig 16469 bp, 20 predicted proteins | sample flu12Cox44000176_FD_203755 | JGI IMG/M metagenome (GOLD analysis project Ga0306925, IMG submission 203755) | Lab enrichment of tropical soil microbial communities from Luquillo Experimental Forest, Puerto Rico - flux8day.12C.oxic.44.000.176 (v2)... | ecosystem: Environmental > Terrestrial >... | reverse complement strand
CAGCTCGCTTTCCGATTCGAGATTGAATTGATCCATCTCGACATGCGCTGAACCGCCAATGCGCGTGTGCCATTCCGAAATCGTGAACCCAATGAAAAGCAGTACGGAGAAGGATCCTCCAGCGATAGTGGCCACCGGTTTCGTAAACAGGTTTATGACGGCGATTAGAAATAGCACCAAGGTGATAAGACCTAACCCAACCGGGATCTGCACGCCGCGAAACTTAAAATTGAAAGGAACCTGGAATTCGCGCTGGCCCGGTCGCGTATAACGCAAAACCAGCACGGCGAGGCCATTCATGGCAAAACTCCAAATCACCCCAAAGGCATACAGGTTGGCAAGGAACGTAACACGGCCCCGGCTGATGATGATCGTCAGAATCTGCAGAATCGCAACGATGTTGATGATGCGATAGGAAGTGCCAAACTTCCGGTGCGGTTGGCGAAACCAACTGGACAGCACGCCATCTTCCGAAACGCGATTGAGCACGCCATTCGAGCCAACGATCGCGGTGTTTACAGCACCAGCCAGAATCAGGGTACCTACGACCACCACAAATCCGTGGAAAATCAGGCGGAGCAGAAACGGCCCGTGCAGATTCATGGCCAGTCCGCCGATCAGATTTTCGAGGAAGTGCTGGCGATCGGTGTCCGGGATTATCATCACCGCGAAGAAAGAAACCAGCGAGGTGAACACCAGGCTATAGATAAAGATGACCAGCCCGGCCTTTTTCAAATTCGGCAGTTTGGGGTGCTCGATTTCCCGGTATACCTGCGCCAACGATTCTTCTCCGCTCATGGCCAGCACGGAGTGCCCCAACGCAACAAAAATGGCAATAATCCCGAAGGTATGCGTGATGTTGGTGTGTACCAGCCAACCTAACGCGGAATCGCTCAATTTCAGATTTCGCGGATAAGGGAAGGGAGGCAGAGAGGCATGCCGCAATAAAACCGTATAGGTACACCACACGATCAGGATCACCACCATCACGGTGACCAACTTCATGATTCGCAACGCTTTTTCGCTGGATTCCGGGATCCCCTTGGTGTTTTCCCACCAGAAGTACACGGTCACAGCCAGCGCAAATGCGACCGCCACGAAATTGGTGCCGCTATCCGACAGCGGACCGCCCAGCCGCAAGTATTGCAGCAGGTCGGTTATAAGTCCCGCCAAATACTGGCCTGCAGCGACTCCGCTGATCGGACCGGTAAGGATGTAGTCGAACATAAGGGCGGAAACGCTGAATTTCGCCAAGCCGCCCCCGAGCGACTGCTTCACCGCACGGTACACCCCGCCGCGCACAAACATGCTGCAGCTCTCGACGTAGACTGCACGAACGGCGTACGAAAACAGCATGATAGCCAGGATGAACCAAGGCGCCGCTTTGCCGATGTAGACCTCAGCTTCACCACCGGCGTAATACGCCGAGGAAGCCAGGTCGTTCAGAACGATCGCGGCCACGCGCCAGAAAGAAATGAAGGTGAGAAGCGCGGTGGTCGCGACAAGAACGCGTGGAATTGGAACTCCGTTCCCTCGGCTACCCGGGACAGCCGCATTTTGAGCCCTGGTACTCATTAGTGGGACTTCAGACCTGTAGGTTTTGATGGTCGCACTTTTCTCCAGGCCTGTCCATCGTCCACACTCGGCCTAATCGATTAGATAAATGAGTTTTACCGATCAACGTGAAGTTGCTGCCTTGGGGAACGCCTGGTGAAGGGAGTTACCGTGCTTTTAATTCGGTTATATTCTGCCATGACTTGCGGCTTCCAGATCCGCTGCTTTGTGTTTTCAGCCACGCTCAGCGCATACCCCGCTGCGAGCGCTGCATTTTTGTCATTGAGACCGCTCAGCTTCCCAAACAAAAACAGCCGCTGCATGTTGGTAAGGCCGTTCCGGAGGTCTGTTGCTCCCGAAAATCTCGAAATGTCTGAGCAGATGTGGCTTATCCTTGCTTCATAATTCTCGCTGATGCGTGTTTTTCTTACGACACTCCTTGCTATCTTGCCTTCGATCCTACGCTCGCGTGCTGCGGTGGCGCTCGAGAATCTGGCCCTGCGCCACCAAATCGGCGTGCTTCAGAGGTCCGCTGCAAAACGCCTGAAGTTAACCTCAGGCGACCGCCTCTTGTGGATCTGTCTCTCCGGTCTCTGGCTCGACTGGCGATCGGCGCTGGCCATCGTCAAACCAGAAACGGTCCTGGCTTGGCATCGTGCCGGCTTTCGACTGTTCTGGACTTGGAAGGTGCGGCGCGGCCAACCTGGACGGCCGGTCATTTCGCGCGAGGTCCGAGATCTCATCCGCACGATGTGCCGGGAGAACCCCACTTGGGGTGCACCCCGCATCCATGGCGAACTCCTCAAACTCGGCATCAACATCGCTGAGAGCAGTGTCAGCAAATACATGCTGCGATGTCACAAACCGCCCTCTCAGAGCTGGCGGACATTCCTTGAGAATCATGCGCAGCAACTGGTCTCCATCGACTTCTTCACCGTGCCCACGATCCGTTTCCAGGTTCTTTACGTTTTCCTGGTTTTGGCCCATGACCGGCGTCGCATCCTGCACTTCAACGTTACCGCCCATCCGACCGCGGAGTGGACAGGACAGCAACTGCGTGAGGCCTTTCCCTTTGCCCAACTCCCGCGCTACCTGCTGCGCGACCGCTATGCGATCTTCAGCAATGACTTCCGAGAACAGGTGCGAGACATGGGCATCTGCGAAGTCCTGTCGGCACCGCGCTCGCCTTGGCAGCGAGCCTATGTCGAGCGAGTGATTGGATCCATTCGCCGTGAGTGTCTCGATCATGTGATCGTGCTGCATGAAAGCTCGCTACGAAGGACGCTCAAATCTTATTTCGAGTATTATCATCGCTCGAGAACGCATCTTTCGTTAGGGAAGGACTCGCCGGAACCACGAGCGATTCAGCCGCCAGAAATGGGCTCGGTTGTGTCGGTGGCGCAAGTCGGTGGGCTGCACCACCGCTACGAACGACAGGCTGCCTGAAAAAGCCAAATCCCATTGTGCTACGCCCTGTATCTCCTTGGGCCTTGAAATTTGCGCCCAAACTGTCTCTCTGGGTTGTGCGCATTAGCGAATTTCGTTCATCAGACTCAGGCCCAGCCGCAAGCCGGTTGAGTCTTCGATTCGTTTTCAAGATAAGACTTTTGCGATGGGCTGCATTGAATTTTCGGGAAGGACACCATCCTGAACGCCTTTAAACCAACTCTTCGGCATCGACAGATATCAGATATGAGCCGTTGACAGCCCTATAACCAGGCATATGATTTTCTCATCAGGAGAGGCCGCCCTCAGTCCAGCCTACACCTGCACGCCCGCGTTCCTTTGGTCCAACACGCATCTAGAGAAAGACGGTGATGCAATGAAACGATTGATCCCCATTCTGGCGGAGAACGTCGAGCTACTTAAGTTAAGGAGGTAACAAACATCATGAAACCAAAACAAATATTTATCAGCATTCTGGCAGTTCTGTTCGTGTTCCCATTGATGGGGTTCGCTCAGCAAGCACCGAACTCGGGCTCTATTGAAGTAATCACGACTTTTGATTATCCCGGGACCGGAAATTCGACCTTGCCGCAAAAGATTAACGAAAGAGGCGACGTCGTTGGCTCTTACATCGACTCGCTCGGGGTGAACCGCGGTTTTGTCCGGTTCAGCGATGGTAGCTTTAGCGACCCGATCGTTGACCCTAACGATACCGCGGGTTTTACCGAAGGACGAGGAATCAATAACTCACGCACAGTAGTCGGTGACTACGCCATCAGCGATGGCACTCTGCACGGGTTTTTCCTGTCGGGCGGCACCTTCACAGAATACGATGTTCCCGGCGCGACCAACACCCTTGTGCTTGGGATTAACAATCCCGGCGACTTTACCGGCACGTTTGATCCCGGCAGCGGGATCCTCCAAGCGTTCGTCAGCCGTGGCGGAACCATAACGTCGTGGAGCGTCCCGGCAGCTGCCGCGACGCTTGCTTACGACACAATGATTCGAAGCAGTTGACGGTGGGATACTATGTAGACGCCTCAGGAATCCTTCACGGCTACTACCGGGACGCCGATGGGACGCTGCACTTCCCGATCGATCCTTCGGGCTCCACTACGACAATCCTGTTTGGAGATAACAATAGGAACTGGGTGGTGGGCAGATATTCGGACGCCTCAGGCGTGACTCATGGACTCTTCTTTGTCCCGCCAGACAACTTCTTCACTTTCGATTATCCCGGGTCAACCTTTACATCGCTTAATGGAATCAGTTCGCAGGGATTTATCTGTGGTCGTTACGTCGATACTTCCGGCATTGCCCACGGATTCATAGCTCGCGTCACAGGCACGCCGCCGACAAATGGGGCGGGCACGAAATTGAAGCCGTTCAATTCCCGGTCGCTGGTCACTCCGCGAGCAATACCGCGCTGAGTTGAGCATCGGGGGGCCTGCGCCGTCGGCGCTTTGTGACGATGCGGGTTAGTAGGAGTCCAAGCCCCGTAGGTGTCTGTGTCATAGCTTCCCGACAGCTTCAAAGCTGAGGCGAGCATCGGTTTTTGCGAGTCCATTTTGTATCTTGGGCCCTAGCAGGCTGCTGAAAATTCGTGTTGGACAACGAATTTCTGTCCTCGTGTGACCATTTGTGAGTCTTGAGTCGTCTTTCAGGAGCTTTTCTTGTGCTACCAAAGCGCCGGAGTGAGCGTCTCGGCGCCATTCGCAGACTGTGGCTTCCGAAAACTCCATGTGCCTTCGAAATCAACAAGATACGATTAGGCTATGTCACATTGTTACATGGATGGATTCCGGCTCGACGGAGTTTTTGCGGATCACAGGAGGGGCAGGGAGTCCTTGTTATCGGCGGATTGGCCGCCAGGTTTTTGTGCAGGGACCCAAGATGCCCCGATACGTTCAAGCGCCAGTTAGGAAGCCATAGCGAGTGGCGCAGGCGACACCAATCACCCGCTCTAATACTAAACAGTATTAGAAAGCATTGTAAAATTCAGAACAATTCCTTTGACACTGGCCGGCCACCTCATCATTCTATCCACAATACCTTGCGGCGAGACCCTAAGATGCGAGGCAGGTCGCTAAAATGTTAGACATTTTCAGAAAGGAACTTGACGGTGGTGTCCTTTGGATGGGCACGGCCAAGGACGAGAAACAGGTCAGAGAAATGTACAAGAAGTTTCTCACGGCGAACCCCGAAGTATATTTCACCTTCGACGCGAGCACGCAAACCAGGCGCACAATCGAGCCCGAAGAGTTCGACGGAGACGTTGAGACCTAACCACAAAGGCCACCGCGCGGGCAGTTTAATCCGCCCATGAACAGGACTATGAAAGTCAGCGAAGAGGTCCGTGTGGCTCAAGTGCGTCAGCTATTTGTGGCACACCATTCCGATCCCGCAAAGCGGACAGCAACCAGCGTTCTTATATTCTACGGATGGCTTGAGCAGCATCGTCCTGAATTGCTACCACAGGGGAAGCACGGTGACCCGTTTCAACACGTGAGGTTAGACCTCAGCGGCCTATTCGAGTGAGGCGGCCTTTGCCGGAACTGCGGATACTGATAGCGGATGATCACGAGCTGATACGGCGCGGGGTGCGCACGCTTTTGGAAGCCGAGCCAGGTTGGAAAGTCGTCGCCGAGGCGAGGGACGGTGAGGAGGCATTCGAAAAAGCCAAGGAGACAAAGCCGGAAATCGTAGTGTTAGACATCGGTATGCCTCGCCTGAGTGGTTTGGAGGCAGCCCAGCGGCTTAAGCGCATCCTTCCGCAGGTCAAGGTCCTCATGCTGACCGTGCATGAATCCGAGCGCCTGGCCTGGGAAGTCTTGAATGCGGGCGCGCGCGGCTATGTAACCAAATCCGATACGGCTAGGGACTTGGTCATTGCCATTGAGGCGCTACGGAGGGACAAGACGTTTTTTACGCCTAGGATCGACCGCATCATTCGCGATAGCTTCCTCGACGGGAGACCCTCCCAAAAAGCCAAAGAAAAGCAAGGCAAGCAATTGACGTCTCGCCAGCGAGAGATTGTGCAACTACTGGCGGAAGGCAAAACCAGCAAGGAAGTTTCTGCGCTCTTGAACTTAAGTGCAAAAACCGTGGAGACTCACCGCGCGAACATCATGAAAAGATTGAGCTGCCACTCCGTTAGCGATTTGGTCCGTTACGCTATCCGCAACAACATCGTTCAACCTTGATCAGATTCTCTCCGTCACTGGACAAGGTCCTGGAACCAAAGCGCGAATTTAAGGTTGTCCATACTAAAAACTGCATTCGCGTTGGGCCAGTTGAACTTGCACGGCAGGAACGATAGTTTGCAAACGCTATGTTTGCGATCATTCTCTCGCTGCTCTGTTCAATTCGGCAAGGATTTCGAACTCGGGCTGCGATTCAAGCCGAGATCCTTGCCCTTCGGCATCAGCTCTTGGTCCTTCAACGCTCAGCCCGTGCACACAAGGTGCGTCTGACTGCCTCCGACAGGTTCCTTTGGGTCTGGCTCTCGTGACTCTGGCGTGAGTGGCGATCTGCTCTGCTGATCGTCAAACCCGAAACCGTGGTCGCCTGGCATCGACGAGGATTTCGACTTTACTGGAGCTGGAAGAGTCCCCATCCACAAGGCCGCCCTTCCCTGTCGCGAGAGGTCATACACCTCATTCGACGAATGAGCCTGGCCAATCCTCGGTGGGGAGCGCCGCGCATTCACGGGGAACTCTTGAAACTGGGATTTGAACTATCCGAGGCACGGTCGCCAAGTACATGCTGCGTCATCGCAAACCACCCTCGCAAACATGGCGCACGTTCCTCGCAAACCATATGAAGGAGATGGTCTCCTCCGACTTCTTCGTGGTTCCGACCGTGTTCTTCCGCGTCTTATTTGTCTTCGTGATTCTGTCGCACGACCGCCGTCGGCCCTTCCACGTGGCGGTGACGGAATATCCCACGGCTGAATGGGTGGCTCACCAACTGTTGGAAGCTTTTCCGTGGGACAGCGCCCCGCATTACTTGTTGCGCGATCGGGATGGTAGCTACGGAGAGAAATTTCACGAGGCCGCAAGCTGGCTGGGCATTCGCGAGGTTCTCACGGCACCGCAATCTCCCTGGCAAAACGCTTACGTTGAGCGATTGATCGGCTCGATTCGTCGGGAATGCTTGGATCACGTGATCGTACTGAATGAGACCGGTCTGCGGCGCACCCTGAAATCATACTTCGACTACTACGAGCGCTCCCGCACGCACCTCTCGCTGGGCAAGGATGCGCCGCTTGAAAGGGCCATTCAACCGCCCTGGACTGGGCCGATTGTAGCGATTCCCCAGGTCGGCGGCTTGGCACCATCGCTACGAACGAATCGCCGCCTAACAGCACACGATTCTTCGTGCGAATCCGCGAATTCTCATTTACTTACTCTGCCTTGTATTTTGAACACGTCAGCGAGCGGGTTCGTACGAAATCTCAATACTTCCCGGTTGTCGAAAGAACTGCGACATCGCCAAACGCGCACGAATAGAGTTTCTAGTAGGGACACCGCGAACCATCTTGCCAAACTTGACCAGCTCTTCATCGGACATGAGGCGCAGACGTTCGCGCAACTTTTGCAACTGGACTTCGTCAGATTCGAATGCGATTCTCTTCAGGTGTGACATGGCCGGTCTCCCCCGGCAGAGGTGGGAACTTAACTGTACCTTACGGCGGGCTTCTGGAAGGTTTAGGGTTTAGGAGTCTTCGAGGCTGAAACGCGCTTGGCAGCTTAGTAGCCAGTTGTCCGATTACTTCGTTAGGACTCATTTGCCAGATCGACTCGCCTGGCTTGTTTCAATGCGATCCTTCGCGCAGAGTCCCAAAATGTTAGAAGGGAAAACTAGCGGTACCAGGGTCAGTCGAGATCGAGCAATGAAGCAGGGGGGATGCTTGGCTTCGCGGCCTCGATAGTCATCCCGGGGGGGGAAGACATCAGATAGGCCTTGGCTTGGTCGAGCTGTTTTTTGGTCATCACCCGAGCGAGATTCTCTCGCGAACGGGCCGCAGACTTATCTCCTCCCGCGACGGCGCGAGAATACCATACAAAGGCGGCGACATAGTCCAGAGAAACGCCTTGGCCGTGTGAATAGAGGTTGGCAAGGTTGGTTTGTGCACGGACCAGATTTTGCTGTGCCGCCAGTTGCAAAAGACGAGCGGCCTCGACGTAATCACGCTGAACGACAACACCATAAAAATAGAAATAGGCAAGATTGTTCTGTGCATGAGAGCAACCGGCATCAGCGGACGTGCGCAGCCACCGAATCGTTTCCGCGTAATCCTGAGAAATGCCCTCGCCACGATAATAAAGTGTGGCGAGATTGATCTGGCCTGTAGGATCACCGTCTTGGGCGGCGGCGAGATACCACTGGAAGGCCTGGGTGGAATTTCTGGGAACGCCTTGGCCGTGCTGATAGAGCGAGGCCAGGTTATTCTCCGCTGGGCCATAATGCAACAGAGCTGCTGCGCAGTAATTCTGAAATGCAAGAGCGTAATCCTGAGGGACGAATTTGCCTTTTTCGTAGAGGTAACCGAGGTAGAATTGCGCCTCCGGTTCATTTTGGTCGGCGGAAGCTCGGAGCCACTTGAGACCAGATTGAATCTCGTCAGGCGAAGGCTCATGGGCAAGAATCTTTGTGGCAAGCAGGTATTGGGCCGTTGCGTCGCGTCCTTGCGCAAGTGATAGAAGATCGAGATTCGCGTACTTGGGATACTGTGACGGTGCGGAGCAGGTCTGTCCGAGACAAATAATAGGCAAGCTGGCCATAAAGGCGACAGACCGAAAGAAGCGCAGAATCCGATGGTGTGGGCTGGAAGGCATGCCCATACTCCTCGAGCCAAGATTGGTCCGGACTCCCTGCGGTTGGCTCCGTCAAATGCCTGCCACCTTACGGTGAATTGCTGCCCGCGTAAATGCACGGAAGGTAACTTTCTGGTGAACTAAAGATGATCAATGAGAAAGATGGAACGCAGAGTGGTCACGCGGGTTGCTGCCTAAACTCGGTGTAATGTGCGCCGGATGCTGCTCCCTATCGTTAGTGCCTGATTTGCGTCGGCTAATCGGACAAGTCGACATTTTGCGCAAGCAGGTGCGTAGCTGTTCAAGCTCGTCGCTCGATTGGATTGCGATTTCCATGCCGGTCTCCCCGGCAGAGGCGGGAAGCTGAATTGTAGCTCATGGCAAGGCTCCTGAGCGGGACACCGCCCCTGGCTGAAGGTAGCAAACAGGTAGCACGGCGCGGATTCGCTAAAACACTCTTTTGCGTGACCCTTCAAAAACCAGCATTTTTATTGGGGAGGAGTGGCGCGCCCTGAGAGACTCGAACTCCCGACCTTCTGGTTCGTAGGCGGAATTTTCGCGCTACAGGAAACAACACCAGCCTATAAGAACCAACGAAATCAACAAAAACAGTCTCGCGTTTCCGGTTGGTTTAGGCTGGGTTTGTACCCAGTTCACGGACACTTACGCGGACACTTTGGCAAACCGCGAACGAACAACTAACCGTCGAGAAGCAACCAGATGATCACAGCATCATACACACAGAGAGCCGCGATGATGATAGTGAAAGCATTCTCGCGCATGGCCTGATAAAACCTAGTTGCCATATAGACACGGCGCCACACTGAAGCGTTGCCCCTGTATGCGGGCAATGGACGGCCGAAAGGGGGAAACGTTGCAAAAGGTCCAACTTGCGTGTCAGCGTGGTGCAACGATCCCCCTCCCTCGTTGGCCTGAAATCGTAGCAGGGCGCTGCGGCGTGGCAATACCGTCCGCAAGGGATATTGAGTCGAGCCGGGGTAACCCATTCAAGGAGTCACCAAGGACTCATGCGTGGGCCCAGCGATATTTCGACAGCGGTATAAACCACAAACGGGCCAAGCTCTGCCCGATGATGAAGGCGCTAAGAAGGAAGGCAATGAACGGATCTTGCGGCATGCCCCGCTCGCCTCGTTCCTCCCGAAGAATCAAGTTGAACTGAGTGTAGATTTTCGCGCTAGAGATTATCACGGCGCACATCGAAATACCAGAATCGCGGCCGGCACATCTGTCATATACCCGATGCGCGCCTGCAAGTTACTGACGCCGCTACAGTTGCGGTGGGTGTCCGTGTGAGTGTCCGAGTATCGAGGAGTGGTGAGAATGCAGCGTGAGGAGGAGCAGCGGCAAACTACACCATTAACTGCATAGCCTGATTCCCACGGCACGGATTTTGTTCGAAGTTCTTGTCTTTGACACGCCTCCTGTCGAGTACCTGAATGATATCTCCGACCCTTATCCCGGCTTGTGCTGCTGGCCCGTCTGGAGTGAAGATTTGACTGTTAAAGTCGCCTAGCTGTGTTCCGCGTGGACCTGGGCATGAGCTTACGGAAAAAATGGGAGTCGCTCACGCTGTTCCTATTGCGATGCGGCTTAGCGACTGTTTTCATTTATCACGGCTATCCGAAGCTGTTTGGAAGCACGGGAAGATTCGTGGAGTCTTTCCAGGCGCTCGGCCTGCCTGCATATTTTGTGTACATTGCAGGCGCGATTGAATTTTTCGGCGGGGTGGCTCTCGCATTGGGACTGTTTACAAGGGTTACAGGAATATTGTTGCTATTCGATATGGCCGCAGCGATGTGGAAATACAATCTCAACGAAGGCATTTATGCAGTTCGGGAGTATGAGCTCCCGCTGATCCTGGGCCTGGCTTCACTTGTAGTCTCCGCGACGGGCGGAGGGCAGTTCACTCTTGATCGCCTCATCTCCTTTCTCAGGAGGCGTAAGGTGGAAGCGGAAGGCGCGATTCCAAGCTATTGGAGACGAAGATGATGTAGCTTGAAGGAATACCGGTTATGGTACATTCCTCGCGTGCCTGCGGCATGGCAAAATGGAGGATGCAGTCGTTCGCGCGCGCTCTCGACCCGCAGCCACTTTCGCTGGACTCGGCCTGTCTGAATCCAACTCGATCAGCTTCCGCGCGCAGAGCAAGGTTGCAGCAAGAAGGATTACGTACTTCCGTTCTTCCGTCACTGAATCACCCGCGAAATTGGATTGCGGGTAGAGGTGGGAATTAAATTGTAGCACTCGAAAATGAAAGAGCGGCGCGTCCCGCTTAAAACTTTACCTCCCAATTGAGACAACCTTGCGTTCAGCGGAAGCCGCGATGTACTGCTGCGTCTTGGCGAGCGCTTCCCGTTTCTGCCCCTCGTTCACAATGGCATAGCGTCTGAACATAGTGTGCCTCTCGAAAATTCTTAAAGATCTGAGCTGACGGGAATTACCCTTCTACCTAGCTCTTCATTCCCTTCATTCGATGCCTACATCTCTGGTCGCACTTCTCTTCATCTTGCGTTCGCTCATCCGTTCACGGGTTGAGCTCCAACTGGAAAACTTGGCCCTGCGCCATCAAATCGGCGTGCTTCAACGCTCGCTGAAGAAACGCCCCAAATTAACTTCCATGGATCGCCTCCTCTGGGTTTCTCTGTCCCGTATCTGGCACGATTGGCGCTCCACGCTAGCCATCGTCAAGCCGCAAACGGTTGTGGCTTGGCATCACATGGGCTTTCGCTTGTTTTGGAACTGGAAGGTTCGGCGGGGACAACGCGGACGGCCGCCAATTTCCCGCGAGACTCGAGACCTGATCCGCAGAATGTGTCGGGAGAATCCCACGTGGGGTGCACCGCGCATTCACGGCGAGCTGCTTAAGCTCGGCATCGACATCGGTGAGAGCAGTGTCACCAAGTACATGCTGCGCTGCCGCAAGCCACCTTCTCAAACCTGGCGCACGTTCCTAGACAACCACCTCTCACAGCTCGTCTCCATCGATTTCTTCACCGTCCCGACAATTCGTTTTCAGGTCCAAAGCCTTTTGAAAAGTTTGCTGGATAATGTCTTCGGCATCTTCACGGACTCGCGTGAAGCGCAGCGCGATCGCGAATATCTTCGGTTGGCACCGCTCGAACAGGGTTTCAAACACATGGGCGTTCCCGCGATTTGCGGCAACGACAAGTGCATGATGCCTCTGACGTAGCGGGGGGAAAAATTCCGGCATCTAGAGGGTTGTTCATTGCAGCCTCAATTTATCCACGCGCCAGCCACAAGCCATGACGCACGGAATCCACGAAGCGAAAGCCCTTGCGATAGCGCAGTACGCGATACCATCCGTTCCACTTGCTTATGAAATCTAAAATTGCTGACATAACGCCTCCTGTTAAACACTGTTGCAAGGAACAGTGCAGGCGCGTTGCCATCCGAAAAGTTCTGAAAAAAAAGATAGTTAGGAAGCCTTGATCCTTGAGAACCTATGCCGCACCTTCAGCAAAATGACGATCGTTCAGCGGACTTTTCGGTAATGTGACCCGGAGAGAGGGGAGTGAAAGCTTGTAAGAGTTAAGACGGAGAAAATGTACCGCAGGCCCCGGGGGTCGTGTGCGGCTCGTCGGCTTCTGTGGCCGGACCTGCGTTGGGTGTCATTTCGAGGGCTGTGGCTTCTGTAAGTATTTGTCGATGCCCAGCCGTCGGATCTTCGATTCTAATGTCTGGCGTGGAATGCCGAGTTTCGCCGCCGCACCGGAGGGCCCGGAGATCCGCCCGTGACTTTCGGCGAGAGCCGCTTCGATCATCTCGATCTCACGATTTGCTAGTGTCGAAAGGCCTTTGCGCGGCGATGAGTCGTCAGATTCGCTTCTCAGCCAACTCTCGTCCACGGCGAAGGTGTCGGTTTCACTCAGGATGACTGCGCGTTCCACGACGTTCTGCAATTCGCGAATGTTCCCGGGCCAATGGTAGCCTTTTAACTGCGCCAGCGTGTCTTTGCTGATATGGCGGATGTCTTTGCCGGCCCCTTTGGCGAACCGCCCGACGAAGTACTCCACGAGCAGTGGAATATCTTCCGCTCGCTCGCGCAGTGGCGGAACGGCGATCGGAACGACGTTCAACCTGTAGAAAAGATCCTGACGGAAAGTTCCAGCAGCCACGGCCGCCGGCAGGTCACGATTTGTTGCCGCTATGAGGCGGACATCTACTGAAATCGGATGATTACTCCCCACCCGCTCAAATTCCTTCTCTTGCAATACCCGCAGGAGCGCGATCTGGGTTTCCATAGGGAGATCACCGATTTCATCCAAGAAGAGCGTTCCGCCGTCAGCTGCTTCAAACCGCCCCAAACGTCGTTGCAGTGCACCCGTGAAGGCTCCCTTTTCGTGCCCAAAAAGCTCGGACGCAATCAGCGATTGCGGAATCGCCGCACAATTGACGCGGACGAAGACTCGGGTTGCGCGTTTCGATCTCCGATGCAGAGCACGAGCAATCAGCTCTTTGCCGGTTCCAGTTTCGCCCAGAATGAGCACGGTGGAATCTGCGGCCGCAACTTTCTCCACTTGCTTCAAGACCTGGCGCATGGGTTTACATGAACCGACAATTTCTTCAAACATCGAAGAGCGATCGATTTCCTCCCGTAAAACGACGTTCTCGTTCCGGAGCCGCTCTTCTGTCTTCTTTTGATCGTCGATGTCGGTTATCGTGGCGTACCAGCGGATGATATGGCCGCTTTCATCTTTCAGCGGATTGTATTGCGCAAGGTTCCAACGATATTGCCCGCTCTTATGCAAATGGCGCATCTCCAGATCGAAAGGAACTCCCTCCAAAAGTCCGAGCCGACGCTCATCGCGCACCCGATTTATATCGTCAGGGTGGCAAGCTCGCGCCGGGCCTTCATTGATCATCTCCTCTACGGTGAGTCCCGTGTTTTGACAAGCCACTCGGTTTGCGTAGAGCGCCGTGCCATCGGGCGCCAAAACGATGATGGGTTGGCGGATAGCATCGGTGATCGTGCGAAGGTCTTCCTCACTTTGCCGCAGCCTATCCTCGGCGCGCTTGCGGTCGTCGATGTCGGTTACCGTTACGTACCAACGGATGATCTGGCCAGATTCGTCTTTTAGCGGGTTGTACTGAATCAGCTGCCATCGATATTGCTCGCTCTTAAACCGCAAGCGGGATTCCAGATCGAAAGGAACTCCCTCCAACAGTCCGATCCGATGCTCATCGCGCACCCGATTTACATCGTCAGGGTGTACAACTCGCGCGATGAAATCTTCTTTGATCACCTCGTCCAGGGTGAGTCCGCTATTATCCAGCGCAACCCGGTTCGCGTAGAGCATCGTTCCATCGGGCGCCAAGACGCTGATGGGTTGGCGAATAGTGTCGGTGATCGCGCGAAGGTCTTCCTCACTTTGCCGTAGCCTATCCTCCGCGCGCTTCCGGTCGTCGATGTCCGTTGCGGTGTTGTACCAGCGGATGATCTGGCCGCTTTCATCTTTCAGCGGATTGTATTGCATAAGGTACCAGCGATATTGCCCGCTCTTATGCAAAAGGCGCATCTCCAGATCGAAAGGTACTCCCTCCAACAGTCCGATCCGACGCTCATCGCGCACCCGACTTGTATCGTCAGGGTGTAAAAGTCGCGCTAAGAAACCTTTGATCGCCTCGTCCTGGGTGAGTCCGCTACTATCCAGCGCAGCCCGGTTCACGTAGAGCATCGTGCCATCAGGTGCCATGACGCCGATGGGTTGGCGAATAGTGTCGGCCATCGTGCGCAGGTCTTCCTCACTTTGCCGTAGCCTCTGCTCCGCCCGTTTGCGCTCAGTGATATCACGATAGATTATGTATTGGGCTACTCGGCTTCCCGCAACCGAGACAGGTCCACTGACGATCGAGACATGAACGCGGGTGCCATCCTTGCGCTTCCGCACAGTCTCGACGTCCACGCTCTCTCCTCGAAGACCACGACGCGTGAATTCCACTCCCTCAGCCAAAAGCTCTTCGGGAACGACTAGCTCGTTAATCAAACGTCCACACGCTTCCTCCAACGCATAACCGAAAACCCTGGTGAATTCCGGATTGATCTCCAGAATGCGGTCATCTGTGTCGATTAAAACGATCGCTTCTGGCGCTCTCGCGAACACCCGGTCGAAGGCGTTTTGTCGGGTGAGGAGGTCCAAGGAAGTAGGATTTTGGCTGTGACCAGTACTCATAAGAGTGCATCCGGGCGAGCTGCCACGTCTTGGGGAGCCCTTGCGACTATACCGAAATTATAGCGCCAGCCATTGGGGAACGGCACGCCCGGCGCGGCGGACGAGACAATGCTCGCGTCAAGGATTCCACCTGCACTTGCATCGACTGGAGTAGCTATGAACCTTCGGCGCGCTCGCGAAGAATCCATTCGCGCACGTAGGGAGGGCATTGAACCAATTCAACTCCACTGTCTTCGCAGCTAACCAGAAACCGAATCACCTCGAGGTCCACCAGGGTGACTTGGCCGAGATCCAGAATTGTACGCTCGCAGCCATCGTTCATCGCCGATCGAAGGAAGGCAACATGGTTCGACTGAATCCGGCCCATCAGGGTCAGCTTGGTGACGCATCCATCGGAATCTTTTTCAATCCTCAACATTGCTTTCTTGACCACGCATTTGCTGGTCCTTATCTGTACCGAGAGCTGTGGTTTGTTACCCGTGCTCTGCTTGAGTTTGCATTTCGAGTGCCGTTCGTAAACCACTGGTGCTCAATGGTTGAGACGCCGACCCACGCTTCGTCTTCAGCAAAATGCCGAGCGTTCAGCAGACGAGATGAAACACGAGCGCGATCCAGCGTGCTAAGCGCCTTGTCTGCAATCCGTTTCGGAGTGGCCATTTGGTTGCCATATCGATTGCGTCGGCACTTCCCGGCACACATTTGACGCACTTTTGGCTGGCTTGGGGTTATTTTTTCTTCGATCCGAACGCATGGGGGAAACATGATTTCCGTTGCTGAACACACTTCAGAGGCCAGCGAGAATGCCTTGAGGGCCGCCCCCCTTTATGGCGCTGAAAAACCTCTTGCGCGCAAGATGGAACGCACAAGCTCCACTGTCCTCGACACGATCGTTGGTCGCAGTGGCGGCCTGCGCTCAATCCTCGCTCAAGTTGAGGCTGTGGCACACACCAATGCCACCGTCTTGATTACCGGAGAGACGGGAACTGGCAAGGAAGTCATTGCGCGGGCGATTCACGAACTCAGCGCCCGTCGGAACCGAAGTCTAGTGAAAGTGAACTGCGCAGCCATGCCTGCCGGCCTTCTTGAAAGCGAGCTCTTCGGACACGAGCGTGGAGCGTTTACCGGCGCCATCAATTTTCATGTCGGCCGGTTTGCGTTAGCGGATCGCGGCACTCTCTTTCTCGACGAAATAGGAGACATGCAGTTGGAGCTTCAGCCTAAGCTGCTGCGCGTGCTTCAAGAGCGTGAGTTTGAGGCCGTCGGAAGCACGCGGACCACGCGAGTTGATGTCCGCGTCGTTGCTGCAACCAACCAGGACCTGAAGCAAATGGTTCGCGACCGCGAATTCCGTGAAGATCTGTACTACCGCCTGAATGCTTTTCCGATCTATCTGCCACCAGTACGCGAAAGGAAAGCCGATATTCCGGAGCTCGTGGAA
>Ga0306925_10002258_pt1 | contig 16472 bp, 17 predicted proteins | sample flu12Cox44000176_FD_203755 | JGI IMG/M metagenome (GOLD analysis project Ga0306925, IMG submission 203755) | Lab enrichment of tropical soil microbial communities from Luquillo Experimental Forest, Puerto Rico - flux8day.12C.oxic.44.000.176 (v2)... | ecosystem: Environmental > Terrestrial >... | reverse complement strand
AGAGGCTTCGTCGGGCTTGCCGACGCTGGCCTGTTTCAGGGTTGTGACGAGACTAGCCGGAATCGGCACTGGACGCCGCTCGATACGCTTGCGGCCCTTACCTTTGCGCGCACTCGGCATCATCAGGCGGGGGTCTGTACGATTTCCTTGCACGTCGCCAACTTCTAACCGAGCGAGTTGGCTGACCCTGGCACCAGTCACAGCAGCGACTTCCACCAGCGATCCGATGTGATGGTTTTCCTCGTATGCTGCCGCGATGATGCTCAGCACGGCATCGTCAGGAATGATGACGTTGCGGGATTGCTCTGCATCAGGAAGCGCCGCGAGCCCTTTGCGCCATTCATCTTGATTCGCAATGCGACGATCCTGAGTTGCAGCAAGCTCCAACGCGGCCTGGAGCGCACCGATGGTGCGATTAACCGTACTGGCCGCCAAGCCTTTCTTCACTAGTCCGTCACGCCAACTGCGAAACTTACTGCGAGCAATCAGAGCGACAGTTTCGCTGACGAGCGCATTGCTGAGATGCACCCAAACACGTCGGGCGTTGTATGCATCGCCGCCCCGCGTCTTGAGGTCCGCTTCGTAACGGTCCATGGCCTCGCCCACGGTGACCGGCTTGCCGCTATCGGCATCGGGATTCCTGTGGCCGCGAGCAATGATGCGGGCGCGCTCCTGTGCTTGCCAAAAGTCCAAAACATCGTTGCCGTTTGCCTCTTCGTGATCGTCGGCGCGGGCAAAGCCTTTCATCCAATTACCGCCCTTACCGTCCGCAGCGATGACGCTCCAGCTGCCGCCGGTTTCGTTGCGTCGATACGCGACACGCAGTCCGGGGCCGACGCGCGCGATGTACGGCTTCTTTCTGATCGCGAGCTTGAGCCTTGCGGTACGCGTCTCGAGCGCTGCTGATCGAAGGCGGCGCGGCATGGGATTTCCCTCCAGTGTCCCGGCAGTGTCCCGGCGACGGCCATAACCTACCGTGGACGGCTGTGGACGCACAATGGCAGTAATGCAGGATTTTCAGGGTTTTCTTGTAGTCACCCATGGACGCCCGTGGACGCCGCTATGCCCTCCGAAGGCAGAGGTCACAAGTTCGAATCTTGTCGGGCGCGCCAATCATTTCAGTATCTTAGCGTCAAACCCTTAGTTCGAATTGACAGCGGGAAACCGATTGGAGACTATGCGTCTCTCGGCAAGCTGTTTCTGGCTCTGATCGAGTCTTTCCATCAAAAATCTAGAGCAGGTCGATTGAGCCGCTTGCGATGTGACCATGGCGGAAGATTGTACACAGTCGGCGCCATCAAACAGTGTACAAGCTTTCAATCTATTGTTTGCCATCGAAAATGCCCTCAGGGAGTTCATCATCGAATCGTTGTCCAGATTTGCGGGACCTAAGTGGTACAAGACTAGGCTCCCAGGTGATGTGCTGAAGAAATACAGAGAGGGTCAACAGTACGAGCGTGCTACACCTTGGATCGAATTGGTGCCGCACCATCCCATTTATTATGTGGACTTTTCAGATCTTCGCAAAATAATTGAGCAAAACAACAATTGGGCCGACGTATTCAAAGACTTATTTGTGCACAAAGGGATCACTTCGGACGCGCTCTTTGGCATAGAACCTATTCGCAATAAAGTCGCGCATAACCGAATTATAGGCGATCTCGATCTCAAACACGTCGCTGCTGCCTACGACAAGATGCGAACACTTATGGGCCCGAACAGTTTTTATCTCGTTCCAACCAGTATGTTCCCATTTTCACTGAGCTATCGCGATTGGAGCACGAGATGAAAACAGCTTTCGAATCGACAGCTAAATTGCGACCGCTTTCCGAGTTCCCTCAATGGGACCGTTGTGCAAATTCCTGGTGGTTTGATGAGGAGTATTTGGGGAAGCAAGTAAAGCAAATCGAAGCATACTACGATGAGCTGCGTATTTACTCGGATTTACCTAGGGGTTGGGGAAAAGGGTTGGAAATTGAACGTTGGGTGCAGCGGGCCGAATTTTCGGAAATAACGACATCGGCGCACGAAGCCATCTGCGACCTGCTCAAACAAGTTTCAAGGATGGCAAAATGACCGACCACATTTTCAATCCGTACGATTTCGCAAATCCTATAACGAACATGGGTCTCCTTGCTGATAGGGCTGCCGAAAAAGAGGAGATCAAGTATTATCTGGATCACGCGGCATCGGCACCGCGACCGATCAATATCGCACTGATTGGCTCCCGAGCATCTGGAAAAACCAGCTTATTAAATTATACGGAGGTCGAAGCGAGCGCCAGATCATTCTTCACAGTTCGGATAAACTTAGATAGCGGTAGTGCTGCTAATCAATTCTCATTTTTTTACAGTGTGCTTGATTCGATTATTCAGAAGGCATTCAATCAGAACTTTTTCGATGGGGTTCTTGGCAGAAGTTACGACACTTATTTGGATCTGGTTTCCGCCTACAAAATTCCCGACGCAAAGGAGTTTTGCCTATTTCTCTTTCCTCTTCGTTTTGCGAAGGCGATGCAACAAGAAGCAACGGGAGCTCAAACCGAAGTTCCGAATAATGTTATTCAGCACGATCTCGAAATCATACGCAATGAAATCAAGCGACCAATAATTCTGATTTTTGATGAATGTAACACAATGCTTCGGAATACTGAGTTGTTACAAAAACTAAGAAATATATTTATGAATATGCCGGGCTTCATGCTTGTCTTTGCTGGAACGGACGAATTGTTCCCTTTAATGGACGAAGTTTTCTCTCCGATCATTCGACAGTTCAAAAAGATTGTAATCAGAGAGTTCATTGACTCAAAGGATACGCAAGATTGCATCATGCTGCCTCTTAAATCCCTTCCAGATCGAGAGCCAACCAAATATTTCGACCCGAGCTCGGACGCGATCAGAGAAATCCACGAGCTAACGGGCGGGCGCCCATACGAAATACAGTGTTATGCCACGCTATGTTTAGGAGGGTGCAAGAAAAGCGCGCCAGGAAGATGGGGCTGTCGGTTGCCGTCTTGGACGACGTGCGACGCGAACTCGCGTCTTCACAAAATCTTTCCGACCGGCCAGTTCTCACGGCCGTAAGACGCCTCGGAAAGGATGACTTGGCTGCGCTTAGAAATTCTCGTGTTCTGCTGTGGTCAAGCAACTTTTGAAGATATGTGGAACCTAGAATTTCTTATCCGTGGGACTGAAAAATGGAGTCGGAACAAGCTCGAAGAATATTATGAGAAGTTAATTTCGTCGGGAGTACTCAAGCTAGGCACAGAGCAAAAAATCGATTTTAACGGTGATGAGTTTGATAAGATCTATACCAAGTATCTCTCGCTGCAAAAACGTGAACGTGTTTACTTCACGGACCTCCCTCCCGGTTTCTTCTTCAGACTGAATGCGTTTCGGAGGCTACAGGAACTTGGAGAAGGTTCTTTTTTTAGAGGACTAGAGGAGGCCAGTAGTGAGGAAGTGGACTCCGTACTTGAGGAACTAGAAGATGACAGTCAAGATAAGGACGTCTTTGCCGAACAAGGCCGCCTTGCAAGACATCTTTACATGTTACTGGTCAAACATATACGTGAAAACATTCTCTCAGTCACATTTGTAAACATAACGCATCCTTGGGGATCGGATGTTGTGCTTTTGCAACAGAATCGAGGTGAAGATAAAACAGCTGCGTTTTTTGACGCCCTTCGGAGTCGACTAACAAAGTTAGGTGGAAGCTTAGATTTTGAAGTGCGAAGCCTAAAGACTATTTCCTTAGAGAAACTAATTCAGAAAGTCGAGACCACGAAGAACGAGCGAATTCGTAACGATATTGGATCGGATCATAAGTTAGAGATGATTACCCAATACATCGAGAAGAGCAATTTAGAGGAGGCCTATTTCCACGCAAAACTGGCGTTAAAATTCGGGCAGAAGTTCGATGCGGTTGATAGAAACAACATCGGTTACGTAGCGTTCGCCGATGGCCACTATGAGGAAGCCAAGAATTTGTTCGTCTCATCGATCAACAATTGGCCGCGCGAAGAGAAGGCGCTCTTACCCACTTATAATCTGGCAATCCTTTTGGCAAAGCAAAATGACATTCAATCCGCAATCGAACGGGTTGCATTGGTGCATACAAAATGGCGAGGACGCACCCAAGCAAAACCGCGACGCGCAATGCCTGTTCACCCTTGCGCTCCAAGATGGTTCGTTGAAGGTTTTGGAAACTCGCGGTGATTTGGATGTTTATACATTGTCTATTGATGCCAAAAATATTCTGGAAACTGTGCGCTCGAAGTCGGCTTGAACCTTAAGGGCACTCGCGCTCCGCATCTTTCCGAGCTCTTTCGAACGGATGGAGTGGGTTCCGCAGGCGCTGGTCATCGGCCCCCAGGGTGTCCTCGACGTGGTGAACATGACCGGGAGGCTCATCAAGGCGTTCGCCGGTCTAAAGCAAGTCGGCGCACGGGTGCACCTCCAGTGGGTGATCTACTTCCCGTGGGTGCCGGATGCGGGAAAGTTCAAGGGCGAAGTGATTTATTCGATCCGCCACTTGGAAAACGGCGTGCCGGCTCGCGAGAACGTCCAGCCGCGGTGATGCCGACGGATCTACGGCTCGTAGTTCTGTCGCGCGCGCAGCCTTGCAAAACCTGCGCGGGATTCTTACGCTGGTAGTGCTAAACGGTCATGCGCCGAACCAGCGAACGACAGCCGCGGCGTAGCCTCAATGCACCTGATTTCACCGCGACCGTCTCGGTCCGCGTCCCTGCCCAGGCGCGCGAAACCGCTTGCGCTCACGGCGAGCCTCTTGCCCCTGCTCTTGCTGGCGGGTTGCTCGGGAGGCGTCCTCGACCCGCAGGGGCCGATCGGCGCCGCGAATACGAAAATCCTGCTCAATGCGTTGGCGATCATGTTGCTCATCGTGGTACCCACGATCGCCGCGGCATTAGTTTTTGCGTGGTGGTTTCGCGCATCCAACACACGGGCGCGCTACCAGCCCGAATTCGTCTATTCCGGCGCCATCGAGATGGTCATCTGGGGTATTCCGATCCTGACTATCATGTTTCTCGGCGGCGTGATCTGGATCGGATCGCACGATCTCGACCCGTTCAAGCCGATCGCCTCGCCCAACAAGCCGATCGAGGTGCAGGTCGTCTCGCTCGATTGGAAATGGCTGTTCATCTACCCCGATGAGGGCGTTGCCAGCGTGAACGAGCTGGTCGTGCCCGCCGGCGTGCCGGTGCACTTCTCGCTGACTTCGGCCTCGGTGATGAACATGTTCTTCGTACCGCAGCTCGGCACCATGGTCGCCACCATGAACGGAATGGTCACGCAACTTCACCTGGCGGCGGACAAGCCGGGGGAATTTTTTGGCCAATCCGCGCAATACAGCGGAGCTGGATTTTCCGACATGAATTTCGTGCTGCGCGCCGTACCCCGGGAAGCGTTCGCGCAATGGGTGGCGACCGCGAAGCAGTCAGGACCCACGCTGGACCGAGCGAGCTACATGACCCTTGCCGCGCAAAGCGCGAACGTACGCCCGTTCACCTATCGGGCAACCGAGCCGTCGTTGTTCAACGCGGTGGTGACGCAAGAGCTTCCGCCCGGGCCGGGGCCAAGCGGTGTGTCGGCGCGGCCGCGGATGGAGCACTGAGCATGTTCGGCAAGCTCACCTGGGATGCCATTCCGTGGAGCCAGCCAATCCCGCTCGTTGCCGGCGCGGTGGTCATCCTGGCCGTGCTCGCCGTGCTCGCTTGGGTCGTGATCAAGGGTTATCTGCCGTATCTCTGGCGCGAGTGGATCACCAGCGTCGACCACAAGCGCATCGGCGTGATGTACGTCCTGCTCGGCGCGCTGATGCTGCTGCGCGGTTTCATCGACGCCATCATGATGCGCTCGCAGCAGGCGGTCGCGTTTCATGCGGCCGGTTATCTTCCGCCCGAGCACTACGACCAGATCTTTTCCGCCCACGGCACGATCATGATCTTGTTCGGCGCCATGCCGTTCATGATCGGCCTGATGAACTTCGCGGTGCCGCTGCAGCTCGGCGTGCGCGACGTCGCCTTCCCAACGTTGAATTCGACCAGCTTCTGGCTCACCGCGACCGGCGCGCTCCTGGTCAACCTCTCCCTCGTGATCGGCGAGTTCGCGCGCACGGGATGGCTGGTTTATCCGCCGTTGTCGGAGCTCGCCTACTCGCCCAGCGTCGGCGTCGATTATTACCTGTGGGCGCTGCTGATCTCGGGGGTCGGCACGTTGATGACCGGCATCAACTTCGTCACCACGATTCTCAAGATCCGCGCGCCCGGTATGAGCTATTTGCGCATGACAATATTCTGCTGGACCGCGCTCGCCGCCAACCTGCTGATCGTGGCGGCATTTCCGATCCTCACCGCCACGCTTGGGATGCTCGCCCTCGACCGCTACCTCGGCTTCCATTTCTTCACCAACGAGGCCGGCGGCAACATGATGATGTTCATCAACCTGATCTGGGTCTGGGGGCACCCCGAGGTCTACATCCTCGTCCTGCCGGCGTTCGGCATCTTCTCGGAGGTGATCTCCACCTTTTCCAGCAAGCCGTTGTTCAATTATCGCTCGATGGTGGCGGCGACCCTGTTCATCTGTCTCGTCTCGTACCTGGTATGGCTGCATCACTTCTTCACCATGGGGGCGGGCGCCGACGTGAACACCTTCTTCGGCATCTCCACCAGCATCATCGCGGTGGGCACCGGCGTGAAGGTCTACAACTGGATGTTCACGATGTACGGGGGCCGCATCCGTTTCACGACGCCGATGCTGTGGTCAATCGGATTTCTCGTGACGTTCACGATCGGCGGCATGACGGGCGTGCTGCTCGCGGTTCCGCCCGCCGATTTCCTGCTGCACAACAGCCTGTTCCTGGTCGCCCATTTCCACAACGTCATCATCGGCGGCGTGGTGTTCGCGGCCTTTGCCGGCCTCACCTACTGGTTTCCCAAGGCGTTCGGGTTTCGCCTGCACGAAGGCTGGGGCAAAGCCGCTTTCTGGCTCTCACTGCTCGGCTTCTACGTGGTGTTCGTGCCGCTCTATATCGCCGGCCTGCTCGGCATGACGCGGCGCTTACAGCACTACGACGTGGCGGCCTGGCGGCCGTGGGTGCTCATCGCCGGGATCGGCATTCTCATCATGATGGCCGCGGCAGCGTGTCAGGTGGCCCAGCTCGTGGTCAGCATCCGGCAGCGCAACGAATTGCGCGACGAGACCGGCGATCCCTGGGACGGCCGCTCGCTCGAGTGGGCGACCCCATCCCCGCCACCCGCCTTCAATTTCGCGGTGCTCCCCAACGTGCAGGGCGCGGAGCCCTATTGGGAGATCAAACAGCGCGCGATCGAGACCCAGGAGATGCCGGCGGAGCCGCACTACGAGCCGATCGAGATGCCAACCAACAGCCCGACCGGATTCATCACGGCGTTCTTCTCTACGATCACCGGCTTCGCGCTGATCTGGCACATCTGGTGGCTGGTGGCCCTGGGAATCATCGCGGCCTACGCCGTCTTCGTCTGGTTCGCGTGGCGGGACGTCGTCGAATATTCCATTCCGGCGGAGGAGGTCGCCCGGATCGACCGCGCGCGCCGGCAAGCCCGCGCGCAGTGGCTCGCGCAACACGCCCGCGCCGGGGTGCCGGCATGAGCACGACGGATGCCTTCGTGGGGCACGCGCCCGATCCATACCGGATCGGACGCAGCCGCGATTGGGTCAGCACCGGCGGTGGCCGCGGCTTCGCGCATGCAACCGGTCACGGGGAAGGCGGGCCCGCCTCCAAGCGGGTGATCGTGGGCTACGGCTTCTGGATCTTTCTGCTCAGCGACATCGTCATGTTTTCCGCCTTCTTCGCTGCGCACGCCGTGCTGCAGACGGCGACGGCCGGCGGGCCGTCCGGGCGCGATCTGTTCAACTGGTGGAGCATCGCGATCCAAACCGGGTGCCTGCTCGCCTCGAGCTTCACCTGCGGGCTCTCAGCCGTGGCGACCGAGGCGCGCAGCCAGATTTGGACGCAGGTCGGGCTGCTGGTCACCGGCCTCCTCGGCCTTGCCTTCCTGGTGCTCGAGGGGCGCGACTTCGCCGGCATGGTCATGCAAGGCGCCGGCCCCCAGCGCAGCGCTTTCCTGTCGTCCCTGTTCGCGGTGGTCGGGCTGCACGGGCTTCACGTGAGCGCGGGGCTGCTCTGGCTCGGCACGATGATGGCGCAGGTTTTCGTCAAAGGCTTCCGTGCCGACATTATGCGCCGCCTGGTGTGCTTCAATCTGTTCTGGCACGCCCTCGACATCATCTGGGTTGCGCTGTTCACGGTCGTCTACCTGATCGGAGAAGGTCGATGAGTCACGAGGTCGACAGGCGAGATCCGGGCGACGTCGGACCCGGCTTCATGGATGCGGCGGAAGTTACCATCCGCGAGGGTATCGCGCGCTACGTCATCGGCTTTGTGCTCGCCTCCGCGCTGACCGTGGCCTCTTTCTATGTCCTCTATACGTCCCTGATCTGGGGACCGGGAATCCCGGTTGCGCTGGTCGTGCTCGCCATCGCGCAGATCGGCGTGCATCTCGTTTTCTTCCTGCACATCACGACGGCTCCCGACAACACCAACAATGTGCTCGCGCTCGCGTTCGGCGTGCTGATCGTGGCGTTGGTGATCGTCGGATCGCTGTGGATCATGGACAATCTGAACGACCGCCTGATGCCGTTGGATCAGATGCTGCAAATGCAGCGGTGAGGAATCGACAAATCAGCGCTGCCGCGGCGCACTACAGCCGCGCCTGCAAAAAGCTGCCGATCTTCGCGATTGCGGCGCGGCCCTCCGGCACCAGCCGTGCATAGAGGTGCCAGGCGTGCGGCATGCGCGGCCACACTTCGAGGTCGACGTCGCGCCGCGCCGCGCGCAGCTTCTCCGCCATGCGCATTGCGTCATCGTGCAGGATCTCATCGCTGCCAACCTGGATGAGGATCGGCGGCAATCCCGAGGCGTCGCCGTAAAGTGGCGAGACATACGGATGCGTTGGATCGGTGCCGTTGAGGTAGTAGCTCGCGAGCGTCGGCAGCAGGACGACGTTGAGCATCGGGTCGACAGCGGCGTTGGTCTTCAGCGACGCGCCGGTCAGTGCGAGGTCGGTCCACGGTGAGACCGCGACGGCGGCGCCGGGCAGCGCATCCCCATCGTCGCGCAATTTGTGCAGCGTGGCGAGCGCCAGCCCGCCGCCCGCCGAGTCGCCCATGAACGCGATGCGCCGCGGGTCGACCTGTCGGGCGAGCCAGCGATAGGTCGTGACCGCGTCTTCGAGCGCGGCGGGAAACGGATGCTCCGGGGCGAGCCGATAATCGAAGAACAAGACGCTTGCGCGCGCCGCATGCGCGACCCGCCAGGTGAGGTCGCGGTAGAGCTTTGCCGTGCCGATCGCATAGCCGCCGCCGTGAAAGTAGAGCACGTATCGGTCCGCGCGCGAATGGCGCGTGACGATGCGAACCGCCGCCACACCGTCGGCATCAACGCCGGTCGTTTGCGTCCCGCGCGGCGGGTGCGGAACGAAGCGCTCCACGCGCTTGAGCCGCAGGCGAACGTGGGCCATCGGTACCGTCGCCGGCCGCTGCCGCTTCTTCAGATAGGCAAGACACAGGCGCAACAGCTCAGCACGCCGGCTCATGGGCGCATCGTCCGTTCACATGTGGTCGTAAGCCGCTAAGAGGCATGCGAGCGAAGCCTGTTTACTATTAAGTCGGGGCGCCCGGACAGTCGGGCCGACTGTGTTGTATCACCGACACAGTCCAAGTCATTTCGACGCACGATGCAATTGCGGCTCCTGGAACGACCCGGGATGGGCGTATTTTAGGGACAGCGAGACAGGCGGCAAATGGTACTTATCGATCAGGTACGGAGCTGAACTTTCACGACACCAAAAAGCCACGTTGCTTGTAGCTGATCGATTGTGCCGGGGAAGTCGTGATGTCCAAATCCAGCCTTGCGCTCAGCAATCTGCGCGGCTTCGTCATCCTCATCGTGGTGGCGTTTCATTCGTTCCTCGCCTATCTCGGCTCGCAGCCTGCCGCGCAGCCGGCCTTCGACAGTCCGCCCTATCACTGGAAAGCGATCCCGATCCTCGACAGCGAACGCTGGTTCGGCTTCGACCTGTTCTGCGCGTTTCAATACGTCTATCTCATGCAATTCATGTTCTTTCTTTCCGGCCTGTTTGTCTGGTCGAGCATCCAACGCAAGGGCGGCAAGACCTTCCTCTCTGATCGCATCCTACGGCTCGGCGTGCCATTCCTGTTCGGCGTCTATCTCTTGATGCCGGTGGCGCATTATCCGGTCTATCGCGTCAGCGCCGTCGATCCGAGCTGGTCCGCATTCTGGCAGAAATGGGTGGCGCTGCCGTTCTGGCCGAGCGGACAGTTGTGGTTCCTGTGGTACCTCTTAGCGCTCAACCTGATCGCCGTTGCGATTTCCCGGCTGGCGCCGCGCGCGGGCACGTTGCTGGGCCGCCTTTCCGCCGAGACCGGCACCAATCCCGGCCGCTACTTCGTTCGGCTCGTGGCGATCTCGGCGCTCGCCTACGTTCCGCTCGCCGTGGTGTTCAAGCCGTGGCAGTGGCTGCAATTCGGGCCGTTCGCGTTTCAGCCGGGCTTCACGCTGGTTTATGTGACCTATTTCTTCGCCGGAGTGGGCATCGGCGTCCATGGGTTCGAGCGCGGCCTGCTCGCACCTGACGGAATGCTCGCTCGCCGCTGGGCGCGATGGGTCGCCGCGGCGGGCGGCGGTTTCCTGCTGTGGATCATTCCAACTGCGCTGACGATGGACCGGCAAGATTGGTACGTGCCAGCGCTGGAAATAATCGCCGACTTGGGACTGGTCATCTCCTGCGCCACCGCTTGCTTCGCATTGGCTGCCGTATTCCTGCGCTTCGCCGCCGTCTACTCGGCGATCTTCCACAGCCTTTCGACCAACGCGTATGGCATCTATCTCGTGCACTATGTCTTCGTCATCTGGCTGCAATATCTTTTGCTCGGCGTCGCCCTGTTCGCCATCGCCAAGGGCCTGCTCGTGTTCGCGGCGGCACTGCTGCTAAGCTGGGCGACGACCGCCGCCGTGTGCCGCATTCCGATCGGAGCGCGGCTGATGCGGGCGCAACGGGTATTGGCAAGAGCGCGCTGATCGTGGAAAGCACGATCCGGCGATCGCCGCTGCTTCGTCACGGATCGAGCGCGCCGGCATGCAACCGGGAGACGCAACGATGATTGCGGTGATCTTCGAAGTGTGGCCTGCACAAGGGCGAACCGACGACTACCTCGCGCTTGCCGGCGCGTTGCGCGCCGACCTCGAGGCCGTCGACGGCTTCATCTCGATCGAACGCTTCCAGAGTCTTTCCGATCCGAAAAAGCTGCTCTCGCTCTCGATCTGGCGCGACGAGGACGCGGTCAAGGTTTGGCGCAACCATCAGAAGCACCGCCAGACCCAGGCGGCGGGCCGCGCGGGCATCTTCGCCGACTACCGGCTGCGCGTCGCCCATGTCATTCGCGACTACGGCATGAACGAACGCAAAGAAGCGCCCGACGACTCGCGCGCGACGCACGACACGCCGGCGACTGTCTGATAATATCTTGAGTGATTCGCCTCTCACGAGTTCAGCCGGTTGGAGGCTCCCGTGAAAGTCGTCGAAATCACGCCGCATGAACGCACCCGTCTTTATGGAATGCTGGTCGCGAAACAGGCGGCCATTCAAAAGAACGGGCGCGGGACTTACGTCAGGGTAGGACGCGCGAGCGGCAAATCCGCGCGTTGGACCCACAAAAAATACCGCGGCTCCGTACAGCTCGAGCGCGATCCGTCCGAGGCGATCACCGCCAGGATTCGCGCAGCGCCGGCGGAAAACGAGCGCAAACTGTTATCTTCGTTCCTGGACTTCATCGATCGCCATTCCCAGGACCGGGTGGCGACCATCACGATTCGATATCGCTAGCCGCGTCGACCCCGCGCAACACACCCCTATCGCCCTGGCCGCCAGCGACCGGAAGGGCGCCGCTGCGTGCCGCGCATTCGCGGCCGCGATGCAACGGACAAATTCGGCTAACCGGCATGCCGTGCAGGAATGCCGCTCGCGCACGCTGCCATGGCATAACAAGCCGCGGGTTGCTCGCCGGCAATCCACCTGCCGGAGGCAATGACGTGACGCAAGCGAGCAGTCCCGATTGGCGCGTTTCCGCGCTGCCCGCGCGCCGCGAGCACGTCCCGCTCGCAATTGTCTACATGATCGGCGCGACCGTCGTGTTCGCGGCTTCCAGCGCGGTCTCGAAATGGCTGGTCGCGAGCTATCCCATCGGCGAGGTCCTGTTCACCCGCACCCTCGTCGCGCTCCTCACCTGCGCTATCTTCATTTTGCCGCAGACCGGCCTTTCCGTGTTTCGCACGCGGCGGCTCTCACACCATGTGCTGCGTTCCGTATCTCAGGGCTTCTCGCAGACTTTCCTGCTCATTGCCTTCAGCATGATGCCGCTCGCCGGCGCCATCGCCATCAATTTCTCCTCGCCGCTTTTTGCCACGCTGATGTCCGCGCTGCTGCTCAAGGAAGCGGTCGGAGCAGCGCGCTGGACGGCGCTGCTGCTCGGATTTTGCGGCGTCCTGATCGTCGCCAATCCGGGAAGCGAGACCTTCCAGATCGGCGCCTTGTTCGCGCTGGGCAACGCCTTGCTGTACGGCTCGGTCACTGCCGGGGTGCGCGGCATGACCGCGACCGAGTCGGCGCAAACCTTGACGCTCTACCAGCTGACCCTGCTCACGGCGCTGTTTGCGCTGCTGTTGCCATTGGGATGGGTCTCGCCCGCGCCAATCGATGCCGGCTTGATCGTGTTCAACGGCGTGTCCAATGCGGTCGGGCAATATTGGTGGACGCGCGCGCTGCATCTCGCGCCGGCATCCGCGGTCGCGCCGTTCTTCTATCTCTCGCTGATTTGGGCAAGCATTCTCGGATTTGCCATCTGGGGCGAGCTGCCCACCATTTCGCTGCTTGTCGGCTCGGCCGTGGTGATCGCATCCGGACTGTTTCTGCTCTGGCGCGAGACCAACGCTCGCGCGGCGATGGCGGAGGCGACGGCGCCGGAGTAAGCACGTGGCGACATCGCGACCAGCCGTTCGCATGATCGCCTGCCGCTGCGGCGCAGTAATCCTGACACGCTTGTCATTTATGCGACTATTTGCCGCCTGGGAATCCGCACACCCTCACTTCACGCTGCTAAAGCTTCCGCGAGACGGCGCGGAGCCGACAGACCGCAAGAGTCTGCGCGCGCGAGGGGACGAAACGCGTGGCCTACCAGTGGGTGGATTGCGAGCGCGCGCTCGTCGCGCGGCGCTATGATCGTCTTGCCGGCCTGATCAGCTTGTCCGATTGGTTGCTGTTCGTTCCCCGGCATCTGCGCCGCCGTGCCGCCGCCCGCCTGGAATTGCGACCCGGCGACCGCGTGCTTGAAATCGGATGCGGCACCGGCCGCAATTTTCCGTTCCTGCAACAGGCCGTGGGGCCGTCCGGTAAAATCTACGGCGTCGACCTGTCTGCCGGCATGTTGCGCCGCGCGCGCGAGCTGTGCCGGCGCAAGGGGTGGACGAACATCGAGCTCACGCAATGCGACGCAGCGGATTATCTCCCGCCCGAGCCGCTCGCTGGCATCCTGTTCGGTCTCTCCTACAACACCATGCCGCATCATCGCATGGTGCTGCGACACGCCTGGAAGCTGCTGCGCCCGGGCGGACGTATCGTCATCATGGACGGCAAGCTCCCGCCCGGCTTCGGTGGAAAGCTCGTGCTCCCGTTCGGCCTCTGGCTGATGAAGCACACGATGCTCGGCAATCCGTTCATAAAACCGTGGGACGAACTCGCCGCGCTGGCGGACGAATTCGCCATGCAAGAATTCCTATTCGGCTCCTGGTATGTGTGCGGGGGACGAAAACCCGAGCGCGCGGACAACCGCGACTTCTCATCGTTGCCGGAGCAACTCATCGCCGCCGAGTAGAAGCTCAGCACCCTGCGCCGAGCCCATCTGGCAGGGGTTGCCGCCCGTGCCAAAGCGGCGGAATATGCGATCGGGGCAGTTGCACGGGGCGGCAGCTGCGGGGCACCGGCACACAGCGCGAGTGAGCCCGATGAGACGTGTTGCGGCATCCCTTTGGATCTGCTGGGGGGTCTATTGCGGACTCCAGTCCAACACCTTCCCGCTCGCCTTCGGCATGACTCCCGCGGAAGCGTCCTTTGCCCTAGGAACACCGCTGATCTACCACTCCGGGCGACCCGGCTCGGAAATCTTCTTCGCCTATCGACCGGCCGGCATCGTCGGGCTTTATTCCTCGGACTCCGCAATCGCGCTGCAATTTCGCAACGGACATCTGACCGGCTGGAAAAAGGATTGGCGCTTGCAGCGCGCATGGCCGTTCTGAACGCGCTGCCCCGGCGTGATCCCTCTCTCGATCCTCGATCTTTCGCCAGTTGCCGCAGGCTCGTCTGGGGCGATTGCGCTGCGCAATTCCATCGATCTCGCGGCGCTCGCCGACGAGCTCGGATTTACCCGCTACTGGGTGGCCGAGCACCACAACCTGGCTTCGATTGCGAGCTCCGCGCCCGAGATCATGATCGGCCAGATCGCGGCTGCCACCCAGGGCATTCGCGTCGGCTCGGGCGGGATCATGCTGCCGAACCACGCCCCGCTCATGGTCGCGGAACGCTTCAAGGTGCTGGAAGCGCTGTTTCCCGGACGCATCGATCTCGGGCTCGGCCGCGCTCCCGGCACCGATCCCGTGACCTCCTACGCGCTGCAGCGACGGCAAGGCACTGGCGGCGACGACGATTTTCTCGAGCGCTTCCAGGAGCTGATCCTGTTCGGAACGAGCGGTTTTCCCGACGAGCATCCGTTCCGTTCCGTACGCGCCATGCCGGCCGACGTCGCGCTACCACCGATCTGGGTGCTCGGATCGAGCAGCTACGGGGCGCGGCTTGCCGCGCTCGCCGGCATCGGATTCGCCTTCGCCCACCATTTTGCAGAGTACGACGCGGTCGCCGCGATGACGAGCTATCGCGATGAGTTTCGGCCATCCGCTGCACGCGCGGCGCCGTATGCGATCCTCGCCTGCGCGGCGGTCTGCGCCGACAGCGCCGAAGAGGCGGAGCGGCTTGCCTCCACCATCGACCTCAATTTCGTGCGCCGCCGGCGCGGCGAATATCTGCCGCTGGCGAGCCCGGAAGAGGCCGCCGTTTACCCTTACTCTGTGGTGGAGCGCGAATTGATCGCGCGCAATCGCGCGCGCCTGTTCGTGGGGACGCGGTCAGGGGTGATGCAACGCTTGCAGCCGCTGATCGAGGCGACCAAAGCGGACGAGCTCATGATCACGACGATGATCTACGACCACACTGCGCGGCGGCATTCGTTCGAACTTCTGGCCGAGGCATTCGGCTTGCGTGCCGGCAAATGAGCGAAACGCCTCAGCGCGAACGACGGGGGCGCGGTTGCTTTGTGGCGGCGAAAGCATGAAATTGTCGCCCCTGACGTCGGGCATGGTGTTCGGTCCGGCGTGGTAGCGTTCATGGGAGGTCCTCTTGGGCAAGCAATTCTCACTCACCTCAGCCGACAAGTTCCAGTTGGGCGCGTATCGCGCCGATCCTTCCGGCCCGGCCAAGGGCGGCATCGTCGTCATCCAGGAAATTTTCGGCGTCAATCATCACATCCGGGCGGTTTGCGATCGGCTCGCGCAAGAAGGCTACGCCGCGCTCGCGCCGGCATTGTTCGATCGCCAGGAAAAAAACTTCGAAAGCGGCTACACGCCCGACGAGATCGCCAACGCGCGCAAATTCGTGGCCAATCCGGATTGGGGCGCGATGCTGAGGGATACGCAGGCCGCCATCGACGAGCTCAAGAAAGAGGGTCCGGTCGCCATCATGGGCTTCTGCATGGGCGGCACGGTCGCCTTCCTCGCCGCCTGCCGGCTCAACGGACTTTCCGCCGCGGTGTGCTACTACGGCGGCCAGATCGCCAAGAACGCCGACGAAAAGCCGAAGGTCCCGACCCTGATGCATTTCGGCGACAAGGACGCATCGATCCCGATGAGCGATGTGGAAACGATCAAGAGCAAGCGGGGCGGCGACAGCGAAATTCACGTCTATCCCGGCGCCGCCCACGGCTTCCACTGCGACGAACGCGGCAGTTTCCACGAGCCGAGCGCCAAGCTCGCCTGGCAGCGCTCGCTCGATTTCCTCAAGAAGCATCTCAAGCGATAGCGGTCCGCGCAGTCGGGCGCGCGAGCGGCCCTACTCGAACAGGCCGGATGCATCGTCCGGCCTGCTCCAATATTCAGGACGCTTGGACGCGTAATACCAATCCTCAGATTGAGTGACCTGCGGTTGCCCAATCGCGGCGGGCGATGGACATGATTTTCCACGGCTGATCGATGAGCGTGTTCCAAGCGTAGCAGCAGTGGTCGACGATATC
>Ga0306925_10002257_pt1 | contig 16473 bp, 17 predicted proteins | sample flu12Cox44000176_FD_203755 | JGI IMG/M metagenome (GOLD analysis project Ga0306925, IMG submission 203755) | Lab enrichment of tropical soil microbial communities from Luquillo Experimental Forest, Puerto Rico - flux8day.12C.oxic.44.000.176 (v2)... | ecosystem: Environmental > Terrestrial >... | reverse complement strand
CAGTTTCCGCCAGGATTTCACGATGGCATTGTCGCAAAGACTGGAGTTTCGCCAGACGCAAGCGCTGGTGATGACGCCGCAGCTGATGCAGGCGATCAAGCTGCTGCAGCTCTCCAGCCTTGATCTTGCGGCCTACGTCGAAGCCGAGCTGGAAAAGAACCCGCTCCTTGAGCGAGGCAGCGATGACGAGCAGGCGGTGGCCAGCGCGGCGCCAGCCGCGGAAACGGAACCCGCCGCGACCGAAAGTGACGAGGCGGTGCCATCCGATTGGAGCCGGCAGGAACTGGAGACCAGCCGCGACTCGATGGAGGCGCATCTCGGCACCGACCTGGAAAACGTTTTTCCGGATGACGGCGGCGCGAAGAGCGCGCAGCCGGAAGCGCCGCCGGCGGGCTATGCGGAATGGTCGGGAAGCCGCGGCAATGACGAAAACGCGTACAACCTGGAAGCGTTCGTCTCCGCCGAGGTCACGCTTGCCGATTATCTTGCCGAACAAATGACGCTGGCGATTTCCGATCCGGCGAGCCGCATGATCGGCCAATACCTGATCGATATGGTGGACGAGGCGGGCTACCTCACAGGTGATCTCGATACTGTCGCTGAAAAGCTTGGCGCGCCACGCGCCCATGTCGAGGCGGTGCTGGCAATCCTGCAGACGCTCGATCCGCTCGGCGTGTGTGCGCGTAATCTTAGCGAATGCCTCGCCATCCAATTGCGTGACCGCGACCATTATGATCCGGCGATGCAAACGTTGATTGAGCATCTCGATCTCTTGGCCAAGCGCGACTTTACCGCTTTGCGGGACCGCTGCGGCGTCAATGAGGAGGATCTCGCCGACATGATCGCCGAGATCCGTCACCTCAATCCCAAACCGGGCCTCGCCTTCGGCTCTACCATGGTCCAGCCGATCGTGCCCGACGTGTATGTGCGCGAGGCGACGGACGGCACTTGGCAGGTCGAGCTAAATGTCGACACGCTGCCGAAAGTACTGATCAATCAGCGCTACTATGCGGAAGTTTCAAAAACCGCGCACAGTGACAGCGACAAACGCTACATCGCCGACTGCCTGCAGACCGCGACATGGCTCGTGCGCGCGCTCGACCAGCGCGCCAAAACCATCCTGAAAGTGTCGAGCGAGATTGTACGCCAGCAGGACGCTTTTTTCGCTCACGGCGTGCAGCACTTGCGACCGCTTAATCTGAAGACCGTCGCTGACGCCATCGGCATGCACGAGTCGACTGTATCGCGCGTCACCGCCAACAAGTACATGGCGACCAACCGCGGCATCTTCGAGCTGAAATACTTCTTCACCTCCTCAATCGCTTCCGCGCACGGCGGCGAGGCTCATTCCGCCGAGGCGGTCCGCCACCGTATACGTCAGTTGATCGACGCCGAGACCCCGGCCGAGGTGTTGTCCGACGACACCATCGTCGACAAGCTGCGCGAGGCCGGCATCGATATCGCGCGCCGTACCGTCGCCAAGTACCGCGAGGCGATGCGCATCCCTTCCTCGGTGCAACGTCGGCGGGAGAAGCAGGCGGCGGCGCTTTAAGGCAGCCGCATTGACGTTCCATTAAACATTCCCTAGCTGAAATAAAGGGCCGGACAGCGAACCTGGAGAAGTCGCATGGCTTTGCGTGTTTCGGGCAAGAACATTAACATCGGGCCGGCGTTGCGGGAACGCATTGTCGACCGCGTCGAAGAAGCCATGTCAAAATATTTCCCGCGGGGTGGCTATTCTGGCCACGCGACCGTCGGCAAGGACGGCTTCGGATTCCGCACCGAATGCGTGCTGCATCTCGATTCAGGAAAGCTCCTGGAAGCCGAGGGCATGGCGGCGGACGCCTACCAGAGTGCCGACCAGGCCGCAATTCATATCGAGAAGCGCCTGCGCCGTAACAAACGCCGCCGCAAAGATCATCGGGCTCGCAGGGGCGGCTGAAAATACGGCGACAACACCTATATAGGGACAGGGGATGGCCCGGTGGGGCCATTGACGTGGCCGGAGACCCTCCTTATGGTCCGCCGCCTTCCAGACCCCCTAACACATTAACGCCTCTTTCTGATCACTGGCTCACATCCATGACGCTCACCGATCTCGTCGCGCCGAGTGCGATTGTTCCGGCGCTCAAGGTCAACAACAAGAAGCAAGTGCTCCAGGAGTTGTCGGCGCGCGCCGCCGAACTCACGGGTCAGAGCGAGCGCGCGATTTTTGAGATCCTGCTTCAACGCGAAAAGCTCGGCTCGACCGCGGTGGGCAATGGCGTGGCGATCCCGCACGGCAAATTGTCAAAGCTTGGGCGTCTGTTCGGGTTGTTCGCGCGGCTCGAGCGTCCCATCGATTTTGAGGCGCTCGACGGGCAGCCGGTCGACCTCGTCTTTCTGCTGCTAGCGCCGGAAGCCGCCGGCGCCGACCATCTCAAGGCGCTCGCCCGGGTGGCGCGTCTGCTGCGCGATCCAGAGATTGCGCGCAAGCTGCGCGAATCGCGCGACGCCGATGCGCTTTACGCCGTGTTGGCGGTGCCGGCAGCGAGCAGCGCTGCATAGATCATTCAACCGATATAAGTTAGCAAAAGCGAATGCCCGACACGAAGGTCGGGCATTGCATATTCCGATGCGCTTGTTGTGAGCGCGCTCAGTGCACGCTGACGGCCTCGAGTTCCTGGCTCCAGGCATTGGCGAGCGCCGCCTCGCGCGTGTCGGTGAGCATTATGGGCGTGCCGTCGGCGCTGAGCAGCGCGAACAGCTTCATACCAGGCGCGATTTTCGGCACCTGCGGAAATAAGTGCGGCACATCCTCCGAACGGATTGCCTTCACGTATGCAAGTCGGCCATCGCCGAGATGCGCCAGCGCTTCCTGTGTGATCACCGGATGGGCTGCGCTCATTTCAGTCATCTTGTCGTTGTTCATGGCCCTCGACTCCTTTCTTTATGCTTAACACGGTCGAGTCCTTTCCGAGTCCGTCAGTCCTGCTCGTTGATGGCGATCGTTCTAACGATCCGCTCGGCTTGCGGCCGCACCAGATCGATCGACAACAACCCGTTCTTCAAGTCGGCGCCGAGCACCTCCATGCCGTCAGCCAGCACAAACGTGCGTTGGAATTGGCGCGCGGCAATACCGCGATGGAGAAATTGGCGGCTCTTGTCGTCCTGCTGCCGACCGCGGATCACCAACTGACTTTCCTCGACCGAGATGTCGAGTTGGTCGCGGGTGAAGCCGGCAACGGCGAGCGTGATACGCAACCGCTCCGGATTTTGCCCGTCGCGCGCTAGCCGCTCGACGTTGTAGGGTGGGTAGCCGTCCGCCCCCTTGGTGACTCGGTCGAGCATCCGCTCGATCTCGTCGAAGCCCAACAGAAACGGGCTGGATAGTGACGGAACTCGTGACATGGTCTCAAAGTCCTCGCTTGAAGCGACTTTGACTTTAGGTCCTGATCAGGCACCCTGCCGAACGGCATTTGCCCTCCGGTCGGTGCTAATATGGGCGCCCGGGGTTAAAGGTTCAAGAACAGAGGGTTTCAGCCGTCTTTCCCGCTAATTTGTGCTTGTCAGGGTAATTTCGATGGCTGTTCATACCGCGCCGTGCGGCCGTACACCCCCGGTGCCATCGTCCGGCCGGCTACTTCAGTTTCAGCTTGAACAGCTTGGTTGCGTTGGCACGGCCGATCTTGACGCGCTCGGCTTCACCGATCTCAGCCTGATCGAACCAGCGCGCGCCCTCGCCGATATCCTCGAACGGCCAGTCGACCGAGAACATCACCCGCGCGGCGCCGATCTCAGCCACCGCGTTCATCAGCGATGGCGTATGGAAGTTACCGGACGTGGTGACGTGAAAATGCTTGCGGAAGTAATACCCAACTCCGTTTTTGGCTGCGTATTTATGAGGTGCCTTCATCCAACCGTTACGGCCGTCGATGCGCCAGAGCTGCACAGGGATACCTTCGCCGAGATGGCCGAGCACGATCTGCAAGCGTGGACATTCGTCGAACAGGCCGCTGCCGATGAGGCGCAGCGCGTGCACGGAAGTCTCAGCAGCGAAAGCCCAGTTCGGCCCGAGCAGCCATGAGTGGCCTTCGTATTGTCGGGCCCAGTCCGGTAGCGGGTTACGTGGATGTAGGTAGAACGGAACGTCGAGCGCCTCAAGCGCGTGCCAGAAGGGCCGATACTGCGGCCGGTCGTAGTAGGTGACGTTGTCCGGCGCTCCGATCTGCGAGAAGCCGTTAACCAACGCGCCGACCATGCCGAGCTCTGTGACGCACCGGGTGAGCTCGGCGATCGCCGCCTCTGGGTCCTGCATCGGAAGTGCGGCGAAGGCAGCGAAGCGGTCAAGTCGTTTGTGCACCTCGGCAGCGAGTGTTTCGTTGGCTTCGCGCGCCACCGCGATCGCCTGCTTGACATCGTGGATCGCCTGAATCGCCGGTGCGTTGAGCGACAGGACCATCAGCTCTACGCCGTGCTTGTCCATTTCGCGCAGCCGCATGTCCTGGATGTCCAGCAGGCGCGGACCGAGCTGCGACCACACATGCGCGCCGAAGACTCTGGAGTCCGTAAGCGTGGCGTCAGTCGCGAAATGATCCTCGAGCGTGATCTTGCCGTGCATGGTGGTCCCCGGTTAGCGCGGCATCATGCAATACCGCGGGCGCGGCTGTCAGCAGGGCACCGACTACATCACAAATATGCGCATGCGCGGATAGTTTCGGAAACGACGATTGTCTTAATGTGACATAAGCGTTGGCACCGTCATCCTTTCAAGGAGAGTACGCGTCGCACCACCAAGGATAAATTCGCGCATTCGTGAATGGCCATATCCACCCATCACAATAAGGCCGGTTCCTGCATCAAAGGCGTGGTTCAGGATCGTGTTTCCAACATCTATATTCAGTCGGATCCGCTTAAGCTCAACCTTCAAGCCATGACGTGCCAGATGCCGGGCTATGTCTATACCGGGGAGATCTTCGCTCTTTGGCCGTTCGCTTTCCATGATGAGTATATCGATATGCTCCGCCTTGCTTAGAAAGGGCATGGCGTCGGCTATAGCGCGCGTAGCTGCGCGGCTTCCATCCCAACAAACGGTTACATGCTTAAGATCGAGCGCGGTTGTCTGAATATACGGAACAAAGAGTACCGGCCTTGCGGATTCAAATAGCGCTGTCTCGGCGACGTGATCCTCGAAGGTTTCTTTGTTTGGTTGTGCTTGGCCAACAATTGCAAGATCGAACCGCCGGGCGATTTCGGCGAATTTAATGCTATCATGAGCTGTTTTGATATCGATACCGCGGGATTCGACGACGAGATCGGCTTTGCGCGCTGCGTCTTCAAAGGTTTCGATCGCAGCATCCGCGCGCCGTTTTGCCTCTTCACGGTGGAATACGATATCCCGGCTAGGCATGGATGTATCCATATAGATCAACGGAGCGGTCGGCTCATAGATGAACGTTATTCCGGTAAGGTGAGCTTGGAATGCCCGGGCAACTGAAATCCCGTAACTGGCGGTGGCGGCTCTCGATGGATTGAGTGAAAGATTGACAACAATATCCTTGTACATGGTCGCTCCAAATCGGGGTTTTGTCGTTCATGATGCCAGCAACTCGATGAGGCATTGACTAGGATCAATGAAGCAAACGGCGTCGCGGGCGGCGGCGATGCGGATTATCGAGGGAGCGTTCTAGAGCAGGCATCCTCGCAAAACGGCTCCAACGGCGGAGCCGACACCGGGACCGCCTATCAGCAAGACTAGAATGGCTTTCGATGTCACGCCACACGCTGGCATACACGCTTGGCAAAGCGACACCCAAGTTTCCTGAGCAACTAGACGTTTCGTCTTCAGAAAATCAAGGGAGCCAGACGCACTGGTCGTAGGCCGTCTTGGTTTTTGATCCACAAAGAATACGCGGTGAATGGCCGATGTCGCCCCACTTGGCCACTGAAGGAGGTGGCTCCGACACCGGGCGCAGTCGGTGCTGCCAAAACCGGCGATTGGCACCGGCAAGCTCGAGAGGGTCGCTACCAGCTCGCACTCGTCGCCGCCGGGGAAAAACCACGCACCGAGGACTGCTCCCGTCTCAGTGAGACGATCGATGTGCCACCGGATTGTCTTGCCGCGCCGCATGTGCCTGCTGAGCCTAGCGCGAAGGCCGCCCGGACCCCGCGCCGAGCCGCAATACAGGTAATGGCCCGGACCTAAACTGGCGGCTGGCCTGTTAGGTAATGTTACCGCTAGCGGCGCGGCTAATTCGACCGCCAGAACGTAGGCGCCTGGTAGCGGTGGGGCGTCCGCCGCATGGGTGCAGAACTTTCCCATTATCAGAGTTCATTTCGATTAAAATTTATTGATCTGATGCCGTCCCATATTCGTGGAGCACAAACTCTCGGTCAAACTATCTGTGGCCGCAACTTTGGCTGATATTCAGCGCAGCCAGCTACAAAACTGCCGGCGGCTGCTACACCTAGGCAAGGGCTGAGAGCCGAAAGTGGCCTCTCCGGCTCCCCGAAAGGTCTGCACGACTGTTTCAGTAATATCTATTAGAATCTGGACATCAACTGGTGGAGCCAGGCGGGATCGAACCGCCGACCTCGTGAATGCCATTCACGCGCTCTCCCATCTGAGCTATGGCCCCAATTCGGAATCCGTCACCGCAGCGGGGGATGCGGCCGCGCTAGAATTCAGGTCTCCTCTTCCTTCTCGATGGTCTCGCCGATGATGTCGGTCACATCGGCGTCGCCTTCTTCCTCTTCCTCGATGAACGCGGCATCGTCGAGGCTCTCGTCCATCTCGACGTCTTCGCCTTCCGGAGGGGCGGTGCCTTCGGCAGCCGCCGGTGCCGGCTTCTTACCCTGCTGTTCGGCCTCAGCGTCTTCCAGTGAAACGAATTCGGCTTCGGCTGTCTCCGGGATTACGGTCTCGACTTCCGCCTCAGGTGCAACCGGACGTCCGACGGCTTCGGGCTTGGCGCGCGCCGCCGTGGGCGCCGCGATCGGTACGATCTTGCCGGTGTAGGGAGAGATCACGGGCGTCTTGCCGAGATCGTAGAATTTGCGACCGGTATCCGGACAGACGCGCTTGGTTCCAAGCTCAGCTTTCGCCACGATGGTTCCTCAGAATGATCGGTAAATTTGCTGTTTCACTTGGCTAGTTGCAGGCCGCCTGTCAATAGCGCCAGCGCGCCTACGGGAGCAGCAAAAGCCGCCGGATGACGCGCCGCGCGACCGCGTGGTAGGACGGCACCGCTCGTTAAGGATTTTGCTGTGAACCCTACCGATTCTCGCCCGTTGACCGCCCGCTCCGGCGGTTTCTTGCAGGGCCGTACCCGCGTGCCGGGCGACAAATCGATCTCGCACCGGGCCCTGATTCTCGGGGCGCTGACGGTCGGCGAGACGACGGTATCCGGCCTCTTGGAAGCCGAGGATGTGCTGCATACCGCCGAAGCCATGCGCGTGCTCGGCGCCCGGCTGGAACGAGGGGCAGATGGCGTGTGGCGAATCCATGGCGTCGGCGTTGGCGGTTTGGCCCAGCCAGCCAGGGCACTCGATTTCGGCAATTCCGCCACCGGCTGCCGGTTGGCGATGGGCGCGGTAGCCGGGAATGCGGTGACGGCTACCTTCATCGGCGACGTCTCCTTGAGCAGCCGGCCGATGCGACGTGTGCTCCATCCCTTGGAACAGATGGGTGCGCGCATACTGGAAGTCGCCGAAGGCGGGCGGCTGCCGCTTACGTTACAGGGCGCAACCGATCCCGTGCCGATTGTCTACGAGCCGCCGGTGCCTTCAGCGCAGCTCAAGTCGGCGGTGCTGCTCGCCGGCCTCGCCGCGCCCGGCGAGACTACCGTGATCGAGGCGGAGGCGACGCGCGACCACACTGAACGGCTGTTGAAGTATTTCGGCGCCAAGCTCGCCAGCCGGCCGCACGGTGAGCATGGCCGTCGCATCGTTTTGCACGGCCAACCCGAACTCGAGCCCGCCAACGTCGTCGTGCCGGCCGATCCTTCCTCGACGGCATTTCCGCTAGTCGCGGCTTTGCTCGCGCCTGGCTCGGACGTCATCCTCGAAGGGGTGATGACCAATCCGCTGCGTACCGGCCTGCTCACCACCCTGCGCGAGATGGGTGCCAAGATCGAGACGGTGGCTACGCACGATGACGGCGGCGAGGAAGTCGCCGACCTGCGCGTGACTGCGTCGAAACTGAAAGGCGTCGAGGTGCCGCGCGAGCGCGCACCGTCGATGATCGACGAATATCCGATCCTGGCTGTGGCGGCTTCGTTCGCGGAAGGCGACACCCTGATGCGCGGCCTGAAAGAGCTGCGCGTCAAGGAATCCGATCGCTTGGAGGCGACTGCCGCAATGCTGCGCGCCAATCGCGTTGCGGTCGACATCGAAGGCGACGACCTGATCGTGCACGGCAAGGCCAATGTCCCCGGCGGTGGCGAAGTCTTGACCCACATGGATCATCGAATTGCCATGTCGGCGCTGGTGATGGGGCTTGCCAGCGACAATCCGGTGCGCATCGACGACTCGGGCTTCATCGCCACAAGTTTCCCAGGCTTCGTCGAGCTGATGCGCTCGCTTGGCGCGGATTTCGAATGATCATTGCCATCGACGGTCCCGCCGCATCGGGCAAGGGCACGCTCGGCAAGAAACTCGCCGCGCACTACGGGTTGCGCCATCTCGATACCGGCCTGATCTACCGCGCAGTGGCGAAGGCCTTGGTCGACGCCGGCGAGCGCCCCGAAGATGCTGCCGCCGCGGTCGCTGCCGCTAAGGAACTCGATCTGGCCAATTTCGATGAAGCCACGCTCAAAACCTACGCGGTTGGCGAGGCAGCCTCAATCGTCTCCGCGATCCCGGGCGTGCGCGCCGCTTTGCTTGACTTCCAGCGCGAGTTTGCCGCCCAACCGCCGGGCGCGGTCCTCGATGGACGCGACATAGGCACTGTCATCTGTCCGGGCGCCGACGTGAAGATCTACGTCACCGCGACGCCCGAGGTGCGCGCCAAACGCCGCGCCGCCGAATATCGCGCCGCCGGACGAGATATCGACGAGGCTAGCGTGCTCGCGGACATCCTTCGGCGCGACCAGCGCGACAGCAATCGGGCCGCGGCACCCCTACAGCAGGCCCCCGACGCGTACTTGCTCGATACGACGCATTTGGCTATAGACGCCGCCATCCGGGCCGCCATTGACATCGTCGAGGCCACCCGAGCGGGCCGAGGGCGCGACTAACGCCCCTCGTTGTCGGAGGGAGAAGCCCCGCTCGAGTCTTTGCGTTGGGCGTCCTGACCGAAATCCATCGTTCCGAAAGCACGGTTTTCGCGCCGGCCATCCAGGATTCAGGAGGCCGCTATTTTCCTGCGGGGCCAATAGCCCGCGCTTTCGGGACGCCGTTAAACCGCCGGCGCGCCGCCCTACAAGGAGATTCCATGGTCACTGCTACCGCACCCACGCGCGAAGATTTCGCCAAGATGCTCGAAGAGTCCTTCACCCATGGCAGTCCGCAAGAAGGATCTGTCGTGAAGGGCAAGGTTGTCGGCATCGAAAAGGACATGGCTGTCATCGATGTCGGCGCCAAGACCGAAGGACGCGTGGCGCTGCGCGAATTCTCGGGTCCGGGACGGCAGGCTGATCTGAAGGTCGGCGACGAGGTCGAAGTTTATCTGGAGCGCGTCGAGAATGCGCTCGGCGAAGCGGTGCTATCGCGCGACAAGGCGCGGCGCGAGGAAAGTTGGGGCAAGCTCGAGACCGCGTTCAAGAACAACGAGAAGGTCCAGGGCGTCATCTTCAACCAGGTCAAGGGCGGCTTCACCGTCGATCTTGACGGCGCGGTGGCCTTTCTGCCGCGCAGCCAAGTAGACATCCGCCCGATCCGCGACGTCACGCCGCTGATGAACGTACCGCAACCGTTCCAGATCCTGAAGATGGATCGCCGACGCGGCAACATCGTCGTCTCCCGCCGCACCGTGCTGGAGGAGACGCGCGCCGAGCAGCGTCAGGAGCTGGTGCAGAACCTCGAAGAGGGTCAGGTAATCGACGGCGTGGTGAAGAACATCACCGACTACGGCGCCTTCGTCGACCTCGGCGGCATCGACGGCCTGCTGCACGTCACGGACATCGCCTGGCGGCGCGTCAATCATCCGACCGAAGTGCTCAACATTGGCCAGCAGGTGAAGGTCAAGATCATTAAGATCAACCACGAGACGCACCGCATCTCACTCGGCATGAAGCAGCTGCTCGACGATCCGTGGCAGGGTATTGAGGCCAAGTTTCCGGTTGGCGCTCGCTTTAAGGGCCGCGTCACCAACATCACCGACTACGGTGCTTTCGTCGAACTGGAGCCGGGCATCGAAGGCCTGATTCACGTTTCCGAAATGTCGTGGACCAAGAAGAACGTCCACCCCGGCAAGATCGTATCCACCTCTCAGGAAGTCGACGTGCAGGTCCTTGAGGTCGATCCGGTCAAGCGGCGCATCTCGCTCGGCCTCAAGCAGACCATGCGGAATCCGTGGGAGGTGTTCGTGGAGAAGCATCCGCCTGGATCGACCGTGGAAGGTGAAGTCAAGAACAAGACCGAGTTCGGTCTGTTCCTGGGCCTCGACGGCGACGTAGACGGGATGGTCCATCTCTCTGACCTTGATTGGAAGCGTCCAGGTGAGCAGGTGATCGAGGAGTACAAGAAGGGTGACATCGTCAAGGCGCAGGTTCTCGACGTCGACGTCGAGAAGGAGCGTATCTCGCTTGGCATCAAGCAACTCGGCGGCGATCCGATGGCAACGGCCGGCGACCTGCACAAAGGCTCGGTGGTTACCTGCGAGGTGATTGAGGTGAAGGAGGCCGGCATCGAGGTCAAGATCGTCGGCAGCGATCTCGCGACCTTTATCCGCCGCGCTGATCTCGCGCGCGACCGCGGCGACCAGCGGCCCGACCGTTTCCAGGTCGGCCAGAAGGTGGACGCCCGCGTCACCCAGTTCGACCGCAAGACCCGCAAGGTCAGCGTCTCGATCAAGGCGCTGGAAGTGGCCGAGGAGAAGGAAGCGCTGGCGCAGTACGGCTCCGCCGACTCGGGCGCTTCGCTCGGCGACATCCTGGGCGCCGCACTCAAACAGCGGGCTGGCGACAAAGCCGAGGAGAAGTCGGAAACCGAAAAGGCGGAAGATTGAGCCGCTTTACGGCTGCTTAAGGATGGAACCCCCAGGCTTGCCCCGGGGGTTTTGTTTTGCCCTGAGTGGTCAAACTGGCCGTATAATAGCCGCGCTCGATTCTAGGAGATCACCCCTCATGTCGCTCGATGCCGATGCCATTGTCGATCGCCGCCGCATGCGGCGCAAGCTCACCTTCTGGCGCGTCAGCGCGCTGCTCACTCTCCTTGTCGCGCTCGTCGGCGTAACTTTCGCACTCACCCCGAGCGGCCGCTTCCTGCCGCGCACCGATTACATCGCTCGCATCAAGGTGCAGGGCCTGATCCGCAACAACCAGGACCGCGTCGAGGCACTGGATCGGCTATCTCGCTCACGCGCCAAGGCGGTGATCCTGCACATCGACAGCCCGGGCGGCACTACCTCCGGCTCCGAGCAGCTTTACGACTCGCTGCGCGCGTTGCAGGCAAAGAAACCGATGGTGATCGTGGTAGATGGGCTCGCCGCCTCGGGTGCCTACATCGCCGCGCTCTCCGGTGAGCACATCATCGCGCAGGACACCTCGCTCGTCGGCTCGATCGGCGTGTTGTTCCAGTATCCGAACTTTACCGACATCCTGAAGACCATCGGCATTAAGGTCGAGGAGGTGAAATCCTCGCCGCTCAAGGCCGCGCCCAACGGCTTTGAGCCGACGAGCCCCGAGGCGCGTGCCGCGATCGAGGCGATCGTGCTCGATTCCTACGCCTGGTTTAAGGGCTTGGTGAAGGAGCGCCGCAACATGGACGACACGCAGCTCGCGAAGGTCGCCGACGGGCGCGTCTTCACTGGCCGCCAAGGCATCTCCCTGAAGCTAGTCGACGGTCTCGGCAACGAACAGACCGCGCTGGCTTGGCTGGAAAAAGAAAAGAACGTGCCGGCCTCTACGCCGGTGCGCGATGTCTCGCTGCAACCGAGATTCAGCGAGCTTTCCTTTCTTCATGTCGCCGCCTGGGGCCTCGAAGCGGTCGGCCTAAGCGCCTTTGCGCAAACCATCGAAGAATGGGGCGCGCTGCGAGCGGTCGAGCAACTCAACCTTGACGGTCTCTTGGCGCTTTGGCACCCTCCGGCCTCGAACTGACCAATGATCGATCCGGGGGCCTCGATGATCAAGTCCGAGCTTGTGCAGCGTATCGCGGCTCAGAATCCCCACCTCTATCAGCGCGACGTCGAGAACATCGTCAACGCCATCCTCGGCGAAATCACCAATGCCATGGCACGCGGCGACCGCGTCGAGTTGCGCGGCTTCGGCGCCTTCTCTGTCAAACACCGGCCGGCGCGCACCGGTCGCAATCCGCGTACCGGCGCCCATGTCTCGGTCGAGCAGAAATCGGTGCCGTTCTTCAAGACCGGCAAGGAGATGCGTGAGCGGTTGAACAAAGCCACGCCGGTCTAGTTTTCCGGATCGGGCAGGATGCTATTGTTATGGCCGGGCTTGCCCGGCCATAGCACTTATGGAGGTAGCATGCTGCGCAGAATCGGCACCGCGTTGATCGTAGTCCCACTGGCGGCGATAATCATTGCCTTCGCGGTTGCGAACCGTCAGACCGTGATGGTGTCGTTTGACCCGTTCTCCTCGACGTTCCCGGCTTACGCGGTGACCCTGCCGCTCTTCGCCGTCGTTCTCGCGGTGCTGATCCTCGGCGTGCTGATCGGCGGCGTTGCCGCCTGGCTACGCCAAGGCAAATGGCGGCGCAGCGCGCGCCGGCTCGACGGCGAAGTGCGCGCCCTGCACAATGAGATTGCTGCTGCGCGCGCAAGATACAGCAGTGCGCCGCAACCCACGGCTCCGAAATCAATCCCGCTCGCCGTGCTGCCGCCGCCGGGGTCTTAACAAGCCCGACGAGTTCCGCTTGGCGGCAGGCTGGATAAGGCGGTAGAACCCGCCCGTCATGGCATTGACTGTGAAAATCTGCGGCCTTTCCACCCCGCAAGCGCTTGATGTGGCGCTCGAATCGGGAGCGGACCTGGTTGGCTTCGTGTTCTTTCCGGCAAGCCCGCGGCATCTTCCGTTCGATTCCGCACGTGCGCTTGGCGAGCGTGTGAAGGGCCGCGCAGGCAAGGTCGCGCTCACGGTCGACGCCGACGACGGGACGTTTGCCGCCATGGTCGAAGCGCTCAAGCCCGACATGCTGCAATTGCACGGCGCCGAGTCGCCTGAGCGCGTCAGTGCGCTGAAGGTGCGTTTCGGCTTGCCGGTGATGAAGGCGGTGCCGATCGCCGAGCGCGAAGACATTGCCCGCGTCGAACTCTACAAGAACGTCGCCGACCGCATCATCTTCGACGCGCGTCCGTCGCGCGAGGCGACGCGTCCGGGCGGTCTCGGCCAGCCGTTCAACTGGACGCTGCTCAAGAGCATCGATCTCGCAATTCCGTACATGCTGTCGGGCGGGCTCGATGCAGGTAACGTGGCGGAGGCCGTACGCATCACGCGCGCGCCCGGCGTTGATGTCTCCTCCGGCGTTGAACGTGCGCTCGGCAAAAAGGACCCGGACAAGATCCGCGCCTTCATCCGCGCGGTGCGCGCAGCGGAGACGGTGAACGCATGACCGAACCGCAGCCCAACTCGTTCCGCACTGGACCCGATGAGCGCGGGCACTTCGGCATCTATGGCGGTCGCTTCGTCGCTGAGACGCTGATGCCGCTGATCCTCGACCTGGAGAAGGCCTACGCGGCGGCCAAGGCCGATCCGAAATTCCAGAAGGACATGGACAGCCATCTCGCGAACTATGTCGGGCGTCCGTCACCGCTCTATTTCGCCGAGCGACTCACTGCGCATTGCGGCGGCGCCAAGATCTATTTCAAGCGCGAGGAGCTCAACCATACAGGCGCGCACAAGGTTAACAACGTGCTCGGCCAGATCATGCTAGCCAAGCGCATGGACAAGACGCGCATCATCGCCGAAACCGGGGCCGGTATGCACGGCGTCGCCACTGCTACGCTCTGCGCCAAGTTCGGGCTGCCCTGCATCGTCTACATGGGCGCGATCGACGTCGACCGGCAAAAGCCGAACGTGCTGCGCATGAAGATGCTCGGTGCCGAAGTGCGCGCGGTAAAATCGGGCTCCAAGACGCTCAAGGATGCGATGAACGAGGCGCTACGCGACTGGGTCACCAATGTCGCCGACACGTTCTATTGCATCGGCACCGTCGCTGGCCCGCATCCTTACCCGGCGATGGTGCGCGATTTCCAATCGGTCATCGGCCGCGAGACGCGCGAGCAGATGCAAGCGGCGGAAGGTCGGCTACCGGATTCGCTGATCGCCTGCATCGGAGGCGGCTCCAATGCCATGGGCCTGTTTCATCCGTTCCTCGATGAGCGCTCAATCGAGATCTATGGCGTCGAAGCGGCCGGCCACGGCTTGGACAAGAAGCATGCCGCCTCGATCGCCGGTGGACGGCCCGGCGTGCTGCACGGGAATCGCACCTATCTCCTGATGGATGACGACGGGCAGATCGAGGAAGCGCATTCGATCTCGGCGGGCCTCGATTATCCCGGCATTGGGCCGGAGCACGCCTGGCTGAATGACGTCGGCCGCGTGAAATTCCTGTCGGCGACCGACGACGATGCGGTTGCGGCCTTTCAGCTCTGTAGCAAGCTCGAGGGCATTATCCCCGCGCTGGAGCCGGCGCACGCGCTCGCCCGCGCCATCGATCTCGCGCCGAAAAAGGCGAAGGATCACCTGATGGTGCTCAACCTCTCTGGCCGCGGCGACAAGGATCTGGCATTGGTGGACGCCTTTCTGGAAGGCAAGCGATGAACACGCGCATCGACCGCCGCTTCGCCGCGTTGAACGCTGAAGGCCGCGCCGCACTGATGACCTTCACCATGACGGGTGATCCCGACTACGAAACCTCGCTCGCAATCGTCAAGGCGCTGCCGAAAGCTGGGGCCGACCTCATCGAGCTCGGCATGCCGTTCACCGATCCGATGGCGGACGGGCCCGCCATCCAGGCCGCCGGCGTGCGCGCGCTCAAGGGCGGCCAGCGCTTGATCAAGACGCTGGCGCTGGTGCGCGAATTCCGCAAAGGCGACAACACCACGCCGATCGTACTGATGGGATACTACAATCCGATCTATATTTACGGCGTCGACAAATTCATCGCCGATGCGAAGGAAGCAGGCGTCGACGGATTGATCGTGGTCGATCTGCCGCCCGAGGAAGATGAGGAGCTTTGTCTGCCCACGCTGAAGGCGGGGTTGAATTTCATCCGCCTAGCGACGCCCACCACTGACGAAAAGCGCTTGCCGGTCGTGCTCAACAACACCTCGGGTTTCGTGTACTACGTTTCGATCACCGGCATCACCGGCTCGACAGCACCCGATGCGAAAAGAGTTGCGGCGGCGGTCAACCGCATCAAGCGCCACACCAAACTACCGGTTGCAGTTGGCTTCGGGGTCAAGACGGCGGAACAGGCGCGCGCCATCGCCGGCGGCGCTGATGGTGTCGTGGTCGGCTCGGCGCTGGTGGACGCATTGGCCAGGACACTCGACAGCAGTGGCAAGGCGGGTCTCAACACGGTTAAAGCGGTGACGACGGTGGTGTCGACCTTGGCCGAAGGCGTGCGCTCCGCGCGGCGGGTAGCGGCTGAGTAAACTTAGACCGCTTCAGCAGTTATAATTTTGATGGATTGAGTCTATATAGGCGAAGCATGAATTGGATCTCCAACGTCGTCCGCCCGAAGATTCGCAGCTTTCTGCGTCGCGAGACGCCGGAGAATCTTTGGATCAAATGTCCAGAGACCGGACAGCTCGTCTTCTACAAGGACGTCGAGGCCAACCAGTTCGTCATCCCGAACTCCAACTATCACATGCGCATCAGTGCGCCGGCGCGGCTGAAAGCGATCTTCGACGGCGGTGAGTGCGAGGACATTCCGCTGCCCGAAGTGCCGCTCGACCCGCTTAAGTTCCGCGACGAGCGGCGTTATGCCGATCGGTTGAAGGACGCGCGCAGCAAGCAGGGAATGAGCGACGCGATCAAGGTTGGCATCGGCCGCCTGGAAGGCCTCATGGTGACCATCGGCGTACAGGACTTCGATTTCATGGGCGGCTCGCTCGGCATGGCGGCTGGCGAGGCGGTGATCACCGGCATGGAGACGGCGGTGCGCCGGCGGACGCCGTTCATCATGTTCGCAGCCTCCGGCGGCGCGCGCATGCAGGAAGGCATACTGTCGCTGATGCAATTGCCGCGCACCACCGTTGCGGTGCAGATGCTCCGCGAGTCCAGGCGGCCCTACATCGTCGTGCTAACCAACCCGACCACCGGCGGAGTCACCGCTTCTTATGCGATGCTCGGCGACATCCACATTGCAGAG
>Ga0306925_10002255_pt1 | contig 16476 bp, 15 predicted proteins | sample flu12Cox44000176_FD_203755 | JGI IMG/M metagenome (GOLD analysis project Ga0306925, IMG submission 203755) | Lab enrichment of tropical soil microbial communities from Luquillo Experimental Forest, Puerto Rico - flux8day.12C.oxic.44.000.176 (v2)... | ecosystem: Environmental > Terrestrial >... | reverse complement strand
GGAGGTCGAAAATCCGGGACGCAGCGCTTTTCTGGGTGGACCACGATCGCCCAAACGTTTTCCTGGCAAGTTTCGGATCTAACCCAAACGCCGGGCAGTTAGCCGACTCAACGTGTAATTGAGAAAGGCAATTCCCCTTCAGAATCGTGGACGAACAAATCTCGCGAAGAAATTTTCTCCGAGGCGCGGGGGCCACGGCAATGATAGGCGCCTTGACCAAGGCGACAGCCCTCGCTCAATCGGCTGAGGCTTTGGATGATCAAAAACCCGTCGGTCCGGGCCCGGCAAAGCTTGTTCTTCAGGTCAATGGCAGCCGGCAGGAGATTGCAGTAGAGCCTCGGGAAACCTTGCTCGACGTGCTCAGAAACCGGCTCCAGCTTACCGGCGCCAAAGAAATTTGCGATCGGGCCACATGCGGAGGGTGCACTGTGCTTGTCAACGGTCAGCCGATCTACGCTTGTATGAAACTAGCCATCGAGATGGATGGCCAGGAAATCCTTACCGTCGAAGGCCTCGGCGATCAGAAAAGTCTAACTCGAGTTCAGCAGGCGTTCGTCGAATGCGACGCGTTGATGTGCGGCTATTGCACACCCGGCTTTGTCATGTCACTGACTGCCCTCTTTAACGAAAAAAAGAATCCGACGCCGGCTGAAATCAGAAAGGCCTGCTCGGGCAACCTGTGTCGTTGCGGCTCATATCCCAATATTTTCAAGGCTGCTCAAAAGGTAGCCGAATCGAGTTGATCACCCCCCGGCTGGAGAGAAGCGATGTCAGAATGGCCCAAAGAACCGGCGCCTGACCGGTGATTCGCAATGAGAAGCTTCGAGTACGTCAAAGCCCGTTCGGTGGAAGGAGCCGTTCAACTATCGAGTTCGGAAAGTCGATTCCTCAGCGGTGGTATCGATCTGCTCGGCGAGATGAAAGAATACATTGTATCTCCCAGACGCGTGATCGATTTAAAAACGATCCCAAACCTCGACCGCATTGATACCTCCACTGAGACCTGGAAGCTAGGCGCAAACGTGCGAATCGCCGAGATTGCAAGCAACGACCAGGTCCGGGCAATGCTGCCAGGGTTAGCGGAGGCAGCCGCGGAAGTCGGTTCGCCGCAAATTCGAAACGTCGCTACCTTGGGAGGGAACCTGGCTCAGCACTCACGATGCTGGTATTACCGGCACCGCGATCTTCGTTGTTTGAAGCGCGGCGGCAGTACCTGTTATGCTCGCGAAGGCGAAAACAAGTATCACAGTCTCTACTCTGGAAACCCCTGCATCAGTCCGGTCGTTTCCAATCTTGCTGTTATTTTGGCCGCGCTTGGTGCGAAGGTGATTGTGCGTCGAGGTGAGCAGGAAGTGACATTTGCGATCCCTGACCTTTACTCTGACGCGTGGAATAATCCACTCGCTCACAACTCCCTCCGCCCCGCGGATCTGATCGTCCGGGTGGAGGTCACCGCTGCGAAGAATCGCAGCACCTATATGCAGATTAGCGAAAAGCGAGATTTCGACTGGGCGCTGGTGAGTTGTGCAGCCGCAGGGCAAAAGACCGCTGGTGCATGGGCGCAGCTCGCGGTTTTCCTGGGAGCGGTCGCGCCAATTCCCTACGCGGTGGAATCTCCGTTGTTGGAACGAGGCGAATTAACGAGCGACTCGATCGCGTCGATTGCCGAAACTCTCGCCGCGAAGGCTACACCGCTGGCGCAAAACGGGTACAAGTTGCCAATCGCTCAAGCCTTGGTCCGTCGTTGCCTCGACCAAATCACAACCTGAATCATGCCTTTCGAACCATGTAGATATTTGCGGTACAAAGAACTGTTCATTCCCGAACTCGTGACAGCTTCCGGCGAGGGCAGTGACATTCCTGACGTCGCTCACGCCTGGTGCAATCTCACGCTGAAGGAAGTCGGCCGGGACGATCGCCCGGTTTCGATGATCGCCTGCAGCAGAGCAGGGCGGATCTGTTATCGCTCATACCTCGAGCCGGGGCCTGAGGCGAGCAGCCGATAACAGCGGGAGAGGGCAATGCAATGCGCCTCGGCGACTCACCCGATGAGGCATTTCTCAGGAAAAAACCACAAGCTTGGTCGCTTTTCTCAGCAAAGGCGGTTATTCGAATCATCTTCAGACCCGATGGCTCACCCGGGACCTCCGGGATGGGGCCGATGTGGAATCGTTCGTAACCGGCGCTGAAGCGCCGGTACCGCGGGCGGGGACGCCCGCGCCACAATGTGGGACGGGCGTCGTCGCCCGTCAGATCGCCGAAAACGGCTTGGAAATTGGCCAAACGCCGGACCGGGTTAGGGAGGGACGGCCTTCGTGCCGTCCCGTTTTGATCGCAACGAAAGTTATGCTTATTTCGCGGACAGGGCACTAAGGTGCTAGTTCCGTGTCGATCCTTCGAAATAAGAGATACCCTTTTTATGGCCGTTGCTCCGGCGTTTTTTGGCTCGTGATGGTTGTGCTGTGGCTTTCACCGATTGGGGTGCGCCGGGCTCATGGTCAATGGGTTCCTCCGGTTGAGCTGCGAAAGGTGCCCGTCTTCGAGGATTGCAAAATGGCGCGGCACCGCGTCGGTGCGAGTATTCAGCCAAACCTGTTCTACCCGTGGGGCGCTATCTTTTTGTGTCCCGAGCGGGAGAGATGGATTGATGAACGGCATCCGGGAGCTTCACGATTTTTCCTGGTGCATGAATATGGACATCTAGCGTTGCATACCCGCGAAGAAGCGGTTGCCGATGAATGGGCGGCAAAGCAGTTGGCCGCGATTTCATCGGAACGGGGAACACTCCGCTCGGTGCTGACGCTTTTTGTTGAGCAGGGCCGGGTATTTGACCCGCTGTACGGAACGGGACTGGATCGAGGGCTACGCGTCGCTCAAGCTGCGCAACTACCTGAAAACGAATGGCCGTCCGAGCTTGTGGCCTACGCGAAATCTAAAGCTAGCAAAAGTGAGAACCGAACAACGCTGTCTCTGAAAATAGGGGAAGGCTACGCAAACGCCGCACAGATGATCGTCTATTTGGATCGGCATCCGCTTGGGTTGCTTAGCAACGTGGATGAGATGAACGTCATGGAGTTGCCGTCCATGCTCCCCGGGCGACATCTGCTGCAGGCGGAGCAGGTTTGGATCTATCACATTGAAGCAGGCGTTCAAAAAACGGAAGTTGCGCGGGGATTGCGCGCGGAAACCGAATTTGAGCCAATGGGAAAACGCCTCGCGGTCGACTTTCGATTCGACGGTGAATCCGTGGCGATCCGGGTCGTGCCAGGTCGTTGATGGGAAGCGCTAGAATCTCATCCCGCACCAGTTTCTGCAGGACCGGAATGATCGATTGTTGCGGGATGAGATTTTTGCGCTAGGCCGCAAGGAAGCCCCGACTCATCGACCGCAGTTTTTCCACTGCGTTTGGAATAATCTGCAATGCAAGATCGACTTCTGCCTCCGTATTGAACCGGCTGAATGAGAAACGCAGGCTCCCCCGCGCGCGCTCGGTTGGAAATCCCATGGCCTTCAGAACGTGCGACGGTTCCAGGGACCCGGCGGTGCAAGCCGAACCCGCCGAACAACAGACGCCGCGTTGATCCAGAAGCAGAAGCATGCCCTCCGAGTCGACGCCTTCGATTGCGAGATTGGAAGTGTTGGGGAGACGTCGAGTCCGATCGCCATTGATTTGGACCGATGAGACGGCATCCAGCATTCCTTGCTCGAACCGGTCCCGAAGAGCTTTGACCCGCCCAATTTCCTCGTCCAGGGCAGCAGAAGCCAATTCGGCCGCGTGTCCCAAAGCCACTATTGAGGCGGTATTTTCCGTGCCGCCGCGCCTCTTGTTTTCCTGACCGCCACCCAGCAAATAGGGGCTGAATCTGGTGCGGCGATTCACATAAAGCGCAGCAACTCCCTTCGGGGCATGCAGTTTGTGTCCGGAGAGAGAGAGGAAATTGATCGGTAAGCGGCTAAGATCGATGCCGATTTTTCCAACGGCCTGAACTGCGTCCGTGTGAAAAATAGTACCCTTTGATCGACATATTTCCGCCGCTTCTTCGATGGGAAAAAGCACGCCGGTCTCGTTATTTGCCCACATCAGTGAAACGATTGCGGTGTCTTCGCGAATCGCTTCCTCCAACGCCTCGAGGTTCATCATTCCGCTGGAATCGACATCCAACCACGTGATTTCGTAGCCGCGGCGCGCCAGCGCCTCAGCCTGTTTGATTATCGCGCTGTGCTCCACTTTGCTCGTGACCAGATGCTTTCGATCCGGATCGATTAATAATGCGGATTGGATTGCGCTATTGTCAGATTCCGTCCCGCAACTGGTGAAAATGATCTCAGAGGGATCGCATCGCAGCAAAGCCGCCACTTGTTCTCGTGCCGTAGCCACCGCTGTTGCTGCAGCTCTGCCGAAGGAATAGGCACTCGACGGGTTGCCGTACTGCTCCTGAAGAAATGGGAGCATGACCCGCAACACTTGTGGATCCAGCTGGGTCGTGGCGTTGTTATCGAAATAGATCATAGAAAAAGAGTTACCCCGTTGGGATCTCCGATTTTTTTGGTGCTGAGGAAAGCTTTTTCACTCTCCTTTCCGCCAGGACTTCGCGCCATTTCAAATACAAATTTCTGATGTACAACGGCAACGGTGCCAAGGTCATGAGTACTCCGACCGAATCGCGGCGGTAAATGGCGAAATAGCTGAGGGCCAGAACGCTGCCCAGCACACTGCATTCCCAGAAACCGACCGGAATGATGCTCTTCTTTGCGCGCTCCGAGGCGATCCACTGAAGGAAAAAGCGAATAGAAAAAATAGCGCTGCCGGACCACCCTACAATCTTCCAGGGGGTTACCACGATCAATGCAAACCATGCTGAAGGGCTCAACCACTCCATTCGGCCTTATCGCATCGAAAAGGGTGATTGACAAGGGACCCCCGAGAACCTTGGAAGTTTCCGAAAACGGGGGATTGGCGTCCTGTCGAGGGATTGCGGATTGCGAATTTCGAATTGCGGATTTGTACTCGGTTCGCCGTCTCTCGATCCGCAATTCGCAATCCAAAATCCGAAATGCTCTGTGCCTCTGTGGTGAAATCCCCGTGGCTTACGCTTTGCCAATCGGCTCGTACCCCGGGCTTTTCGGAGGCGGCGCCGGCGAATCGGATCGCTGACCGCCATCGTCATCTCCACCGCTATGGGGATCAAAAAAGAGATCAAAGGCGAGGAAGAACGCTTTCGAGTGGCGTGCGAAGAAAAAATTGAATATCGGCATGGGAATGATGGTCAGTGTTAGAACCAACCAGATCGGGAACCTGAGCCAAAAATCGAGTACGAGATAAATGAGCAGTCCAAGGAGCGCGCCGGCGCCGTAGTTGATAGCGAAAATTGAGAGCAAGAAATATCCTGGTTCGCGTTCATAAGGATAACCGCAACGGGGGCAGCCATCGAGAGGCATAAACCAGTCTTGCAGAGATCGAACCTTGTACCACGGGACAAAGAGGGGCCGCTCACCGCAAGTGGGGCATTGCCATCTTGCTGCGTTCGCCATCATCCACAGAAAACGATCGAACGCGTACTCGGGAGGGTGAGGATGATCCGCATGGGATCCCATAGTGCAAGCCTAGTGTACTGCAGGCAAAATAACATGCCTTTCGTTGTGATCAAAATGGGCCGTCGGAAACGCGCGAGAAGCGGAGCATTTCTGATCGAGACGCGACCGATCCGGCAGCACCGGACAGCTGCCAGCCCATTTTCATCGCGCTTTGAATCGTTATATATCAATTAGGGAACTTGAGAATAGAAAGAGTATGGTGAGCACGAAATGCCGAGTCTTTGTTACCGGGCTCGGTGTCATCTCACCGCTCGGTCCCGATGCTGGTTCAAATCTGGCGTCTTTGCTTTGTGCCCGAGATAGCGTAACCCAAGTTGAGAGCTTTGATGTCTCGCGGACCCGCTGTAAGACCGCTGGGCAAATCCCTGACCAATGGATGGAAGACGCTTTCCCGCAAAGACCTCATTCTGACCGCGCGCATCGAAGTGCGCGCATGGTGACAATGGCTTTGCGTGAAGCGCGCGAGTCTGCCAAAGGACCCAGCCTCGAATTATTGATTGTCGGAACGACGAGCGGTGGCATGAGTTATGGAGAGCTGTACTATCGACGATTACTCGCGGCGCAGTCGCGCAAAGGGTTTGCGCGATTGGTGGGCAATTATATGCCGCAAAAACCTGTGTTGGATGCGTTGCAGGCCAATGGGTTGCGAATTCCCACGCAGATCATTGCGAACGCCTGCTCCTCCGGTGCGAACGCGATTGGCCACGGATTCGAGTTGATTCGATCCGGCCTTCGCGGATGTGTTGCATGCGGGGGATACGATCCGGTTTGTGAGCTTGTTTTCGTCGGCTTTGATTCGCTGCAAGCGGCGACTCCAGAAAAAATTCGGCCGTTCGACATCCAAAGATCGGGCATGGTTTTGGGGGAAGGCGCTTCGTTCCTTGTGCTTGAATCCGAAGGGACGGCCGCGGCGAGGGGAGCTACCGCAATCGCAGAGGTTGTCGGCTACGGAACGGCGACCGATACCTTTCATCTCACCCAACCCAATCCCTCGGGGATCGGTCCGAAGCTCGCGATGCAGCGGGCTCTTCAGTCAGCGGCAGTGGATCCCACCGAGATCGATTATGTGAATGCGCATGGAACGGCTACAATATTCAATGATGCGACGGAGGGCTCAGCTATATCGGAGCTTCTTGGAGATGTGCAGGTCAGTTCGACCAAATCCATGATGGGACACGCCTTAGGAGCCGCGGGAGCGATCGAGGCCGCCTTTTGCGTACTGGCGCTTCGGGAACAGTTTCTTCCTCCGAATATCAATTTTGTTGAGCCGGACCCAAGCTGGAAATTCAGGGTTGTAGCAAATGTTTGTCGTCGAGGATCACTCCGATTTGCGCTTTCTAACTCAGTCGGGTTCGGAGGGACGAATGCCACGCTTATCCTTAAGCGCGTATGAAGGTTTTCGTTCAGGGAATTGGGGCGGTCACTCCTCTAGGTCCAAGTGCGTTGGAAACGTGGAATCAGCTCTGTCAAGGACAGCGAGCGCCGCGTAAGGTAATGGCGAGCCGTCTTGGTAACCGGGACTATTATTGGTGCCCGGTCCCCGGGAAGTACGTATCGGAAGCAGCTCGCCATCCCAGGCTCCGCAGATCTGGCGCAGTTTCCCTTCTCGGGGTCGCTGCGGGATTCGACGCTTTGGCGGATGCCGGATTGAAACCCTCGCCCGGCATGCAGGAGCGGGTGGCTATTGTTTTTGCGATCTGCTCGGGCGGCGTCATTTACACCCGCAGGCTGTATCACGAGATCGTGACCCAAGGTGCGCAGGCTGCGAGTCCAGTCTTCTTTCCGGAGACGGTCTACAACGCCGCTGCCAGTCACTTGGCGGCTCTCCTGGGCATCGACTCGCAGTGTTACACGCTGGTCGGGGACTCGTCCGTCGGCTTGAGCGCATTGCATTTCGCCGCGGAACTTCTGACCGTACAGCCGGAACTTGATCGCTGTCTCGTTGTCGGCGCGGAGGAGGCAGATTGGCTCTTAGCTGATGCGTTCGCAAGTTGGCGAATGGCCACTACTAAGGATTTCTTCGAGGTTTACGGAACTTCAGGCGGAACCGTATTTGCGGAAGGAGCCGCGGCTGTTCTGATCGGAAGGACGGGATCAATCCTGCTCTCGGGATCATCGGTCGGGCAATCGTTCTTTTCTCGAAGGGATAGCGCTGCGGTTGCAGTTGACCTCTTTGGAAAGTTCGTTAACCGAACGCCGCCTGACCTGGTTGTAAGTAGCGCAAACGGTACCTTTGTAGACGAAGTCGAACGAATGGCTTTTACCCGGCTTCTGCCTGCGGCTCCGGTCTATGCGCCGAAGCCGGCGGTTGGAGAAGCGCTTGGTGCAAGCGCCCTTTTTCAGGTGGCGGTGGCTGCTCTCTGTTTACGGCATCGGCAGATTCCGGGAACGCTCGATGCCGGCCCAAAGCTTCAAACAGTCAATCGCCAAACGCGGTCCCACAGCGGCACCGATGCGATGGTTACTTGCGTCGGATTTAGCCAGCAGATCAATGCAGCCGCGTTGAAAGTTTGCCAGAGGGTGGCCGATTGACGAGCGTTCGCCGTGCTCGTTTGGAGTTTGGAGTTCCGGGTTCGGAGTCTGGCCTTTGCCGAACACTGCGGGTGGCGTCATACGGCGCTAACCATCACCATGACGCCAACTTAAATCCATTTCCAACCTTTGTGCCCTCTGTGCCTCTGTGGTGAAATTCCCCTTCCGGCGTGTTGATACTGCAGCTTCTTTAAGCAATACTTGGCCCTTATGCCAAGTAAGCCGGCTCCTCCGGGCCGCTCTGCCGCCGTCGAAGATTACCTTGAGCAGATCCTTGATCTCATTAACACGAAAGGTTACGCACGAGTCGCGGATATTGCGCATCGTTTAAAGATTTCGCAGGCCAGCGTGACGAATATGGTCCAGCGAATGGATGCCGAAGGCCTGTTGAAATACGAGAAGTATCGCGGCCTGGTCTTGACCACGGCAGGTGAAACACTGGCGCGCAACATCATGCAGCGTCATCAGCTATTGACCGATTTTTTTCGCATGCTCGGGATCAGCGAGGAAGTCATCTATCATGATGTCGAAGGGATGGAACACCACATCAGTCCTCAAACATTGCATGCGATCGAAGCTCTGGTGTCCGAGCTCCAACAAAACCCCAGACTGATCACTAACATCAAATCGCATACGCATGGCAGTTGAATACGCTCCCTTCGGTGGCTGGAGTAAAAATCTTAAGCTATCCAACGACTCGGTCGAACTGGTCGTTACGCTTGAAGTCGGGCCACGAATCATTTCTTTCCGGCCGCTGAACGGAAGGAATATTTTTAAGGTTGTCGCCGCGCAAAGCGGAAAGTCGAATGAATCCGACTGGAAGATCCGTGGCGGACATCGTCTCTGGACAGCTCCTGAAGATTTCGATCGAGTCGCTGACGGCCGAAGCTTGACCTACGTGATCGATAACTCGTCCGTTGAGCATCAAATCCAGGGTGAGTACACAGTGCGCGTTTCTCACAAGATGGACCACCCTGAAAAAATCCATCGAGAGATGGTGGTGACGCTCGAAGCCCGCGGTCCTCGAGTCAAGGTTGAACATAGCATTACCAATCAGGGCGACGCTCCACTGGAATTTGCGCCTTGGGCCTTGACTGTTATGGCGGAAAATGGATACGCGATCATCCCAAGGCCTCCAATTGGCAGTCATCCGGAGGATTTCTCCCCGAACCAGCTCATCGTGGTTTGGCCTTTTACTGATCTTTCCGATGCGCGGCTTCGACTTGGTCGGAGAGTTACGAAATTGAGTCAGGCCGACCGGCCCGGACTCAAATTCGGTCTTCGCCACGCTGAAGGCTGGGTAGGCTACGCTCTTGGTGACGAACTTTTCTTGAAGACGATTCCGCTGATTGAAGGTGCAGCTTATCCGGATATGGGTACGAACTTTCAAACGTTTACAAATCACGAGATTTTGGAACTGGAAAGCCTTGGACCGATTAAGAAGGTGGCTCCGGGTGAAACCGTTAACCACGTGGAATCTTGGGCGGTTTTTTCTGGTGTAGTTTTGCCGGATACGGAGGATGAAGAGAATCTCCTCAGAGCGGTGGAAACCTACGTGCAGAAACTGTTATGAGGCGGATCGGATTAATCGTCGTGGCGTTTTCAAGTCTGTTGCTTGCAGGATGCGAGACAACCCAAGATGAGTATGCGCGTTCGCAGTCCATCCTGAATCAGTCGATCGCCGCGGAGGCGACCGGAAATTATTTCGTGGGTCGACGTTTCTTTCGCAGAAATTACTTCTTTTGGGGGTACGTCCGCCAGCCGGGGCGACCTTGGAGCACCGCTAAGCTCGTGATGCTGAATGAGCAGAAGACCCTTGCTCCAGATCGCCAGGCAAATGCAATAGGTTCCGACAATAATTACGAGTATCGCCTGCAGGGATACTTCTCAGGCCAGACAGTCTATGAGCCCGCTTCAAACAGCTTTTATCCGGAATTCGTCCTGACCGGCTACAAAGTCGTTTCGGATCATCCTCCCTCAATTTTTCGAGACTCAAATGCGATGAATCCGGACCGATATTATATAGATAAGCCCCAATAGAAGAGGCGAATCAACCGTGCCGCAAGCAAGCCAGGTTGTATGGGTGACTCAGATAAGTTTGAACACTTCGTAATCATGCGTCGTTCCGACGGTTCCCTCTGGGAACTGGGGCGGGGTGCCATGGGCGTGACTTACAAGGCTTTTGACGCCAATCTGCGCTCGGATGTTGCCCTCAAAGTAATCAACACGCAGTATCTCAACAGCGAAATTGCCCGGCAGCGATTTTTGCGCGAAGCGCGGGCAGCGGCCAGCTTGCGGCATCCAAACGTTGCCACGGTTTTCCACCTCGGCAATTCGGAGGGCAGATTCTTCTATGCGATGGAGTATGTGGAGGGGGAAACTGCCGAGCGCCGTGTTCAACGTGAAGGTCCTCTCTCGGCAGATCTTGTGCTGAGAATCGTACGACAGGTAGCGCGTGCACTCATCGCAGCGGATCGCCAGAAATTGGTTCATCGGGACATTAAACCGTCGAATATCATGCTTGTAGTCGATGCTGATGAGGATCACCTGCTCGTGAAGGTTATCGATTTTGGCCTGGCCAAATCGCTGGGCGCAATGCTTGAGCAATCGGTGACACTGTCGATGGGAGGCTTTGTTGGTACGCCCCATTTCGCGAGTCCCGAACAACTGGAGGAGAAGGAGATCGACATTCGCTCAGACATCTATTCCCTGGGCGCGACTCTTTGGTTCATGCTGACCGGGCGGCCTCCGTTTCAAGGGTCCATTGCCAGCGTTATCAATCAGCATTTAAGTCAGCCGCTGCCCATTGAAATTCTTAGCAAGCTGCATCCGCGCCTCGCTGATTTGGCCGGAAAAATGATGGCCAAATTGCCTGAGGATCGCTTCCAATCGCCCTCGGATTTGAAGCGTGAACTCGACACTATCTTGATCGAGTTGAAAGGTCAGTCGCCGACGCTTGTCCCGACACGTCAGAATCCTGCCGCCTCCAGTCGTTCTGCGGGGTTGGCCACCGTTACAGGAACAAGTATGTCGGGCTTCGCCACCGGCCAGCTGATTCGCAACCGGTATCAGATTGTGGGGCAATCTCCGTTCGACATGAACCTGTTCAAGGCCCGGGATTTTCATTCGAACCGTGTCGTTGCGCTTCGGCCTCTTCCACTTGCGGTCGGTTATGACACGGCGCGCGTTGAACTCCTCAAGCAGGAGATTGAGCAATTTCGAGCCATTCGCCATCCCAATCTTATTGAGATCCTTGGCCTGGAAAACTATGAGCACGGGCTGTTTATCGCAAGCGAATGGATCAAAGGATTCTCTTTGCAGGAGCTTCTGAGGGCTCGCCGTGAACTTTTGTGGGTAGAGACTCTCCGCATAGCTAAGCCCCTTGCGAAAGTTCTGGATTTTGTCGCTGAAAGTAAAATTCTGAACGGCCGGTTATCACTGAGGCAGGCTTTTGTCGAAGTGCCAAATCTTTCGGAAGAATCGCACGAGTTGCTTAGAACCTCGGTTTCAAGCTGGCCCCCGTTTATCGTGAAGGTGGATGCGCTCAGTCTCGGGCAAATTACGCCCGAGTATTTATCCGAGCCGACGCAAACGGTCGTCGATCAGGTTGGCCTCAATTTTCCAAGGAACCACGTGCAGCAACTCGCATGGGTGCTGTATGAACTATTGGGCGGCGCAAAACCAACCCCTTTCTCTGGAGGGGCTGTTCCAAGACTAAACCCGGTTCCAAACCTGTCCGAACCAGGCAACGCTATTTTGCGCGTCGGCGCATCTGAACCTGACAGGTTCGCAACGGCTACCAATTTTCTCTCCGATCTGGAGGGGGCTGAAATTCATAATCAACCTCCCATAGTTCACCCGATTGCGAGTGGGTCACCGGCGGCCGGTCCGTTACCGCCATCGATTTATCCTCAGGCTTCGCAACGATCCGCTCAAAGTTCTGCGGTGCCGGATCCAGATGATAACCAGCCGAAAACATCGCCAGCTTTGCTGAGAATGCTTTTGACCGGAATAGGCCTTTTTTTAGTTTGCGCGTTGGGGGCTTTAATTGGAGCGAATTTTTTCCTCCGTAAACCAGAGGCTCCGGTAACGGTTGTGCGGAATGGAAGCGTCTCGGTCACGAGCAAACCGGAGGGTGCTGCCGTGACGTGGAATGGCAAGGAGATCGGCAGGACTCCGCTCTCGTTTTACACCTTGCCGAAAGGAAAACACATTTTGGAACTGAGTTCTCCAGGCTATCAGACTCGATCGATGGAGGTTGAGATTAGCGAAGGGAGCCTCAACAATCTCGGTCTGATTCCGCTCGTTCACGACGTTGGTCAGCTCTCGGTCAAATCGGTGCCGGATAATCTCGTGGTCGAAATAATGGATTCTGAAAATAGGACGACGATCGGAAAAACTCCGATGATGTTAGACAACCTTCCGGTGGGAAATTACACCATACGTGTTAAGCGAGCAGGGTGGCCTGACTACAGCGAGGCGGTTAAGGTTCGGCCGAGCACTCCTCTATCCGTCGAGCATGCGTTTAACGGTGTCAATGTCACGCTTCAAAGTGATCCTCCCGGAGCTACGGTCTATCTAGGCAGCTCCGAGCTTGGCAAAACACCGGTGACGGTAGAATTACCGCCGCAACGGGCGCAACTTGTGTCCCGAATTGGTGCTTTGGCTCCAGTGACAGAGGAATTTATTCCAACGGGGAGTGGCAAACAGGCGCTGGAATTCAAACATGATTTCGGTGTCGTTTCGATTTCAAGCGATCGTTTCGATTCTGAGGTTTACATCGCAGGCATCGATTTGGGAAAGGTCCCGATCGACGCTATATTGCCACCTGGCCAACATCAAATCGTGGTTCGTTCAGAGGGTCTCCCGGATCAAACCAAAACCATCCATATCCGAACGGGTCAGAAAGTAACCTTACCGATAAGCTTCATCTCCAACGCTGGTGTCGCAGGCAATTCGGAATCGCGCTCTGAAAGAGTCCCTAGAGAGAACACTCAACCCGCGCCGAAACCAGTGCGCACAAGGACTCCGAGGCCTGAGCAGACTCCAACTCCTGCTTACGAGAACACTCAACCCGCGCCGAAACCAGTGCGCACCAGGGCTCCGAGGGCTGAGCAGATTCCGACTCCTGCTTACCGCACCAGGGAGGACTATGAGAGGGCGAAAGATGCAGCTTACAAGCAATTCGATGAGCAATGGGAAGCGCGAAAAGACGCAGTGAAGCGCGAAAAGGACTACTACGATTACCAGGCTGATCATTCAGAAGGTGCTGTCAGGGAGAAATGGAAAGCAAAAAAGGACCAGGCAGACCAGCGCTTGGACCAGTTGGATGATCAGACGGATGGTGCCAAGAAGGCTTTGAAAAAGCAGTGGAATGACGACTAGCCCGCAAAAATCACGCGTTTTGTGAAGCAGCGCGCTGATTGCGGGCTAGAGTGCTCTTAAACAGCCGCTTCGCGTCCGTTTAAGAGCCAATTTTCAAAATGAATGAATCGAAACATCCCGTTGAAAATTTCGGTTCAAAAATTGCCCCGCGATAGCGGGGCCGGACCCTGAATCGATCATATACTCTCGCAATCAAAGCTTCCAAATTTGTGATCGATGCAGGCTAGTTAGGTTCAGGAAGAAAGACGCCGAGAAGCTGTTCAACGAGGCGACGATAAGTTTTCACGCGCGAGTTTCGCATTCTCCTCTGAATGCGCGGCCGCTGCGGCCAGCTGCCCAGGGTCATTGAGGGAGGAGGGCATTTCCTGACTGACAAGCCTATAAAATGTTGGCCCGTCAATAGTCTCGGACTTGAGTAGCTCGCTGGCAACGAGTTCAAGCTGGTTGCGATGCGAAACCAAGGTCTCCTTGGCCTGGTCATAAGCGACGTCGAGCAACTGCTTGACTTCCTCATCTATTTCGCGAGCCGTCTGCTCGCTACAATCGCGCTGGATTTGGAACTCCTGACCATTAATGAAGGTCGGCTGACGCTGAGCACAATGGACCAGACCCAGGCGGTCACTCATTCCGTACATCGCCACCATCTGGCGCGCAAGTGCAGTGGCTCGTTCAAGATCGTTCTGTGCACCGGTACTAACCTCGCCGAACACAACCTCCTCCGCCGCACGACCGCCCAACATGCCCCGGATGCGTTCCAGCAGTGCGCCACGCGTGAGCAGAAACTGGTCTTCACCCGGTAGTTGCATTGTGTAACCAAGCGCAGCCCGGCCACGCGGCACAATGCTGATCTTGTGGACAGGGTCAGCATGCTGACTGTATGCGGCAACCAGCGCATGACCGGTTTCATGATAGGCCACGCGACGCTTTTCACCGTCGTTCAAACGCCGACTTTTGCGTTCGGGACCGGCAACGACTTTCTCAATTGCTTCCTCCAGGTCGCGCTGGGCTATTTCCGTCACCCGACGGCGAGCAGCTAGCAGAGCAGCTTCGTTCAAAAGGTTCGCCAAGTCGGCGCCGGCAAAACCGGCGGTAGCCGCGGCGAGGCGTCGGAGATTAACATCCGGGCCGAGCCGCTTGCCTTTTGAATGCACCTTGAGAATCGCTTCGCGCCCATCAAGGTCGGGCGCGTCTACGACAACTTGCCGGTCGAACCGGCCGGGACGCAACAGAGCGCGGTCGAGAACTTCAGGCCGATTCGTGGCCGCCAGGAGGATGACTCCGGTGTTAGGTTCGAAGCCATCCAACTCGACTAACAACGCGTTGAGCGTCTGTTCGCGTTCGTCGTTCACGGCGCCCATGGCCACCCCTCGCTGCCGGCCAATAGCGTCAAGTTCGTCGACGAAAATAATGCAGGGGGCGTGGTTTTTGGCCTGCAGGAACAGATCTCGCACGCGTGCGGCACCCACGCCCACAAACATTTCGACGAAATCACTCCCGCTGATTGAAAAGAAAGGCACTTTCGCTTCGCCTGCTACGGCTCGAGCAAGAAGCGTCTTTCCGGTCCCAGGTGGTCCTACCAGCAGCACCCCTTTCGGGATGCGGGCGCCGATCTCTTGAAACTGTTTCGGTTCTTTGAGGAAATCCACTACCTCTTTCAGCTCGAGCTTGGCTTCCTCGCAGCCGGCCACATCTTCAAAAGTGACGCCGGTTTCGCGGTCGGCAACAAGCCGGGCGCGGCTCTTGCCGATGGAAAAAAGCGATTCACCCGCCCCGCCGATCCGGCGCGCGAGGAATCTCCACATGACGACCATAAATACAATCGGCAACACCCATGCAAACAACAACTGCGAGACAATGCCAGGGCGCGCTGCGCTGTACTCAACACCGCCAGCTTGAAGGTCTCGCACCAGGTCTGGATCCTCGATGCGCACGGTACGGAAGAAGAAGGGTTTCGTTTCCGTCGGTGCTTGGTGTATTTCGTTCTTGGACCCGACGGGCGCTCCCGGCTCAGCGGATGCACTTTTCGGCCCGCTTTCGGCTCGCGGCACGATGCGGCCGTCGATTTGGTCCTGCTTAACGACCGCTTCGGGCACCTCGTGCCGGCCAAGATACTTCTTAAACTCGCTGTAGGGAATGGTGCGGACGACCGCCGCAGTAAAAACTTCCTGCCAGACCCACATCACTAGCAACGTCAGTAAAAAATACCCGATCGCAAACCGCCACTGCGGCTCGAGCTTGTCGACCTTGCCAGGTTTCTTCATCGGAAGACTGATTCGGGGCTTTCGTTTCATATTTTGACCTCGTGTGTAATGCATGCCGCCGCCCCTCCCGATTCATCGCCGCTACGTGCCGGCTTCAGTCCCGGTATCCCTTGACTGATCATTGATCTGCCAAGGGTACGTCTGGACAAGCCAAGAACGAACCTACTCAGGGCAAACGCAGACTTTTAAATCTAGTCTAGTCTCTATGCGCACTTTTGCTCACCAGTTTTTGGCGCAGGGCGATGCGCTCCGCAAGGGAGTTGGCTGTCTTCATAAGTTGCCTGCACCTGCAGACGAAGCATGTTTTTGTGGTGAAGACGCTTAAGCCCACGAAAAGATTTGTACGGCCATCTCTCAATAGCCTCTGCAAAATCTGTGAAATCGGCGGAATCTGCGGTTCCAATTTCGGAATCTGGGTTAAGAGCACTTAGCCTAGTCTGGCCGACGTCAAAAAAACCGGGTCAAACGGGTGATGGAAATCGTCCCTAACCTATTTTATCTGTGTAAGTTAACTGAAACGTTACAAATGTCGCACGCCACCGCTGCTAGCTAGCTAGCTTAAGGCTGTTGCGAAATGGGTTTTCCCCAAGGTGAGCGAAGCCGTGAAAGTAGTTAGCTAACTGGCCGTTGTGTTTTACCGCGAAGCGGTTGGAGATCAATAGCCCAGGCCTTCAAGGCCTGGGTCAGAAAAGAAATGAAATTT
>Ga0306925_10002231_pt1 | contig 16556 bp, 17 predicted proteins | sample flu12Cox44000176_FD_203755 | JGI IMG/M metagenome (GOLD analysis project Ga0306925, IMG submission 203755) | Lab enrichment of tropical soil microbial communities from Luquillo Experimental Forest, Puerto Rico - flux8day.12C.oxic.44.000.176 (v2)... | ecosystem: Environmental > Terrestrial >... | reverse complement strand
GGTACAGGCGCCGGGTGCCCGCCGGTCTGTCCGGCGCAGCTCCCGGCGACGATCGGCGGCACCTTCTTGCGGGGCAGTAGTTGGAATTTCGGTTATCAGGCGATCGCCGGCGTCCGGTTCGACATCAACCCATGGCTGGCCTTCGACATCGATTACCGCTACTTGGCCAGCACAGAACCGACCTTCACCAACAAAGGGGTGTTCCCGCTCCCGAGCAACCCCGGTCTTCTCGCGCCCGGCACGGTGAAATACAAATCGGGCTACAACACCAACAATATCGTGGCGAGCTTGACGATGAAGTTCGGTGCTCCGCCGCCGCCGGCACCCCCGCCGCCGGCCCCGCCGGCTCCGCCGCCACCGCCAACCCACCAGGTCTTCCTCGTGTTCTTCGACTGGGATAAGTACAACATCACGCCGGAAGGCCAACGGATCATCGCGCTCGCAGCCGATCACTACAAGGCGGGAGGCCGTGTGCAGCTCACGGTTACCGGCTTCACCGACACCACGGGTTCGGCCAGCTACAACCAGCGGCTGTCCGAGCGGCGCGCCAACGCGGTCGCTGCCGCGCTTGAGCATCTCGGCGTACCTCGCAGCGACATGGTGGTCAGCGGTCGCGGCATGAACGACCTGCGAGTGCCGACGCCGCCAGGCGTACGCGAGCCGCAAAATCGCCGCGTCGAGATCGTGTTCCCATAACCGCGCGACATCCGGGTGAGCGATCGATGACTTTGCCGGGGGCCTCTGACGACCCCCGGCTAACCGCCGCGGCCCCCCGGCGGTTTTGGTTTGCAGTTTCATTCTTCCGTCCCCCTCTGCTGCGGACTCTACCTCCTCTTGGCTGATTTTTCGGGGGGCGCGTCAGCGCGTTCAGTGCGACGGAGCCCAGGGCTTATGACACCGCAAAATTCGGGTCGCCTTTAGGTCCAGGCTGTGTGAGTGCGGCCGTCGACCACAAGCGTCGCGTCGCGGTGCACTCGACATGCCGTGCCGCCCCATCACATTGTCCCAGGCCCAATCCCGCGGCTCGTCGGGCATCGCTTACAGCGCGCTGCCGGGCTCGACGCGGAAATCGGTGCGAATCCACGTCATCGGGTGCTGCGCTTGCACCGTGATCGCAAACGAGATCGAGGTGCCGTCGCCGGCGGCGATCTGCCACTGCGCTTCGACCACCGTCTCGCTCGACCACGGCGAAGTATCCCAGGGGCTTACATCCCAGGGGCTCTCGCTGAATTCCTGCTGGCCCACCGGCACAAATACTTCCGGGTCCTGGTAGTCGAAGCCGACCGCGAAATCGTAAGTGATGTCGCCCGGGCTCTGGACGATTGGCCGCACCGCCGCCAGTCGCTTGGTGAGTGGCGTGCCAAATATGTTCCATGCCTGCTGCGCCATCGCGACGATCGGCCTTGGCTGGCCGATAACCCACGGCTTCGAATTCCACTGGATCGTGTTCCACGGCTGCTGAATGCGCAGCACGGTGTCGAAATCGGCCGCATCGGCCTGGCAGATCTGGCCGTTCGGCGCGCCGAACATCAGCTGGTCACCCCACACTACCCAGCAGATCGACGGCAGTCCGGTCCACCGGCTCCAGGCGTCGAGCGGCGGGTTGTAGACATGCTGCTCGAAAGCGCCCGACGGCAACGGGATATTGAAAATCAGCCGGCGTCCGGCCGGGTAATAGCAGGCCTGCCAGCCCGGCAGCGTGCGGCCCGCCAGGGCGGCCGTCTTCTGCGCCCCCGAGGCCTTCGAGCGCGGTGGCATCTGCCCCAGTTTCAGCGCAATCATCAGCTGTGACATCTTGAGATGGTCGGTCATCGTCGACGCGTAGATGTCGCCGCCATAGCGCGCCGCGGCGCGCACCCCCATCGGCGGCGAGATGTCGTAGATGCCGACCAGGGACCAGTTGTTGGGGTCCGACGGGTCGGTGCCCTGATAGGTCAGCATTGCCCCGGTATCGAGAATAAATACCGCGTAGGAGTAGATCCCGGTGCCGCCGTCATAGGTGAGGACCTGAACCGCGATCAGCGCCCCGCCGTTTGGCACCAGCATCGAAAAGTCGAAATAGGCGAGCGTGCCAGTGATAGCGAGCAGATTGCCGTACCAAAACCCGCAATTCTCACTGTCCCAGAAATAGAGGCGGTTGTGGATCGCCTCAACGCCGATCAGCGTCGTCGGATCGAGGCTTGGGCCGCCGCTTTCGGCGGTGAAGCCGGCCGCCGTCATCGTCGTGCCGTCATACACCTGCGGTGGGTCGCGGCCGTTGACAAAAAAGAGGCGCCCGTTGAACAGCGTCGTTTGCCACCAGTCGGACGCGAACCCTGAGGCCAGCGCCGGCGGCGGTTTGACCTGGCCGCCGCTGCTGGCGTCGTAAAGCGCGCCGGCCGAGGCGGCGATCAGCTTGGCGGTGCTGCCCGGCGCCTTCCACACCGCGAGCGTGCGCACGTCGGCGCCGGTGCCGAGGTTGAGCCAGACGGCGACCCCCGGTCGCACCAGGACGCCGGCAAAATCGGGGTACCAGTTTTCTAAGACGACCGCGTCCTGCGGCTGCATCGTCTCGAACGAGTCGCGCGTGTTCCAGCCACCGATAGGCGGTGGTAGCGACTGCGGCACCGAGAACGGCTGACGGCCGCGGACGCCAGACCCATTGGCCAGCAATTGCCGCAGCGCGGCGCCGTTAATCGCCATCGCTCAACCTCACGGCGGCACCGGGCCGAACCCGGTGTCGGGCACATTGTAGGGACCGATAAACACGGTCCTCGAGCTCGGCACGAGGCTCAGCACCGCGGTGCCGGCATCGCGCGCGATCGCCTGGTCGAGCTGGCGCTGGTACTCGTCCTTTTCCTCGTCATAGGCGAGCCCCAAGCGACGCAGGATGCGCCAGCGGGTGCCGAGCTCGATCAGATATTCGCCATAGACCGCGGTGTCGGTGTCGGCGCTCCAGTCCGACTTCATCGTGCCGTCGGCACCCTTGCACCAATTCTGCGAGACGTACTCGAACACGAAGGTCGTCGTCGTGTCGGTCGCGCCGAGCTGCGGGTCGACCGAGAACATCAGCGCGCTGCCGGCGCCTTGCCCCGACGGAATGCGGATCCGCCACCGCCGCTCGATCGTCGCGCGGCCGTAGATGCTCGATCGATACACTTGCCACTGCTGCGGGCTCATCGCGCCGCGCAGCGCCCAGTAGCGGGTTCGCTCCCACAACGTGTCGTCGATCATGCGGTCGAAATCGGGCGGCAGCGGGAAATCCGAGCAGCCGTCGGCGGTGAACACATGTTCGATCGTCAGCGCGCTCCATGACGCCGCATTGAACAGGTTCTTAGCCGCGCGCTTGGCCTGCAGCAAGAGACGCTGCGCGGCCGGCGCGCGGCTGCCGGTGATCGCGCCCGGCGGCAGGTCGACGCCGCAGTCGAGCGCGACATTGGTGCAGATCGAATAAAGCGTCATTTCCGGTGTCGCTCCCGCTGCACTGGGCCGCCGCAGTGGATGTCGAAATCGATGCACGCTTTGACCGCTTCCTCGGCCGAGGCGCCGATCGCCAGGGCGCCGATCGCCATCGCCTGGGCACTGCCGCGGGCATGGAACGGCGCATCAATGCCATAGAAACGCCCGCTGACGTCGCAACAGACAACTCGGCCGTCGGGGAACGCGACGAGCCCGGAAAAGCCGTTCTCCTCGTCCGCGCCTTTCCAGCTCTGACCTTCCTTGTTGCACAGAAACCAGGCGAGAAAGTTGGTGCAGTTGCCGGCAAGCGCGCCATCGCTGTCGCGGCGCGCCAGCTTGCGGATCTTGCCGACCCGCGCATTGTGGTGGTTGGTCGCCAGCGAGTCGGCCGCCATGACCCCGTCGCGAAAGACGACGATCGTCATCGCCGCGCCCGGCTTTGCCCCTCGTCAACACGGCGCGAGATTTCGCACGCAAGGCGGCCATTGCGCTCGCCCATCCCCGGCCCGTCTCGATCATTTGGCGACGATCGCCGGCGCTGCGAAGGCGGCTTCGACTGGCCGGTATGGTTGAGCGCAATCGCCACCGCCCGCTCGGGGTTGGTGACCTTCCGCCCGGACGAGCTCCGCAAGGTGCCTTGCTGGAACTCGCCCATCGTTTTGGCGACCTTGCGCTGTTTGCCGGCCTTCGTACGCGGAACCTCAGCCACTGGCGGCGGTCCCCGAACTGCTCGCCGGCGCTGACGTTGTCGGCGGTGGTGGTGCCGCGGCGCTTCCCGATGCCGCCGGCGTGCCGCTCAGTGAGCCGGCTGGCCCGGAAACCGTCACTGCCACCCGCGGTGGCGACGGCGACGGCGACATAGGCCTGGTAAGCGTCGGGATACGTGTCGACATCCTCCTGCGTCGCCACGCGCACGACCTCGCGCCTGCCGCCGCGCTCGATCACCCCGGAATCGTCATGCGCGATACCAACCATCAGCACCGTGTCGGGGTGGCCCGGCGCCGGGTGCTCGTCCAAAAACTGCACTGTCGTCATTTGCTGTTCCTCCTTGAGCATCCGCGCATATTCCGCGGCCGCCTCGTCGAACTCCTGGACCTCAGGCCAGGACCGCCAGTTGGGGCCGGCTCATGCCGCCTCGCCGATCTCGTCCACCTCCTCGCTCGCCGCGCCGCGGCGCCGGCGGCTCGGCCGCTCGGCGAGCGCATCGAGCGCGCTTGGCGGCAGCTCGACCTCCTGCTGCAGCCAACCCTGGCCGGAACCCCTCGGATCGGGCCCCGGCACCAGCGTCGCCCCCAGATACGGCCGTTCGGCGAGCGCCCGGCGCTCGGCGTCGATCCGCTCCAGGATCGCCCCGAGCTCGTTGACCTGTTTTTCGAGAACCGCGACGCGCGTCTGCAACAGCCCGTTCTCGTGCGTCAACCGCGAGGTCAGTTGCTCGCGCTCGGCATCGTCGAGAAACGCCTTGGCGCGGTCGCGCAGCGCGCGGCCGCCCATGCCGATCTGCTGGATCGCCACATCGGAGAGCTGGGCGAGCTCTTCGACGGTGCGGATCTTCCAGTGCTTGAGTTCCTCGACCATCGCCTTGGTCAGGACCGGCCATTCCGCGAGCGGGGTGCCTTCGAGCGGCTGCTCGCGGCCCTCACGAAAGGCGCGGTATTCTTCGGGCCATCGCCGCCGGTCGACATCGTCGACGTTTTTGACGTGGATGTTGGTCACGATCCCCGGGATGATGATCTTGACCCGCTCGACATCGTGGTAGATCGGCCGCGCGGCCTTCATCGAGGCGGCCTGGTCGAGGACCGCGTCCATGTAAAATTCGGGCCGCACCCCAACCGGCCGTGGGATCTCGAACGGCCGGTCCTCGGGCGGCAGAATGCTCTGCATCGCACCCCTCCTCTAGATGATCTGGCCTTCGATCGTCGGCCGGCTGAGCAGGACATTGACGCTTGCCGCGCCGGCGAGCGCGGCCGCGGCAAAACTGGCGCCGACGAGCTGGCGCCCGGCCGCCTGAGTGGCGCTGACCTGGCCCGCGGCGGCGCCGAGATAGACCGGTGCGCCAGCGGCCGGCGCCGAGCCATCTTTGGCGAGGACGGCCTGGCCAGAGACTTGGTACCAACCCCACTGGCCGGCGCCATTGGCGCTCATTGCCACCGCCACCGGCGCCGCCTGGACCCCAGTCAACGCGCCGGCCGGCGACAACGTCGTCTGCGCGGGACCGTAGGTTACCAGCGAGCCGACGACGGTGTTGGCGACGCCCTGCAGATAGATGAATTCGCCGCCACCGAGGACCGCGTCATTGGCATGCGTGATCATCCCCGGCGAGTGGTTCTGCGTCGGGCTGCTGACATTGATCGGCTGCAGCCCCATGATCTCGTCAGTAAACGTGTACATTGGACCTCCTCAAAACTTTGTCGGTTGCGGAGCCGTCAGTTGATGATCACGCCCTGCAGAAAGGCATTCGACATCGTCATGTTGCCGGCCCACGCGATCAGCTTGACCATCGCGTCCTGATTGACCGCAAAGCGGTCGGGCGCGATCGGCTCCATGTTCCGCGACCGGTGCGGCCGCAAGAAAATGTAGTCGGTATTGAGGAAATACATGTGGTTAGCCGGCGCGCCGCCTGGGGTCATCCAAGTAATACCGCCGCCTAGCGGGCCGCCGACCAAAGTACCGGCCGCGACACCTTGGAAACCGCCGTCGAACACGACATCGGCATCCATGAATTTGAGGCTTTGGAAGCCGGCCACGCCCTGGTTGCTTTCGGTGATCCGTTGGATCGCCTGCAGCGATGCCCAGTAATAGCCGTAGTAAACGTTGTCACCGATGATCAGGTCCGGCCGGTCGGTGCCGCGCGACTGGCTAAGCCATTGGGCGTTCATCATTTGTTGGATCGTGGTCGGGCCGGGGGTCAGCGTATGGGCGCCGAAAGAGCCGACGCTGGGGCGCCAGAACGGCCACACACTGCGGTCGATGCCGCCGACGACACCGAGACCGCTGTCGGGCACCAACAACTGCAGGCCGCCGATCTGCTTGCCGCCGTCGGCAGTGCCGTCGGAATAACAGTCGCCCGAAAGCCCGTTGGTCATCGTCCTCTCGGCATTGCCGATGCGGCTTTCGAGGAGGTCGATCATGCGCTCTTCGCCGGCGTTCTGGATCTCTTCCAGGCCGGAGATCGACACCGCAACGGCGACCTGCGCCCACGGGTACTGCGCCGCGGTGAACACGTCCGACGGGCTGATGTTGAGGATGTCATACCCGGTGTAGCGCTTATAGGTGCCGTTCTCCGAGTATTCGAGCTCCTGCACGATGGCTTGACCGCCATCGACGGTCTTGACTTTGCCGCGCTGTGACAGGCGCGCCAGCAAAGCATTGTTTTTCGTCACGTTGTCGGCGAGCTTGCGCGACCGGTTGAACAGTGTGGTCGTCGTAATCTCGCCCCAGTTCGGATTGGGACCAGCCATTTCGTCTCCTCGAGGGATGCGGGCCTAGCCGCGCCCGGTGGCGTCGAGATTGGCCCTGATTTCATCACGCAACGAGCGGTCCGGGTTGGTCTGTGGCGCCTGGCCGGGGCCGGGAGCTCCACTGACGCTGACCGCGGCCCGCTTCGCCGCTTCGGCTTTGGCCTTCCGCTCTTCTGCCGCGCGCTTTGCCTCGGCGTCGCGCTGCGAGCCGAGAAGCTTTTCGCGGGTTGAGGGTCGAGCCCACACTGCACGGTCATAGAGATCTTGGAGCTGAGGCGTGCCGCCCTGGGCTCGGTCGAGCTGGGCGAGGATCGCCATGTCCTGTTCGACTTCCGCAAAATACGGGTGCAAGAGGTTGCCGTCGGCGCCATTAGCATTGGCGAAATCGGCGATCTGCCGATTAATTTCGTTCGTCTGCGCTTGGCGCTCATTGGCAACCCGGGTGTTGTAGTCGGTTTCGAGCGCACTGAGGCGCGCTTCGAGCCCATTGGCAGGCGGCGCGCCGCCAGCCACCGCAGGGCCAGGCGCCGCGGCGCCATTGGGCGCGGGCCCGCCGGTCGCCGGCGCTCCGTCGTCGCCCTGCTGCTCGGGAAAGCCGCGCAGCCGGTTGAGGATCTTCGCGACCTCGCCGGGATCGGCGCCGTAATTGTGAATGATCCGCGCAATGATCTCGTGGCGCAGCTGCGGATTGCTCGGATTGGTGGTGCGGTCGAGGGCGCGCTCGATATTGGCCCAGGCGGTGATGATGCTGGTCGGCGTCGCGCCCTGGCGCGCGATCAGGTCGCGCTGCACTGCGGTGAAGATCGTGCGGTCGAGCTCGCCATAGTCGCGCTCCAATTGCGCGCTGCGTTGCAGACGCTGCGTGAAGGCGCCTTCCATGCGCTTGTACATGTCGAGAAACGGGCCGCGCGCCGCCTCGGGGAGCGCATTGAACTTTTCCTTGTCGGCAGCCGACCAGTGCTGCGGCGCCTCCGGCGCCACCCCGGCGGGCGGCTCTTCGGCGCCTGGCTGTTCCGAGGCCTCGCCAGGCTGCTCGCCAGGCCCCGGGCCGCCCGTCGGTTCTGCCGACGGCCTTGCCGGCGGCTCGCCGGCAGTTTGTGCCGTCTCGCCACTCTCACCGCCCGCCGCGGCCGGCGCCGCGGGGGCCTCGGCCGGGCCCGCACTTCCCGGCTCAAGCCTCGACGACCGACCACGACGGGCAGGAGCTCGCGCTGCAGCCTCCTCGCCCGCCGGCGGGGTCTCGGCCAGGCTCTCGGCTAGAGCGCCGGCGATCGTCGAGCGCAGATCATCGGTCGATGGCGGCGCGCCGCCGCCGTTTCGCCGTTCAGACATCGAGCTACCTCAGTGAAATTTCAGCCGGCGGCAACCCGGCGGCCAATCGACGGGGCGGTCGTGCCGCGCGCCTGGTGGCGCGCGTCCTCGAGCTCCGCGCGGATCGATTTTTCCTTCTCTTCCGGCTCTCTGGTCGGTTCCGCGCCTAATTCGTGCAGGATCAGCTCGACCCGCCGGTCGCTGTCGTCCTCGGTGTCGCGCTGCGAGCTCTCCAGCACATGCGCCTCGCCCTCAATGCGGAATTTGTCGCCCGGCTTGGGCATGTCCTTGATGCCGAGCTTCTTGAGCGAGCCGTTCTCGAGAGTGATGCGCAGCCCATAGGGGTAATCGTCGGCTTCCGGCCGGAACGGGATGCCATAGCCCTCGACCGCATCCTTCTTCTCGCGATCGCTGCGCCGCATGACGACGGTTTTCATCGCCCCTCCTACCTTTTTGTCGCCGAATGGCGACAATTGGCTTGACTTGTCGCCATACGGCGCCACGTAACAGGTGATAACCAGCCTTCCCCAACCGGAAACCGCCTCAAATGCGTGTCCTGATCGTCACCTGCGCCCTATGCACCGCCACCTGAGATGCTGCGCTGGTTTTCAATCGCGCTGCTGTTCGGCGCGGCAGTCGCCTGGACGGCGCTGGTCGGGTTGTGACCAAGCGATTTGACCGCAATGCCACAAATCCCCGACGAGGCCCGCGCCTATCTCGACGCCCTGCAGAAGCGTCGCCAGGCGGCACTGGACGACGCCGCGCGGCTCGACGCTCAGATCGAGGGGTTCTGCGCCGCACTAAAGCTGCTCGGCGAGCCCGAGCAGCCCGATGGACTGGCTCAACCACACACTGAAACGGCGACGCGCCGACCAGGCCGGCCGGTCGGCTCTCCTAATCGTCGCCCGCGCCGCAGCCTTCCCCAACTCATCGAACGGGAACTGGCGTTTTCCGGCGTCGCCATGTCCACGAGCCAGATCGCCAAAGCCATCGATAGCCAACTTCGCGGAACCCGAGCGGCACTCCAGCGTCTGGAGCAGCGCGGCCGCGTCGCGCGCGGTGAACGCGATCTGTGGGAGCTTCTGCCACTGGCGCAGAAGCAGGTGCGATGACGATCCCGGTCCCGCTGCGCTGGAATGAGGGCGCGGGACATCATCCACGCCGCCCGCCGCTTTCCCCGCTAACCAGCCTCCTTCAACACCCGCTCGATGCGCGGGCCGTCATAGCCGGCCTCGCGCAGCGCTTGCTCGGCAATTGCGCGCCGCTCAGCAGGGTCGCGCGCGAGTTCGCGCTTGATATCGGCAGCGATCTCGCCCGGGGCGGGCCCGATTTCGCGCTTGGGTTCGACCCATTCATTGCCGACTTCGGTCAGCCCATACTGCCTCAGATGCTCGCGGTGCTGCGCCCGCCCAATGATCATCTCACCGGTGCGCATCGAGCGGTAGGGCGCAATGTCGGAAATTACCATCGGCGCCACCGACGGCCGCGGCGGCGCTTCGAGATCGAGCTCGACCAGCCGAAAACCCCCGTTGCCGTCGGGCCGCAGCACATAGCGTCGGCGCATTGCACACCCTCCAGAGCGGCGCACCAATGGCGGCCTCGAAGATCAGAAGTTTGAGTTGCGTTGGGTTAGATGAGACCGGCGGTGCTGCGCGCGGCGTATTGCATTAGACGCGCCGCTTCGAGCTGCTGGCGGGTTTCGAGGTTCTGTCCCTGCATTGCCAGCTCAGCGGTGCGGAACTGACCCTCCTGCTGCATCTTCTGCTGCTGCTGGGCGGCGTCGGTGTAGGCCTTGACCATGTCGACGGCGTTTTTCTGCTGGTCGACCTGAACCTTGGCGGCGTCGACCTGCTGGTCACCGCGGGCGATCGCCGCCTCGCTGGCGATCTCCATCGGCGATTTGACATTGCCGCGCTGTTGCGGGGGCGGCGGCGATTGCGCGAGCGCACGGAAGGCCTGCTCGAAATCGTCCTCGAGATCGCGCGCCGCCGGGAAGGCGTGCATGCCGAACATCACCAGCGAGCGGATCAGCGGCGCCACTGCCGGGTTTTGCTGCACCTGCGGCAACAACAGCTGCATCATCGGCAACAGCGACTGCAAAAACTCGGTTCGCGCCTGTTTTTCGGCCTGCTCGTCGGCCGCCACCGTCGAGTCGGCCTCGATATCGATCTTGAAGCCGTTGGCCGCATCCTCGCGCAATAGCCGGCAGGCAGCCTGGAACTGTTGGCGGCGCGCCTGGGTTTCCCTTTGCCAGGCCTGTGCCATTTGATGCCACTGCACAAAGGCCGGGTTGAGCATCATGCCCGGCGGCGCCGCCATCGGCATCGCCGGCATCGCCCCGCGGCCAGGCGCCATCGGACCTCCTGGTGGGGCCGGAAGGGATTGCATCGGCCCCAGACCAGGCGCAAGTGGTCGCGGCGGTCCTGGCGGTGGAGGTCCGGGTGGGCCACCCCCCGGCGGTCCCAACGGATTTGGACGCGGGCCGGGACCCATCAGTGCCGCCCCCAATGCACTCGGCGCGGGCCCACCTGGAAACGGTACGACAGTGCCGGTGCGCAACTCGGACATGTCACGCTCCTCCGGCGGCGATGTAGTCTGGACCAGAAGTTCCTGGGACGGCCGCTGGCGCCCCTGGCGGGACGCCAGCGGGAATGCGTGCGGGACCGCGTGGAGGCCCGCCAGCGAGTCCTGGCGCGGCTCCTGGGAGCACTCCCGGCGGCCCCATCGACGGCGTCTGAGGTGGGGGCGCAGGGATCAGCATCGGCGGCGGTGGCGGCAGCTGCGGCAACGGCTCCGGCAACCCCGCCATGCGCATCAGCGTGTCGTCGCTGAAATGGCGCGACAGGATCACTCCGCGCAGCCGCAAGAGATCGCGCGCAAACCGCCCCACATCCTTTTGCGCACGCGTGATCCGGCGTGTCGCGAACTGCACTTTGAGCTGCTGCGCTCCGAGGGTCTCCTGCGGGTTGGTTTCGCTGCGCAGGATGTCAGCCAGACCCGTGGTCTGATAGATGATCCGCAGTACCCGCTCGCGGGCGTCGTAGAGTTGGATCAACACGCGGGCGATCTGCTCGACCGGCAGCCACTGGATCAAATTCTGCAGGCCGCCCTTGTCGCCGGCGAAACCGGCCCAATCCTCGACCGGGATCAGCTTGTTCTCGCTGTTGTCGCTGACCAGCTGCTGCAGTGTCGCTTTTTCGCTGCCGGCATAGACGCCTGCGACCTTCAGCGCCCGCGTCAGCCGGTCGATGCGCGAAGTCAGGTTGTCGAGCTCGGTCGCCTGGTCCTGGTACTCGTAATAATCGGCAACCGCGGTCCGCCGATCATTGGTGACTGTCGCCCTCAATGCCGGCGGCGACGGGAAGAAGCCGGGCAGCTCGAGGGGATCCGGTTTTTCGTCGAGTGGCTTGGTATAGGACGGATTGATCCAGACGACCTCCTTCTTCTTGCCGTCCCAGATCTCCCATATCTCGGCTTTCTTGAAAAAATCGCCGAGCGGCCCCTCGAGGTCGCTCTCGCCGATCCCTCTTGGCGAATAATCGAGCGGGACCTCTTTGCCGATGCTGCCAAATCGGTCAACCAGTTCTTTGCGCGTCAAATATGACCGGTAGGCCTTCCACCAGATCTCTTGTTCGACGCGCGCCGGCGTTTCGCGGTAATCTTCCCAAAATACATAGCGGATCGGCGCTCGCTCATTGATCACCGGCCGAAATGCCGTCGGCGCCACTGCATGGCCGATCCCGGGGCCAATTACGTGACCAAACGCCGCCGGCGCGGTCTCCTCGCGCTCGGCCTCGCGCGCCTCTTTGCCTTCTTCGCTGCCGAGCCGGTCGGCCGGCGCCGTAGGGTCCTGCTCCTCGGGCCCGAGCTCGTACTCGTAAAACACCCGCGCGACACCGCGGCCGGGCAACAGGCGGTCCTCAACCACCTGCAGCATGACATCGTCGAATTCCTCAATGTCTTCCTCGTAGCAGAGCGCCCGCTGCAGGATCGAGGCGCCGATCCGCGCCAAGGTCTCGTTATCATTGTCGGCAAATTTACGCTTGACTTCGGGTTTTGGAGTACGGCCGTAGAGCACCGGCTTCAGGGTTTCAACATTCGACCAAAGGATGTTATATTTGGCAATACGGCCTTGATTTGCGTCGCGCTCGTCGCGGTACCGGTTGACGATTTGCCGGCCGCGGCGGACAAAGAGGCGATCCTCCTCTTCGGCGAGCTTCAATTCGGTTTTCCAAAACTGCGCGACCGCTTCCGGTTCCGTGCCGAGGTCATTGCGCTCCTCGATCGCCGCTCCTTGCGCAACCGCGGTGCCGACAAGGGCGATTTCAGCCATTGAGGACAGCGGCATTGGCCATCCGCTGGCCGTTGACCAGCGTGTGACCGGGACCAGCACGCCATACCCGGTGACCAGCGCGGCGCAGTGCGCGGACGTGCTCGTAAAAGCGCCGGTTCTCGGGCCGCACGCGGCGCGGCTGCGGCGGGCGGTCGAATGGCAAGGGTAGTTGCATCGCGGCTCACCCTCGGCGCTGCGAGCGCGCCTCGAGGCGGCGCGAGATCTCGCGGCTGATGCGGTTCGTCGTCCCGCGCGAATTATTGTTGTTGCGTGAGTTGCTGCTGTTGCTGTTGCCGCGGCTACCGGCGGTTTTCGTGGCCTGAGGTCCTTTGGACTGGTATTCGCCCGCGACTTTCGCACGGACCGCGGCTTTTCCGCCGGCGTGCCGTGCTGCTCGACGCGCGACAATGCGCTGACGGCGCGGCGCCGCGTGTCGACCGGATAGGCGCCCCGGCCCCTTGCCGCCCATCCCCGTGCCCTTGCCTAGCAGGGCAAATTTGGAACTTGGCAGCGCCTTGCGCCGCCTCGCCGTCAATGCCGCCATCACCCACCCTCCTTTTGTCACCACGGTTTGAAGGCCTGCAATTGCGCGATCGACGGCCACTGGCCGGTAAAGGTCAGCGCCCGATCATCAAGGGCCAGAAACGCCGACGAGCGGGAAGCCGAGCCGCTGGCCAACCATCTTGTCGCCTCTTCCGGGGTCAGTTCGATGTGATCGAGCAGCGCCCGCCACAGCCACTGCCGCATCGCCGCGACACCGCCATCCTGCGCTGAGCGTGAGCTGTGGATAGCCACGTGAAAGTGCTCGATCGCCTGCAGCAGGAATTCGGCAAAGCCGTCGACCGGCGGGTGAGGATTACCTCGGCGCGTTGCCAGCCGCTCGTGTAGGAATGCAGCACACCATCAAAATCGAGACAAAGGATCGGCTTCTTATCGGCCAAATTTCCCACTTTTTTTGTTAGCTGACCGCTAGAAAATCTGACGCTTAGTACCCGCACCATAGGTCAGCTCGGGGTGGAAACCGGTCCTTCGCACCAGATTTCTACAAGAGCGGACGAGCGGGGTGAAGCGTGGGGTGGGGAGCGCCAGGAAGTAGGTTGCCAAACACACACAAGAACGCGATCCTCTCCTTAAGAGCGGGAATATCCGGGGAATGTGGGAAAAAACGTTCAGCTCGCGAGGCCTAGCGCCGGCTTTGGGGCTCTGTCTTGCGGTTGCCGGAAGCCCTGCTCTGGGTGCTGAGCATACGTTCGACGGCGTTTACTCTGGCAGAAGAGTACTGACAAAAGGCTCGGCTAGTTCAATGTGTCCAGCCGAAGACGATGTCTCTGTTACCATCCACGGAGAAACCCTGACATTTACGGATAGCGCGTTACAAAAGTTTACTGAACCTTTTTTCCCGGTCCAGACGGATCATTCGGCCAGACTTATACTGGTGAAGTAAGTGGCACTGTGCATTATCATGGTCGCATTACTGGCGAGGTTATCGACGCTGTCAGCAATTCTGCCACGGCTTGCGAGTATCACTGGCATCTGAAGAAGAAACAATAATCACTGAAAAGTCCCATCGTCGCAGGTCGAACGTCCGCAGGGGTCGACTGCGGTCTATTTCAGCGTTGGATGGGAATGGCCCTCACGGGCGGATACTTTGAAAAACTCGCTCTATAAGCTGCTGGCGGCAATATTTGAATTCCGGTAGGTTGCTCGGCAGTTGTTTATTGCGTTACTAGGCAATAGCACGAATCAATCTTTCGACGTTTATCGTTCTCCTGACTTTTTCAACAGTATTGGTGGTGAGCGGTCCTTCGCCGCGATGCATCAGGGCGACGGGATTGCGCCGATCTGATCCAGGCCAACTAAAACAGGCCAAAAATCGCCACGGGCTATTTCAGGCTCGACTTGGGCCGGTGTGCGATGGTTAAATAGCACCGCCCTGATTTGCAACCGAAATCCGGAGAATGTCCGATGAAGGCAGTAAACGCGATCCTGAGCGCGGCCGGGTTGTTGGTTTTAGCTCTTTCCCTGCCCGGCTGGGCGCAGACCCGAACGCTCCCGACACAGACCGTCACCCTTTCGGGCACCGTCGAGACCATCGATCATGCCAAGCGCGTCGTGAACATTAAGACGGCCGAGGGCAAGTTCCAGACGATCGACGTACCCCCAGCCGCGAAGCGGTTCGATGAGCTCAAGGTCGGACAAGGTATCGATCACGTATAACAACACGGTGTCAGCGAGGCTGAAGCCGCCCGGTGAGGCCCCGGTCAACACGGCGACCGGCACCTCCACCGCAGGGCAAGGAGAGCGACCTGGGGGCACGGCATCCGAAGAGAGAACGATGACCGTAACTATCAGCGCCATCGATAAGAGCGCATCATCGGTCTCCTTCACTGGCCCGAACGGATGGAAATACGAGCGACGTGTCGTCGATCCGACCGTGCTCGACAAGCTTAAGGTTGGCGACCTGGTTGACATCACCTGGGACACAAACGTCACGGTAGCGGTGCAGTACCTCTACCGGAGGGAAAATAATGATCTCGCGTTGAAGGATGCTCTCCTTTGTGGGGTTAGCGACCGCGTTGGGCGCAGCGGTTCGGTCCACAGATGCCGAAGCCCAGACGCCCGGTATGGAGCGGCGTCAACAGCGACGCCAAGGGGGCGTCGAACGCCGGTACGAGCGGCGCGGAGGTCAGCCAGCACAAAGTCAGCCTGCGCAAAAACAGTAGCTAACAAGCTGATATCCCTATTTCAATTTCTTGCAGACCTTACGGGAGGAACGGATGAAACGCTTTCTGGTGATCTGCGCGTTGCTCGCGGCTACCGCGTGCGCTCAGCAACCGCCTCCGCCGCCGGTCATGACCAACCCGCCGCCCCCTCCGCCGGCCCCCCCGCCGCCGCCGAGGTAACCCCGACCTCAATTTGTCGAGGCGGTTCAGCCGGTCTCCTGCCACGTGCGCGGCGGCGCCGATGCCGTCGAGCCCTTTGCGCAATCGCTGCTCGGCTGGCGTCGAGGCGCTCCAGGATGCGCTGCAACTGCAGGCGGCCACTCAGGTTCTCGAAGGATCGGTGGAGCGGTGGAAATAGGCGTTCGAAAAGAAGCGGCTGGGACGGCTTGGATTGGGCCGTCGGCCGTTATTCGATCGCCGACATCCATCTCTTTCGCCTCTATTGGCGGTTGCGCGGAGGGGACATCACTAATAGTGGGGCACACGATCAGAGAAAGGGAAGTCAATGGCGAAGCAGAGAGTAACAAATAGCCTTGTAGCGGCAGCGATTATGGGCTTTTTTGCAGTTCATGGCGCGACAGCGCAACAGACGCCAAGCGTGCCGCTGCCCGCGGGGTCAACGGCTAATTTTGTTTATTTTGACACTGGCAGCTACGCGTTAACGCCTGAAGACCAAGACCATATACGCGACGTGGCCGGAATGATGCTAAGCACCCCAGCAGTCGTCGCCACGATCATTGGCAAGACGGATTCCGTTGGCTCTGCGGAGTTTAATCAGCGCCTATCCCAACGACGCGCCGAAGCGGTATTCGAGGCTCTTGTTTATACCTACAAGGTACCTGCGCACCGGGTTCGGGTGCACTGGACCGGTGAGCGCCTACCGTACACATCCACCGCCGATGAACAGGCCGAGGCACAGAACAGGATGGTTGCGATCATCGTAGGCAATGATCTGTCACCCTCTGAAGCGAACGCCAAGAGACTGCTTAAAGCCATGTCCGACTATCTCGGCGCGCAAAAGGCAGTGTCGTTCGATTATGATGTGAATCTCGAACTCGTCAGCACCGAACAGCAAAAAATAGGGTTGGCGAGTTCCGGCACTGTGACGCTCAACCGCCCCGATAAGCTTCACTTGACGCGCACAGGCGGGTTTGCGAACGTCGCAATGGTCTTTGATGGGAATACACTGACGCTGTTGGGCAAGAACACCAACTTGTATACTCAGGTCGAGGCACCCGGTACGATCGATCAATTGGTCGACGTATTGCGGGACAAGTACCACAGGCCCGT
>Ga0306925_10002230_pt1 | contig 16559 bp, 10 predicted proteins | sample flu12Cox44000176_FD_203755 | JGI IMG/M metagenome (GOLD analysis project Ga0306925, IMG submission 203755) | Lab enrichment of tropical soil microbial communities from Luquillo Experimental Forest, Puerto Rico - flux8day.12C.oxic.44.000.176 (v2)... | ecosystem: Environmental > Terrestrial >... | reverse complement strand
GTACTCGCAGCTGTCGGCCGCGTCGATGGCGCAGCCGAACAACACCGCGCTGGCGGCCCAGGTGCAGACCGTCTTCAAGGGCGAGACCCTGCGCGGCCTGCTGCTCAACGCCTACGGGTGGTGGCAGATGGGGCAGCTCATGCTGATCGGTGCGTGGGTCGCCTTCGGAGCGGCCGCAGCGCTGCTGATCCTCTCCGTGCTGGGTTGGGTGCACCTGCGCCGGACCCCGGCCGAGGCTGAGATCTTCAGCGGCGGCACCGCCCGGGTGCCCGCACACGCGAGCTGAACCATCCGGTAGCCGGTCTGGTTCTCAGACCCGGGAGGCCGGGGCCAAAGGTCCCGGCCTCCCGGGTCTGCCGTCCCTGCCGCGGGCACCTCTCCGCGGGCAGGCTGGCGCTGTGGCACCCGCCATGAGAGGCCGGCCCGGGGGGAGCCGACCCAGGGAACCGAACGGGACCAGGCCGGGCGCCCCCGCCCGGGGCCGCGAGACCCACCGTTACCAGGACGAGTGCTCCGGACGGCTGGCCCGTCCCAGCGGCGGGTGCGACATTTCTGCTTGGCCAGTTCCTTGCCCACCGCCGGCGCCTTGCCGTCTGAACGCCGCCGCGGAGGCAGCCGCAAATGGCGGCTGGCGTTTACCCGGGGCGCCGGCCGGGACCAAGGTCCCGCCGGTCCATGACCGACATCCCTACGCCCGGCGGCGGCCGGAGCGGATCGTAATCGCAGCAGATCCCCTTTTCAGCACGCCGAACGGCTGTCAACAGGAGCAGGAAAATGAGAACTCTCGCCCTGGTGGACCCCGGCTCCGGGGTGATCAACCTCGACCAGCCCGGTACCTACCTGCACTGGTCGATATTCACCGTTTCGGTGGCCAACCTGGTGCTGATCGCCGTCATGGTGGTCATTTTCGGCGTGGCGCTGGTGCTGCCGTTCCCCAAGGGCCGCACCTACCCACCGGCGGCGGACCTGCCCCCGGGCGCCGATCCCGGCACACTCGCGGGCTCTCCCGGGCGGCGCAGCCGAGCCGACCTGGGTGAGGACGAGGACGCCGGGATGTGGACGTCGCGGCTGCGGCGCCGCGCGCTGGCCATGCTGCCCCCAGGCAAGCTGCTCCCCGACCGGCAGCCCGCCTACGTCGCCTCGTGGGTGTATGTGTTCGGCGTCGCCAGCCTGGCCGCGTTCGGCGTGGCGATCGTGTCGGGATTCGCGATCGCGCTCGGCGGGGTGGACTGGTGGCACACGAACCCCGTGGGCCATTTCTTCAACAGCCTCCACCTGTGGAGCGTCGAGCTCTTTATGGCCCTCATAGTCATTCACCTGTGGGGGAAGTTCTGGATGGCGGCCTGGCGCGGCCGCCGGGCGATGACCTGGATCACCGGCGTGGTCGCCTTCGCGGCCTCCGTCGTCGAGTGCTTCACTGGCTATCTGTCGCAGCAGAACTTCGACTCCCAATGGATCTCCGCGAGCGGCAAGGACGCCTTCAACGCGGCCGGCATCGGCGCCATCTGGAAGGCGATGGACTTTGGCCAGATGCTGCTGTGGCACGTGGTCCTGGTGCCGCTGGCGCTGGTGGCCATCGTGGGCGCGCACGTCCTGCTGGTGCGCTACCGCGGCGTCGCCCACCCACTGCCCGCCCATCTGGGCGGCCCCGGCTCCCGCCGGGAACGCCGCAGGGCCCAGCGGGCCGCCGACGCCGCGCCGTGGCGCGGGCCGACCCGGCGCTACGACATCATCAAGGAAGGCACCATCGCCTCGCTGGTGGTGCTGGCGCTGACGCTGGCGCTGGCCTTCATCTTGTCCTCCCCCGACGTGCCCTCGGCCACGCTTCAGAGCTGGGCCAAGACAGCGCCGGCCGACTTCCTCACGACCGCGGCGACCGAACTCAACGGCACCAGCACCACCGCCACCTACGGGCCGCCCTACAACAACGTCAGCGGCAGCACTCAGAAGCTGCTGTTCGCGCCCGCCGACATCCTCGGCGTCACGCAGCCGATCAACACCGCGCAGGACTTCGTGGTGGGACCGCTCGGCAAGCTGGCCCCCACCGACCCGCGGCTCGCCGCGGCGCTGGCCACCTACCAGGCCGCTCCGCCCGCGCAGCAGATGAAATGGGCCAACGCCTACCTCAACGCCGTCGGCCACGTGAAGTTCGTGGGCGGTCAGCCGGTCGTGCCGCCCGCCGCCGACGGCCCGGTGCCGGCCATGCTCGCCAGCGAGCTCACGATGGCACGCAGCGGCGCGCTCGATGCCGACTTGCTGGCGCAGCGGGACTTCTACGGCACCAACTTCACCAAGCCGCTGCTGTTCATGGGCGACGGCGCCTACTTCTCCGACAAGGCCACCTCCATGAACCTGTCCGGCGATCAGTGGGGGGTCATGAACGAGACGGGCAGCTACCCGGGCCAGCCGTGGCTGTGGCTCTACACGCTGTGGTACTACGTGCCCGGCTTCTCCGCGTCTGCCAACGTGGACCTGATCGCGGTCTACCTGACGGGCCTGGGCACGATCCTGCTGCTGCTCATCCCGTTCATCCCCGGGCTGCGCGACATCCCCCGCGCGATCCCGGTCCACCGCCTCATCTGGCGCAAGTGGGAGCCGGCCACGGCCGGCACGGGTGAGGGCACCGGCGGTGTCGGCCTGGTCGGCGCCGCCGCGGGCATCAGCGCCGGCCCCGGCCCAGACGGACACGGCAGCGGGCCGGGCCCCGGCTCGCCCGGGGACGCCGGACGGCCCGGCGCGGCCGACGCGGGCAGCCCACGCTGACGCCGGTGGCATCTTAGGTCCCCGTTTGGCTCCCCAATCTCGTTAACGCCGCTAACGTTCAACAGGTCCGGCCGGGTGATGCTTACGGCGTGACGAGGTCGCTGCCCGGGTGGATTGGCCTGCGGCCTTCACGCGGTTTGCGCGGCGACGTCGACCGGCGCATACGGATACTTCCGCTCGATCAAGGCGTTCAGGCGGTCCCGGTCCGGGGCGAGCAGGGCCTTGACGCCGTCCGCGCTCACATCGGCGACGATGACGTGGCCAACCTCGTCGTGGACGTCGCTGAAGAGACCGTGCATTTTCATCTTCTGGGCCTGGTAACGGTTGTCGTCGGTGGGGCTGACGTAGTGGACCGACCAGATCCTGTAGCGGTGGACCAGGAACAGGTGGTTCAGCGTCATCAGGCGCTTCTGGCGCAGGGCGCTGTCGAACGTGTTCTGGTCGCGGACCGAGAGGATGTGGCGTCCCCGGCGGTCCACGATCACAGCGAAGATGATGTTGGCGACCTTTTCCCCGTTGGTGTCGGACAGGGCCAGTTCCAGCAACTCCGAGCCCGCCGTGTGCGGCCGCAGCCCGGCCTGCAGCGAGCCCGGGATCTGGTGGTGTTTCGCCCATATCGCGAGCCATTCCTCGAGCAGCTTGGTCGGCACCTCGGTCTGGACCAGGTGCTGGTGCTGCGTCGAGCCCTTGCCCATTGCTTTGGTGGCGGCCGTGCCGCCCGAAGAGGCCATGAGCGCCGCATCCAGCCGCGGCCCGCCCGCCAGCGTCTGGGGTGTGCGGTAGGGCGATTCGAGCAGACGGAACTTCCGCTGCAGCCGGGCCAAGGAGAGCATGCCGTCTTGTTTGAGCGCGGTGGCGAACTCCTCCGCCGCCAGGCCGTCGATCTGATGTCCGCCGTAGGTAATGAAGTTGAAGACGAACCCCAGCTTGCCGAGTTCGTCCGGGAATCGCTTCATTTCCTGCTCGCTCATCCCGGTCGTGTCCCAGTTGAACGACGGTGACAGGTTGTAGGCGAGCATCTTGGAGGGGAACTCGGCGTGGATGGCCTCGGCGAAGCGCCGGGCGTCCGCCAGGTTCGCGGTCTTGGTCTCCATCCACAGCAGGTCGGCGAACGGGGCGACGGCCAGCGATCTGGCGATCGCGTACTCGATTCCGCTCCGTATCTGGTAGTAGCCCTCGAGTGTCTTGGAGGCCTCACAGTCCCAGGTGATGTCGATGCCCATCGATTTGGCCCTCGTCCGGGCGGCGTGGAACGAGGTTTGGTTCGCGAAGGCCAGCCACTCACCGGCGCTCATGTCGAAACGCTCACCCTCAGTGGCGCGGAACTCGATTACGTCCGCGATCGCCTGGGGATAGCTCGTCAGGTTTGCCTCGGACTGCCACGTCTCCAGGTATCGCGTCTCGACACTGTCCAGCAGTGCCTCCACCGACGACCCACCGGCCTGCTGGAACGCCTTCGCGCTCCGTTCCAGCACGCGCATCACGCCTGTCCGCTCAAGCCAGGCATTGGCCTCGTCGTACTCCGCGGCGGAGATCTTGTACAGCAGATCACCGCGCGCGTCGCCGACGCCGAGCTCGCGAAGCGCCCTCGTGATGGCGAGGTAGCCGACCTTGTAGGTCGGCAGGTCCACGTTGGTGGCGCCCAGGATGAATGGATGATCGCGCTCGTCCCCGCGCCCCTCCAGGAACGTGGCCGCTTCGGCGTCGGTCCGGGCCACAATGAGGCCGGGCACCTTCATGACGTCGAGCTGGAACCGCGCGGCGCTTAGCCGCTTGATCTGCTCGTCCACGCCGACCAGCACCTTCCCACCCTGGTGCCCGCACTTTTTGGCGCCAGGCTTCTGGTCCTCGATGTGGTAGCCCGGGACTCCGGCCTCGACGAAACGACGGATCAGATTCCGCACGTGCGCGTCGCCGCCGTGCCCGGTATCGGCGTCGGCGATGATGAAGGGCCGATAGTCGATCTCAGGGGAGGCAGCCCGCTGCGCCTCGCTCAGGCGCGAGCGGGCGAAACGCTGGTTCCGGTCCGCGGTGAGCAGAGCACGCACGATCGGTGCCGCCTCGTCAGGCACCTGGGACAGCGGATAGCTGGCCAGGTCCGGCCCCGGGTCCTCCGTCACCGATCCTCTGGCCGACGTGGCCCAGCCGCCCAGGTAGATGCCCTCGATACCCATCCGCTTCAGGGCCACCGCCTGACCGGGTGAATAGGGACCAAAGGTAGTGATCTGTTTGCGCTCGGCGAAGAGCTGCCGGAGCCGCAGGTAGAACTGCTCGGCCGCGATTCTCGCCACCGGGTAGTCGGCGGGTATGGTGCCGCGCTGCTCCACCACCTGACGCGCAGCATGCAAACGCGTGATGCCCTCGAATCGAGGACTGGCAAACCAGCTCCCGGTCTCGCCAATTTCCGACTCGAACGTGTCCATGGCTGGCTTCCCGGCGACTTCCGAATCGAATGACCTCATGACTGGCTCCTGCCGCTCCTGCACTACGGCGCTACTCGCGACCCCGAAATCCTGGTTCCGTGTGATACGGGTGCCATCCAGGCCAGATACATCCACGTCCGGCCCATCCGCTGCCCCGCCTGCACCCGGTCCTCGTTGCCGAGGTTGATGCTGGGCAGATCGATGAACCGCGGCGCCCTAAAAGGAGCGGCGACCCGCATCTGTCCCCATCAGACCCGCCAGCGGGCACACCAGATAGAGGCGAAGGTCCCAGCCCACCCGGCCGATGGGCTGGAGCGGGTCAGAAGCGCGGCGCGACGCCGCCCAGCCTCGTCACCAGGGTGTCGTACTCCCGTAGCAGCGCGGCCGGCAGCCGGGTGCCGAAGGTTTCGAAGTAGGCGGGGATGAGGGCGGCTTCGCGCTGCCATTCGTCACGGTCAACCGACAGCAGGATGCCGAGATCGTGGTGGCTCAGACCGAGGCCGGCGGTGTCGAGCGACCGCCCCGGCACGCCGCCGATCGGGGTGGGGATCGCGTCCGCATGGCCATTCAGCCGCTCGACGATCCACTTGAGCACACGGCTGTTGTCGCCGAACCCCGGCCACAGGTACCGGCCGGCCGCGTCCTTGCGGAACCAGTTGACGTAGTAGATGCGCGGCAGCCTCGCCGGGTCGGCCCTCGCGCCGACAGTGAGCCAGTGGGCGAAGTAGTCGCCCATGTGGTAGCCGCAGAACGGCAGCATGGCGAACGGGTCGCGGCGCAACTGCCCGGCCTGCCCCTCTGCGGCGGCGGTGGTCTCAGACGCGACGCTGGCACCCAGGAAGACGCCGTGCTGCCAGGAGCGGGCCTCGGTGACCAGCGGCGCGGTGGTGGCGCGGCGGCCGCCGAACAAGATCGCCGAGATCGGCACCCCGGCCGGGTCCTCCCATTCGGGGGCGATCACCGGGCACTGGGCGGCTGGCACGGTGAACCGGGCGTTGGGGTGGGCGGCGGGCCGGCCCGACCCGGGCGTCCAGTCCCGGCCCTGCCAGTCGGTCAGGTGCGCGGGCGGCTTGGCAGTGAGGCCTTCCCACCACACGTCGCCGTCATCGGTGCGGGCGACGTTGGTGAAGATGGTGTTGCCCCGCAGCATCGTAACCGCGTTGCTGTTGGTGGCCGGGCCGGTGCCCGGCGCGACGCCGAAGAACCCGGCCTCGGGGTTGACCGCCCACAGGCGGCCGTCGGGGCCGAAGCGCATCCAGGCGATGTCGTCGCCGACGGTCTGCACCCGCCAGCCGGGGATCGTCGGCGCCATCATCGCCAGGTTGGTCTTGCCGCACGCCGACGGGAACGCCGCCGCCACATAGCGCGGCTCCCTCGACGGCGGGATGATCTTGAGGATGAGCATGTGCTCGGCCAGCCACCCCTCGTCGCGGGCCATCACCGAGGCGATCCGCAGCGCATAGCACTTCTTGCCCAGCAGCGCGTTCCCGCCATACCCGGACCCGAACGACCAGATCTCGCGGGTCTCGGGGAAGTGGGAGATGTACTTGACAGGGTTGCACGGCCATGGCACGTCGACCTGGCCCGGGGCGAGCGGCGCGCCGACCGAGTGGACGGCCCGGACGAAAAACCCGTCCTCACCGAACTGGTCCAGCACGGCGCCGCCGACCCGGGTCATGATCTGCATGGACGCGGCCACATACGCCGAGTCGGTGATCTCCACCCCCAGCTGGGAGATCGCCGATCCGAGCGGGCCCATGCAGAACGGGATCACATACATGGTCCGCCCGGCCATGCAGCCTGCGAACAGCCGGGCGAAGGTGGCGCGCATCTGCGCCGGGGCGATCCAGTTGTTGGTCGGGCCCGCGTCCTGTTCCCTCTCCGAGCAGATGAACGTGCGATCTTCCACCCGGGCCACATCCGAGGGGTCGGAGGACGCGGCGAAGCTGCCCGGCCGCAGGTCCGGGTTGAGCGGCGTGAAGGTGCCCTGCCGGACCAGCAGGTGGGCCAGCCATTCCCGCTCCCCGGGCGAGCCGTCGCACCAGTAGACCCGGGCCGGGCGGGTGAGCGCCGCGATTTCCTGCACCCAGGCGCCCACCCGGGCATGCGCCGTCAGGCGCTGATTCACCCCTGCAATCTGGTCCCCCACCTGATCCCCCTCCGGCCAGTCCCTCCCGCGGGCAGCGGCCACGCCGCCGGCCTCCGGGCACGACACTGCCGGCGCCCTGTGCGGCCAGCGGACCTGGCCGTTCCTGAGCCAGCCGCCCTGCCGCTGTGCCCGCTATGGGCCTGGCCGGGGATCTTGCCCGGCGACCCTGCCGTCGGCCAGCCGGTGACGGCGGTCACGCACGGCAGGAACCTCGGGCGCCCACCGGATACCCGGTGCTACAGCGGCTGGCGGCAGGCTGTCCAGCGTCCGGGGTGCGGGCCGTCTCATCTATCGGCGGCCTGCAGCTGTTCCGCGGACATTCCCATGCGCCTTATCCGGCCAGCGGGGTCACGGCCGCCCGGCCTTGGCAAAACCATCATCTCGGCAATTAACAAATTGCGCAACATCTTGCGGCCTGCCATGGCACCCACGCCGCGGCCGGCGGTTTCGGCACGAAGCCTGGCCGTCACCCGGCCGGGAACCGCAGGCCCTGGGCGCTCTGCGTGGATGCGGGTGAGGGCCTGCTGGGTGCCCGCGGCCCGCCAGGTCGCGTGGCGTTGCTACGAGGCGGCAGAGGTGCGCAGGTCTTGGAGGAGGTCGGCCTGCCCGGACAGCACCCCGGTGAGGATCTGCCGTGCCACCGCGAGCAGTTCGGCCACGTGCGGGCTGGTCAGAGAGTAGTAGACGGTGGAGCCCTCCTTGCGGGAGGTGACCAGGTTCGCCCGGCGCAGCACCGCCAGCTGCTGCGACAGATGGGCGGGCTCGATGCCAACCTGCGGGAGCATCTCCGCCACCGAATGTTCCCGCTCGCTGAGCAGCTCGAGCACCCGGATCCGGGCCGGATGGCCGAGCGTCTTGAAGAACTCCGCCTTCAGCTGGTACAGCGGCGTGCTCACCCCGGCGGCCTCCTTAGCCCGGACCTGCGTGCCGCGAGTGCCGCCGCGCGGGGATCGCCTGACCGTCACCTTTGTGTGCCCATCCTGCCCCTAAAGCCCCAGGCGATCGTCGCCGGACGCAGCAATTGCCAATCGTAGCAACTGATCTGGCGGAGGGAAGCGAACGCGCGAGCCAGCGGTCCCGCGGCGCTGCCAGGACCTTCCCAGGATCGCTGGGGGTATCCCGCCGTCCGCACCTAGGCCGGCAGCCAGTACTGACACCGCCCGGGACCCGCACGGGCGTGGCACCCTAAGGGGGCGCCAGGACCTGACGGGTGGTCAGCGCGCCGCTATTGGCGCGCTGACCTCAGGCGTGCCGGCTAGTCGCCGCCGTACTTCTTGATCTCCTCGAACTCGGCCTCGGTAAGCTGGCGCGGGACGTCGTCGCTGGCCACCTTGGCGCTCTGGACGTGGTGGCGGATGTCGTCGACGACCTCCGGGTTGGCCAGGGTGGTGACGTCGCCGACGTCGGCGAAGTTGGAGACCGCGGCGATCACCCGGCGCATGATCTTTCCAGAGCGGGTCTTGGGCATGTCCGGGACGATCCACACGTTCTTGGGCCGGGCGATCTTGCCGATCTCGGTTTCGATCGCTTTGCTGACCTTGTCTTCCATCTGTTTGCCGGGCTCGAACCCGGGTTTGAGCGAGACGTATATCTCCACGACCCGGCCGCGGATGTCGTCGATGACCGGGACCGCGGCGGCCTCGGCGACCTCGGGCACGGTGAGCGCGGCGGACTCGATCTCCTTGGTCCCGAGCCGGTGCCCGGCGACGTTGATTACGTCGTCGACCCGGCCCAGGATCCGGAAGTAGCCGTCGGCCGCCTGGACGGCGCCGTCACCGGCGAAGTACGGCCAGTCGCGCCAGTCCTTGCTGTCCGGATCACGGTTGTACTTGCGGTAGTAGGTGTCGACGAACCGCTCCGGCTGGCCCCAGATGGTCTGGAAGATGCCCGGCCAGGGGTTGCGGATGCAGATGTTGCCGGCCGTGCCGCTGCCCTTGGGCACGTCGTTGCCATCCTCGTCGTAGATCACCGGGTAGACGCCCAGCACGCCCGGCCCGCAGCTGCCCGGCTTCATTGGCTGCAGGGCCGGCAACGTGCTGCACAGGAAGCCGCCGTTCTCGGTCTGCCACCAGGTGTCCACGATGGCCGCCTCGCCTTTGCCAACCTCGGAGTGATACCACCGCCAGACCTCGGGCTCGATCGGCTCGCCGACGGTGGTCATGTGCTTGAAGTGGTAGCTGTACTTCTTCGGCTCCTCCGGGCCAACCTTGCGCAGCATCCGGATCGCGGTCGGCGAGGTGTGGAAAATCTTCACGCCGAGCTGCTCGGCGACCCGCCACGGCCGCCCGCCGTCGGGATAGTTGGGCACCCCCTCGTAGATCACCGTCGTAGTGCCGAGCGCCAGCGGGCCGTAGACGATGTAGGAATGGCCGGTGATCCAGCCGATGTCAGCCATGCACCAGTACACGTCGCCGGCGTGGATGTCCTGGTAATACTTCGACGTGCCGGTCACGTAGGCGAGGTAGCCTCCGGTGCTGTGCTGGCAGCCCTTGGGGCGGCCGGTGGTGCCGGAGGTGTACATCAAGAACAGCGGCGCCTCGGCCGGCATCGACACCGGCTCGACGACCTGGCCCGCGTACTTGCCGATGATCTCGTCCACGAAATAGTCACGGCCGCCGGCCATCGGCGTGGCCGAGGCGTACTGGCCCGGGTGGCGCCGCCACACCAGCACCTTGTCAACCTCCTGGCCTTCCTCGCGGCCCGCCGCCACCGCCTCGTCGGCCTTGACCTTGTGGTCGGCGAGCTGCCCGGCCCGGTAGTAGCCGTCCATCGTGATCAGGAAGCGGCTGCCGGAGTCGGCGATCCGGTGCCCGCAGGCGGTGCCGCTGAACCCGCCGAACACCTGCGAGTGGATGACGCCGAGCCGGGCGCAGGCCAGCATGGTGACCGCGAGCTCGGGCACCATCGGCATGTGCAGCGTCACCCGGTCCCCGGCCGTCACGCCGAGAAAGTCGCGCAGCAGCGCGGCGAACTCGTTCACCTGCCGGAGCAGCTCTGCGTAGCTGATGTGGACGTGCTCGTCGGACTCGGGCTCGGGCACGAAGATGATCGCGGTCTTACCGGGATTGGCCGCGGCGTGCCGGTCCACGCAGTTGTAACAGGCGTTCAGCCGGCCGCCCACGAACCACTTCCAGAACGGGGCGTTGCTCGTGTCCAGCGTGGTGTGCCAAGGCCGGTCCCACTCCAGCAGGTCCGCATACTCCTTGAAGCAGTCGGGGAACTTGTCCTCGGTGAACCGCTCAAAGATGGCGCGGTCATTCGCGTTGGCCTGCGCGACGAACGCCGCCGGTGGTGGGTAATTCTCCTCCTCCCGCCAGTGCACAGCGATCTGAGCCTCGGAGACCTGTGCCGCAGGGTCCTGTGGCTGCTGGCCTTCTGCCATCACCTTGTCCTCTCGCTGGACGATGATTTGCCGGAGAGTGGCGGGTCTCCGCTACCCCTCCTTGAGCAGGCCGGCGCAGATGCCGAACTCGTGCAGCTCAGCACACACCGCCGCCTGCCGGGTGAACGCCGCCGTGTCGCCATGGCTCAGCGAGTCCCAGCACAAGCCCTCCGTCAGGGCCAGTGCGCGCACGGTCACCCCGCGCAGCGCCTGGACCGGCTCGTTCTCTGCGGCCTGCCGCAGCGACCACGCAGCACACCTGGCCGCCTCGGAGGTGGTGACGGCCTGGACGTGAGAAAGCAGCACCGACAGCTCCCCGGCCAGGTACTGCTGCGTCATCCCCATCGCCACCCCGCTGCCTCGTGCCCCGAGGCCCGGTCATCTGCGGCCGGTTCATCGCGGCCGCAACCGCCCCGCTGCTGCCCACCTCGGCCCGCAGCTGGCGGAGCGCTCCCGTGAAGGCGCGCTCGCGGGAAGCGGCCGGCTCCAGCGCCCGAACCGGGGGCCGGGATGGCCCAGCACCGGAAATCCTGGGTTCAGCTGGCGCAACGACACTCACCGACAGCCTCCCTGCCCCCGATCTGCGCCGGTGTCCTTTCAGGTGCATCAATCGCGTGGCGATTACCACGACGTTGCCGTCAAGCTCGGCAAGCTGCTCTGCTCGCATCATTAGCTCAGCAATTGCTAACCTTAGCAATTTCTTGCGTGGGCAGCTAGCGTGCGGGCTAGCGGGCCGCGCCGCATGGGGTGGCGACGCGGCTTGCGCCGCGTCCGGCAGGTGAGGCGATGACCGGGGCGCACCCGCTCTTCCCGCGCGCTCGCCGGGAAGGCGCCTCGCCATCCCCATGTGCATCGGGGTCACCACCGGCAGCTGCTGGGCTGGGCGGAAGGTCCCGCGGCGGGCGGACCTTTGGGCCTGCACTTCCGGGGCGCCAGGGGGTGTGCTGGCGGTATGGGCGATATCTGCCTGCCTCGCTTGTGGAGGGGCCATGGGCGCTGTGCCGCTGCCTGAGGGGCGGCCTGCGAGCCCGGTGCCGCTGGCCGCCAGGGAGATCGCCGAGTACGTGGTGGCGGCGGCGGTGTGGGCGCCCTCGGTGCACAACACCCAGCCCTGGCGATTCACTGCCAGCGGGCGGCGGCTCAGCCTGTACGCCGACACTGGGCGGCAGTTGCACGTGGCCGACCCTGACGGCCGGGAGATGATGCTCAGTTGCGGGGCGGCGCTTTTCACTGCCCGGCTGGCGCTGCGCTCGCTCGGCCAGATTCCCCAGACCTCCGTTCTGCCTGATCCGGGCCAGCCGCTGCTGGTTGCGCGGGTGAGCTGGGGCCCGCGGGCAGCCCGGACCGAGTTCGAGCGGCGGGCGTTCGGCCAGGTGCGGCAGCGGCGGACACACCGCGGCGGTTTCGACCTGGTGCCGCTCCCACCGCACCTGCTCGCCAGCCTCCGCGAAGGCGCCGCCCGGTATGGTGCGATGCTGCGTATCGTTGCCGACGACGGGCGGCGGGCCGCGCTCGCCGCGGCCGTTGAGGCAGCGGAGCGCGCGCAGCGGCTGGACGGCGAGCGTGTGCGGGAACTCGCCCGGTGGGCCCCGGCGCCGGGCAGCGCACGGGCCGATGGTGTGCCGCCGACCGCCTACCCGGCGCGGGCCGAGCACACCGACCCGGACTTCCCCGGCCGGGACTTCGCCCACGGCCGCGGCTGGGGCCTGCCGCCGCTCAGCACCGCGCCGTGGCCCAGGTCCGCCGGGGTCGCCGGGCTGCTCACCACGGCCCGGGACCGCCCGGTGGACTGGATCAATGCGGGACAGGCGCTGCAGCGGATTTTGCTCACCGCCAGCACCTGCGGGGTCGCGGCCGCCTTGCACAGCCAGCCGCTGGAGCTCGGCTGGCTTCGCCAGTCCATCCGGACACGGCTCAGTGACGGGGCTTACCCGCATCTGCTGCTCAGGTTCGGGATCGTCACCCAGGCGGCGGTCAGCGTGCGCCGCCCACCCGACGAGGTCTTGCCCGGAGGCGACGGTGAAGAAGCCAATGCCGACGGTGGGTGAGCAGCCTGCGCCCAGGGTCGGCTGGCAGGAGCTGACGAAGTCCGAATGCTTCGAGCTGCTCGCCCGGGAGCGCGTGGGCCGCGTGGCGGTGGTGGACGACCGTGGCCCGGTGGTGTTTCCTGTCAACTTCGTCCTCGACCGGCATATGGTGGTGCTTCGCACCGGCGCGGGAACCAAGCTCGACGCCGCGATCAGGGGGAGCCGGGTCGCGTTCGAGATCGACGGGACCGACACTGCGGCGCACACCGGCTGGAGCGTGCTGGTCCGCGGCGAGGCCATCGAGGTCACCGACCCGGCCGAGCTGGCACGCCTGCGCAAGCTGCCGCTGGATCCCTGGGCGCCGGGCACCAAGACGCACTACGTGCGCATCCTGCCCGCGGCGCTGACGGGCCGGCGGATCTGGGCGCCCGGCGGCACGTCGCGTCGCGGCGGCGCACCACCGGGCGGGGACACGGTCGGCCCGAGACGGTGAGGGTCCGGGCGGTGGGAACGGACATCGACCAAGAGGACTTCGACGACCGCGACTACGCGCGCTTCGCCGAACGGCTCGAGGAATGCCTGTCCACGCTCGGGCAGCTGCTGGGACGCCCGGGTTTCGGCACCGGCCCCGCCTCTGTGGGGGCCGAGCTCGAATTGTTCCTAGTCGACGGCGCCGCCCGGCCGCTGCCGGACAACCAGGCGATCCGTGCCGCGGCCGCCGATCCGCGGGTCAGTGTGGAGCTGGACCGCTTCAACCTCGAACTCAACGCCACACCTGTCCAGCTGGCCGGCCGCCCGTTCGCTGCCCTCGGGGGCGAGCTGAACGTGCTGCTCGATCACGTAGCCGACAGCGCCAAAGACCACGCGGGGCGGGTCGCGGTCATTGGCATTCTGCCCACCCTTAGCCGGGCCGACCTCGGTCCCGGGATGATCACCGAGGTGCCTCGCTACCGGGCGCTGAACACCGGCCTTCGGCGGCTCCGCCAGGACCGGTTCCGTATTCAGATCGCGGGCGACGATCCGCTCGAACTGGCCAGCGACGACGTTGGGCTGGAAGGAGCGAACAGCTCGTTCCAGGTCCACCTTCGCGTCGATCCGGCCGACTTCACGCGCACCTACAACGCGGTCCAGCTGGCCACCGCGCCGGTGCTGGCGGTGTCCGGCAACTCGCCCACCTTTCTTGGCCACCGGCTCTGGGACGAGACCCGGATCGCCCTGTTCAAGCAGTCGGTCGACGACCGCAACCGCGGCGGGCCACGCCGCCGACCGGCCCGCACCGCGCTGGGGACAGGCTGGCTGCGGGGCGGACCGCTGGAACTGTTCACCGAAAGCGTCCGGCTGCACCAGCCGCTGCTGCCGGCGCTGGGCCAGCCGCCGCTGCTGGCACCCGGCGGCCTGGCACCGCCGCTGGACGAACTCAGGCTGCACCAGAGCACCGTGTGGCGCTGGAACCGCGCCATCTACGACCCGACATCAGGCGGGCACCTGCGGATCGAGATGCGCGCCCTGCCCGCCGGCCCCACCGTGATCGACATGGTGGCCAACGCCGCCTTCCTGATCGGGCTGTCCCTGTGGCTGGCGGGCCAGGATCAGCAGTGGACCTACGCGCTGCCGTTCGAGCGTGCCGATCACGGCTTCTACCGCGCCGCCCAGTACGGCCTGTCCGCCCGGCTGACCTGGCCGGCTAGGCAGCGCGACCAGACACGGACGATTACCGCCGCCAAGCTCGTGCCTGAGCTGGTACCGGCCGCACGGCAGGGACTGCTCCAAGCCGGCGTGACCGCCGAAGAGGCCGAGGGGCTGCTTGAGGTGATCGCCGCCCGGGCGGCCACGGGCCAGACCGGCGCCGCCTGGCAGCGCGCCACCCTGGCCGCGGCCGAACGGCGCCACAACCGGGAACGGGCGCTAGCCATCATGCTCGACCGCTACCTCCAGTGCGCGCAAACCGGGCTGCCGGTCCACACCTGGCCAATTGCCAGCTAGCCAGAACGGCTACCCTCGCCAATCCAGCCCAAGCCGGGGCCCTCGCGGACACGGGCCCCGCAGCCAGCTGTTCCTGCCGTGCCGCGGCGGTACAGGACCAGCGCGTTCCGCGGGCGCTGGGCATGTGCAAACCACGGCCTTCCGCTTTCAGGCGCATTCGCCGCGTCGCTGCATGCAGCTGGATGTGGCCTGATGGGTGATCTAGCTGAGACAACTATGGCTGTTGTCGCCTGATGTGGGCCTGGCGTCTGCCGGCGTTGGGCCCTGATCTCGTTAGCGCCGCACACGTTGGGGTGGTCGAGGTTTCCGTTCGCTGCTCCCTGTCGTCGTCGATTGTCATGACCCATACCGTCAGGCCGAATTCTGGGCGCAGGCGCTGGTGTACAAGGTCAGCCGGCGGAACCCCGATGAGTTCTAGATCAGTGACGCCGCCGGGGCTGGCTCACTGGGACGATTGGCTGACCTTCGACCACTGGCACGATGACCTTCGTCCCTTACCGGCGGCCGATGGGGAATCCCTAGGTTCTAGGTATGGGTGGGGGCGATGACCTGATCCCTCAGGAGGAGTGCTGGGAACTCCTCGCTAGCGCGTCCGTGGGACGCGTGGCTTTGTCGATCCACGCTCTTCCGGCGATTCTTCCTGTTCAGTACTACCTGGATGGGCGTAAGCTCGCGGTCTGCCTCGGGCATCGCGAACTGCCCGAGCGGTCGCTGAACGCGGTCGTCGCCTTCGCGGCGGACGCGATCGACCCGATCAGCCGGTCCGGCTGGTCCATTCAAGTCCAGGGCCGATCCTCGATTCCCCGGCTCCCCCGGGCCGGCACCGACTGCGGCTGGCCGGCCGCTGGGCAGATCGTGCAGATTGAGCCGGAGACGATTGGCGGCTACCGCATCCACCTTTGCCCGTTCATAGACTCGCTTCTCGCGCAGCAGGGGTGACCCCTGACTGGCGAGCTGGGCGGCCCGCGCGTTCTCTGAGGTCATCGGCGCCCCCGCATGAAGCGCACAATGGCAGCCCTGCGAGAGGGTCCATCTATCCCAGCTCCGGGCCGGGAGGGATAAGTAGCTCTCGATTTCCCCGGGCCAGCGACCGAGGCGGATGAGTGGGCGATCGGGGTGAATACGACGCGGCGGGCGCGGCTGTGCCAGTACCGGTGCCGGTTACGACCGCGTACCGGTGCTGCCTTGCCACCGGCTGGCTGTGGAAGACATCTACCAGGGCGGCTGCAACCAAGTGCCGCTGCGCGCATGCGTGACCGCGATCCCTTCGATGCGAACTCTGCCCGCGGCCTGCAGGCCCAACTGCCCGCCGTCCAAGGGACCTTCGCCTCTGGGCGACGGCCGCTGGGAACAGCAGGTTAGTTAACACTATTAATTTAAGTTATCAGTGTTCAGCAAGGCTGAAGGTTGGAGCCGGGCCATGAAAGTACTCATCATCGGAGCAGGCGTGATCGGCACCGTGTACGGCGCGCACCTTGGCGCCGCCGGTCACGCCGTTCACGTGCTCAGCCACCCGCCGCGCACCGACGACATCGCGATCCGCGGCCTGGCCGCCCGCGACGTCCTGGACGACAGCCGGGCCGAGAGCGCCGCCAGCGTGGTCACCGATATCGGCGCCGACCGCTACGACCTCGTGCTCATCGCGGTCCGAAGCGACCAGCTGGCCCAGGCCAGCGGCCGGCTCGCGACGCTCCAGAGTTCGCCGGCGGTCCTGTTCTTCGGCAACAATCCCGGCGGCCGCCCGGCGCTGCCCGCCCAGGTCCCCGGCGAGGTCAGGCTCGGATTCCCCGGCGTCGGCGGCGTTCTCCGCGACGGCGTCGCCGAGTACGTCC
>Ga0306925_10002229_pt1 | contig 16561 bp, 17 predicted proteins | sample flu12Cox44000176_FD_203755 | JGI IMG/M metagenome (GOLD analysis project Ga0306925, IMG submission 203755) | Lab enrichment of tropical soil microbial communities from Luquillo Experimental Forest, Puerto Rico - flux8day.12C.oxic.44.000.176 (v2)... | ecosystem: Environmental > Terrestrial >... | reverse complement strand
CCCGAGCACCGCGTGCTCGAGATCGGCACCGGCTCGGGCTATCAGGCCGCGGTGCTGTCGCGCATCGCCCGCAAGGTCGTCAGCATCGAGCGCTATCGGACGCTCGCCGAGGTCGCGCGCGAGCGGCTCAAGACGCTCGGCTACGGCAACGTCACGGTGATTGCCGGCGACGGCCTGAAGGGGGCGGCAGAGCGCGCGCCGTTCGACCGCATCATCGTCACCGCCGCCGCCGACGCGGTGCCGCAGGCACTGGTCGATCAGCTCGCCGTCGGCGGCAAGCTGGTGCTGCCGCTCGGGCCGCACAAAGGCACGCAATTCATCGTCAAGCTGACTAAAGAGGCGAACGGCGAATTGAAGCGCGAGGAGCTGATCGCGGTGCGGTTCGTGCCGCTCTTGCCTGGCCAAGCGCGCGAATTGTAGCAGCGCGGCCACAGTTCCAATTATCTTAAAGTTCCGTTCCGGCGCTTAAACGCCTGTTTACCTCAGCGTTGTTTAACTGCCCCGTTTTGTAGTGTTTGGGTGCGGGCGGGTGATCATGTGCGCGTTGCGTCGGTCGGCCTTCTGGCCGCGAGTGGTTGCGATTTCGTTAATCGGTTTGAGTGCCGCGAGCTGCACCGATTCGGGGCGCTTCTTCGGCTCCACTAGCGCTCAGCACAGCGGCGACACCACCGGTTCCATTTCGCAAGCGCCTTCCGGGCACGTCGAGAGCCGTCCGCTGCCCCATCTCGCCGGCGCCGACGCGCAAGGCTCGTCCGGCGGCGGCCAGGGTATGGGCTCCTACCAAGCCGGCGAGGTGACCGGTTCCGTTCCCGCCGCCCCGCCCGCTTGGACTTGGGAAGGCGGCACCCCAATCACGGTCGGCCCCGCCGACACGCTGGAATCGATCGCGCGCCGGCACAGCGTGCCGGCCTCCGCCATCATGACGGCGAACAACATGTCGAGCGCCGTGGTGCATCCGGGCGAGCATCTGGTGATCCCGCGCCGGTCGCCCGGCGCGATACCGCCGGCAACACGGATCGCCGCGCGGCCGCCGGTTGCGCCGGTCGGTGCGCCGCGTACGGTGCTGACGCCGACCAGCGGCGTGCACGTGGTGGCGCCGGGTGAGACGCTGCACTCAATCGCGCGGCTCTACGGCAAGCCGGTCATGATGCTGGCCAAGGCCAACAACGTCCGGCCGGATACCATGGTCAAAGTCGGCGAGCGCATTATCGTCCCCGACGTGCATCCAGGCACGACCGCCTCGATCCCGCGTACCCAGGCTCACGCGACCGTCCAGGACGTTGCCGCTATAGACTCGCCGCAAAGCGCGCGGGTCGCGACGCCGGAAGCGCCGGTCCAGGAGAGCTCGGTCAAGACCGCCGAGCCCGCCGGCAATCTGCCGGGCTTCCGCTGGCCGGTACGTGGCCGCGTCATCGCCGGCTTCGGGCCGACGCCGAACGGCCTGCAGAACGATGGCATTAATCTCGCCGTGCCGGAGGGCACGCCGGTCAAGGCGGCCGAGGACGGCGTCGTCGCTTATGCCGGCAGCGAGCTCAAGGGTTACGGCAATCTGGTGCTGGTGCGTCACGCGAACGGCTTCGTCACCGCCTACGCCCATGCCAGCGACATCCTGGTCAAGCGCGGCGAAATGGTGAAGCGCGGCCAGGTGATCGCCCATTCCGGCCAGACCGGCAATGTGAGCTCGCCGCAGCTGCACTTCGAGATCCGCAAGGGCGCGACCCCGGTCGATCCGTCGCAATATTTGAACGGCGCCTAAGTCGCGAGCTCATAAAGGCCGGGAAATTTTAACCTCCCTCTGCGAAGTGCCGTTACCGGCATCATACCCTTATGCTCGAGCGAGTGGTGCAGTAACCTGCGCACGACGTCCGACTATCCCTGGGGGTGAAGCATGAAACTTCCCCGCCGGAAATTCTTGCATCTTGCTGTGGGTGCTGCCGCGCTGCCGGCCGCCGTGCGCGGCGCCTGGGCGCTCGATTATCCGACGCGGCCAGTGCGCCTGATCGTCGGCTTTCCGGCCGGCACCGGACCCGATGTCATTGCCCGCCTGATTGGGCAAAAGTTGGGGGATCGCCTCGGTCAGCAATTCTTCATCGAGAACCGGTCGGGTGCCGGCAGCAGCATGGCGGCGCAGGATGTCGTCGCGGCGGCGGCCGACGGCTACACGCTGCTCCTTTCCGCCAACGCGAACGCCGTCAACGCGAGCCTCTATCCAAACCTTCCCTTCAGCTTCGTACGCGACATCGCAGCCGTAGGCATGATCTGTAGCGCACCCTTCCTGCTGGTGGCCAATACGGACATGCCGGCGAAAACGCTTCCGGAGTTCATCGCCTACGCGAAAGCCAATCCGGACAGGATCAACATGGCGTCGCCCGGCATCGGCACCACGCCGCACCTCATGTACGAGCTGTTGCGGATGATGACGGGCATCGAGCTCGTCCACGTGCCGTATAGAGGCGGCTACATCCCCGATCTCCTGAGCGGGCAGGTGCAGGTCGCGTTTTCGACGATCACTCAATCATTGCAGTACGTCAGCGATGGCCGATTGCGCGCGCTAGCCGTGAGCAGCGCAAAGCGGTCGGATGTATTGCCCGACGTGCCGTCCATCGGTGAGTCCGTGCCGGGCTACGATGCGAGCGGCTGGTTCGGCATCTGCGCGCCAAAGGCGACGCCTGCGGCCATTATCGACAAGCTCAACAATGCGATCAACGCAACCGTCGCCGAAACGGACACGCGGACGCGCTTGATCGCCTTGGGCGTTCCGCCGCTGTCGATGACATCCGCCGAATTCGGCAAGCTGATCGACGACGATACCGAGAAGTGGGCCAAGGTGATCCGTGCGGCCAACATCAAGGTCGAATAGGTTCGCCATCAGGCGTCGGGCAGGGGGTCGAGAATGAGCGCACCGGAGTCGCGGAACCGCGCGATTGCGCTTGAGTCAAATCCCCAGTCCGAGAGCAGGGCGGCGGCGCCTTCGCCAGGCTGCGGCGCGCCGCGAACGATCGCGCCCGGCGTGCGCGAGAAGCGCGGCGCCGGCGCCGGCTGGGTCACGCCTTCAGCCTCGACGAAGGTTTTGCGCGCCCGATTGTGCCGGTGCAACGGCGCTTCGGTGAGCGATAGCACCGGCGCGAAACATGCATCGTGCTGTTCGAGAAGCTCGCACCACTCGTCGCGCGTCTTTTGCAGGAACGTCTCGCGCAGGCGCGCGCGCAATTGCGGCCAGCGCGAGCGGTCATTGCGATCGGGCAGGTCGGCCCCATCGAGCCCGAGCCGCTTGATGAGCTCATCATAGAAGCGCTGCTCCAAGGCGCCGACCGCGACATGTTTGCCGTCGGCGGTTTCGTACACGTCAAACCACGGCGCGCCGCCGTCGATCATGTTGACGCCGCGCTCGTCGCGCCAGGCGCCCGCCGCCATGCGGGCGTAGAAGATCGACATCAGGCTCGCCGCGCCGTCGGTCATGGCGGCGTCGACGACCTGGCCGCGGCCTGACACGCTGCGCTCGTACAGGGCACTCAGGATGCCGAAGGCGAGATACATGCCGCCGCCGCCATAATCGCCGATGAGGTTGAGCGGCGGCACCGGCGCCTGGCCGGCGCGGCCGATGGCGTGCAGCGCGCCAGTGAGCGCGATATAGTTGATGTCGTGGCCGGCGGTCTGTGCCAACGGACCGTCCTGTCCCCAACCGGTGATGCGTCCGTAAACCAGGCGCGGATTGCAGGCCAAGCAAGGCTCCGGACCGATGCCGAGGCGCTCGGCAACACCGGGCCGAAAACCTTCGACCAGAACATCGGCCTTGTCGACCAGCTCCATAACGATGGCGACGGCGTTCGCCTGTTTGAGGTCGAGCCCTATCGATCGGCGTCCGCGCGCCAAGACGTCGAATTTACGATCGAGCGGCAGGCCCAGGTCGAAGGGCTCGATCCGGTCGACACGCAGGATGTTGGCCCCCAGATCAGCCAGCATCATGCAGCAAAACGGCCCCGGCCCAATGCCCGCGAGTTCCAGCACCTTCATTCCGGATAGCGGGCCGCTCATGGCTGCAACTGCGACGACGTCGATGTGGCTATGTACCCGGCGATTACAGCAGGGATTTGTGGACGGCGGAATGGATTTGGTGCGTTTAGCAAGCGGCTCAGCCTGCCGTTTTGACGCCGAGCCGGCCGGCAAGATCCTGCACGTACTGCCACGCCACGCGGCCCGAGCGCGCGCCGCGCGTCGTCGCCCATTCCAGCGCCTCGCGCCGCAGGTCGGCAGCGTCGACCGACACGCGGTAATGGGCGACATAGCCTTCGACCATGGCGAGATATTCGTCCTGGCTGCAGCGGTGAAAGCCGAGCCACAGCCCAAAGCGGTCGGACAGCGACACTTTCTCCTCGACCGCCTCGCCGGGATTGATCCCGGTCGCGCGCTCGTTCTCCACCATGTCACGCGCCATGAGGTGGCGGCGGTTCGAGGTGGCGTAGAAGATGACATTCTCCGGCCGGCCCTCGATGCCGCCTTCGAGCATGGTCTTCAGCGATTTGTAGGAGGTGTCCTCGCCGTCGAACGACAGATCGTCGCAGAACACGATGAAGCGTTGCGGCGTATTGCGCAGAATGCCCATCAGGTCCGGCAGCGACTCGATATCCTCGCGGTGAATTTCGATGAGCTTGAGCCCGGCCTTCGGGTGCGCGGCGCCGATGGAAGCGTGGGCGGCCTTGACCAGCGAGGACTTACCCATGCCGCGCGCGCCCCAAAGCAGCGCGTTGTTGGCGGGCAGGTCGCGGGCGAAGCGCTCGGTGTTCTCGACCAAAAGATCGCGTACTCGGTCGATGCCCTTGAGCAGCGACATCTCGACCCGGTTGACGCGGCGCACCGCTGCAAGGTTGCGTCCCTCCGGGTGCCAGACGAAGGCCTCGGCCGCGTCGAAATCCGGCTCGGCCGGCGCAGCCGGCGCAAGGCGCTCGAGCGCCGCGGCGACACGGCTCAGCGTTTCGCCGCCGGCGCCGTCACCGGCCTGCCCTTTGGCCTTGGGTCGAGCCGTCTTGCGCGCCCCTTTGCTTTTCGACCGTGACGAAGATTGAGCCATGATTTCACCGACTTGCGCCCTTCCCTTAGCGGGGCACAGGAAGCCCGGCAAGCGCGGCCCGCGGCCGCTCGCCGCGGCGTTGCAATTGGGCAGGCGGTGGCTATAGTCCGCGCCGATTTCGCCCGCCAAATCGGCCATTCTTGAAGAAGGCTGGCGTGCGGAAATGGCCACCGGAGGAGCAATGTTCATTTCGCCGGCATTCGCGCAAGCTGGCCCGTTCGGCCTCAGCGGCGATTCCAGTAGCATGATCGTCCAATTCATGCCGCTGATATTGATTATCGTGATTATGTATTTCCTGATCTTGCGACCGCAGCAGCAGCGGATGAAGCGGCACCAGGAGATGGTCAAGGCGCTGCGCCGCGGCGACAGCGTGGTGACCAATGGGGGACTGGTCGGCAAGGTCACCAAGGTGGTGGACGAAGAGCAGATCGAGGTCGAGATCGCCGACGGCGTGCGCGTGCGGCAGTTGCGCTCAATGGTGAGCGAGGTGCGCGCCAAGAGCGAGCCGGTGAAGAACGATAGCGCGAGCTAGGCGTCAGGCCGCCGGAAACGAGGCAAAGCGAAGTCTATGTTGTTTTTCACGCGGTGGAAGGCGGCGGCTATTGTGCTCACGGCGCTGGTCGTGTGCCTGTTCGCGCTGCCCAATTTCTTCACCGAAGGCATGGCGAAGCGCTGGCCGGCCCTGGCGCAGCGCCACATCGTGCTCGGGCTCGACCTGCAGGGCGGCTCGCATCTGCTGCTTCAGGTCGACGCCAGCGCGGTGCGCAAGGAGCGTCTGCAATCGCTCACCGACGACGTGCTGCGCGTGCTGCGCCAGGTACGCATTCCGTTCACCGGCCGCGCCATCGTCGGCAATTCCGTACAGGTCCGTATCACGCGCGAGGCCGACATCGAGACCGCGCTTTCGAAGCTGCGCGAACTGTCGACACCGATGTCCGGTATTCTCGGCACCTCCGGGCAGCGCACCCTCGACGTCAACGAAAACGGCGGCCTGATCACGCTGACGCCAACCGATGCGGCGCTCACCGAGCGCATTCGTCAGTCGGTCGATCAATCTATCCAGATCATTGAGCGTCGCATCAACGAGCTCGGTACGTCTGAGCCGACCATCCAGCGCGAAGGTATCGACCGCATTCTGGTGCAATTGCCGGGCGTGCGCGATCCGTCGCACGTGAAAGAACTTATAGGCAAGACCGCAAAGCTCGACTTCCGCATGGTCGATCTGTCAATGAGCGCCGAGCAGGCGGAGCAGACGCGACCGCCGGCGGACTCCGAGTTGCTCGACGGCGAGAACGGCGGCAAGGTGCTGATCGAAAAGCGCGTTCTCGTTTCTGGCGGCGACCTGGTCGATGCCCAGCCGGGCTTCGACCAGCGCACCAGCGAGCCGGTCGTCAACTTCCGCTTCAACTCGACCGGCGCCCGCCGCTTCGCCGAGGCAACGCAGGCCAATGTCGGCAAGCCGTTCGCCATCGTGCTCGACAACAAGGTGATCTCCGCGCCGGTGATCCGCGAGCCGATCCTCGGCGGCTCCGGGCAGATTTCCGGGCGCTTCACCGTCCAGCAGGCCAACGACCTCGCCATCTTGCTGCGCGCCGGCGCGTTGCCGGCGCCGCTGACCATCATCGAGGAGCGCACGGTCGGCCCGGGTCTCGGCGAGGATTCTATCAAGGCCGGCATGCGCGCGTCCTATGCCGGTGCGGCACTGGTCATCATCTTCATGTTCGTGACCTACGGCCTGTTCGGCCTGTTCGCCAATATCGCGGTCATCATCAACGTCGCCATGATCTTCGGCATCCTGTCGCTGCTCAGCGCGACGCTGACGCTGCCCGGCATTGCCGGCATCGTGCTGACCGTCGGCATAGCGGTGGATTCCAACGTGCTCATTTACGAGCGCATCCGCGAAGAGGTGCGCGCCGGCCGCAGCGCCATCAATGCCATCGACGCAGGTTTCTCGCGCGCGCTCGCCACCATCCTCGACTCCAATATCACCACCTTCATCGCCGCCGCGGTGCTGTTCTATATCGGCACCGGGCCGGTGCGCGGCTTTGCCGTCACGCTTGGCATCGGCATCCTGACGAGCCTGTTCACCGCCTTCACGCTGACCCGATTGATCGTGGCCTATTGGGTGCGGCTGTGGCGGCCGCGCACGGTTCCGATCTGACCCTCTTTTGAAAGTAGCCCCGTGCGCCTCCTTCGCATCGTCCCCGACAACACCCGATTCGACTTCATGCGCTTTCGGCGCATCAGCTTTCCCGTGTCGGCGCTGCTGTCGATCCTTGCGATTTCACTCTATTTCTTCCATGGGCTGAATTTCGGCATCGATTTCGTCGGCGGCACCTTGATGGAGGTGAAGACCAAGGCCGGACCGGCCGATCTCGCCACGATGCGCTCGACGCTGGGCACGCTCAATCTCGGCGACTTCCATCTGCAGGAATTCGGCGCGCCCGACGACGTGCTGATCCGCATCTCCGAGCAACCGGGTGGCGACGAGGCGCAGCAGCAGGCGGTGCAACGCGTTCAAAAGGCGCTCGGCACCGACTTCGACTACCGCCGTGTCGAAGTCGTCGGGCCGAGCGTGTCGACCGAGCTGCTCGCCTACGGCACGATCGGCCTTGTGTCCGCCATCGGCGCGATCCTGATCTATCTGTGGTTCCGCTTCGAGTGGCAGTTCGCGCTCGGCGCCATGATCGCCAATGTCCACGACTTGGTGCTGACCATCGGCTTCATGTCGTTGACCGGCATCGATTTCGACCTGACCAGCATCGCCGCGCTGCTCACCATTCTCGGCTATTCGCTCAATGACACGGTGGTGATCTACGATCGCATCCGCGAAATGCTGCGCCGCTATAAGCGCATGTCGATGCCCGATCTGCTCAACGTTTCGATCAATGCGACATTGTCGCGCTCGATCGTCACCCACCTGACGGTCGCAATTTCGCTGCTCGCGCTGCTATTGTTCGGCGGTCAGGCCATCCATAGCTTCACCGCCACCATGATATTCGGCGTTGTGCTGGTCGGCACCTATACGTCAGTGTTCATCGCTTCGCCGATCCTGATCTATCTCGGCGTCGGCACCAGCCGCATGGGCGGCGCGGAGGAGCATGAGCCCGAGCCGGAGCCTGCAGCGACGGCGCCCCAGCGCGCGAGGGCGCGGCGCTAGTGCCGGCGGCGGCGCCCCATCTGCCGCGCCAAACGCTGATCGATGCCCATGGCGGCGGCGGTTTTCGCTTCGCCGGCCTGTCGCACCGGGGCTCGCTCTTAAGCCTGCCGAACGGCATTTGGGCATGGCCGGTCGCTGCGCCGGCTGCAGTGACCGACGGAGTGCTGGTCCAGGTTTTTGCCCAAGCCGAAAGTCTCGATTTCTTCATCCTAGGGACGGGCGCTGCGCCGTGGACCGTGCCGGAGCCGCTGCGGCTACGTTTCCGCGAGGCGCACATATCGGTCGATGCCATGACCACGGGGCCGGCGGTGCGAACCTACAACGTCATGTTGATGGAGGGCCGCCGCGTTGGCGCCGGCCTGATCGCGGTCGATTGAGGCTCTGCTAGACTTCAAGCCCATGCAGGACGCGTTCGCCTATTGCGCCGCGCTGGTCCGGACATCTGACCGCGACCGCTATCTCTGCTCGTTATTTGCCCCAGAAGAGCACCGCGATGCGCTGTATGCGCTTTACGCTCTCAACGTCGAGGTGGCGCGCGTGCGCGAGGCGGCGCGGGAGCCGTTGCCCGGCGAGATCCGGCTGCAATGGTGGAGCGATGTCCTCGAGGGTGACAGGGCCGAGGAGGCGAGCGCCAATCCGGTTGCGTCCGCGCTTCTCGCCGCGATCGAGCGTCACCGGCTTCCTGTCGCCAAGCTGAAAGCTCTGGTCGAAGCGCGGCGCTTCGATCTCTACGACGAGCCGATGGCGCGGCTTGCCGATCTCGAGGCCTACGCCCGGCAAACCTCTTCAGCGCTGCTTGCGCTGGCGGCGCAAATCCTTGGCACGGGGGAGGGGATCGACGCAGTCGCCGGTCCCGCCGGCGTCGCCCGTGCCTTCACCACTTTGCTGCGCGCTTTTCCGCAACACGCGTCGCGGCGCCAGCTCTATATCCCGCTCGACGTGCTCGAGCGTCACGGAGTCGAGCCGCACGACATTTTTGCGCGGCGATCGCCGCAAAATCTGCGCGCTGCGTTTGCGGAGCTTGCGGATATTGCGCGCGCTCATCTGCGAACGGCGAACGAGAATATTCCAGCGCTGCAGCAGGCGGTTTTGCCCGCTTTCCTGCCTATTGCGCTAGTACGACCGTTGCTCGATCGGCTGGCGGGACGCGATCCATTCGCGCCGGCCGAGATTTCGCCATGGCGACGACAGTGGCTGATCTGGCGCGCCGCGCGCAATCCGGCGCGCATCGCGGGCTAAAGCTTAGAACGCGAAGCGGTCGCGCAGATTGCGGCGCTCCGATACGATGCGCCGGACGATGGCGCGCTCGGCATCGCTCTTGATCAACGGCGCGATCAGGTCGAGCTGATTCATGGCGACGAGCTCCAAAATCTCGCTTCGCACTTCACCTTGAGAATTGCGCGGCAGCGCGTCGACCACTTGCAGGTGCTCGGGGCCTTTGCCGCCGAGAAAATCGATCAGCTCCCGGTCGGTGGCCTTGCCTTCGACAAAGGCGTAGAGGCCAGTGCCGGCGCGGCGATCGGGAAACGGCACGACCGCGACATCGCTCACCTGCGGATGGGTGCGAAGCCTCGCCGCGATCTGCGGCGCCTCGCGGCTAAAGCGTGAACCCCGCCCCTCGCGATCGGTGATATTGAGGCCGCGGGTGATGGCGTAATAAAGCTTCTTGCCGGTCGCCATCCAGGCGCGCGTGATGACGCTCTTCCGCGCCAGCACACGGCGCTCGGCGGACGTCAGCGCTTCGGGCGCGTAGCGGCGTTTGTGCTTGAGAAGATGGCGCAAGTCTTCGTAGCGCGCGATGCGAAAGATAAGGCTGCGGCGCCGAAAGCACGACGCCAGCTGAAAATCGGTCAGATAGGGGCGGCCGTTGGCGTAGAGCCAGTTCTGTTCCTTGGCGAGATCGTTGTGGCTTAGGCCTGAGCGATGCAGCGTGCGCAACGCCGCCTTGGCCGAACGGAAATAGTCGACGTCGCCGTGAGGTTTGGCGATATGCAGCGGCACGCCCTCGATCCAGCCGCGAACGAGCGCATTGCGGCCGGCGAACAACAGCGGCGGTGCAATGCCGAGCTTACCAGCGGTCGCCAGCGCGCGGCGCTCGCGCCAGAACAGCAAATAGGCGAGGCCGCGGCTCCACCACGGCACCTGATCGAGTCGGCGGAGCACGGCCTCGACCTCGCCGCTGTCGGTCTGGAAGCGCCCGCGCTCGATGGTCGAAAACACGTCGCGCTTGAGCACGACACCGTCGCGCCAGCGTCCGCCAAGTTCCTTAAGGTCTTCGCCTGCCGCCATTCTTAAGCGTTTAGCACAGAGGCGCTTATCGGCAGCGTGGGGCAGCGCGCCGCCGATCCAGCCGTCGAGGTCGGCAAGCGCGCGGGCGCACAGCGCCTGCTTCCGCGCGTTCCGCGCCACGCCGCTAGACGGCGCGAACAGGCCGAAATTGATGTTCATGGGCTGGAACGAACACGGCCCCTTGTCGATGGTCTCGATATGGCCGCCGGTAATGTGGCCCAGGAGCGCGCCGTGGGCTGTGGTCACCGGCGGCAGCATCGGTGTTTCGCCGAGCCGCTCGGCTGCCGCGAAGCGGCCGGCGAGGAGCCCGGTCGCCGCCGACTCGACATAGCCCTCGCAGCCGGTGATTTGGCCGGCAAAGCGCAGCTGCGGCTCGGCCTCGAGCCGCAGCGTCGCGTTAAGAAGCTTCGGCGAATTGAGGAAGGTGTTGCGGTGCAGGCCGCCGAGCCGGGCAAACTCGGCACGGTCGAGGCCGGGAATGGTGCGGAAGATGCGCGTCTGTTCGCCGTGCTTCAGTTTGGTCTGAAACCCAACGATGTTGAACAGCGTGCCGAGCTTGTTGTCCTGACGTAGCTGCACCACCGCATAGGGTTTTCGCCCCGGCCGCCGCGGATCGGTGAGCCCGAACGGCTTCATCGGCCCGTGGCGCAAGGTCTCGCGGCCGCGCTCGGCCATCACTTCGATCGGCAGGCAGCCGTCGAAGTAGGGCGTTGCTTCCTCGAACTCGCGGAACGCGATCTTCTCGCCGGAGAGAAGCGCATCGACGAAGGCATCGTATTGCGCCCGCGTCATCGGGCAGTTGATGTAATCGGCGCCGGAGCCGGCCGGGCCCGATTTGTCGTAGCGCGACTGGAACCAAGCGACATCGAAGTCGATGGAGTCGCGATGCACGATCGGCGCGATGGCGTCGAAAAAGGCGAGCGCATCTTCGCCGGTGAGCGCACGGAGCGCGTCGGCCAGCGCCGGGGAAGTCAGCGGGCCGGTGGCGATGATGACATTGTCCCATTCCGGAAAGGGAGCGGCAATTTCCTCGCGTCGAATTTCGATCAATGGCTCAGCTTCGAGCGCCGTCGTGATCGCGGCGGCGAAGCCGTCGCGGTCGACGGCAAGAGCCCCGCCGGCTGGCAGCTTGTGGGCGTCGGCGCTTTGCATCACCAGCGAACCGAGCCGGCGCATCTCGGCATGCAGGAGACCGATGGCGCTTGCCTCGGCATCGTCGGAGCGGAAGGAATTGGAGCAAACAAGCTCGGCGAGCTGACCGGTCTTGTGGGCGGCTGTGGCCCGATCGGGCCGCATCTCGTGCAGAACCACCGGCACGCCGCGCCGCGCGATCTGCCACGCGGCCTCGGAACCGGCGAGGCCGCCGCCGACGATATGGATGGGCAGGACCCTACGCGTCATGCCCTCAAAATAAACGCCGCGCGCAGGCGTCGCAATCCACGCCGGAATTTCGCGCTGGACGAACCGGATCGTCACCGTGCTCGGCGAGCGCCTGGTCGCGCGGGGGCCATACCGGCGGCTGCTGCGCCATCCGAATTACGCCGTGGTCTGCGGCGAGGTCGCGGTCGTGCCGCTGGCATTGGGCCTGCCCCTCTACGCGCTCGCATTCTCGATCCTCAACGCCGCCGTCTTGGCGATCCGCATTCCGGCCGAGAACACGGCGCTGCGGGCAACACGCTAGCCCGATCAAGGCCGCGGTTGGCTCGCTCGCGGGCCTCTGGTATAGGCCACGCCAGCCGGTGCATAATTTGCGCAAGCGTTAGAGACTTTCATGGCTGTCGACGCAGATGCCGTCCGCCGCGTTGCTCACCTCGCGCGAATCGCGGTCGCCGAGGATGAGGTCGCTGCCCTGCAGGGTGAGCTCAACGCCATCTTGGCCTTCATCGAGCAACTCGGTGAGGTCAGGGTCGATGGCGTCGAGCCGATGACGTCGGTGACGCCGATGGACATGAGGATGCGCCAGGACAAAGTCAACGACGGCGGCATGGCCGACGCCATTGTCAAAAACGCGCCAGCGACCGAGGATCACTACTTCCTCGTTCCCAAGGTGATGGAATAGCACCATGTGCCTCGCCTGCGAACAAGACGCCATCTGGCTGGCTTATCTGGAGAGCAAGGGCCTGCTGAATCCCGACGATCCGGACGCTGTGGAAAAGCTGTTTGCGGGATTTCCGGTACAGCCGCTGCCGGTGCAGCAGGCGGATTGGGATAAGCCGACGCCGGAGGCGCCAGGCACGGCGAAGCCGGCGGCTAAAAATCCATTTTCGTGTGACGATCCGACCAACGGATGACCGACCTTACCGCGCTGACGCTGGCGCAGGCGCGCGACGGCCTGCGCAAGAAGCAATTTTCCGCAACCGAACTTGCCGAGGCGCATCTTGACGCCATGGCGCGCGCGCGTGCGCTCAATGCCTTTGTGAAAGAGACGCCGGAGCGCGCCCGCGCGATGGCGGCAGCCTCGGATGCGCGCCTGGCCAAAGGCGAGGGCGGCCCGCTCGAAGGACTGCCGCTCGGTATAAAGGATTTGTTCTGCACCGCCGACGTGCGCACGACGGCGTGCTCGCACATTTTGGAAAACTTCGTTCCGACCTACGAGTCGACCGTCACCGCTAATTTGTGGCGCGACGGCGCAATTCTGCTCGGCAAGCTCAATTGCGACGAGTTCGCCATGGGCTCGTCGAACGAGACTTCGCGTTTCGGCCCAGTAGTAGCGCCGTGGCGCCGCAAAGGTTCGGACATAAAGCTCGTGCCCGGCGGCTCGTCGGGTGGTTCGGCGGCCGCAGTCGCGGCGCAGCTCTGTCTTGGCGCCACCGGCACCGATACCGGCGGCTCGATCCGCCAGCCGGCCGCGTTCTGCGGCATTGTCGGATTGAAGCCGACCTATGGTCGCTGCTCGCGCTGGGGCATCGTGGCGTTTGCGTCCTCGCTCGATCAGGCCGGGCCGTTCGCACGGACAGTGCGTGACTGCGCAATCCTGCTAAGCTCCATGGCCGGACCCGATCCGAAGGACACGACCTGCGTCGCCCGGCCGGTACCCGACTACGAGAAGGCAGTCGGCGCCTCGATCAAGGGCAAGCGCATCGGCATTCCCAAGGAATATCGCGTCTCCGGTATGGCCGCCGAGATTGATGCGTTGTGGGGCAAGGGCGTGCAGTGGCTGAAAGATGCCGGCGCCGAGACGGTCGACATATCGCTGCCGCACACCAAGTACGCGCTGCCGGCCTATTACATCGTCGCGCCAGCGGAAGCCTCATCCAACCTCGCGCGTTACGACGGCGTGCGCTACGGGCTGCGCGAGGACGGCCGCGACATCATCGACATGTACGAGCGCACGCGGCGCGCGGGCTTCGGCATGGAGGTGCGCCGTCGCATCATGATCGGCACCTATGTGCTGTCCGCTGGCTATTACGACGCCTATTACCTGCAGGCGCAGAAGGTGCGCACGCTGATCAAGCGCGATTTCGAGAAATGCTTCTCCGACGGCATCGACGCCCTCCTGACACCGACCGCACCATCTGCCGCCTTCGGCATCGGTGAAAAAGGCCGCGCTGATCCGATCGAGATGTATCTCAACGACGTGTTCACGGTGACCGTGAACATGGCCGGCCTGCCCGGTATTTCCGTGCCCGGCGGCCTGGACGCCCGGGGCCTGCCGCTCGGCCTGCAACTGATCGGCCGGCCGTTTGAGGAGGAGACGCTGTTCGCGCTCGGCGCCGTCGTCGAGGAAGCGGCTGGAAGTTTCTCGGCCGAACCGTGGTGGCGCTAGGCGATGACGCCCGCGGCGTTCAAACGCAGCCTGTCGGGCAAGAGGCCGCCGGCCGGTCTGTCACCGGCGTTGACCGCGCTGTGGTGGGCCGGCAACAAGGCCTGGGATAAGGCGCACGACATCGTCATGAACGAAGACCGTGCGGACTGCGCCTGGGTCCACGCCTATCTGCATCGGCGCGAAGGCGACCGCGACAATGCCCGCTACTGGTATCGGCAGGCGCGGCGCGAGGCCGCGACCGGCGATCTGACAACGGAATGGGCGGCGATTGCCGCTGCGCTTCTGCAAACAAAGCGCTAGGTGCGGGGCGCCGTCGGTAGCGTCTCGACGCGCCGGCGCGGCAGCGCCTCGGGATGCTCTCGCACCAGAAACGCCGATCAGTTTCTCGCGCGCTCGGCGCAAAGGCTGGACGCGTTCGTCGCGGAGTCGGCGTTGATCAGAATGCGCACCTCGATGCCTTGCGGGCTCGTGTTGGTGACCTGGACGTTGGCGACCGTGCCGCGCGCCACCTGCGACTGCGCCATAAGTTCTGCCGCCTTGTCGCGGATGCGGTCAAGCGGCGCCGCATAGTCGAGATGGAGCAGCACGCTGCGGATGATGTTTGGCGCGGGCCGCGTCCAGTTGGTGAACGGTTTTTCGATGAAATAGCTCAGCGGCACGACCAGCCGCCGCAGACCTTACAGTCGGATCACCACATAGGTCGAGGTGATCTTTTCAATCCAGCCGTATTCGTTTTCGACGGTGTTGGCGTCTTCGATGCGGATCGGCTGCGTCACCGCGAGTTAAATGCCGGCAAAGAGGTTGCTCAGTACCGGCCGCGCCGCGAGGCCGGCGACAAGGCCTGCAACGCGGCCGACGCAAACAGACTGATGCCGTGGGGCACCGCGTCGAACGTCATCAGCGCGAAGCCGGCGGTGAGGAAAAAACGACCGTGTCGAGCACACGAAGCAGCACGCGGACCTGAGTCACGTGCTTGCGCGCCAACAGGTTGTCGTCGGTGTCGAGGCGGAAACGCGCAAGTAGAGCGTGGCGCCGAGTTCGAGCGCGGTACTCGCGATCCAGCCAATCAGGCCGATGGTCGCCAGCAGCAAGCACTGCGCCAACGAGTCCTGGTTTCACGGTCGAGCGGCGCCGTCGGCAGCGCGATGGCGATCGCCAGCAGCAAGAGGCCGAACCGTGTCAGATTCTTGGTGCCGTTGAGAATGGACAGCAGATAGGGCCGCCGGCCGCGCAAGGCCCGGCGCGCCGCCGCAAGCAGCGAGGCGTGGACCAGCCCGGCGACGATGACCGCGGTCAGCAACAAGATCGCGGATATTGCCTACTGCGGCGCAAACGATAGCGCGTTCCTGAGCGCCCTTAGCTGTGATTGAACTTTTTTCAGCGAGTTCATGCCACATATCGCGAAATATACCCTTAAACGCCCGAGAAAACGGCGGGTTTCATCGGGTTCCGCGCTGGACAGCAGGACCGTGGGATGGCATCAAGCGACGGCCCCAAATCAGCCCACGTCGGACACGCTAGCGGCGATGAAGACCTTTCTGCTTCGGTTTTTCACTTGGTGGAACGGCCAAACCTTCGGCACCCAGCTGTGGACGAAGCTCTATGGCGAATTCGTCGGCGTGGACGAATTCGGCAATCGCTATTACCGAACGAAAGACGGCAAGATCGATCCGGCGCTCGGCCTCGAGCGGCGCTGGGTGATCTATAGCGGCGTCGCCGAAGCATCGCGCGTGCCGCCGAGTTGGCATGGCTGGCTGCATCATATCGTCGACGGACCGCCGACATCGGACGAGATCGCGCCGCGCCCGTGGGAACGACCGCACCAGCCCAACATGACGGGTACGGCGGGCGCCTATCGCCCGAGCGGCTCGACTTTGGCACAAGGCTACCGCCCCAAAGCGACGGGGGACTATAAGGCGTGGAGTCCAGGTAATCAGTGATCAAGCACCAGGAATCGGCATCAGGAAAGCGTCCTGATACCTGATGCCTGGCCCCTGATCCCTGGTTTTGCCGCATTCGAAATGTTAACCGGGCAAACGAACGGCGCGCTTAAGCCCGAGCGCACAGCAAAATCTCAAGGTTTCATGGCCCGCATCGCGGCTCTCTTGCTCCTGATCGGCGGCAGTCTAGCCGCGGGGCCAGCTGCGGCGCAGTTCAATATTTTCGGTGCGCCGCCGCGGCCGCCCGCGGAGGTGCCGAGCAATGCACCTACGGCGCAGGCGCCCGTACAGTCTCCCCGTCAAGGCCCGCCACCACCGCCGAGCGCAGGCCCGCCGCC
>Ga0306925_10002223_pt1 | contig 16576 bp, 16 predicted proteins | sample flu12Cox44000176_FD_203755 | JGI IMG/M metagenome (GOLD analysis project Ga0306925, IMG submission 203755) | Lab enrichment of tropical soil microbial communities from Luquillo Experimental Forest, Puerto Rico - flux8day.12C.oxic.44.000.176 (v2)... | ecosystem: Environmental > Terrestrial >... | reverse complement strand
GTACGACCAAAGAAAGCTCTGAATTGGATTTTCGTTCGTTGGGAAGTGTTGTATCTTGTTCTTTCCACCGCCGCTCTGAGGTGCGAGAGAGGGGAAGACCTTCATTCCCTTGAGCCACTGAAATTCGCCGTCGCCGACACTCCACCTGAATGCAAAGCCCAGCAAGCCCTTGCGACCCTCATCTCTCATGTTGAGCGCGATGAGAATTGCGCGCGTGCCCGCGATCGCAAATGCGTGAAGCTTGTCAGATTGGGAGTGAGCGACCTTGCGCATTGGCCCTCCGAATTACACTGATCGCTGTCGCGATGTTAGGACCGAGTCCGTATCATCCCACGCATGGTTATCAGCACTGCTCGAGCTTTTCTGAAACGCTCGCAACGCCTCAACGAATGAAATAGTAGGGATTGGGCACCTTGAAAACGCACTCGGCGGTTTTGCCGTTTGCATCTTTCAAATCGCTGTCCTGGTCACCGATGTTGGCAAGAATGTCATACGGTTTCACGATCTTATCGAGTTCTCCCCTCTCATTCGCGATCTTACCGCGGTTCCCACTCTTAATCTTATCGCGTTCCCCGCTCTTAAAGGCTACGATCGACTCATCTCGGTCGGTATTGGGGCGGGTAATGACTTCCGCCCAGCCGTTGAATCCCCGGCTGTCTAGATTCCACAAAGTCGCTCGGCGCTGCTTCTCGCGGCGGCCGGTGATAAAGAAGACCGCAATGTTTGCTTGGTCGTTGAGGTTTTCCGTGTCTTCGATCTTTAGGTTCTTTAGGGCGTTTTTGTCCCCCTGTAGGGCGTTGAAAAAATCCCGCGTAGGTTCGATTGCCGGTGCATCCGCCTGATCGATCCAGGCGTCGAAGCCGCACGGCATATTTTTCTGCAGGGGGAGGGGGCAGGTACCGCCCGCAATGAAGCCGAAGTCGTCGGCCTTGATGTTGTCCCAATTGGACAGTGAGGTTTCGTCAATGTCGAGGACGACGGCCGGCGACTTAACCTCGCTCGCGCGGCGTAGGACGTGGCGAGTTGCTTGGCGCATTACAGCAGCAATATCCTCAACGTATTTGCCACTATCGTGATATTCGGTGAGCTGGCGCTTGTAGGTGTCTATGTTGAATCCCTTCGCTATCGGTTTGTCGGGTGTCGCAATGCTGTCGGCTGGCGGAACGCTGGGCTCACGAGGCACTGGACATTCGGCAGCGGAAACAACGACTGGGACGAGGGCCACCCCTAGCATGATCGCGAGCGCGCCGACCCACCGACAGAGCCCGATCTGATGCCGAACCTCATTGCCGAAGCGATGAGGCCTTTTGCGAGCGATCATGTGGCTTCTCCTTGCCGGTCCGAACAAAGGCCGAAAAGCCGCCCAGCATCACCGCGATCACCGATATGGTTTAGACAGTCTGACACGTCGCACCTCGGTGCTCTGCACAGGGAAAATGCTTTTTGCGCCCGGCCCGGCAATATCGCGAGCCGAGTTCGTCGAGCGCTCATTTTAAGACTTTGTTGATGATGTGATCCGCGGTCCGCAAACACAACGCCGCAAGAGTCAGCGTCGGATTGGCGGTCGCGATGGTCGGGAACGAGCCGCTGCCGACCAGGTAGAGATTCTCGTGGTCGTGTGAGCGTTGGAGCGAGTCGACCACGGAATTTTCGCTACGTTCGCCCATGCGATGGGTTCCGGCGATGTGCCCGGCGCCGAAATATTTTATGCGGGTCGTCTGGCCCGGCGGCCATTCGAACGTGATCGGATCGTCGGCCTTGGGTTCCGTCGTGAACTCTTCCGCGTTCATGCTCTTGAAAATGGCGCTGGCCGTCGTTTTCGCCGCGGCCATGCCCCGTTTGGTGTACTCGGAGAGATCATAGGTGATATGGGGTCGCGTCAGGCCGAGGTGATCCTTCAACTCGTCGGGCACCTGGTCGGGCACCGTCACCCTATTGGTGTCGTCCGGGGACTGCTCGACGAGAAAACCGAGTCGGAACTGGCGAGACAGCTTCTCGTTTAGCGCGCAGGTCAGGCCTGTACCGAACAGCGGCTTACTGTCCTTGTTGAGCCCGCTGCCGTTCAGTCCGTTGACAAAATCGACGGTCGTGGTGTCGGGATCTTGGATCGGAAAATTCCAACCCTCGTTGCCGATTTCGATCCGGAACGCGCCGCGTTCGCGGCGGAAGCGGCCGTCGCGACAGACCTCAATGCCGGCCGTCGAGAGCGGTCCGCGATAGCCCCAGACCGGCTTGTCCGTCAGCGCCCAGGCGAGATAGAGCGGATGGTCCATCAGGTACTTGCCGACGGACCCCTTGTCGTCGCGGCGGTTCGCCACCCCGTTCGGGGTCTGCTCGCTCTTGGACATCAGCAGCAGGCGAGGCGTCTCGATGGCGTTGCCCGCCAAGATATACAGCTTGGCCGTCAAACGGCCGCGTTCGACCGGATCTCCATCGTCCTTATCATAACGAATAAAATCGATTCCGCTGACGCGGCCGTTGCCGTCGACATAAACCTTCGACGCGACGGTCTTATAGCTCACGTCGACGTTTCCGGTGCGTAGCGCGAAGGCCAGGGTGACGCTGGGATCATATTTGGCCTGGATCGGACAGATTGGGATGCAGTTGGTGTTGCCGGCGCAGACGCGGCGTGCCTGATAAGGCTGCGAGTTGCGGGCGGCCGGCGTGCTCGAGACCTTCCATTTGAGGTCGTCCAGGCCGACATCTGCCACCTTCAAATTCGGCATCGCCTTTTCGACTTCCATGTCGACAAGCGACAACGGGATCTTCGGCATCGGATAGTTGGATGAGAAGTTAATGCCCAGATAGTTCTGGTCAGCGACGTCGGCAGACACGCCGATATACTTCTCCGCGTCGCCGTACCAGCGCTCCAGGTCTCTGTATTTGATCGGCCAGTCGACGAAACGATTGAACCGGGACTTCATCTCGAAATCGCTCGGTACGAAACGCAGGCTGGTGCCGAGCCAATGCCGCACCGTGCCTCCATTGATGCGTTGGTAGGTACTGCCGAACGCCCGCGGACCTTTCTGGATCAGATAGGCCTGTTTCGGGTCCGTCCAGTCGCCGAAGCCGCCCTTGGGTAGAAGACTCAGCACTGTCGGCCGGCCGGCATTCACTGTGCGGGGGTTGGTCAACCCCGTGGCGCCGAACAGCGCGGGCGGATAAGGGCTCTCCGGCACCTTGTCCTTCGCCGCCAAAAAGGTCTTCATGTAATCGTTGATGTCAGGCGGCAAAGCCTCGCCGGCTTCCAGAATCAGCACTTTCCTGCCTTTGCGTCCCAATTGCCAGGCGATCAGGGCACCGGCGATGCCCGAACCAACGATCAGCACGTCGGGGTTTGGCATTCTTTCGGCGCACATATCATGGCTCCTTTTTTCTTAGGAAAGTTTTCGTATGAAAGCTTCAAGTTTCGGCGGCTCGTTCGACCAGTAGCCGAACAGCAATTCGCTGTAGCCCATGGGATGGGTCTGGGCGACGCGCCAGGTCCAGCCCTGGGTATAGGCGGCAGGTGAAATAATCTGGTCGGGCGGGTACGGCGGCCTCGGCGGCGACGAATTGAATTTCTGGAGCGTCTTGGGCTCGTACCAGGCGCCGAGATACCACATCAAAATGATGCTGCGTCCGAGATACATGATATTCGGGTCGGAGTTGAACAACACCTTGCCAGCCGCGGCTTCCGGGTTCGACGGATCGGCGCGGATGATCTGCATCAGGCCGTCGAACGCCGGATCGGTTTTTGCCTGTTTAAAATATTCTCTGTCGATCTGGATAGGATCGACGGTGGGCGAGAGTCTTTCTTTGTCGATGCCCGTCAAGCCGGCCGACAAGGCGACGAACAACTTTCGGTCCGCATCATCTGCGGCGGTGGTCTGCGCGGCGGTCTGCGTCGTGAGGTTCGCCGAGCCTACGGCGCCCGCCGCGGCCGCGGCGGCGCCGGTGAGCATTTTGCGGCGCGTGAAACCGGTCATGAATTCCTCCTGGTCGTGCTCTCGGGGCCGGACGGCGCCACCGGCGCCGCCGCGCTTATCGTCTGGCGCTCTGCGCCTTTTCCAAGATGAAGGTGAAATCCGACGCGGTCGCCGGCACGTGCTGGGTCGTCGCATTGCCGTGACACGCCATGCAGCTCGACGACGCCAGCGGGATGCGGCCCTGACTGTAGGTTTCGAGCGTCGTGTTCGCCAAATAGGTTGGGGCTGGCCCGCATGTCGGATCGAACACAGTCATCAGGTCCTTTTTCGCCTTTTCCAGCTTCTCTACTTCCACTACGCATGGACGGTTGCTGGGCCATTGAGTCGTGAGCAGCATGTAGTTTTCCCACACCGTGCCGTTGAGGAGGCCTCGGAACGCCTCGTTGAATTTCGCCACTTCGTCGATGACCGGGCCCGACAGCATTCTCTTCCGGACCACCTGACTTCGATAGGGGCCTTTGAACTTCAGCGAGGTGTCGGGGTCCCACGGCTGCGGCGGCGTGTCGTTGACGGCCGGACAGTCGTTTGTGCATTTGACGTTGAAGAAATTGTACCGATCCAACCTCTTCTCGATGCTGCCGTTCGGCCCCTCGTCCGGTACATTGCTCACGTGCTCGAAGGAGGTCCACACCCATTGCGGGGCGCCGCGGGTTTTGTGACCGACGTGGAACCCCACCAGCCCCAGTTTTTTCTCCACGCAGGCCGGGCCGGTCGTGGTCGCGGGCGGGCCCGGGAAATAGATCAAGGCGTCGGAGGTGTGGAATTTGTCGATGAGGTCCTTGTTCTTTTCCGGATCGAGGATTCGGTACGAGACCTTGAGCATGATTGCGCCCATCCGTCCGGGTTCAGCTTTTATCCCTTTGGTCGCATCCTCTGAGACGGGATTGTTTCCCGGTGGAAAACCGATCGGGCCTTTGAACTTTTCTTGGCCCTCTTTGCTGTACAACCCGTTCTCGGCGATGAAATCGTACATCGGCCGGTTCATCAGGATGTCGAACAGCGCAAAGTTGCCGTCCTGATCGATCAACGGACCGGTCTTGAACGGCTGGTTGAACGCCTCCTCCCCGAGATGGAAGATGATCTTGTTCGGGCCGTCCAACCTCTTGCACTCCGGCGGGACGATGCGCGTGCCCCAGGTCGGCTTGGCGCCCTTGGCCAGCATCACGTCCCCGAGCGGCCGAAAGTTCGCCAAGTCTTCCCACTTGGTGACGGCGTCGCCGCCGGGCCGCGGGCCCTGGCCGATCGTCTTGCCATCGGCGGGAGAATTCATGGCAATGAAGGTGAGCCATGAATAGAAATCGAAACCACGTTGGAGATTCGCTAACCCATTTCCATCGATCAGACCGCGTGTGCTCACCACCTGCTGACATGGCTGGCCGGACGTCAGCAGCGCGGCCGTAATCGGGGTGGCGGTGGGTTGACCGGGCGCTGGCACAGAAGCCTGGTTGGTATCGGGCGTAACGTTGCAGTTTGTGAGCGGGGGATTGATATCGCGCGCCGGAGCCGGCGGAGAACTCCGCGGCTTCTGAGCCAGCGACGGCATCGACCAGCCGATCAAAGCCGAAACTGCGAGGACACCGATGGCTGCGAGGGCAAGCGAGCGGCTATTGCGCATGACCGTTCTCCTTCCTGCATTTCCGAGGTAGCGACGATTGCGCAGCATCCTGCGATGGTGGCCGATCAGCATCAGCAGGCGCGTCGGGCCGATGTCGACGGGCTCCTGAGCACAACCTGCGGCGAGCCATGTTGTGACAGGTCCGGGTCGAAACGCCTGAAGACTCCGAAATGTTATGCTTGCGGGCCCGCGCGATTTCAGCTTAAAGTTGAGTACAGTACGTTTCGGTTGTCAAGTTGGATTATGCGAGGACCCAGCCCTGATAGGGTCTAGCTATTCGCCATATCTCCACATCAGCGGATCGGTGCACCCATGAGTGATCAAGACAAGGTCAACCGACGCAATTTCATCGTGACGACGGCGAGTATCGCGGGCGCCGCGAGCGCACTCGCAGGTGGAACGCCGGCCCTGGCGCAGACGGACCCACCTAAGGGCTTCGACGCCCAGAAGCCGTTTGCTGCAAGTTGGCCCAAACCACTGAGCCAAGTGGTCGACGTAAACTTCGACACGGATGCCGGTGAACTCAAGCAGGAAGCTGTCAGGGAGCGGCACAGAATTTACTGTCATCTTTTGATGAAGCTGATCACGCGCTTCTGGAATGGCAATAAACGCGGTCCGCTCGGATCGTATCCGTTGCGCGCCGCACAGATAGAGCCAATTCAGTCAAATGGGGCTGGCCAGCCAACTCAACGCTATAGTGGCGACGTGGTTAAGGATCCGGACCCGAGTGTCCCGCGCGTGAGCTGGGATCGCTATCTTGGGCACAACATCGCCTGTATCGCGGTCGACGGCAACGGCGAAATCATCGACTTTGACTTCAATCACAATGACCTCTTCCGAAGCACTGCCGAGCACGCAGAATCGCGCATGGTTAGAAGGTTGTTCAGCCTCACGGATATCTTCGACAGCTGGAAAACTGGACGGATCCCAGGAAAGCCGCGCGCGGCATCGCTCACCAAAGTCACTCTTTACACATCGCTCGAATCCTGCGCTCAGTGCTCGGGCGTGATGTCACTCGCCGGTGTCAAGCAGGTTGTCTATCTACAAAACGATTTTACGGCCTACAAGATTGGCAACATCATGTACAATCTGGCTAATCGTATTCCTACCACCAAAGACTCGTTAGGAAATGTCCTTGCAGACCGGCCCGGAGCCCCCGTTCCAATCCCAGCATCTATGACCGACCTCGAGGAATTCGACGCGCTGAACAAAGCCAATCTGGATTTCGTTAGCGACCTCAAGGCGGCGGAAGCGCGCAGCGATTCGTCGAAGGCGTTTTTTGTCTCATCAGATAAGGGCTTCGTCGATTACGACACCGTTATTACGTCGTTTCTTTGCACTGATGCGGCCCGGGGGATTTTCGAACGGGGCGGCAAGAAGCTCGATAATGAGTCGCTCAAGTTTCCAGATAGCCGATTCCCGAACGAGGAGAATGCCTTGACCAACAAACAATGCCTCGCGGAAGCGCGTGAATTCTACGAATACGTCGACATTGAGGGTTATCGCGGGTCACCGCACAAGTTGTGATGGCCGCTGTCTCGCACACTTATTAAATTAAACGCTAAGAGACATAGGGTGGAGGCGCGGTGCAGCAAACCTTGTTGAAATGAAAGCGTCAAAGCGCAGTTGACTCAGGGATCTAAGAACTCAAATCCGTGCCACTCGCAAGGCCGCCCTCGAAGCTGCCGGGCGGGACGCCGTGGCCGTCGAACACGACCGCGATCTGATTGGCGATGCCAAATACCGGCCAACCCCGTCGGCGCGCATTGAGCATCTGCGCGATAATCCACTCGTCGTGCGAGCGATAGCTGAAGGTGACCGAAGCGCGCAGGGCGTAATATCTGCGGAAGCTCGCCTCGGTGAGCTTGCCGTCATTTCATACAGAATCGAATTCGAGCAGCGTACACCCTGACTTGTAGATACCAGGCCCCATGTCATCTTGATCGACATCCACGCTGAACATCCGCATCAGCCTATAACGACGCGGCAGCTCTTGCACGCCGTTCACCTCGAGCGTCAGAACCCCATCCATAATCTCTTTGCTGAAATCTATAGGCTTGCGGAACGACTTGCTTTCGGTCCATAGCTCGTCGATGGAGATGCGGCTGAAATCGTAGTTGCTGAACGGCAAGGCCTCCATGTCGTAGAAGATCGCAATCTGCAGCGTCTTGCGAGTCCTGCCCGTGGGCGTCACCGTCGGGTTCTGGCGATCGATCGAGTTGGTCAACGTGCCGGGGTCGAGCTTCCAAGTGATGTCGTAGGTCGAAGGAGCTTAAGAACCTGCGGCTGCCAGTTTGTAGGTAGCACGAGGAACTGAGTATCCCTTTCGGGCATCGGGCTCGAACGGAGCGAACCCCGCCGAGATCTTGTGGTCCTTCTCTTTCTTGAACTCCACCTTCGACGAAAGTTTGCCAAAGGAGAGGACCGTGTTCTGTGCGTCGTCCAGAGGAATGAGCACGATTGCTGCCATCACGTCTTCGGCTTGCTGGAAGGCCCGCTTGGCTTCCTCGTCGTCGCCTTCCTCTGCCTCTTCCCTTTCGGTGCGCTTTTTTTTGCGGGTGCTCTTCGATTTGCGTGGTTCGGGCTTGACCGTGACGCTTCCGGGGTGCGCCAGGAATGACACGATAGGTAGCAGCTCCCAGTCGTAGTCCATGGCGTCCAAGGGGATCGGGGGTGCTACCGCCCTGCAACTCGTCAGCGTTCTTTCTGATCTCGCGCTTCCCTCGCACCATCGCTTTCCGCAGGGATTCGTTTGCAGAGGAAAAATGCAATTGTACGACTGCGCTGGTCAGGGGTTGAGTGGCGAGGATGACCTCGTTTGTGCGCTGTGCCTCGGCGATCACGCGCGCCGCCTGTTCGCGCGCCGCGTTCCGCCTCTGCAGATCCTCGAAGACGATGCTAACGACCACGACCGCTGATGCTTAGGCCGATCGCGATGATACCCGACCGCGTGACCCGCTTGCGTCCGTCATCCCCCTTGACGGTGAGCTCGGAAACGGTGGCCCAGATGGAAGAGCCCGCGGCGATCGCCAAGCCTAGGAATTTGAACGCAATGAGCCACGTCGAGTAGTCCTCGGTCCCAGCCCTACACGAAGCTGTTTGAGAACCACATAGGCTCCGCCGTAGCCGCCGAAAGTCGACGGAGACTTACTCAGGAGAAACCGGTCGAAAGAAGATGCTCGATGAGAGCCGAGCCGCTAAAAGTGCCAAGTGGCAGGAGCATGGCCCGCACCAGAGGCTGCTGGAGAACGGGCTGAAAGCGCCGTCGCGCAGGTCGTCGATTTGACGTAACAGCATCTCCAATTGCTCCGCACTGCCGTCATTGAGTTTCCGGGCGGCCACGATCTTATTTTGAAGACCCGCCGCGCGTTGGCGCGTGAGGTTTCTGCCGACCATCGCAGCACTACCGCGCAGCCGCTCACGATGAGCACGCCCCCCATCGTCACCAAATCGGGAATATTGGCGCCGTAATTTAAACGAGTAGCAATGCAATGATCAAGAAAGGATAATAGATGAGGGTGGTGATGAGCTTGGTGCGCTTGGAGAGGAACACGAGGTCGGCCCAGTCGTAGAGAGCGTGTTCTGGAAGTCCGAATCGTTTGCTGAATAGCTCCAGCGTTCTGGGCGGCGAGACGTTGACCTGCGAGCGACAGGCTTTCACCACGCGCCAGCAGAACCGCGTTGCGTCGGCGACAAAAAAGATCAGGAACACCGCCGCGAAAAGAAGGAGGAACGTCACCGATCTGTAAGCCCACAAACTCACGGCCCCTCTCGTGGGGGGATGCGGATTGCCGAAAACGAAGGCGAGAGTCAAACAAAGCACGCCCATGACCAGCACGCCGGCAACAATACGATGAAGTCGTGCGATGCCACGTCCCTGATAAATGTACTCCCGCCAGAATCGGAAAATGCTGTCGGACGAAGGTCCACCATTGCCGCGAGTCGCGTGCTCGTCGGCCGGCAGGCGATACCAGAAGCTGCTGGTCAACTTGATCCACGACGAGCTCTGGCGAGCGATCTCGGCTTGCTCGGCTCTCAAGCTGTGGCGCGCCTCCACCACGCGCAACTCGCCCATGATCTTCTCGAGGTTTTGGTCCAGCCGCCGCCAGCCGTCGGCGATCAGCCAAATGCACAGAACGAGGGTTGCCGCGCGCAAGAGGACGGTCGGCCAAACGCTAGTGCCTTCCAGAAATGTTATGGGCTGGCCATCGTTCGTCGGCACGTTGGCCACAAACGGCCACAGTGCGTAAATCGTCGCCGCAAGCACGGCGAAGGTAGCGCCCGCTGCGAGGAGAACCGCCAGTCCCCGCACGACCACGTTCCGTAGGCCTTTGAGCCGCCCATGAACCGCTCGGCGGTGCGGCTGATCCGACGCCTGCACGAGGGAAAGCTCAAGGCGAGGCCCACTCCTAGGAGAAGCGCGAGGCACAAGACACCTACGATTGCACGCATGTTCGCTTGCGGGTACATGGCCGACGCAAGCCGCTTCCGCCAGCTCGGCGGCCCGGGTGAGGCGCAGGCCACGCAGCTTCTCGATCAGTCCCTGCCGCGCTGAGCCGCATCCGCGGGCGACTCCGAGTCTTCTGTACCGCCAATTGTTTGCCGCTGCGCAGAGCCCAATAGGTAGCCAGCAATCGTGCTGAATAATCCGAAAATAGGAGTCGCTTCTTTAAGGTCCTCCGCGGTCAGAAATGAGGCCAGTGAAAGGCTAAAAGTGATGATAAGAGTTACCGCACATATTCTAAGAACATCCATTGGCTGCGCCCTGAGATTGTTGAGCACTCTGAACTGCAAAATGAGAGTGACCAGTCCGACAATTAGAATTGTTATTGATAGGAGCAGCGAGGTGTTTGAAACTACGTGAACGATGAAATAATCAAGCGGGGAATTCACTGGGAGTGTTTCTGCAGGAGCGGCGAACGCTTCCGAAATGCCGATCATGATCGTCCCTCACAGTTCGCAGTGATTGTCAGATTGCCGCCCTACAGCGGGGCGTTTTGGGCGCGGATGAAGCGACGGGAGATCCTGAAGGCAACGAACCCGCCTAAATTTTCCGGTGCGTTGAGAAGTAGCCAGTGACGCCATTCCTCTCGCCCCCAAGGGCGCGGCGATCTCGCGTGCCGTCCAGATCGTAGCACGCTGGCCATGCCAGTTCTGGGCGAACTGCACCACCGATAATTCCAAGCGTAAGTTTCCGACAGAGACCGAATTGCCGCGACCTGGACGCAATCTTTTAATTGATATCTGACGGCCACTTTCTCCAATGTGAGGTAAGTCACACTGGAGCTTATTGTGTCCCAGTACAATCAAACTGAGCTAGAGATAAACCTAGTCAGCGTAGAAGCTCGGCCAAGATGCACAGGAGGGAATGATGCTCTCTACTCTTGATAAGCCCCCAGTGCGTCGCCTTCGAGTGTATGCATTGGATCCGAGCCTTGCCCAGAGACTGCAAACGGCACCACTTCAAGAAATCGTTCTCCCAATTCGGTGGGAGCAAAATCCTAAAACCGGGCGTCTCGATGTTGGACCGATAGGCGAATACATCGAAGTGGTTGATGTCGATCCGGCTAGTGGGGTTGTATATCCACCGGTCGATCTGGACGATCCAAATTTGTTGGCGCAGGACGGCCTCCCTCCTTCTGAAGGGAATCCGCAATTTCATCAGCAAATGGTCTATGCGGTCGCGATGGCGACCATCGAACGTTTCGAGCAAGCGCTCGGCCGAGTGGCCTTGTGGGCTCCACGTCAGGTGACACCTCGAGACAACCCGGAAGGCCAATGGAAACACGAGTTCGTTCGCCGCCTTCGAATATATCCGCATGCTCTGCGCGATCAAAACGCTTATTACAGCCCGGACAAGAAGGCGATTCTGTTTGGATATTTCCCGGTACGCACCAATGATGCCCGCAATACGCCGGGGACCACCGTTTTTGCATGTCTATCCCACGACGTTATTGCGCACGAGGTTACCCACGCTCTGCTCGATGGCGTACATCCGCGCTTCAACGAACAGAGCAATCCCGATGTACCTGCCTTTCATGAGGCGTTCGCGGACATCGTCGCGCTGTTTCAGCGCTTCTCTTACACGGGCGTAGTGCGCGATGAGATTGGGCGTACGCGTGGTCGTCTTGAGAACGAGAACATGCTTGCGAAGCTCGCGCAGCAATTTGGCAGCGCAACCGGGCGCGGCAGCGCCCTGCGTGACGCGTTGGGAATGGCAGTAGACGGAAAATGGCAACGCCGCCCTCCCGACACGACCATACTGGAAAAGACACTGGAGCCGCATGAGCGCGGCGCCATTTTGGTCGCCGCGGTATTCGGCGCATTTCTGCTCGTCTATGGGCATCGAACCGAGGCTCTCTACCGAATCGCGACGCAAGGAAGCGGCGTGCTGCCGGAAGGCGCGATTCATCCAGACCTGGCAGGACGGCTTGCAGAGGAAGCGGCAGCTTGCGCGGGAAATATCTTACGCATGTGCATCCGCGCTATCGACTATTGCCCGCCCGTCAACATCACGTTCGGGGAATATTTGCGCGCCGTGATTACTGCCGACATCAACATCGACCCGGAGGATGAGCTTGGATATCGAGTGGCATTCATTGAAAGCTTCCGACAATGGGGCATCTATCCGCGCGGTACCCGCAGCATGTCAGTTGAAGCTTTGACATGGCCCACCGGAGCCGAGATCATTGCAGAATCGGCGCGGCAATTGAACGGGCTCAGGCACGGAAAAACAGCACGCATCTCAACCAAGAAAGCCGTTGCAGCTGCCCTGAAGCAAAGCCAGGAAGATATCAAGGTATTCTTCGATAAAAAGCAGGTGAACGGTTCTCGGGCGCAGTCGATGCGATGGGATTTGGACAGCGATCGCTTCGAGATCTGGAACCATATGCAAGAAAATCGGCGAGCGCTATGGGGCTGGCTGCATAGCAGCAGAGGGCGAAAATATACCAAGGCGTTCGGCATTGTGATTGGAAAAGATGCGCCAGCGACTGTGTATCGCAACAAAGCGGGCGAGCCGACGGTGGAGATACATTCGGTTCGCACGGCGCTGCGCCGGGACGCGCACGGATCGATTATCACTGACCTCGTGGTGGAGATCACGCAGCGACGCCGCGGCTATTTCAAAAAAGGAGACCAGGAGACAGCTGACAAGCGGTCTGCCCCATTCAGCACGAAGGAGAAAGGAGATTTCAAGTATCGCGCTGGCTGCACCATCATAATCGATACCAAACAGAATGTTTTTCGTCACATCATCCGAACCCCGGGAGCTATCGACGACGATATTGAGCTCGAACGTATTCGTCAGTTTCTTACCGGAGAGTCGGGTCCAAGCGCGAATGCCTTCGCCGGCATGAGAGCAGTCAGCCTAAGGGAAAGGGCTTATCGAGGGCTCAATGAGCCATTCGCTCTTCTGCACCGGCATTCAGGGGAGTGAGTCATGACAAGCACGGCTCGAAAACGTTCGTCAAAGGCATCCAGGGCCAGGCGCAAGTCCAAGAGAACATCCAAGGCAAAACGAAAAACCACATATACACGCCGGGGGACTGCACAACTCTCCAGCAAGACCAGAGTCCGACGAGAACGGACGCGTCCGAATCAATCCTCGGGCGGCGCGACCAGGGGCGCGAACCAGCAGACGGAGGGGCTGATGCAAGCGCCGGCCTCCGGCGTAAACGTCCGTATGTATCGCCAAGGCCACGGCGATTGCTTTCTCCTTGCATTTCCACGACCGAACGGGCGGCCAGCATATGTTCTCATCGACTGCGGTTATAAGCCGGGTTCGAACACCCGCTTCGGTCTTGCCGACATCTCTAACATTGTTGCCAACATTCGCGGGTCGACGGGCGGGCATTTGGACTTGGTGATCATAACGCACGAGCACCAGGATCATGTGAATGGGCTTCCCAACAATTTCGAGAACTTTGAGATTGGAGAGGCATGGTTCGCATGGACTGAAGATCCAGACGACGAGGTTGCAAACGACCTTCGCAAACGCCACCATGATCAATTGCTCGGACTTGTGGCAGCTCGCAATCGATTGGCTGCTTCTTCACCGCAAGCAGTCGCCTGGCTCGATGGTCTCCTTCAACTAGAACTTGGGATCGATAACCCAACTGAATTCGCCGCAGCAGCAAAGGATCCGGCAAATTCGATCAACAAGCAAGGAATGAGCCTGATCAAGAAAAAAGCCGGAAAGAAGAATACGAAGTACATTCGACCGCACCAGGAAATCATGAGCGTCCCGGGAGTCAAAGGCGTGCGCGTTTTTGCGTTCGGACCACCGCGCGATCCTGACCTGATATCAGACGAGGATCCGGAGGGCAACGAGGCCTTTCCGGGACATGGAATCTCGGCCTTCGCTTCGTTCTATGCTGCTGCCCGAGCTGCGGACGGCGAACCGGAACAGAACATGTTGACCTTTCCGGCCCGTTTATCCGTGCCGCTCAAGGAAGCATTTCGGCACCCCGAATGCGGAAATTTCTTTCGCAATCATTACGGTCACGGCGAAACGCCGAGGGCGATCGGAGACGAGAGCACGGACGACGCTTCCTGGCGCCGCATCGATCAAGATTGGCTGTACTCCGCTGAAGATCTGGCCTTGGTCCTGAACAGGGGCATCAACAACACCAGTCTCGTGCTGGCGTTCGAGCTTTTGAATACGAAAAAAGTGCTGCTTTTTGTCGGCGATGCCCAACGTGGGAATTGGATCTCCTGGACCAAGGGAAGTTGGAAAGAGGGCGAGGAAAGTATCGCGGTAAAGGATCTTATGTCGCGCACCGTTTTGTACAAAGTGGGACACCATGGCAGCCACAACGCCACGCTGCACGGGACCGAGGCAGATGCTTATCCGAACCTCAGCTGGATGGGCCGCGGCAAATATGGGAGCGAGTTCGTTGCAATGATTACTGCGGTGAACAAATGGGCGTTAGCCGTAAAACCAAAACCGTGGGTTCACCCGCTACCCTCGATCAAAAAGGCTCTCATGGAAAAGTGTGGGGGCAGGGTATTCCAAACCGATACGCCTGAGGTCACGCGGCCGGAAGGAGTATCAGCAGCTGAGTGGCAGGAGTTCGAGAAGAGGACAAATATAGATCCTGCTGGTCTGTATTTCGAATACGAGGTGCACGATGAATGATTTTGCACATCCTCGTCCGCGGCATGGGTGTGCTCACTCCGTGTCCGAAAGCCTGCCAGCGGTAACACGCTTTCGTTTGCGCGGAAACCGCGTGACCGCTGGCCTTCTGGTTGTGGCCGCCGCCACGCCGCTTCACGACAACGTGCGCTGACCGGCGGATCGCGCGCGTGCGGCCCAAACTTGCTAGAAATAGCTTCGAATATCTAAGACAGAGAATGATGATTGACACTCCTGTTTCTTTTTGAAGGGTATTGGCTCCACTCTGCGCTTCGCTGCGCAAAGCGGAATAGTTAAGCGATGTTCTTTTACTCAGGTCCAACTTCCCTCGTGTCCTGGGCAATCGGTGCAAGCGTGTAATCAATTCTTGCCACAGCTCCAATAGTGCCCGCTCGCGACATGGCCGTGAACGCAAAGGCTGCGGAACGAATGACCCGTTCGAGCACAGCCGCGCCGGATAGCCAGAGCTTGATATTGGCTGTTCCGACGTCCGGGAATTTACGAAGCAGGGTGTTAAGATCGCCCGGTCCAAGATATCCCCTTCGGTCTTCAATGTCCGAAGACCGCCAAGTTGGCGGCGTTCGATGCGATGATTTTCCTGAAATCCAATCAGGGCTGTGGGGACTGAAGAGGATAGACAGCCACGGTCATCACGACTTTGATTATTGGACCTGTTGTTTCCAGTGGCCTCCCGTCGCGACGTACAGGCAATGGCAGCATGTCGCAAATTCAGCGCCGGAAGCGCGCGAAGTCACGGGGCTCCGCCTCAGCCGCCGAACAGCTGGCGGTCGATGGAGTGCAGGTCGTTGGGGTTGAAATATTTGGCCGCCCATTGGTCGTCGGTGGGCAAGAACCATCCAGCATCCATGGCGGCCTGAGTTTTCGAGGCCACCGGACGCGCGGTCTTGGCTTTGCCGTTGCTCTTGCTCTTGCCCTTGCCCTTCCCCTTATCCGCCTTGGGCATCCTGTCGAGGAAATCGAAATGATCGACCAGCAGCAAGGCCTCGATGGCAAACACGGTGGCGATGTCCTGGTCGTGAATGGCGAGCAGGTTGTCGCCGTTGCTCTCCTCGCCGCCGGTCGACAGGTTCGAGGAGCCGCAGAACACCACCGCGTCACGCGTATTGAAGCCGCAAACGACGAACTTGTGGTGAACCTGGTGGCCAAAGCCCTTGATAGCGGGGACCTGATTGAAGGGTGGCGGTAGGATGGTCTGTGAGGGCTTGCCGGTGACCAGAACGCCGGTCTTCTTGTCGACAGGATAAAGAGCGATGCCGTCCGGAGAGTCGGAAATACCGTAGCTGAAGATGCGCTGGTTCTTGTGCAGGTTGTTGAGGGCGTAATAAACCGGGTTTGCTACGGCGGCCTTCCTGCCTGCCGCATTCTTCGCCGACGTCTTTTTGCGCTTGGGGGTGCCGATTTGCATCACCGCGAACAGCACACTGCCTTCAGATTTGCTCTTCTTTCCTTCCGCGGCGATACGATCGGTGACGGTTTTCAGCACCTTGGCGGTAGTCGCAGAATTGTGCGGCGCGAAGGTGAAATCGGTCGTCGGGGTCGCCTTTGCGCTCGACGAAAAGGTCTTGAGCGACCAGTTCGACTGCACGAACGGCTTAAGCTTCACCTGCGTCTGCCAGACCTCGGCAAAGACACTCGCATACCAACCTGCCACCTCGCGATCGTTGTAGACCAGCACGTGATTGGAGTTGACGTAGAGTCCAGTGGCCGAGAAGTTGGTCGAGCCGGTGAGCACGTAGAGCGGCGTTTTTCTGGTCTTGTCCTTGTAGACGATGATGACCTTGTCGTGGGCGTAGCGCTTGAACATGCCGCGCTGCAACAACTGCTTCGAGCCGGCGG
>Ga0306925_10002221_pt1 | contig 16585 bp, 26 predicted proteins | sample flu12Cox44000176_FD_203755 | JGI IMG/M metagenome (GOLD analysis project Ga0306925, IMG submission 203755) | Lab enrichment of tropical soil microbial communities from Luquillo Experimental Forest, Puerto Rico - flux8day.12C.oxic.44.000.176 (v2)... | ecosystem: Environmental > Terrestrial >... | reverse complement strand
AGCTACTAATTGAGCGGCATCACGCCGACACTCGTCGGCTCTTTGCCGACATTCGTCAACACGCATTGAATTGCCCCCGCGCCCCTGACCTATAGCGTACTCTGCTTGGGGTCTGGCCGCGATCGCCTAAATCTCGATTACAACGAGATACTCAAGTGGCGTGGCTTCTAGGTCAGAGGCGCGCGCTGATAGCGGCCAACGTGGCGAAGCTGCCGGAACTTGGTGCGAAGCGCCATTGACAGTGCTAATGCGCGGCCTGCCGACCAGTTCTGCTCAATGGTTGTGGTCTCAATTCACTCTCGCGCACCACGCGTTCGTCTCGCTCAGTAACGCTCCTTATTTGATATTCAAATTCGCCGTTGCGCATTGGCAATCGTTTGATGACGACATACGCGCCATCCGACACATCCAAGCGTTGCGGAAACAAACGCGCACCAATCTTGAATTTGTGCATAACGCCCACCAAACGGTATCACCTTACGCTCCCAACTGGGGCAAGTCTACGCAAAAGGAACGGCTACAAGCCACGTCTTGGGTCGAGGAAATCCCACATCAAATATATATTTTTAGAACGCTTGAGTTGGCTTCGAGAAATCCCAATAAAATCTGGCGAGCACCATCTGCGGCGAGCGAGCGAGAGATTTTGGCCCCCGGGGGGGGTCGATCAAAGCCAAAATGCAAGGATGGTCGCGGCGGACGATGCAACCAAACAAACAACGCTTTCAATTGATTGGCGCTCAAACAAACAACAAACAAACATCAAACAAAGATTGCAGAGCTTGTGCGAATTAATGTGAGTTGCTGCTCGTGATCTGATAAACTGTGTGTGCTGAACAAACAGCGAGGCTGCGAACGATGCCAGTCGTGCACAGCCTCTGACCCCAGGCAACGGAGGCAAAGCCAATGCCTAGAGCTTTCAACAGTCTATCTTCTCGAAACAAATTCGCAAAGCGCCACTACGAAGCGATCGCGCTACTGCAATCCAAGAAGCTCGACGTCGCGTTAGCGATGGCGACAACAATCACGACCCCATCGCCAATGTGGTCGATGAACTGTGCTGGTTGTTCAGGAGTGACAACGGCCAGTTTAGTCGAGATCGTTTCTATCGGGCTTGTGAGCCTGGAGCGAATGTAAGGGCGCGATCCTGGCCCTCTGCACACAACTCACAACAAAAGTGAAAAACAGAAGCCCGCATAAATCGCGGACTTTGGCTTAACGAAACTTAGGAACAAAACTCATGGCAACATACGGTTACGCTCGCGTCTCGACTGATGGGCAATCACTGCAATCCCAAACAGAAGCACTGCATCTGGCTGGCGCTGCGAGGGTCTACAGTGAGAAGATCAGCGGGGCTTATAGCGACAGACCACAGCTAGCGAAAGCGATTGCTGCGTTAGCGGAAGGCGATTGCTTGGTGGTCTGTAAGCTGGATCGGCTGGCACGCAGCACCAGGGACTTGCTCAACACGCTCGATGCGATTGGCAAGATCGGAGCTAGCTTCAAATCGCTCAATGATCCTTGGGCAGATACAACCACACCACATGGACGGTTGATGCTCACAGTGCTTGGTGGATTAGCAGAGTTCGAGCGTCACCTAATCTTGTCGAGAACCGCAGAGGGTCGCACCAGGGCACAGGCCAGTGGTGTGAGGTTTGGGAGGAAGCCTTCACTAACACCTTATCAACGTACAGAGGCACTACGTTGTCGTGCAGCGGGTGAGACGCTGACCGAGATCGCCAAGAGCATGGCGGTTTCGCACATGACGATTGCGAGAGCGACAACCAATGGGAGTGGAGAATGACAACAGTGACGACGGCAACGGTAATGACCGCAAAGGAACTAGCGCAACAAATCCGCTACAATGGTTGCGTTCGAACCTTTGCCATGCATCAAGCACGAGGAAAAGCCAAGGAGCAAATAAGAGCACGGGGAGATAAAGTCAGTCATTACTCTGCCAGAGAAATTTCAGAGATGGCAGAGGTGATCCTGGCTCAAAACTACGAGGAGTATTTGACCAGGGCTCGCGCTTGGGCCGATGATTGGCAGAGGCGCGGTTGGCGATAGGCTAAAACAAATTCTAAACAAAGGGGCCACCACATCAATCCTAATGGTGTGGTGGTCTTATTTTTTATCTGTTGTTATTTTCTCGTCAACAAAACTGCTGTTGATGACTTTGCCTTCAATTAGGTTTGGGGAGATATTCCTCGTGGTAGTGCTTGAGACGTCGGTCGAGCTTTACAGCAAAATCACGCTCGTCTCTCATTCGGAAGTCGGCAATAGCTTGGAGCTTAGGAGCATAATAGGGAAGTAGCTCGATCAACATTCTCATCTGCGGCTGCGAGAGCTTTCGCTTTCCCCTCACAACATCCTCTGCCAATTCTGTAATTGAGATGTCATCAGGGATTGCATCGACCTGATGAGCCTGACGCTGGTCAGCTTCAATCTGATCTATTACAGCCCTTATCTTATTCATGTCTCTTATTCCTATAGTGGAGACTATGTTTTATTTATCCAAATCAAGTGTGGAGACTGTGGAGACTGTGGAGTGGGTGGAGCCCTACTTGATTGCCGGGACGGTCCCCTGGTCTAAATGATTTCAGCAATCTCAAGGGTTCCATAGTCTCCACAGTTCCCACACCTGTTGTTCTTCTTCATCTTCCACCTTCGCCCTCGCCCTCGCCCTCACCAAAGGCGACGAGGGCTTGCGTCCCATTCGATCATTTCGTTCCAGGCCTGGGGACCGTAGCGCTGATCCCACGCTGCGCGACTTTCGATTAAGGGTTCGAAGGTCCAGCCATTGTTACGATTGTCGCGGAACCTGTGGGCCTTTGGCCAGCCAGCGTCGGTCATAAATTCTTCGATCTGGTTGTCGCTGAGATCACCACGAAGGCGTGGGAAGCGGCTCATTGCATCTTCACGGAGGGATTTGGTGTAGGCTGTACGAGGCCGAGACATTTTCTTGCTTAGTGGATCAGCGTTGATTAGCGCCCCTGGCACTCGACCATCGTGCAAAACCGACAAATACCATTGCTCTATTGGTGGCAGGGTGAAGGTTTGTTGCTTCTGAAGGGCAGAGCCCTTGAGCAAGCTCTCGGGGATTTCCCTCGGGTGCCAATTGCCCAAGTCCATTCGTTGCAAATCCCACATCATTGCTTCAGCGCCGTCCGTCTCAATCTGATTGTGAAGGGCGTTGAAGTAAGCGCGATCTCCTCTCCAAGCATCACTCACCGAGTACGCTGCATAGCGTCGTTCATAGCGACCGGCTGGGATCACCCATCCCGGTTCAGCCAACATCACCACGTGCAAGTAGTTTGGGACTAAGATCAGATCGTAGCCCTTTCGTTCGATGGGCAAGGTTGGCTCGGTTATCATTCCCTGCAACCGGCCAACGCAGCGCTTGTCGCCGCCCCAATAGGCTTCGTCTGCAACGAACAACACGCAATCTTGCAAATGCCCATTGAATTTGCCGATCACCTCCTCACGGCTCGTGACTTGGAAAGCGTGAGCGCCAAATATCCGTTGCAACACTCGGACTAATGTCCCTTTGCCAGCGCCCTTGTGACCAATCAACACCAACGCCACCTCAGCTTGCGCCGCTGGGTTTTGAACACTCCAGGCAATCCAATGCACGACGTATTCCGCATATTCCGCGTTGCCGCCCGCGATCACCTCATCAATATGCTTTCGAATTAAGCTCCAATCTCCTGGCTTCGGCACAACTCCCCAGCCCTGCCACATGTTCAAGCATTCGCCAACGACTTCCAACTCTCCAGGCCGGAAGATTACTCCTCGATGTTGGCGACGATCTCGGTGAGACAGCCACCAACCTCCAAGGTGTAGGCGCACGGTCTTGTGACCACCTCTCTCGTCTGGTACTTCCAGCGACACCATTTGGTTGGAATAGCGAAGCAAGAAACTGTCCTTGCCCTGGAACACAAGCATCCTTCGGTCGAGGTTTGTTAATGTTGGCTCCCAGCTTGCGATGACCGTCTTGCCCCCGACATTCTCGATTACTGCGTGTTGCTCATTCATTGCGACAAGAGCGTTATCCCATCTTGAGACACGTTCGTTCGACAACGATCTTGATGGGACTAAGGTTAGAGCTTTTGATTTCGGCTCGGGCTTCGCCTCATCACCGGCAGTCTTTGGCCCAGCCTCTGGCTTCGGATTAGCAGGGCCAACTAATGGCTTCTTCCCTTCATCAATCTTTGGTGCGGCCTTTGCACTTGTCACCCCGCTTCGAACAAATCTCGGATCTATCAATCTTCGAGTAATTGCCATCTCAATCGCTCCACTCAACTCGGCAGAAAATCTCAAGCGCTTCGATTTGTTTCTTTGTCGCTTCATACAACTCGTTGAACGTTGCCTGATATATTTCTGGGGCTTTCCAATCCGGGCCGTGAACACCGATTGTCAGTCGATCCAACAACCCAACATTGACGGCCTTTGCATTGGCGATGATTGCGGCCAAGGGCTTTTGCCAGCGGGAACGGGCTCGTTGTTCGGCGAGGGTCAGAGGCTTCTCAGCATTCACATTTATCGGTAGCCTTCGCTCTAATACCGAGGCCTTGACTTGGGCCTTCGCCTTGTCCCTCCGTTCAAGTTCTTGCGCTGTCACTTTGCCCTCCAACAGGTCTTGGGTATCTCGACTTCTAATGGGCCGTTCGATTAGTCGTCTCATGATTTCACCTTTGCTTCCGTTTCGATATTCATCTCATTGCCCGTTCAACTTCGATCTTTCCTTTCAACCGCTCTTGAAGTCCTGGCCCAAGGTTGCGCCAGCATTCTTGCCGAACCCCTCGGTCGGTTTTGTTCAGCACCTGGAAATACTTCATGAGTGCGTGTTCGAGTTCGCCATGCCACAATGCCAAGGAGCCCCAATCGCCCCCATCAATCATCGCGCCCACAACCACTTCCATCACTCCCGTCCTGATTTCAGGAGTGGATTGGCGCAGGGCTCTTGTGACTACGGTAAGCACATCCTCGCCCCCATCATTTCGCTTTGCCATGCTCCTTCTCCAACTGCGCAAGCTCGGCCTTGTAAGCAAGAACGGCGGGATGGTTTGGGTTGTCAGCAATGAACTTAAGCGCAGCCCGACGTTGTCGCTCACGTTCTGTGGGTTCGAAGTGATCCACGAGCTTGTCGATGATCCCAATGCCCGGAGGTGGGCCGATTGGGATTTCTCTGCGCCAGCCCCAGTTGCTCATTTTTTACCATCCGTTCGAAGTTGCTTGATCGTCTCTGGAGAAACATTGGCCACGTACTCGTCGAAGAGATGCTTGGGAATGCTCATCTGGTCGATCAAGCGGTAGGTTGATGGAGCGAAGCCTTCCAGCTTGGCGATGTCTGGCTTTCGGGGCGGGGGATTAACTTGCCTCTCAAGAGCGTTGATCTTTGTGAGTAACGTCGTGACCGCTGCTTCGAGTTCTGCGATCCTCTTGTCTTTGTCGTCGCTCATCCCACTCCCCCGCCTTGGCTCTTGGCCTTCGAGTTCTCGGCAACTCGACCATCTTCGGTTGGCGTTGCTTCAGTGTTGGGCTGAACGTAGTGTCCGCTGTAATGAACGTGATGATGCACTCTTGTCGGACCTGTCCCATGAACAGTGTGCACATTAGGATTTGATCCTTCTCCGCTACTGCGTAGTCGGTCAGCGATCTTTTGTTCAGTTGACCTAGCCTGCTTTACCTCAGCGGCCATAATAATCTCTCCTGTGTTGCCATTTGTGATTACGTCGTCGGTCTCGAACCTTTGCTAGGTGTTCTGTTTGTTTGGTTGTTATTCCTCCTTGCCCTCGCCAACTCCGACCACTTACCAAGCTGCTGACGGTGTGACGAGAAACATTGAAGCGTTTGCCAAGATCAGCGTAGGAGTAGAGGCCTTCGGAATAGAGTTCACGAATGCGCTCAACTTCCGCCAAGCTAAGACGGGCAAGGCCATTGCTCTCGCCAGGCCGGGAATTGCTGGCATTCATCCCACGAGCCTCATGATCTTGTTTCGAGTTTCGTTGTAGGCGGCCAGCTCCTCAGCCTTGGCCTTCTGGATTTTTATCAATTCGGCCTTCTCAGCATTGACCGCTTTTTGTAGTTCGATCCTCTGGCTGCTCAGGTCATCGAGGCTGCGTTGGACAACCTCACACTCACTTTGCAAAGCCGCCTTGTGTTTTTCTTTGGCGACAATCTCAGCCTTCAACTGCCCTAGCCGAGTGTTGAGAGCTTTGATCGGGACAATCAGATCTTCTGCGAGGTCTTCGATCCCAGCGGTCATCTGCGATTACTCATAACGTCGTTGCTACGGCGAGCAGAGGCGACTTTGCCGCTGGTTTCGCCGTGGATGCCTTGTGATCCGGGGTTGTAGATCGTCCTTGACCCGCCAACACCACAGACGGTTGTGGCCGCGATTTCATTCCCATATTTCACAGGATCAAACGTCGGGGCGTTTCGGTTGTAGAGCGTCTCACCTGTGTAACCAGTCGAGCCTTTCCCCGTTACATGATCGCCAACCTTGCCGCCGAGGCGTTGATTGGTAGCGGCAACGTGGACACGATTAGCGCCGGTGCCAATCTTTTGACCAACACTGACTTTGTTCTTGCTCTGAATTCCCTGATTACGACTTGCCATCGTTCTCTCCTTTGGTTGCCGGTTGTGATTGACTTTGATCGATAGTCGGTTCGGCTGGAACAGGATCACGCCACCAAGACGGCCATCTTCCCGACGATCCGCCTATAAAGACGGGGGCCCAATCTTCAGGAGTGTCAAAAGTCGGGGTGAGTGTGGGCGGCTTTGTTGGGTCGGTCATTAGTTCGCCCTCCCCACCATTCGTTTTTCCATCCATTGAAGGTGCGGTCGTAGCGCAGCACAGAGCTCGGCAGCGTTGGCCTCGGCCTTCACCCGGAAAGGATGGCCCTCAGGGAGACCGTCAATTAGAAGGGCATTAAATTCGAAAGCTTCACGGATCACGTCCAACCAAACTTCGGTGGGGACCTTGCCTTCCCACGCATTAAGGAAGGCCTTGTGCAGGCTCCAACGGATGCGGCCATCACTCAGGACCTTGCGGATAAATTGATGGCAAGACAGTTCCTCATTATCGAAACTGATAGCGCCATTACTCAGCACGACGAAGCCATTACATTCGTCTTTCTTCAAGGTTGCAGGCACACCATTGCGTTGCTTGGTCCATCCCATTGACGCTCCCTTTCCGTTGATGGTCATCAGACAAGCCTCCGTTTGATATTGTTGGGCGACACCCGATGTCGAGAGGTCGAATGTCGCCCAGACAGCGGTAGTGGTTCACGCGACCCGGGCTCCTCAGCCAGTCTGCCGCGTACGACTTCGCTGCCGGGTGCAAGCCCCGATGCAGTGGGTACAGAAGAGAAACCCACGGATGGAGGAGCACCGTCTCTTAAAGATCGTTGCACACTGAAATCTTGATCCAATGATTTCTCAATTTCCCATTGCTCTCCGACTAGTGGTGGCTCGCTTATGTCAACGCCAAGGGGTTCTTCAGGCGGCACGGGATCACATGACCATGGGGAGCTTGTTGGAAGGCGGGGATAATGCACAGCTTGTTCGCTGGCATTCACAGTTTGTGGTTTTGCAAATCGCCCACCGATGTCGCTAGCCTCGCTTTGTGCAAACCGGTGCAGTGTCGTTGCGTCGTTCTTGATGACGGCGCGCCGCTCCTTCTGCGACGAATTATTGGAGAAGGTCATCGCTTCCCTCGCGCTTTCTTGCCGGTCTCGGACTTGATCTGAGTTGCGTCGCCGCCAGAGATTGGGCCGCCCGCTGGGATGAGCGTCCGCATCACACTCGCCGCTAGGGCCGCAGGATTGGGGCTGCCGGTGCCCGTGGTCTGAGGTGTTCGCGGATTAGGCGATGATCGGGGTGGCGCTTTACGCTTTGGCATTATTTGATCTCCCCATTAACAATCCGGCCCACCTGAAGAGTGGCGGGCCGGACAGTTTCAGATGGTGGTTTTGATGGAGGAGAGGTCATGCTGCCGCCTCCTCATTATCTGTCAACTTGAACTTGTGAATGATCGCGCTCGCGGACTGCCTCAACGTCTCAGGCACCCCAATCAACTCTTGCTCTGCCTCTCGGGCCAGCTTTTCTCGATTAAGCCCACGAAGATATTCCTCGCAGCGCCGGTTGAGTTCTTTGGTGATCTCTTCGGCATTTTCCTCAGGCCCGCATCGCCAGCTAAGCGTCACGGTTTTGACGGTGCGCCCATCTGCGCCGCATCGAGAGGTGATGACGAAGTAATCTTGATCTCGATCACGGGTGTCCCTAACGGCGGCGTAGGCGTTGTTGGTGACGTTCTTCAGGTTCTCAAAACGATCATCGAGCGTATTCTTGTTGATGTACTCCAACACCTTTGGCTCTCTGCCCGCGTGGAGTTTGTAGATCAGGCGCGATCGATAATAGGGTTTGCCATGGAAATGGATTTGCACCCTGCCGTTGCTGGTAGTGCCAGCGATCTCGCCAGCACGACCCACGACAACACTGCCGTTGCGCTGGGTGATGTAGTCTTTACGCCAACGCAGGGTGCCCAATGGCTCTTCGGTGAACCATTCGTTGAGCACCTCGACCGCTGGCAATCGTCTGCTTATTCTCTTCCTCGGGTCCATTTGGACGGCTTCCTGTCTTGCTTTCTTCCTACCTTATGACTATATTCCCACAGCACTGTGGCAAATCTTTGTCCCAATTGTGATTCTTTCAAGGTATCATTGTGGCTAAAATGTGACTATCGTTATAGATCAAATACATACGGTATATCCCTAGGTTGTGCAATTATCGAGTACACGCTTACTTCTGCGGGAAGAAGTGTCGAGGACAACCAAAAAAGAAGGGCCCCGAAGAAGGAGCCCCTGTGCATTTTCGTCCGTGTGAGAATTAGGCCGCTGCTTGCTGTTCCTCCTTCTCCTCCTGGGTCCCTAAATTTAGGTACCCTCCCAGTTGCTCCTCCTCCCGGATGCTATCGAGCAGTGCAGTAAGTTCGTCCCTGAACTTCGTTACGAACATTCTGCGCTGCATTGGGTTGAAGCCCTGCCATTTCTTCACGAAGTTATCCAGGTCCGTCATTGCTTGGTTGGCTTTGGGCTCCTTAGTCTCAGGTGTCGTGCCAGTCTTGGCAGCCTTACGCTTTGCGATAGCCTTTGCTTTAGCAGCGTCTTGCCTCTCCTTTCGCTCATTCGCAAGACGATCAAATTCTGCTTGCTGCTCGGCCTTAGACTTCTCGATGATCTTCTTGACTGCGCCCAACCGAAGTTCACCTTTCAACACTTTCTCCTTAATCTCATCCGTTGCCTTCTCTGCAACGGCCTTGGCCATCTCGACGGTTGCCTTACCAACACCAAGCATCTTCGCTGCGTCCGCAGCACTGATGCCAGCTTTGGTGTACTGATTATCTCCGACCTTCCTCGTCGCTAGGTTTGCGGCGATAACCGCTCGTTGACTTTCAGTAAGATGGCGTCTGTGGAGATTGACGCTGATGACATACGCCCGTGGATCACCATTCACCTTTGGATCAAAGACCCAAAAGTTCTCCTCCTTGAGATTGTACCGCTTGTTGGCCTTGATGATTGCGCGGTATCTATTTCGTCCGTCGAGAATTTTGTTCTCGAATAACGTAATCGGTTCACGCAACCAGTTGGCCTTGATGTCTTCAACCAAAGCGGCGAACTCAAGTCCCTTTTCTCCTCCTTCCATGAGTGGGAAGATGTCCGCCAGTGGATGATCCTCCAGTTCAACCCGCGAAGGATCGAATTTGTCGGTGAGCTTTGAGGTGGTGGTGGTCATGACCGCACCTCTGCCATTCGGGTGAGGGCAGCTTCACACTCAACACGCAGCCAACGACTTGAGCCTGGGCCAATCTTTACCGGTTTGGGAAAGTGGCCCTGGCGTATGCCACGGTAGAGGGTTGCTGGGTTCAGAGGGCGACTACCACCAAAGAAGCGGCAGACCTCCCTACGGTCGAGTAAGTCAGCTAGTGAAACGAACATGATTTCATCCCCATGTTTGCCGCTGCGGAATGCTGCGGCTGGAGACGACTAATTAAACCCGGTTGCGAAGGGGGTCAGTCCGAAACGCTGGTATTCCTAGTGTTTCCCAGCGTTTCCCCGCTGTCGATTGTAGGCATCGATAGCGGTCTTGAGCGTCTTTGGGTCCAGCGGGCTGAGGCTTCCATCACGCTTCACAAGCTCCGCTGTTAAAGGCTGTCGCGGGCAATCATCTCGGCTTGGCACGCCAGTGGGAAACATCTCTTTGAGTAATCGGATAATTCGAGATTGCTTGCCGCCTGCTGTTGCCGGTTGAGCCTCTGGCTTTAGCTTGTTGAGCCAGCGCTCGCAGTCATCGTTATTCAGATAAACGCCAAAGTTCCGGATGATAAACTTTCTGACTTTCCATAGCTGCTGACGCGGGCTGGGCACTTTGTACAGAGCTTCATAAGGCTCCCGAAGGTCGTCGGGGAGGCCCGAGACTATAATCCGATCAATCGTATCTTCCACATCACTGGCATGCTCAAGGCCGAGATAAAGCACCCTAGTGACATCTTCTCGTGTCTGCCATTTAAGGTCCATTTGATCTTCAAGCCATTCGCTAGGCTTGATTGGCTCAGGCATCCAACCAAACTTCTGATCACATACCAGTTGTAGCGACCTCACATCTCCGCTGGCACAGGCTTCCCGTACCATTCTCTCTGCTACACCAGCGCCAACGTCGAGATAGTTTTTAGTAGTGAAGGCCGCATGAATAAAAGTGACCCATCCATTCTTTGTCAGCGATTTACGGTGCCTGATCCATGCCCCGGTAGCCTGAATGAAAGCAGCAAGATCGATGGTATTGGAAGTATCGTCGGCCTTCATCGTTTGCCCCTCCCCATCGACACGACCTTGGCCCCACCAGCAACGATCCCCTGCAACCTATCCGCCCAAAGCTCTAGGGCCTCGCGCTTCTCCTTCTCATAGGCGTGATGGACGTAAACGCTGAGGGTCATGCCCGCCTTCGTCGTGGTGCGATGATTGGCGATGTGGCCTAGGACGAGGGGAGCAACGCCAAGCTGCGCCATACCAGTTAGGGCTGTTCTGCGCAGATCATGCGCTGACCATTGGGCAATACCGAAGCGATCTTGGGCGCGGGATATTGTGCGGGCTACCGCTGCCCCGGGGAGAGTGCCCCCGCCTTCGGCATTGGGAAAGACCTGTTCGGTATCGGCATTGCCGATCAACTCAATAGCGAGCGGGGATAGTGGGACAGTGTGGGGATGGCCGTTCTTTGTACGTGCGCCGGGTAGCTTCCAAAGCTTGTGCTTTAGGTCGAGTTCCCCTCGCATCATCCCTGCCACCTCCCCTACCCTTTGGCCGGTCACAAGGCACAGCTTGATGATGCGCTGGCATTGCTCAGATCGAGCTAGCGCCTCCGGTAGTCCGTCCCACAAGGTTCGGATTTCATCATCTGATAGGACACGCTCCCTAGGCTTCGATCCCGGCGGCCTGCGCATCCCTTCGATTGGGCTGTGGTCAAGGTCGCCACGAGAGACGGCCCAACGCAGCATTGCCCGAAGGTCCTCGAAGGAGCGCATGGCTTCGGTAGGAGCATCGCGCTTGGCAACCTTGTCTACTACTCGGGTTGCGTCCCTGCGATGAAGCTCCGCTAATTTTACATTGCCGATAACCGGGACGATGTTGCGATAGAGGCGGCGCTTGATTTCATCGGCGCTACGCAAGCCAGCCACATGTTTCTCAACATAGCTCTCGACAAGGCCGGTGACGGTCATATCGTCGCCTGTCCCACGAGGATCACGGCCATCCGCAATCGAGGCTTTGGCATCGAGCGCCAGGGCTCGGGCATTGGCGAGAGAGGTCGAGGGATAGCGGCCTAGGGTTATCCTGGCGCGCTTCTTGGCAGGGCCAAAGTGAAGTGTCCAAGACTTAACGCCTTGGGTGGTAACCCGAAGGGCAAGGCCGCTCACGTTCTCATCGAAGTAGTCGGTCTGTGCGCCGAGAGATTTGGCGCGATCACAGAACCGATCCGTTAAGAGCACCCGCATTCCCGCCCCTCCAGTGACTAAGTTTCCCGATAGCCCGGGAGTGTACCTATAGGTACATGAGCCAGCGCTACCCCGCAACAGGCCACAAATCGACGCGACGAGATGCGAGTGAGTTAGGCCGATGTAACTGGCACAAGTGCGATGCAGGCTAGTGCACCCCAGTGCGGGGTGTTGCATCGAAATCGGGCTGGGAGCATCTGTTAACCGGTTGGTCGCTGGTTCGAATCCGGCCCGGGGAGCCACCCGCATTTTGTGCCGTTGATCGTTCACGCTTTTTTCGCCTGATTGTCAAACCGGGTATCGGGGTTTGACAGTTTCGTTCCTGATATGAGCTTGTGCATTGCCCGTCGCGCGGCCTTCTTACGATCACGGGTTTCGATATAGCGTTGCAGTTCTTTCAGACTGGCGTGCCCAGTAATGGCGGCGGCCTCAACCACATCGCAGCCAATATCAATCAACCGTGTCGCTGCCGCCTTGCGCAGGCCGTGAAATGAGCAATGCGTTAGACCGGCCTCGTTGCAGCGGTCCCTGAACCAGTTTCCGAAACCGGCGGCAGTGAACGGCGCACCCAACTCATTAATAAGAAAATTTAGATGCTTGCTTGGTGTTGCATCGATGATGCGGCGCAACTCCGGATGCACCGGGATCGCCAATTCCAGGCCGGTCTTGTCTTCGGTTTTCTTGCGCACCCAATTCAGTATTTCAATTTCGTGGCCGTGTTCATCACACTCGCGGCTGATGTATTGCTCGCCCATTAGGATAACGTCCTGCCGTGCCTGCCCGGTATATAGACCAAGCGTCATGGCCAAACGTGCCTTTGTCCCTACCGTATGCCGCTCCTCAAACTTGGTGATCTCGGCATCGGTCCAGCGATGGAAGCCGCCGATCTTTTTCGGCTTGAGTTTCTTCACGCCCAAAGTCGGATCAGTCTCCCGCCACTCCAATTTGACGGCAATCTTCATCATCTCGCGTAAGACTTTGCGCAGACCATTGGCGCTGTCGGGCTTCTTGGAACGAAGCTCCATAAGCTTTTCGATGGCGGCGCTGTTTATGGTGATGGCACTCTTGGCGCCATAAGGCTCACCATCCTTATCGGTCTGGTGACAGAACCGCTCGATGATATTGCGATAGACGCCCTGAGTGATCGGCTTCAGTGCCTTGAAGACCGCGCTATCGTAATAAATGATTGCGAGTGCCTTGATCGAACGAGGCTTCACCCGGTCAATGCCAATCGGCTTGGGTTGGGCACCCATCGCCCGCTGATAAGCTTCCATGAACGTTGGCGACCACGGCAAGCCAGGCAACGGCATTGGCTTGAAACCGGCGCGGCGAAAATAAAACCGTGGCCGGCCATGCCGGTCAACGAAGCCCTGCACATATTTCGGCGGCCGTCTCATCATTGCAGTTTATCCGTGTCCCAGTCGTTCTTTGCAATACTGACATCGTCAGTATCGCCGAAACGCAGGGTGTGACCGTCAGGCGTCGTAACGCTGGTCACGGTCTTTCCAGTCTTCTCGGCCTGCTCGATCATCTTGTTAATCTGCGGTTTGAGCTGTCGGCCGCGCATAACGTTCGGATCGGCCATGACGATCATTCCGATCACTTCAGCCACTTTTCTGTAAACCAGATCGGCGAGCTTTATAGTGGTTGGACTAATGATATCTTTGTCGCCGCCCTCAAGCTCAACGACAACGGCGTTGACGTTGGCAATGGCCTGCTCAATCTCGGGCGAGGTGGGCCGGCTTTTTAGATCACGTGACATCACGACGTTCAGTTGCTCGTCACTAAGCGAAATCATTTCACGTGCGAGAATATATCAACTCCGGCACTAAAGCGCGCCGATATTTGTGGTCGCCCAGGTTTTCCCTATCCTGGCTTACGGCGAAAGTGGTCCAGCCTTGACCATGCGGTTTGAGACTCACGCCTGACCTGCACTTGCTCAAATCATGCCGGCATCGGTCTTGATGCACTCAACGAGCATAGCCGGATAGTTTCTGCCCGGGTCGGAATAGAATTTGAGCTCGCCGTCATCGTTACGAACGTGCACGATTTCATTCTATTTCCTCCGATACCATGGATGGGCGGGATCGAGCGGATAGCCGTGAATATCACAACCTTTGTACATCCAATTTTCCTCACCCAACTGCTCGCTGCGTGTCTTGGCGCTGTGACAGTGAACACATAACGAGGCAAGCTGCGCCAGCGCCGGGAATGGGTCGCCGCCGGCATTGGTTGGCCTGCGATGATCCACGTCTGTGGCTGGCTCAATTCGGCCAAGTTGTAAGCACGCTTCGCAGAGCGGGTGTTGCTGTAATTTCTGCCGGCGCAGGCGTTGCCAACGAGCCGTACTGTAGGGCCACTTCGCCATGTCACCCAACCAAAGCTTGAATGTCGATCTCCGGCGCCGGCGTCGTGGCAATGGATACCGCCATCATCGCCGCGATCACGCCGTCAATATGCGCCAGCGCGCGCTTTTTGTTTGGTTTCCTATTGCCGGCTGCATCCATTTCGATCGCCACGTTGGACATCTGCCAGCGCAGAATAGGATGCCCACCGTGGTGCAGCCGGCGATCGAGCACGGCGGCTTCGAAGGTTTGCACCGCCGGCGAAAAACTAACGTAGCCTTGGCCGAATTCTTTGAGCGGCAACCGCACACCTTCCTCGGCACACTGCATTTCGAACGTCTTGATGAAATGCCGATCGTAGGCAACAGCGCGCAAGCCAAACCTAGCTTGAATGTCCGCCAGGCGGCGAATGAGAAACCGGAAATTGATCGCCTTGCCCGGTGTCGTTTCCAACAAACCAGCATCGCGCCAGGCACGATAGTGGCCGCCCTCTTTACGATCGCGATCGAGCAAGCCCTCCTCCGGCAACCAAAAATAGGGGACCAGGGCGCCGCTGTCGGGCCAGTAAATCGCCAGGGCGGTCATGTCGGTTGTTTGGGATAGATCGAGTCCGCCAAAGCACGGCTGGCCGACGAGCCCGTCGATGTCGATCGGGGCTGCGCATGCGGTCCAATCGTAATCCGACAGAAATTGCACATTGGCGTCGATGCGCTGATTTAGTCGGAGGTTCTGGAATTTGGCGCGCAGACTCGGCAACCGTTTTGCCTGTGCCGCTTGGGCGCGGAACTCGGCGAGGTCTAGAAACTTCCCAAGCGCTTCGTTACAGGCGAACCATATCTGCTCGTCGAAGATGTCGGCGTCAATCGGCGCGGCACATAATTGCAAATAAATGCTCTCGTCTTCGCCAAGTGCTGCGTCGTCTATCAGTTGTGACAACGGATGTTGGTCGTTGGCGGCTTGCGTGCTGATAATTACGCCAAGGCTTTCCCGTCGCTTGCCCATGCTGGTGCGCAAGTTATTGAGCAGATCACTATTTGGTGCCTGGGCAAATTCATCGTACACCCAGAAACTAGGCGCCAGGCCGTGAGCTCTTTTGTCGTCAGCGGAAAGGCTCTCGTAGATCGATCCGGCGCCGTCACCTTCTAGAACCTCGATCACCTTTCCGTAGCGCTGCAAATTACAGCGGGTTTCGAATGCCGGAACCGCCTCGATGATTGCTTGCATCTCCGCGAATATCAGTGCCGCCTGCAATTTGTTGTAAGCGCAGGAATAGACCTCACCACGCGGCTCGCATTCGGGTCCAAGCAAATGTGCCAGCGCTAGACCGGCGAGCAACCCCGTTTTGCCGTTACCGCGCGGCTCGGATTTGATTGCGATGCGGACCAGACGACGGCCATCGGCGGCCTTGCGACCATAAACAGCTTTGATGAACTGTTTCTGCCCCGGCAACAGCCGCATCTTGCGACCGGCGTAAATGCCCTTGGTGATTGGCAGGCTTTGCAGGAAGGAGATCAGGCGATCAACGCGGGTCCGCTTCCGTTTCCAAGCGGATGCTGGCAATTTGATGCTAATTCGTTTGCGTGCATGCGCACCACGTAAACCCATATTCTCTTACCCATTTTCTCCTTCGAAATTACAAAACAAAATTAATTCAGGCTTTGGCTCCGGCGGCGGTCCGCGTATGGGGGTGGTCAGGTTTTCGACATCGCCCCCCCTGGGTTCATGACACGTAATCGACGCCGCTGACCCGCCCGATCCAACAACCACCCGTAGTCGCACTCCGCCTGATGAACTGCGGGTCGAGCATTACAGATACTCATCGCCTCGTCGGAGTATATACCGGCCGGATTCTCGAGGGCGAAACCTGCGGATCTGCCGGTCCAGCAAAGCACGAAAGTTGAGCTGTTTCTGAACCTCAAGGCCGCCAAGGCGCTCGGCATCAGCATTCCAATTCCGCTCCTTGGCCGCGCCGACTAGGTGATCGAATAGGCCGACTTCCGGCTTTGGCACTTAGCGGACACCCTAGTCGCGTTCAGCACACCCTAGTCGCGTTCAGCAATGTCCGCTTTCGGGGGTAAAGCGGACATCGGCGACCCTAATTTGCTGTGATGCACAATCCGGGTCGCGCTGGTACGGTGTGTTCTCGGCTTGTGAGGGCACATGAGACGGCGCGAGTTCATCACGCTTGTTGGCG
>Ga0306925_10002216_pt1 | contig 16590 bp, 14 predicted proteins | sample flu12Cox44000176_FD_203755 | JGI IMG/M metagenome (GOLD analysis project Ga0306925, IMG submission 203755) | Lab enrichment of tropical soil microbial communities from Luquillo Experimental Forest, Puerto Rico - flux8day.12C.oxic.44.000.176 (v2)... | ecosystem: Environmental > Terrestrial >... | reverse complement strand
GAGCGGCGTAATAAGCATCGTGCCGTGCTTGCCAGAGCTTCGAACGCTCCTCGGCTGTCGTCGCCCAGCGAAAATCGTCGCCGCCGTATTCGCCGGCGATCGATTTGACCGTTTCCGCTTGCTCGGCAACTCCGGCCGGTGTCCCGTGGAACTCGAAGAACAGGGTGGGAGCGACTTTGTGGCTCAGCTTTGAAAAGCTGTTAATCGCAGCCATTTGCGCCTCGTCGAGGAGCTCGATACGGGCGACGGGAACACCGTTCTGGATTGTCAGGATTACGGTATTGACGGCGTCCTCGATGGCCGGGAAAGCGCAGACCGCGGCCGAGATCGCTTCCGGGATGCCGTAAAGTCTAACCGTGACCTCGGTAATGATGCCAAGCGTGCCCTCAGAGCCAATGAAGAGTCGGGTCAGATCATATCCGGCCGCCGATTTACGAGCGCGGCGCGCCGTCCGGATGACCCGCCCGTCGGCCAGCACCACGGCCAGCGCGAGCACGTTTTCGCGCATCGTTCCATAGCGCACCGCGTTGGTCCCCGAGGCGCGCGTCGCCGCCATGCCGCCGAGCGACGCATCAGCTCCCGGGTCGATCGGAAAAAACAGGCCGGTGTCGCGTAGATGCTCGTTGAGCTCCTTTCTTGTGACACCGGCTTGGACAACAGCGTCCAGATCTTCGGCGTTAATCCGTAGTATTTGATTCATTTGCGACAGGTCGATGCAGACGCCGCCCGAAAGCGCAGCGACGTGACCCTCGAGCGACGTGCCCGTCCCAAAGGCGATGACGGGGGTTCTGTAGTCGGAGCAGAGCTTTACGATCGCTGCAACTTCCTCGGTGCTGTGAGCAAAAGCGACCGCGTCGGGGGAGTGCGGCGCGTGATAGGACTCGTCTTTGCCGTGGTGGTCGCAAACAGCTGTCGAGGTGGAGAGGCGATCGCCGAGGAGTTGGCGAAGCTCGGCGAGTAAGGACTTGTCGATTGGCGCACGATGAAGGGCGAGTGCAGGCATGGCGGTGGCCGAAAAACTCGAAAGCTAACGTTCAAGCATTACTCCCCCGCCAGGGTCGCGGCAACCGGGATCCATAAGAGTGGCATCATCCCCTTTTCCGAGCTGCTTGCGGCTCAGCATTGAGCAACCCCCAGTGAAACACCACCTTTCGCGAATTGAGGTGGCGAGTTGAGGAGGTCGCGATGGCGTTGACGGCGGTCACGCTCGACGACAAATACGTCCTCGACAAAGGGCGGATTTACCTCACGGGTACTCAGGCCCTGGTGCGCCTGCCGATGATGCAGAGGCAGCGCGACGTCGCTGCCGGGCTAAATACAGGCTGCTTTATCTCGGGCTATCGTGGCTCGCCTCTGGGTGGGCTCGACCAAGCCCTGTGGGGTGCGCGGCGTTTTCTCGAGAAAAGCCACGTCCACTTCCAGCCGGCAATCAACGAGGAGCTGGGAGCGACGGCGATCTGGGGAAGCCAGCAGATCAATCTGTTTCCCGGTTCAAAGTATGACGGCGTCTTTGCTCTGTGGTACGCCAAAGGCCCCGGCATCGACCGCAGCGGCGACGCGCTCAAGCACGGCAATGCCGCCGGCTCGGCTCCACATGGTGGGGTGCTGCTGCTGGCGGGCGATGACCACACCTGCAAATCCTCGACCTTGCCGCACCAGTCCGAATATTCCTTTATGGATGCCGGCATCCCAGTATTGAACCCGTCCGGCGTGCAGGAGCTGCTCGACCTCGGCCTCTACGGTTGGGCGATGTCGCGGTATTCGGGATGTTGGGTCGCCTTCAAAACGATAGCAGAGACCATCGACAGCTCCGCCTCGGTGGAGATCGGTCTGGAGCGGATCGCGATCGTGGAGCCCAGCGATTTCGAGATGCCGGCGGGCGGGCTCAATATCCGCTGGCCCGACCAGCCACTCGATCAGGAATACCGGCTCCACAAATACAAGCTGTACGCCGCGCTCGCCTTCGCCCAGGCAAACCGGCTCGACCGGATTGTCATCGATAGCCCGCGGCCGCGCTTCGGTATTGTCACGACCGGTAAATCCTATCTCGACGTGCGGCAGGCGCTCGACGATCTCGGGATCGACGATGCCTATGCCGCCGATATCGGCATGCGTCTCTATAAAGTCGCGATGTCTTGGCCGCTCGAGCGCGAGGGCATCCGCCATTTTGCCGAGGGGCTCGAAGAGATCCTCGTAGTGGAGGAAAAGCGGGCCGTCATCGAGAACCAATTCAAAGAGCAGCTTTACAATTGGCGCGAGCACGTGCGGCCGCGTGTGATTGGGAAATTCGATGAAAACCACAACTGGATACTGCCGTCGAACGGCGAGCTGACGCCGGCCCAGATCGCGCGGGTGATCGCAGCGCGCATTGCGCGCTTCCACACTTCGCCACGCATTGCCGAGCGTATCGCCTTTCTCGAAGCCAAGGAACGCCAGCTCGGCAGCAACGTCGTGCCGTTCACCCGCACGCCTTATTTTTGCTCGGGCTGTCCGCACAACAGCTCGACCAAGGTGCCGGAGGGAAGCCGTGCGCTCGCCGGGATCGGCTGCCACTATCTGGCGCAGTTCATGGACCGGTCCACCGCGACCTTCACCCAAATGGGCGGCGAAGGCGCACCGTGGATCGGACAAGCGCCGTTCACCGAAGCCAAGCACGTCTTTGCCAATCTCGGTGACGGCACCTACACCCATTCGGGCGTGTTAGCGATCCGCGCCGCGGTCGCAGCGAAGGTCAACATCACCTACAAGCTGCTTTTCAATGATGCAGTGGCGATGACCGGCGGCCAGCCGATCGACGGCGGTTTGACCGTGCCGGCATTGACCCGGCAACTCGCCGCCGAAGGGGTCGAGCGTATCGTCGTGGTGACCGACGAGCCCGACAAGTACCCGCCGAGCGCGGACTTTGCCTCCGGGGCGACGGTGCGCCACCGCGACGACCTCGATACGGTGCAGCGCGAGCTGCGCGAGATCGAAGGGGTCACCGCAATCGTCTACGACCAAACCTGTGCCGCCGAAAAGCGGCGACGGCGTAAGCGCGGCCGTTTCCCGGACCCGGCGAAGCGCGTCGTTATCAATGATCTCGTCTGCGAGGGCTGCGGGGATTGCTCCAAGACCTCGAACTGCCTCTCGGTGGTGCCGGTCGAAACCGAGTTCGGGCGTAAGCGCACGATCGATCAGTTCAGCTGCAACAAGGACTACTCCTGCGTCGAAGGGTTTTGCCCGAGCTTTGTCACAGTCCACGGCGGTGCCCTCAAGAAGCGCCAAGCCGGTGATCTCGGCACGGATGGCCTGCCGCCGCTGCCCGAGCCCGCCCATCCCGCTCTCGATGAACCGTACGGCATCCTCGTAACCGGAGTAGGCGGCACCGGTGTGGTCACGATCGGGGCCCTTCTCGGGATGGCGGCGCATCTTGAGCAAAAGGGCTGCACCGTGCTCGACATGACCGGTCTCGCCCAAAAGGGTGGTGCGGTCTACAGTCATGTCCGGATCGCCCGACGGCCCGATGAGATCCACGCCGTGCGTATTGCCGCCGGCGATGCCGCCCTGCTGCTCGGTTGCGACATCGTGGTGTCGGCGAGCCAGGACGCCTTGTCAAAACTGGAGCTCGGCCGCAGCCGCGCAATCGTCAACAGCCATGAGACGATCACCGGCAACTTTACTCGCAACCCCGATCTGATGTTTCCCGGCCGTCAGATGCAATCGAGCATCACCGAGGCGGCCGGCAAGGTGAACGTCGAATTTCTGAATGCGACCGATCTTGCGACCGGTCTGCTTGGTGATTCGATTGCGAGCAATCTCTTCATGCTGGGTTTTGCCTATCAGCGCGGCTTGGTGCCGCTGTCGGCAGAAGCCATCGAGCGGGCTATCACCTTGAACGGCGTCGCCGTGCAATTCAACCATGACGCTTTTCGTTGGGGTCGGCGCGCCGCGGTCGATCCGACACTGGTTCAGGCCCGCGCGATTCCGCCCGATGCCTTACCGCCAAGCCACCGCCTGTCGGACACCCTCGATCAGGTAATCAGTCGAAGGGTCTCCTTCCTGACGGATTACCAAGACGCCCCCTACGCCGCACGCTACGCTGCGCGGGTCGGCCGCGTCCGCGAAGCCGAGTCGGCGTGCCTGCCGGGCGAGACCGGATTGACCCAAGCAGTCGCTCGTTCGCTCTTTAAGCTCATGGCTTACAAGGACGAATATGAGGTCGCTCGGCTCTACACAGAGACCGATTTCCTAAAGCGCGTAGCCGACCAGTTCGAAGGGTCCTACACGCTCAATTTTCACTTGGCGCCGCCGACTCTCGGAGATCGCGATCCCAAGACAGGGCATTTGCGCAAGCGCCGCTTTGGGCCGTGGATGCTCCCTGTCTTCCGCATACTGGCGCGCCTGCGCCGGCTGCGCGGCACCCCGTTCGACGTTTTCGGCCGCAGCGAAGAGCGAAAGCTCGAGCGTCGGCTCATCGGCGAATACGAGGCGCTGCTCGACGAAATCCTCGCCATCCTGTCGCCGTCCAATCACGAGGTCGCCATCGAACTGGCTAGCTTGCCGCTCGAGATCCGTGGCTTTGGCCATGTCAAGGAGGCAAATCTGGTGCATGTCAAGGCACGGCAGGAAATACTGCTCGTTCGCTTTCGCTCGGCGCAATTACACGCTGCCGCCGCAGAATAGCGAGCGGGCTAGCGGCCTCAGCCGGCCTCGAAGGGCAGCGCGATGAATCGGGTGTTGCCCTCCCGCTCCACTCGGACAAGCGCATTCTTGTGCCCGCTCTTTTTGGCGGCGGCGACTTTTTGCTGTACTTCCTCCAGCGACTTCACCTCATCGTGACCGACAGCGACGACGAGATCGCCGGGACGTAACCCTTCCGCTGCTCCGGGACTATTTTGCGGGACCTCGGTGATAACGACACCCTTCGCTCCCTCCGGCAACGAAAACTGTTTGCGCAGCTCAGCGGTCAGCTTGGTGAGTTTGAGCCCGAGCGCGTCGATGCTTGGAGGCGGTTTTGGCTTCTCCGGCACGGGCGGGGGTGGCGCGGGACGGTTCGGGTTCAATGCCGCGACCTTGAGCTCGACTTCCTGCTCCTTACCATCCCGCCACATTGTGAGCTTGACCGATGTATCCGGCGCAGTGTCGGCGACGAGGCGAGGCAGCTGCCGGCTGCGGTCGATCGGTTTGCCGTCAAAGGCCAGGATCACGTCCCCAGGCTGCAGCTTGGCTTGCGCCGCAGGGCTCGCCGGATCGATCGCCCCGATCATGGCACCGCGGCTCTTGTCGAGCCCGACCGCCTCGGCAATTTCGTCGGTGACCGGTTGGATGTGCGCACCGATCCAGCCGCGCTCGACTTTGCCGGTTGCCTTCAGCTGGTCGATGATCGGGCGCGCGAAGGCGGATGGGATCGCAAAACCGATGCCGATCGAGCCGCCGGACGGCGAAAAAATTGCCGTGTTGATGCCGATCACTTCACCCGCAAGGTTGAACATCGGTCCACCGGAATTGCCGCGGTTGATCGACGCGTCGGTCTGTAAAAAATCGTCGTAAGGGCCCGAGTGAATATCACGCGCGGTCGCCGAAATGATGCCGGAGGTCACCGTACCCCCAAGGCCAAAAGGGTTGCCGATCGCCAGCACCCAGTCGCCTACCCGTGTCTTGCCTGAATCACCCCAGGTTGCCGCCGGCAGCGGCGCCTTTGGCTCGATCTTGAGAAGCGCGAGGTCACTTACGCTGTCACGACCGATGACCTCTGCCTGCAAGGTCGAATCGTCGGATAAAGTCACAGTGATCTGCTCGGCATTGGCGATCACGTGATTGTTGGTAACTATGAGGCCCGAGGGATCGATGATGAACCCTGAGCCCAGCGATGCCGCACGCGGTGCCGACGGGTTACCGCTACCTGGTGCCCCTTTTTCGCCGAAAAAGTCGCGAAAAAATTCATCGAGGGGGGCCCCCGGAGCAGGCAGCTGTGCCTCCGGCCCGCCTTTGGAGTTCGGTGATGGGGTCGCCTGTGTTGTCGAGACGTTGACGACGACCCCGACCAACTTCGCTGCCAACTGGGCGAAGACTTCCGAAAAAGGCGTCGCTTCCGGCGCGTCCGCTCGGCTCGGCTCTGGCGCCAGAAGCAACAGCATCAACAATACCAAACGTATGGCGCTCCGGCCGACGAAAGACGTCACGCAATATCTCCTCCGCGCAAGCACCAATAACCCCGGGGCATCGGCGCTGGCATTTTCGCGGCGCTCGATATGAAATGGCGGCGGGCTTGGCAAGACGGAATAGAACCGTGAGGAACGGCGATCGAACGGCAGAGGGAGCGATCCTGAGAGCGCTGTTCGAGGCGGCACTCGCAGCGGCCGACCCGTTTCAAGCGCTTGCGCGGCGAATTCCCGCACCGGTCCCCGGACGCACCGTGCTGGTGGGCGCTGGGAAGGCCGCAGCCGCGATGGCACGCGCCTTCGAAGCCGCGTGGTCGGATCCGCTCGAAGGCCTTGTCGTTACGCGTTACGGCCACTCGGTGCCCTGCAGCCAAGTCGAAGTTGTCGAAGCCGGTCACCCTGTGCCAGACGCCGCGGGCGAAAGGGCGGCGAGACGCATACTCGAGTTGGCCCGCAGTTTGGGGTCGGATGACCAACTCGTCTTTCTGGCTTCGGGCGGCGGCTCGGCGCTGCTCTCCCTCCCAGCTCCCGGCCTCAGCCTGGGCGACAAGCAGGTCGTAACCGACGCGCTCCTGAAATCGGGTGCCACGATCTCCGAGATCAACACGGTGCGCAAGCATCTCTCGGTGATCAAGGGTGGCAGGCTCGCTGCCGCGGCCGCTCCGGCGCGGGTCATTACCCTGGCGATCTCTGATGTGCCAGGCGACGACCCTGCGGTCATCGCCTCGGGTCCCACAATGCCCGACCCGACCACCCTCGCTGATGCCCGCGCCGTGCTCGCGAAATTCGATATCGCCGCGCCGGCGGCCATAGGTCGGTATCTCTCAAAGCAAGAGGCGGAAACGCCAAAACCGGGCGATCCGGCCTTTGACCGGGTAGAGTTCGATCTCGTCGCCAGTCCGCGGGCATCGCTTCAGTCTGCTGCCGATGCCGCGATGCACCGGCAGATCATGCCAATCCTGCTCAGCGACCGGATCGAGGGCGAAGCACGTCAGGTCGGGCTGGTTCATGCGGGAATCGCGCTTCAGATCCGCGCCGGAAAATTCCGAGTGGGCGACCGCCTGGTCTCACCTCCGGCGGTACTATTGTCGGGGGGCGAAACCACCGTAACGGTTACCGGAAAGGGAAGAGGCGGGCGCAACGTCGAGTTTCTGCTCGCCCTAGCAATGGCGCTCAATAGCGTCGACGGCATTTCGGCCCTCGCGTGCGATACCGATGGCATCGACGGAGCTGGGGACAATGCCGGCGCGATTGTCTACCCGAACAGCTTGGCACGAGCGGCTGCCCGAGGTATTTCGGCTGCGAGTGCGCTCGCCGCCAACGACGCATATGGATTTTTTGCCGCGCTCGGTGATCTGGTTATGACTGGTCCGACGTTGACCAATGTCAACGATTTCCGAGCTGTCCTGGTTCTCACTTAAGATGACTTTGAGCAGGAACATCGATCTGCGCCGCCGACGCAGCGCAAAGATCGTCGCGACGCTGGGCCCTTCGAGTTCAGCCCCTGATCGGATCCGCGCGCTGTTCGAGGCGGGCGTCGATGTTTTCAGGCTCAATTTCAGCCATGGCACGCATGAGGATCACCGTTTTCTTTTTGCGGCGATCCGGAGGGTAGAGAGTGCGACGGGGCGGCCAATCGGCATCCTTGCTGACCTGCAAGGGCCGAAGCTCCGCCTGGGTACTTTTGCCGAGGGTCCAGTCGAGCTCTCGGCGGGCGCACATTTTCACCTTGACCTAGATCGCCAAGCCGGCGACGCGCGTCGCGCGCCCTTGCCGCACCCGGAGATATTCGAAGCGCTTCAGCCGGGGACCGAGCTGCTCCTCGATGACGGCAAGGTACGGCTCGAGGTCGAGAGCTGCGGACGCGGTTTTGCCGATACGCGGTGTCTCGTGGGCGGCATGCTGTCGGATCGGAAAGGCGTCAATGTGCCGAACGCGGTATTGCCCTTGTCGGCGATCACCGAGAAGGATCGGGCCGATCTCTCCTTTGCCCTTGAGCAAGGTGCGGATTGGATCGCCTTCTCCTTCGTCCAGCGTCCTGACGATGTCGCCGAAGGCCGCAAGCTAATCGGCGGCCGTGCTGGCGTAATGGTCAAGCTCGAAAAGCCATCAGCAATCCAGCATCTCCCAGAGATCATCGAACTCGCCGATGGCCTGATGGTCGCACGAGGCGATCTCGGCGTTGAGATGCCGCCTGAAGATGTGCCCAGCGTGCAAAAGCAAGTGGTTCACGCTTGCCGCGCCGCCGGGAAGCCCGTAGTCGTGGCGACGCAGATGCTCGAATCGATGATCACAGCCCCGACGCCGACTCGGGCGGAGGCATCGGATGTCGCGACAGCGGTCTATGAGGGAGCGGACGCGGTCATGCTTTCAGCGGAGACCGCCGCGGGACGCTATCCGGTTGAATCGGTTGCGATGATGAACCGTATCGCCTGCCGGGTGCAGGAAGACCCGCTCTATTACTCGATGCTCGAAAGCACCAGGATCGAGCATGAACATACGTCTTCGGATGCGATCAGCGCCGCGGCCTGCCAAGTCGCGCATCTGGTGGACGCGGCGGCGATCGTCTCCTACACGACCTCGGGTGCAACCGCGCTTCGCGCTGCACGTGAACGACCCGAGGCCCCGATCCTGGTGCTGACGTCGAACCTCGCCACCGCGCGTCGTCTCGCTGTTTTGTGGGGCGCGCATTGCGTGCACACCAGCGACGTCAGAAGCTTTTCCGACATGGTGCAAAAAGCGGTGCGGTTCGCCCATCGCGAAAAGATCGCGGAGATCGGCCAGCGCGTCGTCATCACCGCGGGGGTGCCGTTCGGAACCCCCGGCGCCACGAATATTCTCAGGATCGCCTGGATCGACCGCTGAAATTCGCCTTTTTGGCGATACCGAGGTAGCGGTCGGCGCGACGTCGCCTGCTTCTGCAGGTAAAAAGCAGGACGGGGCTCGCGCATTTGGCGATGAGCGCAAAGGCTATCGCAGATTTGTCCGCCAGCACCAACGGTGTTAAATCTCCCGCATCATGGATCTGTCAGTCGTCATCCCGGTAAAGAACGAGGCAGAGAACATCGCCCCGCTCGCCGGCGAGATACGCGCCGCACTCGACGGCCTGGTCGAGTATGAAATCCTCTTTGTCGATGACGGCAGCAACGATGCGACAGGCGCCGAAGTCTCGCGGCTCGCGGCCAGGATGCCACAGGTGCGGTTGCTGCATCATGCGCGAAATTGCGGACAGAGTGCCGCCATCCGCACGGGTGTCCGGGCGGCGCGGGCGGCCTGCATCGCGACGCTGGATGGCGATGGGCAGAACGATCCGGCCGACATCCCCGCATTGTGGCGGCTGGCGCGCCAAGCTCCTGCGAATCCGCCGCTGATGATCGCCGGCTACCGGGAGAGGCGCCAGGACAGTTGGTCGAAACGCTTGGCCTCGGGTGTTGCCAATGCGGTCCGGGGCCGGCTTCTCCGGGACCGCACCCCAGACACCGGTTGCGGTCTCAAGCTGTTCCCGCGATCGCTGTTTTTGGATTTGCCCTACTTTGACCATATGCATCGTTTCCTTCCGGCGCTGGTTCTGCGGGAAGGCGGCGTCGTGCGGTCGGTTCCGGTGAATCACCGGCCGCGTCGCCAGGGGGTGTCAAAATACGGCGTGCTCGATCGACTGGGTGTCGGGATCGTCGATCTTTTCGGGGTCATGTGGCTGCAGCGCCGCACCACTCATACCCACCCGGTTGACGAGACGGTGCCGGACACCAACGCTGCCGCGCCTCTTCGCGTCGCCTCGACCCCGCGGTGACAGCAAAGGGCCGAACGGTGACGGTCCCCGACCTGCCGGCTGTCGGCCTACGCTGGACGGCGCGGCTTGCCATTCTCGTTTTGCTCGCGATCGGAGCAGCATCCGTCTGGCACTGGCGCGCGGCTCTCGATCCGACGACGATCACGGCTGCGATTGGGCGCTATCCGGCCGCCCCGTTCGCGTTCCTTGCCGTCCACATCGTGGCCAGCCTGCTGTTCATTCCTCGCACTTTGCTGGCAATCGTCGCCGGGCTGCTGTTCGGTGTGGGCTGGGGGGTCGCGTGGGCTGCCACCGGCAGCATCGCAGGGGCCGTCGCGGGATTTCTCGTGGCACGATTCGTCAATTCGGACCTGGTCGATCTGCGGCGCCTCGGCCCGGTTGTCGGAACAGTAGAGCGCGGCGGCTGGCGTGCCGTCGCGGTGCTGCGGCTGATCCCGGTCATCCCGCACAGCCTCGCTAATTACGCGCTCGGGCTGACCCAGCTGCCCCTCGCTCCCTACGCGCTTGGATCCCTGCTGGGCCAGCTGCCGTTGACAATCGCCTATGTCGATCTCGGCGCGGGCGGGCAACGTCTGATGTTGGGCAGCGCAAACTGGTTCGAGCCCACCCTGATCGGCCTCGCGGCGCTGTCGCTGTCGTTACTGATCCCGGCCATCGCCCGCCGGCGCGTCCGCTGACCCGGTTAGCGCTTTGGGCATGGGCCCGCCGGTGGCCCAGTCGAGAAGCTCGACGGTGTGTACGACCGGCACGGCGCAACCGGGTGCAAGCTGGATAATGCAGCCGATATTCCCGGTAGCGACAAGATCAGCACTCGTGCTCGTGATATTGGCAAGCTTGCGCTCGCGCAGGGCGGACGCGATTTCCGGCTGCAGCAAATTGTAGGTTCCGGCCGAACCGCAGCAGAGATGTCCTTCTGGTACGTCGATCGGCTCGAAGCCCGCCGCCGCGAGCAGCCCCTTTGGCCCCGCATGGAGGCGCTGTCCGTGCTGCATCGAACAGGCGGAATGATACGCGACCCGTCTTTTGATGGTGCTGGCGGTTGACATCGGCGGAGAGAGCCCAAGCGTCTCGATCACCTCGGTGACGTCTCGAGCAAGCGATGCGATCCGCGCCGCCTTCTCGGCGTAAGCTGCATCTTCGCGCAGCATGAATCCGTAATCCTTGACCGTCGTACCGCAGCCCGATGCGTTGACCGCGACCGCATCGAGCCCGGCGCCGATGCGCTCGCGTTCCCATGCATCAATATTGGCGCGAGCAAAACCGAGGGCGCGCGTTTCCTGACCCAGATGATGGGCGAGCGAACCGCAGCAGCCGCTGCCGGATGCGACCACGACTTCGCAGCCATGCCGGGTCAGCAGCCGGATCGTCGCGTCGTTGATCTCGGGCGCCAGCACCTTTTGGGCGCAACCCGGCAACAGCGCGACCCGCATTCGCCGCTCGCCCGCGGCCGCGCGGACACCCGGGCGATCGGTCGCCGACGCAGGCGGGATCGAGCGCGGCGCCAAGCCAAGTAGCGGTGCCAGCCGCTGGGGCAAGAGGCGCGAAATTGGCCTTGCGATCGCCGCACCGCGCAGCGCGAGGCGGAACAACAGAGGCTGTGACAAGACGGTCCCGAGAAACTGGCGCAATGCGCGCTCGCCCCAAGGCCGGCGGTAGCGCTCTTCGATCCACCGCCGCGCATGGTCGACCAGATGCATATAGTGGACACTGGAGGGGCAGGTCGTCATGCACGCCAGGCAGGAGAGGCACCGGTCGACATGCTTGACCGTGTCGGCGGTGACCCGCCCGCCGCCCGCCAGCATGTCCTTGATCAGGTAGATGCGGCCGCGCGGGCTGTCGAGCTCGTCACCGAGCAGCACATAGGTCGGGCAGGTGGCGGTGCAGAACCCGCAATGCGTACAGTTCCGCAGCACCTTCTCCGATTCTGCAGTGTCGGGATCGGCGAGCTGTTCTGCGGTGAAATCGGTCCGCACCCGCTCAGCTCCTTTCGACTAGCGGCTCTAGTACGGGTGCGGCAACCCTCGTCAAAACCGCGGCAGGTCGGGGAAGGGCAGCCGGTCGGCGTGGACATGAAGGCGGCCGAGTTCGGCGCAGCGGTGCAGTTGGGGAAACACCTTGCCCGGGTTGAGCAGACCGTCGGGGTCGAACGCGCATTTAAGCCGCTGCTGGTGCGCCAAATCGCTCTCGTCGAACATCGTCCCCATCAGGTCGCGCTTTTCGACCCCGACTCCATGCTCGCCGGTCAACACCCCGCCGACCTCGACGCAGAGCTTGAGGATGTCGGTGCCAAACGCCTCGGCGCGCTCGGTCTCGCCCGGCTTGTTGGCGTCATAGAGTACCAGCGGGTGCAGATTGCCGTCGCCGGCATGAAAGACGTTGGCCACCGCCAGCCCGTGCCGTTCTGAAAGGGCTCGTATCCGGGTCAGGACCTCGGCCAAGCGCGCGCGCGGGATCGTGCCGTCCATGCAGTAATAATCAGGAGAGATGCGGCCGACCGCCGGGAAGGCGGCTTTGCGCCCGGACCAAAAGGCGAGCCGCTCGGCCTCGTCGTGGCTAGGCCGAATCTCGGTCGCGCGGTGGTCGCGCGCGATCAGCTCGATCCGGCTAATCAGGTAGTCGACTTCGGCACGCGGACCGTCGAGCTCGACGATCAGCAGCGCCTCGGCATCGAGCGGGTAGCCGACCTTGACAAAGGCCTCTGCCGCGTGAATCGCCGGCAGGTCCATCATCTCCATACCGCCGGGAATGATACCGGCGGCGATGACGGCGGCGACGCAGTTCCCGGCATCCTCGGTCGTGGCAAAGCCGATCAGCAAAGCCCGCGCCGTCGCCGGCTTTGGCAGGATGCGCACCGTTACCTCGGTGACGACCCCAAGTAGTCCTTCGGAGCCGTTCATCACGCCGAGCAGATCGTAGCAGCCGGGATCGAGGTGCTTGCCGCCGAGGCGGATCACCTCGCCATCCATCAGCACCATCTCGATGCCGAGAATGTTGTTTGTGGTGACGCCGTATTTGAGGCAATGCACCCCGCCGGAGTTCTCGGCGACATTGCCGCCGATCGTGCAGGCAATTTGGCTCGACGGATCCGGCGCATAATAAAAGCCGGCCTCTTCTACCGCCTGGGTGATCGCCAGGTTGGTCACGCCGGGCTGGGCGACAACGCAGCGATTCAAGTAATCGATGTCAAGGATGCGGTTGAACTTGGCCATGCCGAGCAATACAGCGTCGGCGAGCGGCAACGCGCCGCCCGAAAGCGAAGTGCCGGCGCCGCGCGGCACGACCTTGACGCCGTTTTTCTGACAATACCGCAGAACGGCAGCAACCTGCTCGACGCTCGACGGCAGAACCACGACCATCGGCAACTGGCGATAGGCGGTCAGCCCGTCGCTTTCATAGGCCCGGCGTTCGGCCTCGGAAGCAATGACCCCTTCGCCGGGAACAATCCGCCGCAGCGCTTCAACAATCTCGGCACGGCGCCGCAGGACCGCAACATCCGATGCCGGCATCTCCATCGCGGCAGTCCGCGGCCCGGGAAAACCGCCCGCTCAGCCCTGACGCGCTTTATACCGCGGGTTGGCCTTGTTGATGATAAAGGCGCGCCCCTTGCGCCGCACGATGCGGCAGTTCTTGTCGCGTTTCTTCAGCGACTTCAGCGAATTGACGATCTTCATGCCCGTGTCCTCGACAAGGGCCGGAACATAGGTAGCGGGTGAGCCGAAGTCAAACCCTTGGACGGAGCGCCAACTCTCCAGCCGGCATCTACGATGCCGCCGCTGCTGTGTTGCGTTCGCCACGATGGAGGTCGGCGACATCGTTGCGCCCGGAGAGGAAGGCTCGGATGTTGCGCGTTGCCTGACGCAAGCGCTGGCGGTTCTCGACAAGAGCGATGCGCACGAACCCCTCGCCATATTCGCCAAAGCCGACACCTGGCGAGACCGCGACATTGGCCTGCTCGAGCAACAATTTCGAGAAGGCGAGGCTGCCGATCTCCCGATAAGCCGGCGGGATCGGCGCCCAGGCGAACATCGTCGCTTCAGGTTCGGAGATCGGCCAACCGGCCTGGCACAAGCCGTCGACCAACACGTCGCGGCGGGCGCGATAGCGCTCGCGGATCTCGGCGATACAGTCCTGCGGGCCGTTCAGGGCGGCGGTCGCCGCGACCTGGATTGGCGTAAAGGCGCCGTAATCGAGGTAGGATTTCACCCGGCCCAATGCCGCGATCAGCCGCGCGTTGCCAACGGCGAAGCCGATGCGCCAGCCGGCCATCGAATAGGTCTTGCTGAGCGAGGTAAACTCGACCGCGATGTCGCGGGCGCCGGGAACCTCGAGGATCGAGGGCGGCGGCGCGTCGTCAAAATAGATCTCGGCATAGGCGAGATCGGACAACACGATGATGTTGTGCCGCCGGCAGAACGCAACGACCTCGCCATAGAAATCGAGATCGACAGTTTGAGCAGTCGGGTTGGCCGGGAAGTTGAGGACGATCGCGAGCGGCGCCGGAATGCTGTGCTGGACCGCCTTCTTAAGCTCGCCGAGGAAATCGACGTCCGGGCCGACGGGCACGTGGCGCACCGAAGCGCCCGCCATGATGAACCCGAATGCGTGGATCGGGTAGCACGGGTTCGGGACCAGGACGATGTCGCCCGGCGCGGTGATCGCCTGGGCGAGATTGGCGAGCCCTTCCTTTGAGCCGAGGGTGACGATGACCTCATGCTCCGGGTCGAGCTCGACCGCGAAGCGGCGAGAATAGTAGGCGGCACAGGCGCGGCGCAGGCCGGCAATGCCGCGCGATACCGAATACCCGTGGGTTTTGGGATTCTGCACCGCTTCGACGAGCTTGGCGACGATGTGCGGCGGGGTCGGCCCATCGGGATTGCCCATGCCCAGATCGATGACGTCGCGCCCGGCGGCGCGCGCCTTGGCCTTCAGGGCATTGACCTCGCTGAAGATATAAGGAGGGAGGCGCTTGATGCGGTAGTACTCTTCGGACATGGCAGCTTGAGGCGAGTTGGATGCCGAAGTCTAGGCCGACCTGTCCGGGTTTGGCGAGGGTGATGGTGCCGCAGAGCGCAGTTTTGCGTTTCCCGGCCGCTGACTGACGCGCGCCGCGGCAGCCATTGATGGCTGGAACATGGACCTGACCGAGACGAGCGTCGCCTTGGGCGCCTGCGCAGCGGTGCTGATCGTCGCCGTGGTGCTCGATCGCCGGCCGTACCGGCCGGGCCGGCTCAACTACATCCCGTTAATGATCATCTGCTTGGCGGCGTGTCTGGTGTTGGGCCGCCATCTGTTGACTTTGATTCGACCCGGGTGAGCCGTAAACACCTCGCCGGCATCGGGTCACTGGCAGAAATGAACGAATCGGAGATCGTCGCGTTCGTTCTCGTAATCCTCCATCGCCTGATGAAGGACGTTGTCAGGCGGCAGGGCGCGCAATGCCTCGGAAATCTTTTTTAGGGTCGCCTCGTCATAGGCGACAGGCTTGGGACACTGAGACGCCGTCGAGCGCGTGCTGTCGCAGCCCGATATGACCAACAGCACGGCCACGGCCGCGACGCCTATTCCTGCCCTCGAACCCATGCCGGTGCTCCTGCCGCCTGGTGGCACGATGACCAGGGCCCAGCCCGCGATCAAGCAGGAAGCACACGGGTTCGCGAGTGTTTCTCAGCCATGCGGCGGCAAGCGGCGTCCGAGTTGGACCCGTACATCACTCAGGATATCGGTCACCCGGGAAATCGCCGAACGCATCTCGGTCTGAAATTCGTGCTCCTCTCGATGCTGGTCATCGATCGCGTGCTCGATTGTGGCGATACGCAATTCATGCTCGCTGACCTTGACCGTCAGATCCGACCGCACCTGCTGAATATCCGAGCGAAGGCTGAGATAGCTCGTGATCGCCCCGGCTCCTATCGTCACCAGGAGGACGGCGGCTTGCAACAAGTGTCCGAAATTGATTTCCGGGCTGAACCTCGGCCACAGTCGCTTCTCATCGCTCATCTTGCCCGCCCAACGATCCTGATTCCGCCCGGGCCAAAGCTCAAGGTCTTGGTCTCGCCACCGACGTGCAAGCTGCATTCCCCGGTCAATTCGTCGGCAGTGACGATCTCGCCGGGGACATCGGTGTAGTTGTCGGTGCGGACAATCTTCCAGCGGCGTTTATCTTCGCTGCTGTGCCACGATTCGAGTTTCACGGGTGCCTCTCTGATGGGTGGGTATGATATTTTGAGACGATCGGGTTCGCTCACTGCAATCCAATAAGGGTCCAGGCGAGGTTCGCCAATGTCGGGTCCGGGGACGGCGGGGCGACAACGGTCAAGACATCGCCGGTCATAAAAGTGGTCGCCGACGGCATCGCAAAGGTCGCCGTCGTCGCTGAGGCCGCAAACACCATTGTTCCGACGTTGGCGGCGTTCTTCTTGATGGCGTAGGTCGTCGACGCCGTGGCAGCGGCTCCGGCGGTGCCCTGAGAGCCGACAAGCCCCACCGGGAACGTAACCGTTCCGGCGAAGACATAGCGCTGTACGACGAGATTTGCGGTGCTCGTACCGGCAAAGGAGCCCGAGATGGTCGTCGACACTGCGGCTTTGCCGGATCCGGTCGCCGTGTAGGTGTAGGCCGGCACCTCCGAGAGGTTCCGCACGGCACTGCCCACGATATTGA
>Ga0306925_10002198_pt1 | contig 16642 bp, 16 predicted proteins | sample flu12Cox44000176_FD_203755 | JGI IMG/M metagenome (GOLD analysis project Ga0306925, IMG submission 203755) | Lab enrichment of tropical soil microbial communities from Luquillo Experimental Forest, Puerto Rico - flux8day.12C.oxic.44.000.176 (v2)... | ecosystem: Environmental > Terrestrial >... | reverse complement strand
GGCCGGTGCCGGGCTGGGCATAAATCAGGACGGCATCCACGGAGTAGGGCTCGATCTTCCATTTCCACCAATCGCCGCGACGCCGTCCCACGCGGTAGAGAGATTCGAGCCTTTTGAGCATGAACCCTTCCACCTTGCGAGCGCGAGCGTGCTGGCGAAGTCGAGCCAACTCCTCCCACGACGTTGCTTCGACAACCGGCGATAGCACCAGGGCGCTGGCGGGCGGTGCGAGCTTCTCAAGTTCCGCGCGCCGCCAGGCGAGCGGCCGCGACCGCACGTCCTCTCCTTGGAACTCCAGCAAATCGAAGCCGACCAGAACCACCGGCACCTCCGCCAGAATCTTCGGACCGAGCAGTTTGCGTCCGATGCGGCGCTGCATCTGGCCGAACGGCAGGGGCCCGCCTTGCTTCCATGGCAGGATTTCGCCGTCGATCACGGTCCCTTCCGGCAGCAGCGCACCGAGAGCTTGGAGCTCCGGAAAACGGCCGGTCACCAGCTCTTCGCCGCGCGACCAGACGAAGGTCTGCCACTGGCGCCGAATCAACTGGGCTCGAATGCCGTCGTATTTCCATTCAACCTGCCACGCGCCGAGGTCGCCCAAGGCTTCTACCGACCCTTCGAGCGGATAGGCCAGGCAGAACGGATAGGGGCGGCTCAAATCGGCCTCGGGCGCGTCCTCGGCCAGAAGCTGGCGCCAGAACTCGGCCGTGGGCTGCCATTCGCCCATCAGCCGGTGCGCAACCGCTTCAGGAGTCGTGCCGGCGACCTCCGCCACGGCACGAAATACCAAGCGCTGCGAGACCCCCACGCGAAACTCCCCCGTGATCAACTTATTCCAGGCGAAGCGTTGGCCTTCGTCCATCTCACGCCAGGCCGACACCACACGGGCGCGGCGCGTCTGGTCGTCCACATCGCGCAACGGAAGCAGCCGATCTTCGACCCAGTAGCGCAACGGCCGGTCGCTCGACGTGGCCGCGGGCGGCTGGAGCAGGGCCATCGTTTCGGCGAAATCACCGACGGCCTGGTAGCATTCGCCGAACAGCCAATCGGGAATCCCAGCCTCTTCCACAGCCCATTCCGCCAGCCTACGCGAAGGAAGCAGACGTTTCGGGCGGCGACCGATCAAGAAGTGAACGGCCCACGCGGCGTCCTCGGGCGGCGCCGCTTTCAGATACCGGATCAAGGCCGCCACTTTGTCATTGGTCCTGGTGGTTCGATCGAGAGCAGCGTAGAGCTCTGCAAAATCCTTCACGGGCCGGCCTCCTCGGCTGGCTCATCGCGCTCGCCTTCGAAGTGACCCTCCACGGCGAGCGCGTTTTGCCCGTGCTCAGCCAGCCAACGGACAAGCGGGGCGCGATAACCGTGGGTGACCCAAACGTAATCCGCCCGTGTTTCCTCCACCGCGCGCAGCAGCCCGGGCCAATCGGCATGGTCCGAAATCACAAAGCCCCGATCGAGCGACCGCCTGCGACGCGCCCCGCGAATACGCATCCAGCCGGAGGCGAATGCGGTCGAGAATTCGCCAAAGCCGCGTTCCCAGGCCGTGCCATGGCAGGATGGAGGGGCTACAATGAGCGCACCGGCCCAGCAACTGCCCGCCGCGGCATGAGTTGTCGGCGCAAGAACAATTCCCTGCTCGCGGTACAAGTGATTCATGCGTTCGACGGCACCATGGGTATAAATGGGTCCGACCGACGGATCTACTGACGCCAGCAGCCGTTGGGCTTTGCCCAACGGATGGGCGAACAACACACTGGCCCGCCGTAGTTGCTGGTTGGCGCGCCACCAGGCGTGGATGGCACTGATTACCTGGCTGGCATCCGGCCAACGAAAAATCGGCAAGCCGAAAGTGGACTCGGTCACGAAGACCTGGCAGCGCAGCGGCTCGAAGGGGGCACACGTGGGATCCGAAGCCAGCTTGTAATCGCCGGAGACCACCCACACTTCGCCGCCGCGTTCGATGCGTACCTGTGCCGATCCCAAGACGTGGCCAGCCGGATGCAGAGAGATGCGAACGCCGCCCATTGTCAGCTCTTCGCCGTACGCGGTCGCCTGAATGGGCACCTCCGGCCCTACCCGCGCACGCAGCACCGCCTCGCCGTCGCGAGCGGTCAGATATGCCTGGGAGCCCGGCGTCGCGTGGTCGGAGTGAGCGTGCGTTACCACTGCCCGTTCTACAGCGCCCCAGGGGTCAATATAAAAGTCCCCCGCGGCACAGTAGAGGCCGTTTGGGTCCAGCTCGAGGAGGGGCACCCCTCTATTATTCGCCACCAACGATCGCGTCCAGAGTGACTTGGGTAATCGGGTGATATCCCTGCCGCGCGCTCTGATAAATCTGCCGCGCCTGTCGCTCGCCCTCCGGCGTTTTCATCAGTTCGGTGTAGAGCGGCTTCAAAAACTTGCGCCGGCCGACGGAGTTGAGGAACTCTATCAGCCGTGGAAATGCCGGCCGATGGCCGGCGCGTACCGCCATCAGCAAATACTGATGAAGAATTTCCGAGTTGCCCGATTCGCCGAGATGAAACTCGCGATCCAGCCGCGCCATGTCCGGACGGTCCAGCATGCGCAAGAAATGAAGCCACGGCTGCGTGGTCCAGTCGCCGGTATCGACCTGCTGACCGTGCTGCCATCGCGCCGCCGCGTCTTCGATGCGTTCGAACGCGTCGGAGTGCGGATCGGCGGCACCGGGCGGAACCCCAGGCTGGAAGATCCAGGGGTCGAGCAACGTCTTGAGGGGGAGTTCGCGTCGCAGGTAATCCAGAAAATCGGCGGTGGTGATGCTCCGAAAAGCGAAGTGATCGAAATAGGAACGCAGAAACGCGTCGAACCGCTCACGGCCCACCTCCTGCTCGATGGTGCGAAGCAACAGAGCGCCTTTCTCATAGGGAACCAGCGTGCAGCCGTCGTCGGGATCCCGGCCCTCGAGTTCGATATGCAGCACACGGTCAGATTCCTGCAGGTTGGCCATCTCCCGGTCGAGTTCCCGCCGTCCCAGCACGGCTTCCATCTCCCCCCGCTCGCGGCCATACACTTTCTCCACAATGCGCCGCTCCAGGTAGACGGTGAAGCCCTCGTTGAGCCAGAAATCGCTCCATGTGGCGTTGCTGACCAAGTTGCCGGACCAGGAGTGAGCCAGTTCATGCGCTACCAGCGAAACCAAGCTCTTGTCGCCGGCCAGAATCGTGGACGTGGCAAATGTCAGGCACGGGTTCTCCATGCCGCCGAAGGGAAAGCTGGGAGGCAGCACGAGCAGGTCGTAGCGCCCCCAGCGGTAGGGCCCGAACATTTCTTCGACGGCGCGGATCATAGCCTCTGTGTCGGCAAACTCCCGCGCGGCGGCGTCAACGAGAGGCGGCTCGGCCAATACGCCGCACCGCTCGCCCAACTGACGAAACTCCAAGGCGCCCGCCGCGAGCGCGATTAGGTAGGAGGGCACGGGATGGTTCATCTCGAAATGTTCGCCGGCCCTCTCTGCGGCCATCACCGCGTGGAGGCCGGCGGGCGTGCGGACGCGCCCCTGGAAGGTCACGCGGACCGCGGGCGAGTCCTGCAGGGGGATCCAGCTCCGGGCATGAATGGCCTGCGACTGCGTGTACAAGAACGGGTGCCGTTTCCCGGCGGTCTGGGGTGGCTCCAGCCATTGCAACCCGGAGGCTTGAGGAGAAGTCGAGTAGACGACGCGCACCCAGGAACTACCCGGAGACAACCGGATCCTGAGCGGAGCGCCCAGGATCCGATCGCGCTCGCCCACCTTGAACGCGGCCGCATTCTCGACCGAATGAATTTCGAGATCCCGTGTATCGAGGACCAGCTCGTCGTGTGCCGTCGGATCGAAGCGCAAGGTTACCGAGCCGTCGAGTATCTTTCGGTCGAAGCGCACGTCGAGATCGAGTTCGAGATGGCGGATGCGGACCAGGTCCGGTCGAGACCACGTGTGGACATCCATAGATTCCATGGTAGAATCATTGCTTCCCGCCTCCTAGTTTTCAAAGACAAGAAATTTCGCGAAAGCGATCGTTGCTATGCAGAATCAGGGATCGAAGAGAATCCTGGCCGTCGTCAGCGACCTGTTTTTCTCAGTCAAACTCTCCGAAGCGGCCAAGCGCGCCAACCTGGCGCTGGAGTTCGTCAAAGAAGCAGCGCAGGTGATCGAGAAGGCCCATCACGAAAAGCCGGCGCTCATCATTTTCGACCTCAATTTCGACAGCGTTGAGCCGCTGAGTCTCATTACCCGGCTTAAGGTCGCCCCCGAAACCAAGGGCATCAACCTCATCGGATACCTGTCGCACGTGCAAGTGGAGCTCAAGCAAAACGCGCAGGAAGCCGGCTGCGACATGGTGATGGCCCGCTCGGCTTTTTCGCAAAACCTCCCGCAGATTTTTAAGCGCTATTCAGGTGTGGGCTAAACCGCGCCAGAGCCTCGGCCTTGGCTGTGGCGGCACCGCTGTCGATGGAAGCGGCAGCCAAGTTCATGCCTTCGAGGAAAGAAGCCGCGCGGCCGGCAGCTACCAGACCCGCGCTGGCGTTCACCAGCACAATATCGCGGGGAGCACCCGGGCAGCCCCCAAGGACCTCCTGCGCAAGGGCGAGGTTCCGCTGCCTGTCGCCGCCTCGCAACTCCTCCGGCTTGACCTCGGCCACCCCGAAGTCCTTGGGCCACAGCGTGACGGGGGTTACCGCGGCGTCGCGAACTTCGAAGACGAGCGTTGGGCCCGTGGTGGTGATTTCATCCAAGCCGTCCGAGCCGTGAACGACAAAACCGCGTCCCAAGCCTAATTCCGCCAGCGCGCCCGCCATCAGCTCGGCGGCTCTCGCCGAGGGCGCCCCAACCAACTGTCGATCCGCACCGGCCGGGTTGGTGAGCGGCCCCAGCAGATTGAAAATGGTCCGCAGCCTGAGGTCGATACGCACCGGATGCGCATGCTTCATCGCCGTATGGAGAGCGGGTGCGAACAGAAATCCGATGCCGATCTCGCGGATGGCGCGCGCGACATCCTCAGGCGAAACTGCAATAGAAATTCCCATCGATTCGAGCAGGTCCGCGCTGCCGCACTGGCTCGTAATCGACCGGTTGCCGTGCTTGGCCACGTGAACACCAGCCCCGGCCACCACAAACGCGGCAATCGTGGAAATGTTGAAGGTTCCCGAGCTGTCGCCGCCCGTGCCGCAGGTATCGAGCAGAGGCTCGCCGTGAAGTTGCGGATCCACCCGAACCGCCATCCGCCGCATGGCGCGCGCGAAGCCTACGAGCTCCTCCACGGTCTCGCCCTTCATGCGCAGCGCCACCAGAAAGGCAGCGATCTGAGGCTGGCTGGCCCGGCCGGACAAGATCGTCTCCATGGCCGCCATGGCCTCCGCCGCACAGAGACTCCCCCGTTCCACAACGCGTTCGAGGTACGGCAATAGCGACATAGATTGGCGAAACGCCTGGTTTTTGGTCATCCTAGCACACCAGAGATTCACGCCGACACGCCCACGCCGATCCAGTGGCGGCCCCGACCGGAGTCATTCCAGGTGCGGCAGTACGGACATGCTATATTGGACCTTCTAGTTTCGTCGACTCTCTGGCGCAGCAGATTTTCCAATGAAAATTCACGAGTATCAGGCCAAGGCGATCCTGGCCCAGTATCACGTTCCGGTTCCTCGCGGCGAGGTGGCGTTCACCGTGGAGGAAGCCGAGGCTGCCGCCAAGAAGATCGGCGGCAGCGTGGTGGTCAAGGCGCAGATTCACGCCGGCGGAAGAGGAAAGGGAGGCGGAGTCAAGGTCGCCCGGGACGCCTCCGAGGCCGCCGCCATCGCGGATAAGATGCTGGGCATGAGGCTGGTCACGCACCAGACCGGGCCAGAGGGGCGTGTGGTCGAGAGGTTGCTTGTGGAAGAGACGCTGCCGATCGAGCGCGAACTCTACCTCGGCATTGTGCTGGACCGCGTCGAAGCAAAGCCGGTCTTCATGGCGTCCGCCGCCGGCGGCATGGAGATCGAAGAAGTGGCCGCGAAAACCCCGGAGTTGATTCTCAAGGAGAGCTTCGAACCCGCGACCGGTCTGGCAGCTTACCAGGCCCGCAAGCTCGCCTTCGGAATGGGAATCCCACCAACCAGCGTCAATGCGGCGGCGGCCGCGATGACAGCGCTCGCTAAAGCCTACGTCGCGACCGACGCCTCGCTCGCCGAGATCAATCCGTTCATCCTGACCAAAGACGGCCGAGCGGTTGCCCTCGACGCTAAGATCAACTTCGATGACAACGCCCTCTATCGGCACAAGAATCTGCTGGAGCTTCGCGACATCAACGAAGAGGACCCTCTGGAAGTCGAGGCCTCCAAGCACGGCTTGAATTACATCAAGCTGGAGGGCACCGTCGGGTGCATGGTGAACGGAGCAGGCCTGGCCATGGCGACGATGGACATCATCAAGTACGCGGGTGGAAGCCCCGCGAATTTCCTCGATGTCGGCGGGGGAGCCAGCGCCGATCAGGTCAAAAACGCCTTTCGGATTCTGATTTCTGATAAAAACGTCAAGGCCGTGCTCATCAATATCTTCGGCGGTATCCTGCGATGCGACACGCTGGCCACCGGGGTCGTGGCCGCGGCGCGCGATTTGAACCTCAAAGTACCCATCGTCGTGCGCATGGAAGGGACCAACGTCGACCAGGGCCGCAAGATTCTGCTCGAATCGGGGTTCAACTTCAGCGTCGGGCAGGATATGCGTGACGCAGCCGAGAAGGTCGTCAAACTTGCCGCTCACCAGCGCCCCGGCTGACGACGAAGACCAATGAGCATACTCGTAGATCAAAATACCCGATTGATTGTTCAGGGATTCACCGGCAAGGAAGGCACTTTTCACGCGCAGCAGGCCATTCAGTACGGAACCAAAGTGGTGGGCGGCGTCACACCCGGCAAAGGCGGCACCAGGCACTTGGATCTGCCGGTGTTCGACACTGTCGCGCGCGCCGTGAGCGCGACCGGTGCCAACTCGTCGGTGATTTTTGTACCGCCGCCTTTCGCCGCCGATGCAATCATGGAAGCCGCCGATACGGGGATCGCCCTGGTCGTTTGCATCACCGAAGGTATTCCCACGCTCGACATGGTTCGCGCCTGGGAGTTTCTAGGGGGAAAGAAAACGCGCCTGATCGGGCCGAACTGCCCCGGCATCATTTCGCCCGGACAATGCAAGATCGGAATCATGCCGGCCCACATCCACATGGAGGGTCACGTCGGCGTCGTCTCGCGTTCGGGCACTCTCACCTACGAAGCCGTCGGCCAGCTCACCAAGCTGGGCATCGGCCAGTCTACCTGTATTGGTATCGGCGGCGACCCGATCATCGGTACCAACTTCGTGGACGCATTGACGCTCTTCAATCAAGATCCCGATACTCACGCCATCATCATGATCGGCGAGATCGGCGGCAACGCCGAAGAGACTGCCGCGGAATACATCCGATCCAGCGTCAACAAGCCGGTCATTGGATTTATCGCCGGCCAGACCGCCCCCCCGGGACGGCGCATGGGGCATGCCGGTGCCATTATTTCAGGCGGTTCCGGCAAAGCGTCCGACAAGATTCAAGCGATGAAGAATGCCGGTATCACCGTCTGCGCTTCCCCGGCTGAGTTGGGAGAAAAAGTACAAAGCCGCCTATGAGTGTGGAACGTACGTTCTCTGCCATCAAACCGGACGCCGTGGCCGCGGGCCAGGCTGGTGAGATTCTGGCGATGATCCAGAAGGCCGGATTTCGAATCCTGGCGATGCGAATGCTCCGGCTGACGGATTCTCAAGCCCGGGGATTCTACGCCGTGCACCGGGTGCGGCCGTTCTTCGAGGGTCTGGTCAAGTTCATGACCGAAGGCCCCATCATCGTCATGGCGCTTGAGCGCGAGAACGCCATCGGGGCTTTGCGCGAGGTGATGGGCGCGACCGACCCGGCCAAGGCCGCCGAGGGCACCATCCGAAAGCGCTTTGCGTCCGATATCGAGCGCAACTGCATCCACGGCTCCGACGCCCCCGCGACGGCCCAGACCGAGCTTCAGTTCTTCTTTAGCGCGGCCGATCTGTTGTAACCGTCATCGCACGCTCGCCAATCCGGCAACCCCCGACGCGTATAATCACCTGTATGCAAGTCACCTGGCTTGGACATGGTACGTTCCTGCTTCGCCTTCCTTCCGGCCACGTTGTGCTGATGGACCCATGGACCGACGGCAACCCGGCTTATCCCGAGGGCTTTGAAATTCCGCGCGTAGACACCATGTGCATCACGCACGGGCACTTCGATCACATCCACGACGCCGTGCCGATCGCCGGCAAATTCAAGCCGGAAGTCGTCGCGATTTACGAAACCTGTCACTGGCTGGAATCAAAAGGCGTCTCTAACACCCGCCCGATGAACAAGGGTGGTTCGCAGAAACTGGGCGAGGTTACCTTCACCATGACGCACGCGGTTCACAGTTGCGGCATACTCGACGAGGGTAAGATCATCTACGGCGGTGAGGCGTCCGGATATGTCCTCGACCTGTCCGACGGCCGCACGGTCTATTTTGCCGGCGACACCAACGTTTTTTCGGATATGCAGTTGATCCAGCAGTTGTACCGGCCGGAATTGGTGTTTCTGCCGATTGGAGATCTGTTCACCATGAGCCCGCGAGAGGCCGCGGCTGCCTGCAAAATGCTCAGGCCAAAGAAAGTCATTCCCATGCACTTCGGCACGTTTCCGCCTTTGAGCGGGCGGCCGGACCAACTGCGAAAGCTGTTGACCGCAGGCGAAGGCGACGTGTGGGAGTTGGAACCCGGCAAACCCGTGGACTGGTAAAAAGAACGTCTGCCGCCCGGCTCACCCGGCTTGAATCAGATACTCCTCCAGCGCCAGCCCCACCACGCGTGCGTGATCGGACCGGACCTCGATCGCATTCACGCCCGGAAAACGCGAGCGGGGCTCTGAGAAATGGCGCAACACAACCGATACCGGGATCTCGCCTTCCACAGAAGCGACCTTCCTTACATTTCGTGCGCCCGGTTCCGGGTCGGACCATCCGTGCCGCAGCGCCAGCCCCTGCGCAAGCAGGAACTCCAACAGATCGCAGGCCGCCACGAATCCCGCATCCTCAGTCGAGGACTGCCGCGGGTGCAACCCCAGCCACTCGGTGATGACTCGGTAGGTAAACCCCCACAACGGTGCGCCGGCCAGGTCGATGGCGGGGAATGCCAGGTCTTTCGGCAGCCGGGGAACCGGCAGCAAAGTGTGCCTCGCCGGATCCCGCAACCAGCGTAAGGGAATCCACAGAGCCTCGGCCGCTTCGCGCGGATCGAGGTCGGTCCCGAGCACTTCCCTGACTCGGAAAAGAAACGGCGCCACAAGGAGCTGATGACCGAGACGCCGGCCTGCGTTCGTGGGAGGTAAGGCCAACTCCATCTGCTCGCGCGCGAGCTGGATGCCGCACTCTTCCGCTAACTCGCGCAAAGCTGTGTCGAGCAGATCCCGATCTTCCCGATCGTGCCGACCGCCGGGAAAAGACCAGTGTCCGGACCAAGGGTCTTCCTCCCTCTCCGTGCGGCGAATGAGGAGCACGGATTCTTCTGGTCCCTGAGCATGTACAATCGCAACAGCGGCTTCGGGTTCAGGCATCTCTCTTCAGTATGGCTCGAAGCCCGAGCCTCTACCGGTTCGGTATACTTCACGCACGCCGCGGACCTCATCACGCCATCGACTGGCCCGCGCACCGCAAGGCACAGCACCGACCGGCTTACACGGCGAACGATGGTAACCTTGGCTCACCTTTCCAGCTCATAACGGAGTTGGGTCAGGGTATAGGCGTCCGCAGAAAGCTCACGTTCTTCAGCCCGAGTAGCGCGGGCGCAAACCGAGCCTTGGTCAGACTGCTCCAGACGCCCGCGAAAATATTCGTCAACCACACGTTCCACCATGGCCAGCCGGCTCTCGTGTACGGGCCGGACCTCGAGAGCAAGTTCGGACTCCGTAGGCCCATATTCACCCAGGTCAAACTCGTAAAACCAGGGGCCAAGCTCCTTGAGCTGCTAGAGCGCGTCCGCGCTCGAAGCCCTGTATTCTAGCGCTGATCGAAGTCAGAAGCCGCCTGATCCAGTGTGAGGACGGGTAATTTCAGGCAGCCCCGCCGCCGGGAGCGTAGGCCTTCCAGAAAGCCTCGACCACGCGTTCCGGCATGTCCGGCGGCAGCCGCGTGTGCATCATACGGTGGTAAAGAATCGGACCGAGCAACAGGTGTAGAGCGAGGTTCAGATCCACATCGCCGCGCAATTCCCGCGCGGCAATGGCGCGTCGGATCAACTGCTCGAGCCGGGTACGACGCGGTTGTTCGATTCGCTCAGCCCACGCTTTCAGGAACGCCGGATTGCGGGAGGCATGCCCGAAGACCTTCGGCATGATGTTCATCAGCACGCGCGGACGAGGGTCTTTGGCCAAGTGCCGCAGGAACTCGATCAGGCAGGCCCGCGTGTCGCCCGACTCCAGCACTGGCAGCCTGGATTGCAGATGGCTGATCGCCTCCAGACAGAGAGCCTCCTTGCTCTCCCAGTGTTTGTAAATGGTGGCTTTGCTGACCCCCGAAGTCTCTGCGATTGCGTCCACGCTCAAGCCGTCAATGCCGCGTTGAGCGATGAGCTTCAGCGCTACGGCCAGTACTTCCTCGTGAGCGCGGGCACTGCGTCGCCGGGGCATACTGATCAAAGTTGGATCTTCGAGAACAGGTAGCCGCCGACACCCAGTAACAGAAGTGTAATGGCGCCCAACACTCCAAGGTCCATAACCGCCCCGAACTGTGAGGCGCTAGCGCCGAACGCCACGCGCATGCCGTCGACACCATAAGCGAACGGATTCACTGCCGCGACAATTTGCAAGGCGCGAGGAACGCCGTTCAGCGGAAATAGTGCGCCCGACAGGAAAAAAAGCGGCATGATCAGGAAGTTCATCACCAGCTGAAACGCCTGGAAGTCCGACAACACGGACGCGATCGCCGTACCGAAGGCGGTGAACATGATCGCGATCAGTGCCATGAACACGAACGCGAACGGCCAGGACGCGAAACTCGCCGCACGAAAGCCGGCCACGTAACAGATCGCCACCACGATCAGACCCTGCACAAGCGACACGGTCGCGCCTCCGCAGGTACGTCCGATCATGATCATCATCCGCGGCACGGGTGCCACCAGAGTCTCTTTCAAAAAACCGAACTGGCGGTCCCAGATTAGCTCGATGCCGGAGAACACCGCCGAGAACAGAATCGTCATGCCGATTACGCCCGGCGCCAGGAACTGAAGGTAATTGCCGGCGCCTGCCCGACGGAATATCGGGCCGAAGCCAAAACCCAAGGCCACTAGAAAAAGCAACGGCTGCCCGAGTGAACCGACGATGCGGGCGCGCGAGCGGCTGTACCGCTTCAACTGCCGGATCCACAAAACATAGACGGCGTTCATCGGCGTCCTCCCCTCCACATCCGCGACATCTGGCGCATCTGGTCGATGCTGCCCGCGATTTCGTTACGGATCGTCGAACCGGTCAGCGCCAGAAAGGCCTGCTCCAAGGTCTGGGTGCTGGTTCGCGTCTTAAGGTCTTCGGAGGTTCCTTGCGCCACGATCTTGCCATGATCAATGATGGCGATGCGTTGCGCCACGCGGTCAGCCTCTTCCATATAGTGCGTCGTGAGAAACACCGTCACCTGTTCCTCACGGTTCAGTCTCTGAACGTGAGCCCAAAGGTGATTCCGCGTTTGCGGATCGAGGCCGAGAGTCGGCTCATCCAGAAACAGGATTTTAGGGGTGTGGAGCAGGCCGCGGGCAATCTCAAGACGCCGTTTCATTCCACCGGAAAATTGTTTGACCTGATCGTCGCGGCGGTCCCACAATTCGAACAGACCGAGCAGCTTTGAGATACGCTCCTTCCGCACCTTGCGCGGCACCTTGTAAAGGATGCAATGCAGCTCCAGATTTTCATACGCCGTCAGCTCATCGTCGAGACTGGGATCCTGGAAAACGATGCCGAACCGCTTGCGCACTTCGTGATGGCTGATCGACGGGTCGAGGCCATCCACTTCTACTGTGCCACTGGTCGGTTTGAGCAGCGTAGTCAGCATCTTGATTGTGGTGGTCTTACCCGCGCCGTTCGGCCCCAGAAACGCAAATACCTCGCCCTGGTCGACCTCGAAGGAAATATCGTTGACAGCCGTGAAGTCGCCGTATTTCTTTACCAGGTTCTCGACTCGAATCATCGACCCGCTCCTGGGCTATACTAAACCGTTTAGTTTACAAATAGCAAGCCGACCGACACCGGCGGCACGTTCGGCGGATCTCGGCGGTAGGTCGTGGGGGGGTAGAGGCGGCGGGCCCGGGCCGATTCAGTCGCCGTCGAGTTCGTAACTCAGCGCCCGTTCCAAGCAGGGCACGCAAATGGTGGCGACGACACCGGCCCCTTCGCGCTGTTGGTGTCTTGTCTCCCGCTGGCACGAGACACAATACCGGAAGACTTGGGGCCAGGCTGGGCTTATTCGCGTTTCAAGCGAGGCGCTCAACCCTTGTCCTCCTGTCGCTCTCATTGTGCAGCGGGTGCCCGCTGATGTCGAGTCCGATAGGTACCAGCTCTGGTACCTTTCCGCGCATTCGGTTTGCCTCGCGACCAGCCCGCGCAACCCGGAAGGGAGCCGAGCCGAAAAAATCCGCCGGGACTATGCGAGCAGCCGCGGCTGAGGAGTCAGACTCAATTGCTGGCTGCGCCAAACGGCAGCCCCAAAGACACCGGTCTTGAGGATGCTCTGGGGAGACCAGGGAGGCCGGTAGAGCAATCATGCGTCCTTCGGGCGTCAATCGGAAGGGCCAGGGACCGCTACCAGAACTTTTTGGCCGGAATTCTGCTGAGCGGGCGCAACGTGCACCAAATTACGTATAATTTCCAACGGCCTCGGTTCGGTCCGGAAATCGTCGGGACATCATGACAAACCACGAAATTGCCTTTGAAATGGCTACTTCCAGCATCCGGTTCGGCGCCGGCGTTACGCGAGAAGTGGGTATGGATTTAGCGGATTTCGGAACCCGGCGGGCGTTGGTCGTGACCGATCCGCGGTTGCGCCAGACGAGGCCGGTCGAGACGGTGCTGGAATCGTTGCACGAAAACCATATCCCCTTCGTTCTCTACGATCGTGTGCGCGTGGAGCCGAACGACGAGTCGTTCCAGGACGCCATTGCCTTCGCCCGCGAGTCGCCGTGCGACGCGATTGTCGCCGTGGGCGGAGGCTCAACCCTGGACACCGCCAAAGCAGTCAACCTGTACACCACCTATCCACCGGCTGATTTCCTCGATTACGTCAACCCCGTCATCGGCAAGGGGCTGCCGGTGCCGGGCCCGCTCAAGCCGCTGATCGCGATTCCCACCACGGCGGGCACCGGCAGCGAAACCACCGGCGTCGCCATCTTCGATCTCAGCAAAATACACGCCAAGACCGGCATCGCCAGCCGCCGCCTGAAGCCCACCTTGGGCTTACTGGATCCGGAAAACACAAGGACCCTGCCGCCGTCAGTGGCCGCCGCGACCGGGCTCGACGTCCTCAGCCACGCCCTGGAATCGTTCACCGCCCTGCCCTTCTCGGAACGCCTGCGCCCGGAGCGGCCGGCGGTGCGGCCGGCATATCAAGGCTCCAATCCGATCAGCGACATCTGGGCTCTCCAGGCCTTGCGCATGGTTGCCGAGTACCTGGTGCGAGCCGTCGAGGACCCTTCCGACGATAAGGCCCGCGCCCACATGATTCTGGCGTCTTCTTACGCCGGAGTCGGGTTCGGCAACGCCGGCGTGCACCTTCCGCACGGGATGTCCTACCCGGTTTCCGGCATGGTCAAGAGTTATCGGGCGCCGGGGTATGCGGTGGAGCATCCGCTGGTTCCGCACGGGTATTCGGTCATTCTGAACGCCCCAGCGGTTTTTCGTTACACTGCCTCATCGAATCCCGATCGTCACCTGGAGGCAGCGCGAGCCCTGGGGGTCGACGTTGCCGGCTGCCGGAGCGAGGACGCCGGCCGTATCCTCTCCGAGCGCATCCTTTGGTTCATGGAGCGGTTGAAGGTTCCCAACGGGCTGCGGTCGGTTGGCTTCACCAGTTCGGATATTCCCGCTCTGGTAGAGGGCACGCTCCCCCAGCATCGTGTCACCAAACTCGCGCCACGTCCCGCTGGACCCGAACAGTTAAGCCGCCTGTTCGAAGAAGCGCTGGTCGCCTGGTAGCGGTATTGTTTCCGCTGGCGGCCTAATTTTCGTGCGGGGTCAAAGGCTTGATGAGGCGGGGGCGGTTGTCAGGTTCTTCGGGTTTACGCCGGCTCGCGAGCTTCAGCAATCGCGCCCGCACGTCGTGGTATTCGGAGGTACTGACGACGTACTCCTTGCGGCCCGGAAGAATCTCCTGGATCTCCTTTTCTGCGTTCCGGATGCGATCGCCGTCCATGGGGTGGGTGGAGAAAAGCTTCGACACGGCCCCCGGCTTGCGACGGGAAAGCGCCTCTAGCTTCTCGAAGATGCTGATGGCGCCGTTGGGGTCGTATCCGGCCGCATACATATATTGCAGCCCCAGGTAGTCGGCTTCGGATTCATCTTTGCGGCTGAAGCTTAGAAATGTCATGGGGATGGCCAGCCCCGCGGCCTGTCGCGCCGCCACGCCGGCCCAGCCGCCCAACAATACGCTCAGCGGGACGGTCGCGATGTTGGCGATTTGCGACTTCGTCGCCTGGCGCGTCATATGCCGTGCCGCCACGTGGGCGATCTCGTGCGCCACCGCGCCCGCGAATTCGTCCTCTTCTTCGGCCATCACAATGAGACCGGTGTTGACAAAGACGTATCCGCCCGGAAGCGCGAAGGCGTTGAGATCGTCGGCCTCGATCACCTTAAAGCTAAACGGCACTTTGGCGTCGGAGTTTCGCACCAGGTTCTGACCCACGCGGTTGACGTACTCGGAGAGGATGGGGTCATCGATGATCTTCGCCTCGCGCTGGACTTCCTGGGCCATCTGCCGGCCGAGTGCGATCTCTTTTTCCAGAGAGTAGAAGTTAACTCCCTTACCGACATCGCGATTGCCGATCTGGCCGGGGTCCTTCTTTTTGTCTTCGGCCCAGACCCCGTCTGTCACGATCGCGAGCAACAGAAGCGCAGAAATCGACCGCATCGATACGATCCTGAACCTATATTAACGTATCGTAGAAGAGATGGGTTTCGAAACGGGTAGCCGTACGGTCCAGGAAATCCCCCTTTGGGACCGGTACGCCCACCAGTTCCCGGTGCGACAGAGGCTGACTTACCTGAACCACGCCGCCGTCGCGCCCTTGTGTAAACCGGCCGCCGACGCCATGAAACGTCTGGCCGACGACTGCCTGGAGTTCGGCAGCCTGCACTACGACCAATGGATGGCGGCCTACGAAGGGCTGCGGGTTTCGGCCGCACGGCTCATCGGCGCGGATCGGTCGGAAATTGCGCTGGTGAAGAATACCTCCGAAGGAATCGCCACCGTAGCCATCGGCCTCGACTGGAAACCCGGCGATCGGATGGTTGGCTTCAACGAGGAGTTTCCCGCCAACTTCTTCCCGTGGAAAAAGATGGAAGCACGTGGCGTGAGGATAACATGGCTCTCGGTCAAGGATCCGCTCGATCGGATCGACGAAGCTTGTCGAGGCGCTCGCCTGCTTTCGATCAGCTTTGTGCAATACCTCAGTGGCTACCGCGCCCCGTTGCGAGCGATTGGTGAGATTTGCCGGAGGCACGGCTGCCTTTTCATGGTCGATGCGATCCAAGGCCTGGGCGCCTTTCCGCTCGACGTCCGCGCGTTCGGCATTCATGCCCTGGCAGCGGACGGCCACAAATGGCTCCTCGGTCCGGAAGGCTGCGGGATACTTTATATCGACCGTGCGTTGCAAGACCGCATAGAGCCAGTTGAAATCGGCTGGACCAACGTCGCCCACTACGCCGACTACGCCTCGCGCGACACCGCCCTGCGGCCGGACGCCGGCCGCTACGAATGCGGAACCCTAAACACCATTGGTTGCTATGGATTGCGCGCTGCGATCGAGTTTTTGTTGGAAGTCGAAGTAGCCCACATTGCGCCGCTGGTGCAAGACTTGGGCGATCGCATTGCAAACGGCGTAACCGCCAAAGGCTACCAACTCCTCGATGCGCGCACGCCCGAGACCGGCGCCGGCATCGTCAGTTTTCGAAAGCCCGGCGAGGAGGCGGGCGCGATTGTCCGCAAATTGCGTTCCGCGGGCATCACGGCGGCACCCCGGGCCGGTTGGGTGCGAACTTCACCTCACTTCTACATTCGCCCCGAAGAAATCGACCGCATGCTCGATCTATTACCCTAGAGTCAGGCGTTGCGCTGAAACAGATCGAATGTCTCAAACTCGCCGTTGAGCAGCCGGCGCGTGTCATGGTATCCCAACCAGCGGGAGATCATGGTCGCGTAAACTCGGCGAAAATCGGTGGTGTAAATCAGATTGTCGCCCGCATCCAGTTTCGTCAGGCTAGGAATTCGACCGTAGTGGCCGCCTTTTACCGGTTTGCCGGCGACAAACATGAGATTGGCCGTGCCGTGGTCGGTGCCCAAGTTGACGTTCTCGGGAACCCGTCGCCCGAATTCCGAGAACACCATCACGACC
>Ga0306925_10002197_pt1 | contig 16648 bp, 14 predicted proteins | sample flu12Cox44000176_FD_203755 | JGI IMG/M metagenome (GOLD analysis project Ga0306925, IMG submission 203755) | Lab enrichment of tropical soil microbial communities from Luquillo Experimental Forest, Puerto Rico - flux8day.12C.oxic.44.000.176 (v2)... | ecosystem: Environmental > Terrestrial >... | reverse complement strand
CGGCGGACCAGTTGCGGCCGCAGATCCTGTTCGCCGACGTGATCGAGGACCTGACCGACCGGCAGGCGGTCATCATCAACCGCAACCGGGGCGGGTCCATGGTGATCCCCGGCGACACGCTGGGGGTCTGCGAGGTGACCCCGGCGCTGTTCGCGACCGTGGCCGCCAACGAGGCCGAGCGGGCCGCGCCCGGCGTGACCCTGGTCGACGTGTCCATGATCGGCGTCGCGGGCCGCGTCTACCTGGCCGGGCAGACCGCCGACGTGACCAGGGCGCAGCAGGCGATGGCGGGCGTGCTGGCCGCCGTCGAAGGACGGGACCAGAGCGAGGCAGGCCATGTCCGGGCATGACCTGTCCGCCGGCAGCGACGTGCTGGACCGGGTCACCCGGTGCGCGCAGCGGGCGCTCGGCGAGTACGGCTGCCACCCCGGCGCCTCGGTCAGGCTCATCAACGTGTCGGAGAACGCGACCTACCTGATCGACGACCCGGATGCCGGGCCTTCGGTGCTGCGGGTGCACCGGCTCGGCTACCACACAAAAGCGGAGATCGCCTCGGAGCTCGACTGGATGGACGCGCTGCGGGCCGAGGCGGGGGTGCGCACGCCCCGGGTGCTGCCCGCCCCCGGTGGCGAGCGCATCGTCACCGTCGTGGACGAGGCCAGCGGCGAGCGGCGCAACTGCGTCAGGTTCGAGTTCCTGGCCGGGACCGAGCCGGCCGACGACTCGCTGCCGCACTTCGCCGAGCTTGGCGAGATCACCGCGCGGATGCACCGGCACGCGCGGGCCTGGCAGCGCCCGGCCGGGTTCACCCGGTTCCACTGGGACTACGACGCCGCGTTCGGCGCGGGCGCCCGGTGGGGCCGGTGGCAGGACGGGATCGGGGTCGGCCCGGCCGAGCTGGAGATACTCGGGCGGCTCGACGCGACGCTGCGAGCCAGGCTGGCCGCGTTCGGCACCGGGCCGCAGCGGTACGGGCTGGTGCACGCCGACACCAGGCTGGCCAACCTGCTGGCCGACGGCGACGCGGTCAGCGTCATCGACTTCGACGACTGCGGGTTCAGCTGGTACCTCTACGACGTGGGCACGTCGGTGAGCTTCTTCGAGCACGAGCCGCACGTCCCCGGCCTGGTCAGCGCCTGGCTGTCCGGGTACCGCCGGGTGCTCGACCTGCCCGCCGAGGACGAGGCCGAGATCTGGACGTTCATCCTCTACCGCCGCCTGCTGCTGGTCGCCTGGATCGGCTCGCACACGGCGGTCGACATCGCACAACAACTCGGAGCCGGATACACCGCAGGAAGCTGTGACCTGGCCGAGGCCTACCTCAACCGGGTCGGCTGAGGGCCTGCGGTCCGCGACAGAAGGGCCAGCCCGCGGGCGGCCGGGAAAGGGAAGGCGAGCATGTTCACATCCATCGCGGGGCGGGCCGTCGTAGTGACCGGGGCGACCCGCGGCATCGGCAAGGGCATCGCCGGGGTGTTCGCCGGCGCCGGCGCCCGCGTGCTCATCACCGGCCGGGACGAGGACGCGGCCAAGAGCACGGTGGCGGAGTTGTCCGCGGGCGGCGGCGAGGTATCGTACGTCCTCGGTGACGTCAGCCTCAGGGCGGACTGCGCGCGGATCGCCGCAGCGGCGGCCGAGCGGCTCGGCGGCATCGACGTGCTGTGCGCCAACGCCGGGATTTTCCCCTCGGCGACGCTCGCCGACATGACCGACGAGGACATCGATCAGGTATTCGGCACCAACCTGAAGGGGACCATCCTGTCGGTGCAGGCGTGCCTGCCCGCGCTGGCCGCCTCGGGGCACGGGCGGGTCATCCTCACCTCGTCCATCACCGGCCCGATCACCGGGTTCCCCGGCTGGTCCCACTACGGCGCCAGCAAGGCCGGCCAGCTCGGGTTCCTGCGTACCGCCGCGATCGAACTGGCCGCCAGCGGCATCACGGTCAACGCGGTGCTGCCCGGCAACATCATCACCGAGGGCCTGTCCGACCTGGGTGAGGACTACATGGCGGGAATGGCCGCCTCGATCCCGCTGCGCCGGCTCGGCAGCGTCGAGGACATCGGAAACGCCGCGCTGTTCCTGGCCACCGACGAAGCCGCGTACATCACCGGGCAGACCATCGTGGTGGACGGTGGCCAGGTGCTGCCGGAGTCGCTCGACGCCCTGGAAGGCTGATGACCGAGCCAGCGCGCACGCACGAGGACGTGCGCCGGATCCTGGCGGACCAGATCTCCGCCGGGCGGTTGCGGCCCGGGCAGCGGCTCGGTGCCGAGCGCGCGCTGGCCGCCGAGCTTGGCGTCAGCCGGGCGGCGCTGCGCCAGGCGCTGGCCGTGCTCGAAGAGGGCGGGCTGGTCCGCCGGGTGCCCGGCCGGGGCGGCGGCACCTTCGTCAGCAAGGGCAAGATCGAGCGCGACCTGTCCCGCGTGGTCGGTGTGCCGGCCCTGCTTCGCAGCCAGGGCGTGGTGGCCGGGACCAGGGTGCTGTCCGCGCGGCTGGTCCCGTGCGACGAGACGGCGGCCAGGGCACTGCGGCTGCACTCCGGCGAGCTGGTGATCGACCTGGTGCGGATCCGGCTGGCGGACGGCAGCCCGTTTTCGGTCGAGCACCTGATGCTGCCGGCCGACCGGTTCCCCGGGATGCTGGAGATGCCGCTGGGCGGGTCGGTGTACGAACTGCTCGAAGAGCGCTACGACACCAGGCCCAAGGAGGCGGTGGAGCGCATCGAGGTGGTCAGCGCGTCCTCCGATGAGGCGATGATCCTCGAGGTGGCGGCCGGTGCCCCGTTGCTGTCCATCACCCGCACCACCACCGACGGCCAGGATGAGCCGATCGAGTTCTCCCACGACCTGTTCCGCGGTGACCGGACCCGGATCGTGGTGCGCACTCCGGGCAAGGGCAGCGTGACGCGGGCGTCGCGGGGCCGGGGGCAAGTGATCGAGTTGCGGGCCCAGGCCGCGCCATGACAGGGGACGCGCCATGACAGGGAGGAGCCGGGCATGACGGCGGAGACTAACGCGGCGGCCGGCCGGCCGGTAGGCAGGGTCAGGTTCATGGACGCCCAGCGGGTCAACCTGGACGGGTTCGCGGTCGAGGATGCCGACCTGGGGCTGGTGGCGATGCGCTCGCCCTACGACCCCGGGCCGAGCCTGGTGATCCGCGACGGCCGGGTCACCGAGATGGACGGGGTGCCCGAGGACCGTTTCGACTCCATCGACGCCTACATCGCCAGGCACGGCCTGGATCTCTCCGTCGCGCAGGAGGCCATGAGCCTGCCCGATGTGGAGTTCGCGCGCAGGCTGGTCAGCCCGGACGTGCCCAGGTCGGAGATCGTCCGGCTGTCGGCCGGCGCTACGCCCGCCAAGCTGGCGAGGGTGCTCGCGCTGCTGCGGCCGGCCGAGCTGTGCCAGGCGATGACGAAGATGCGGGCCAGGCGGACCCCGAGCAACCAGGCCCACGTCACCAACCGGCTGGACGACCCGCTGCTGCTCGCGGCGGACTCGGCGACCGCCGCCGCGTTCGGGTTCCGCGAGATCGAGACCACGGTCCCGGTGCTTGCCGACGCGCCGAGCAACGCGGTGGCCTGCCTGGTCGGGGCGGCGGCAGGCGCCCAGGGTGTGCTCATCCAGTGCTCGGTCGAGGAGGCGCTGGAACTCGAGCTTGGCATGCGCGGCCTCACCTCTTACGCGGAGACCGTGTCGCTGTACGGCACCGAGCAGGTGTTCACCGATGGCGACGACACGCCCTGGTCGAAGGCGTTCCTGACCTCGGCGTACGCGTCGCGCGGCATGAAGATGCGGGTCTCCTCGGGCGCCGGGGCCGAGGTCCTCATGGCTGGTGCGGAGCGCAAGTCCATGCTCTACCTGGAATCCCGCTGCGTGGCCCTGGCCCGGGCCATGGGTACCCAGGGGGTGCAGAACGGCGGCATCGACGGGGCCAGCGTCGCGGCCGCGGTGCCGTCCGGGCTGCGCGAGCTGATGTCAGAGAACCTCATGGCGATGATGCGCAACCTGGAGTCCTGCTCCGGCAATGACGCGCTGATGAGCGAGTCGGACATGCGGCGCACCTCGCGCACGCTGCCGATCGTGCTGGCCGGCTCGGACTTCATGTTCAGCGGGTTCGGCAGCATCCAGCGCTACGACAACATGTTCGGCCCGAGCAACTTCAACGCCGAGGACATCGACGACTTCCTGGCCATGCAGCGGGACTGGGGCGTGGACGGCGGGCTGCGCACCGTCACCGCGGACCGGATCGCGCGGTTGCGCCGGGAGGCCGCGCAGATGTGCCGCGCCGTGTACCAGCACCTGGGCCTGGCCGACTTCACCGACGACCACCTGGAGCGAGCGGTGGACGCGGCCGGGTCGAAGGACCTCGGCGAGACCGACACGCTGGCCGTGGTCAGCGCCGCGCAGGCGATCAGGGACGGCGGGATCACCGTGGTGGATGTGGTCGCGGCGCTGGACGAGACCGGGTACGAGGCCGCGGCCGAGCGCATCCTGGCCATGACGGCACAGCGGCTGGCCGGTGACTACCTGCAGACCTCGGCCATCTTTGACGAGCAGCTTCGCGTGCTGTCGCTGGTCACCGACCCGAACGACTACGCCGGGCCGGGCACGGGCTTCGAGCCGGGACCCGAGCGCCAGGCCGAGATCGACGCGATCCGCCAGGCCCGTGGGGTCGAGGACCTGCGCGCGGAGCAGGCCACGTCGGCGGTCCCGCTGCTCGCGGTGGCGGGGCCGTCCGGGAACGGGGCCGGCCGGAAGGCCGCCCCCGGCGCCGCGCCCGGCCAGGATCCGCGCGAGGTGGTCATCGGAGTGTCCCCGGCGGTCGGCCGGGACGTGTGGCGCTGCCTGTCCGGGCTGACCGTGCCCGAGGTGCTCGCCGAACTGCTGGCCGGGCTCGAGGAGGAGGGCTGCACGGGCCGGGTGGTCAGGTTCAACGACACCGTGGACCTCGGCCGCATCGGACTGGCCGCCGCGCGGCTGGCCGGTTCTGGCATAGGCATCGGCCTGCAGGGCAAGGGCACGGCGCTGATCCACCGCAGGGACCTGGCGCCGCTGGCCAACCTGGAGCTCTACTCCGTCGCCCCGGCGGTCACGCCGGAGCTGTACCGGCTGCTCGGCGCCAATGCGGCCCGGCACGCCAAGGGCGGCACGCCGGACCCGGTCCGCAACCCCTACAACGACGAGGCGATCGAGGCCAGGTATCACACCACGGTGATCGCCCTGATGGCGCTGGAGCGCGCCTGGGTGAAACCCGGCGCCCCGCCGGAGGAACTCTCCCTGGAGGGCCTGCGATGACCGAGGTACGTGCGCTGTCCGGAAAGCCGGTGGGGGAGCTGACCCTGGAGGCCGTCCGCCGTGGCGAGATCGGGCTCGAAGACCTGCGGATCGATCCGCAGACGCTGGAACGGCAGGCCGGCATCGCGGAACAGCACGAGAACCCGCAGCTTGCCGAGAATCTGCGCCGCGCGGCCGAGCTGACCCGGCTGGGCGACGAGGAGGTGCTCGCGATCTACGACACGCTGCGGCCCGGCCGTGCTACACCCGCCGAGCTGACCGCGCTCGCCGACTCGCTCGGCGGCCGCGGGCTGCCCCGTTGTGCCGCGCTCGTGGCCGAAGCCGCCGAGGTCTACGCCCGCCGCGGCTTGTCCGCCTGAGGGCCACTCAAGGTGGCAGCGGTGATGATCATGGCGTTTTGGCTGCTAGAGCGACCAGGACGCCATGATCACGAAGCTCGGCGGGCCAGGTGACCGTTATCGCTGGGGTTGATGTGGGGAATGCGACCACTGAGGTCGCGTTCCTCGACGGAGACCGGCTGCTCGGCGTTGACCGGGTGCCCACCCGGGGCCGCAAGGGGTCCGAGGACTCGCTGCGCGGCGCCGCCGCCCTGGTGCGCCGGCTGGAGCGCCGCCTGGGCTGCCAGGTGACCCAGGCCCGGGTGGCGCCGCTGCGGGCCGTGGACACCACGACCATGACGATCCCGCCGGCCCCGCCGGACACCGGCAGGCTGCGGTTGCTGGCCGCCGGGGTCGCCACGCCCGGCGGTTCCGGCGCCTGGGCCGGCGTTCCGCTCTGGCTGGACCGCCCGCTGCCGTCTGCCTGGGTCACCGGGCTCGCCGGTGGGCCGGCTGCCGGGCCGCCAGCTGGCACCGGGCCGCCGGCCGGCATCGGCCCGCCCGCGGCCCGGCCTGCTCTCGCCGGGGGCCGCGCAACAGCTACGGCTGTCACCGGCGCGGCAGAGAAGGACGCTGCCGGGACGCCTGCCGTGGCCATCGTCCCCGCCGGATTCGGCTACGCCCGCGCGGCCGAACACATAAGGGGACTGCTGGGCGCCGGGGTCCCGGTGGGAGCGGTGCTGGCTGGCGGGGACGAGGGCGTGCTGATCTTCAACAGGCTGGGCACGGCGCTCCCGGTGATCGACCAGGTCGACCTGAGTGCTGTCGCCGGTTGTGACCTGGTCGCGGTCGAGGTCCGCCCGCCGGGGCACCCGCTGACCCTGCTGGCCGACCCGGTCGCGCTGGCCGACGCGTTCTCGCTCGCCGTGGGCGAGGCGGCAGATGCGGCGGTGCTATGCCGCACGCTCGTCGACTTTTCCAACGCCGTGGTCGGCCGCGCCACGGGAGTCGCCGGCCGCGCCACCGGAGTTATCGGTCGCGCTACCGGAGTCGCGGGCCGTGCCACGGCGGATGGCCGCGTCGCCGTGGCCGGCGTCGGCGCCCTGGCCAGCCCCGGCCCGGGTACCCCCGGCCTGGCCGCCCCAGACTCAGCCTCCCCAGACTCAGCCTCCCCAGACTCAGCCTCCCCAGACCCGGCCGCCCCCGGCGTGGCCAGCCCCGGCCCGGCCGGCCCAGACCCCACTGCTCCCGGCGTGGCCAGCCCCGGCCCGGCCGGGGCCCTTGGAGCAACAGGGCCGTGGGTGGAGGTAGCCGGCCAGCGCATCACGCTGCGGTCGGCGTGTACGCAGGTCGCGGGCTGGCCGGTGGGCACCGTGCGTGCCCTCGGGTCCCCGGATGGCAGGACGGAAACCGATGACCTGTTCGCCCTCGACCTCGCGCAGGTGGCGGACGCGGCCACCGCGCGGCGGGGGAGCCTGGGCTCCGCGGCGCTCGTCGCGTCGCTGCGGAGGCTGACCGACGGCGCCGATCACGCGGCCATGCTCGCGGAAATGCTCGGGATCCCGGTACACAGTGCGCTTTCCGAGCCCGTCGCCGCGCGGCGTGGCGCGCTCACCACCCCCGGTGCGCGCCCCGACGCCGCCGTGGTGGACCTGGGTGCGGGCACGGTGGATGTGATCGCGGTGCATGGGGAGGTGGTGGCCGCGGGTGCGGGCGAGCTGCTCACCGCCGCGGTCGCGGAGACGCTCCGCATCCCGCGCGCCGCCGCGGACTGGGTCAAGCGCGGCCCATGCCTGCGGGTGGACGGTGGCCAGCGGTTCGAGGCAGAGGACGGCAGCCGGGGCTTCCTTGACCGCCCCGCGCCGGCCGCCGCCGCGGGGATGCTCGCCGCCCGGGGCCCGGCCGGGCTGATCCCGTTCGACCGCGGGCACAGCCCGGCCGAGTGGCGGGCGATCCGGCTTCGGCTCAAGGAGGCCGTGTTCGCCGTGAACCTGCGCCGAGCCCTGGACACGCTCGGCGGAACGCTGCCCCAGGTGCTCCTGGTCGGCGGCCCGGCCGGGGACGACGAGCTACTCGGGGTGCTGCTGCGCGCGCTGCCCGGTGATATCCCGGTCGGCCGGGCCAGCGTCGGCGGCACCCTCGCCGGGGCGCCCGCCGGTCACCGCTATGCGGCCGCCGTCGGCTTGGGCCTGGCCGGCCCCGCTGTGTGAATCACGCCCCACCCCGAGCCTTTACCTGAATATTAATTCGACTTTGCCAAGTGGGATTCATCATCCCGGCTTCAGCCGTGGCCGGCGATTTGCCAAGTAACGCCGGGGCTTGAGATTTCGTTTATTTCTGTCGTGTCCGCTATAACGAGCGGGGCCTTTCCCGGCACCCGCCTCCGGTCATGGAACGAGGAAGAGGAGGGTGCAGCAAGTGTGCGATGACCACGCTGCGGTGAGTTCGCCGACGACGACCGGAACCCCTCTGACCAGGAGGGGGTTCATGCACGCGTCGGCCGGTGCGGCCGCAGCGGCCGCCCTGCTCCGGCAGTTTCCCCGGCTGCCGTTGCGCTCCCCGGCCCGGCCGGTCTCGGTCGACGGATTGTCCGCTTACTCGATGGCGATGCATGTGCATTCCTCGTTCAGCGAGCAGGACGGCTCGATGGACAGCCAGCTTTTCCAGGCCACCAAGAACTCGGTAGACGTGCTGTGGTGGACCGATCACGACACCCGGATGGACGGTATTGGCTACCGCCAGGTGGTACATTTCACCAGCCTTACCAAGGAAAGCGGCGGCCCTGGCCAGGGCCACCCCTGGGACTGGACCAAGGTCACCTCCGGCCCGCTGGGCAGCCAGTCCACCGGCGGGATCGTGCAGAACCCAAGCTCACCCAGCGACCCGGTGGCCGGCGGGAGCATGCATCTCATCGCCACGACCACCACCGGCGCGCCGGCCACGTTCGGCTTCTACGCGCAGACCCACCCGGCGGGCTGGAACTGCCGTGACAACCTCAACGGCCAGTCCCTGACCATCGACGTGCTGGTGGCCAAGGGCTGGCAGGCCGGCTACCTGGAGCTGCTGATCATCAGCTCCTACCACGAGGCGATCGGCGGCCGGCCGGCCGGCGGCTACCAGCTCTCCTACCGTTTCGTGCCGCCCGGGGGCACGGTGCGGCGGACCGCCAGCGGGCTCACCGGGATCGTCACGATCCCGGTCACGCCGAACAGCGGCAGCAACCCATGGGGCACGATGACCGTCAACCCGGCCGAGGACATCGCCGCCCTGTGGCCCGACATGGACTACCGCGACTTCAGCCTGTACGAGCTGACCCTGTCCGCGGTCAGCACCGGTGACCTGGTCGAGGGCTACTTCGACTACCTGCGGTTCAACCGGTCCATCAGCGGCGAGGCCTTCTTCAGGCAGCAGGCGGACATGGGTGCGGCGCTCGCCGCGCGGTACCGCTCGGTCGTGCAGCAGCAGGGCCTCGAGGTGTCCCTTGCGCTGCCGCACGTCAACTGGTTCGGGAAGTCGGTATCCATCCCCGACTACGGCAGCACCTCGGGCCGCCGCGAGTACGGCACCTACCTGGCCCAGAACCTGATACCGAAGGTGCACGCGTCCGGCGGCCTGATCAGCTACAACCACCCGTTCGGCTACGGTGACATCCCGGAGCTTCCGCAGTCCCAGCAGGACGCCCTGCTCGTCCAGACCGCCGAGGGCATGCTGCCGGCCGCGGGCACACCCGCCGCGCTGGGCGCCGACCTGCTCGAGGTGGGCTACCGCCTGCGCCAGGGGATGGACCTCGCCCACCACGTGGCGCTATGGGACATCATGTCCCGCAACGCGCTGTTCTTCACCGGCAACGGCACCAACGACGACCACTTCGGCCAGAACTGGCTCGGCCCGAAGAACAACTGGTTCAGCTCGGCCTGGGCGCGCGGCACCGGCGTCGCTGACCTGCTGGCCGCGCTGGCCGCGGGGCGGGCCTGGTGCGCCTCGCTGATCGGGTACCGGGGCAGCATGGACCTGCTGGTCGACGGCACGGTGCCGATGGGCGCGGTCAGCGTCTCGAAGGTGCGCAGCCGCAAGCTCGCGGCCAGCGCGACCGCAATCCCGGCGCACGGCATGCTGCAGATCGTGCAGGGGACGGTCGACTACGCCGGTGCCGCGGGCCTGTCGGCGAACACCAAGGTGATCGGCTCCTACCCGGCCAGCAAGCTCACCGGCGGGCCGGTGACGCAGCGGATCGATACCGGCAAGGACAGCTTCGTGCGCACCCAGGTGCTCGACTCCACCGGGACCGTGGTCGGCCTGTCCAACCCGGTGTGGCTGCTGCGGGCCGTGCCGCCCGGCGGCATCCCCGTCCCTCGCCAGACCTGAGCGCACCCTGCTAGTCCAGGGGGACGACCCCCTGGAACCCCCGCTGGCTTGAGGCCCCGTTCCTTCGTCACGGAGCCTTAGCCTTGCTGGTCCGGGTGCGACCTCCGGACCCCGATGGCTAACGCCCGTGCCTTCGTTACGGGGCCTTAGCCGCCGCGGCCAGGTCGCGCAGGGCGCGGGCGGAGCCGAGCGCGGTGTCGGCCGCCAGCAACCTGGGCTCCTCCTCGCCACGGATCACGGCCTGGATGTGCCGGATCAGCGGGGTGAAGGACTGCCGGTAGGGCCCGATGGCCCGGCGCGTCACGGGGGAACGGCCGTCCTGGCAGACCACGAAGGTGTCCCGGGCACGAGGGTGGAACGGGTTGGTGACGTGGATCTGGCCGCCGGTGCCGAGCAGCCGGGTGAAGGTGTCGTCCGCACGGCCGAACCCGCAGGATAGGTAGAGGTGCCGGCCGCCGGGGAAGTCCAGGCATCCCCAGGTCGCCCGGTCCACGCCGCCGGGAGCGAACTCGGCCCGCGCCCAGGCGCCCACGTGCTCCGCGCCGAACAGGTCGCGGCCCAGCCGGACCGGGTAGCAGCCCACGTCAAGCAGCGCGCCGCCCTCCAGGTCGGCGAACATTCTGACGTTGGTCTGCGGGTCGCCCATGAGGAAATGGAAGTCCGACTGGATCTCGCGCAGGTCCCCGATGGTCCCGTCGGCGAGGACGCCGCGCAGCCGGGCCATCTGGTCGTGGAACGGGAAGGCGAACGCCTCCCACAGCGGCGTCCCAGTCTCGCGGGCCACGGTGAGCACCCGCTCGGTCTGCGCGGCCGAACCGGTCAGCGGCTTTTCACAGAGCACCGGCTTGCCGGCCTCAAGCGCGATGATTGTCCACTCCCCGTGCAGCGCGTTCGGCAGCGGAATGTAGAGGGCGTCGATGTCCGGATCGTCGACCAGGTCCCGATATCCGGTGATCGCCCGGCCGACGCCGTTGGCGGCCGCCCACCCGGTGGTCCGGCCGGAGTCGCGGCCCGCCACGGCGGCCGGGTCGCCGCCCGCTTCCCGCAGCGAGGGCAGGAACAGGTTCCGCGCGATCTTGGCCGTGCCGAGGATTCCCCAGCGAATGCTGCGACCCAATGTCATCACCCGTCTCTCTCCCGGGCATTATCGCGGTATGAGTGCACTGTTTCGCGGCCCGGGTGTGGCCCTGCTGACCCTGTTCCATGACGACGGTTCCATCGACCCCGGCGCTACCGCCGGCCTCGCGGGTGAGCTTGTGGAGCGGGGGATGCGCGCGGTCCTGGTGGCCGGCACTACCGGCGAGGCTGCGGCGCTCACCAATGCCGAGCGTTCCGTGCTTATTGATGCGATACGGCAGGCCATCCCGGCCGGTGTCCCGGTAATCGCGGGCACCGGGGCACCCTCCATCAGGCAGGCCGCCGGCCTGACCGGGGAGGCCGTGGCGGCCGGCGCGGACGCGATGCTGGCCTGGCCGCCGCCCGGGGGAGTGGATACGCCCGGCTACTTCAAGGCCGTGGCCGATGCGGCGCAGGGCCGCCCGGTGCTCGCCTATCACTTTCCCAAGGTGTACCCGCCCGGCATTGCCGTGGCGGAGCTGGCCGGGCTGGCCATTGCCGGGCAGAAAGACTCCTCCGGCGATCCGAACCGCCTGCTCGACGAGCTTGAGCACTATTCCGGCGACACCTACGTCGGCTCCTCGGCCCTGCTCGTGATGGCCGGTCAGCTTGGCGCCACCGGGGCCCTGCTGGCTCTGGGTAACGTCGAACCTGAGCGGTGTGCGGCGGCGTTCGCGGGTGACGCGAAGGCGCAGCGTGAGATCGCTGACCGGCACCTGGCGGCGGGGCGAGGCGGGGTCCCGGCGCTGAAGCGAATCCTTGCCGAGGACCGTGGCCGGCCGGTCCCCATCCGGGTCGGATAGCGGCTGCTCTTGTGCGGTGGAGTCGTCCGGCGGCAAGCCGCCGGCCGCCTGTGGCTTGCCCCCGTAGCTGGGGGCCGGCGCTTCTCGGGCCTGCAGTAAGCGACTGCCTGGCCTCGCTGCTGCTTTCCCGCCTGCCCCGCTCGGCGTGTAGCCGTGCGCTGACATCAGCCGTCGTCCTTGATCGCTCTTGGCGTACACCGGGGATGGCATCTCAAATTCGAGATACCTTTGGGTGTATGAGGCACGAGCCAGCGCTAGGCGGGCCTGGCAGGCGGGACGAAGCCGGGGCCGATGAGGTACCGAGTGCGCCAGACCCGCTGGGGTTGCCGGTGATGCCGGGGTTCCGGGAGATGGCGTTGCGGCGCATGTCCGGCGAGCGGCGCCGGCTTGTCGCGGATCTGGCCGAGCAGCGCCGGTGGGCGGGGCTGTCGCAGACCGAGGTCGCGGCGCGGATGGGCACATCGCAGTCGGCCGTGGCCCGGCTGGAATCGGGTGACGCGGACGTTCGGGTGTCCACGCTGGAACGCTACGCGGCGGCCATCGGGAGCCAACTCACCTGGCAGGCACGGGTGCAGCCGAGCGCCAGCCCGGAACCGGCGGGGCCGGGCCCGATCGGGCCGGGGCTGATGGGGCCCGGCCATGCACAGGCAGGACGAGGGCAGGAGGATCGCTGATGATCACGCCGCGTGCGCAAGGGCAGCCGCTTCGGCCGTGGCCGCCGGAGCCGACGCCGCCCGGGCCCATGCCGCCGGGGCCGGGGCCGGTGCCGCCCTTCCCGCCTGGGCCGCCACCACGGCCGGGGCGCACGCCGGAACCGGCGCGGCCAGCACAGAACCCGGCCATGGCGCCGGTCCGGGTCTGGATCGACCCGCGTGGCTGGCCGGGGCACCTGTATGACCGGCTACTGGACCGGCGCATCGTCATGGCGCACGGGCACCTCGACGGGGAGGCGGCGACCCGGCTGGCCGCTCAGTTGCTCACGCTCGACGCGGAGGGGACCGCGCCGATCCGGCTCGAGTTGCAGAACCTGAGCGCCGACCTGCCCGCGGCCCTCAGCGTGATGGGCATCCTCGATGTGGTCCGCGGGCCGGTGTCCGGGTATGCGGGCGGCCGGGTCGAGGGCCCGGCGCTGGGCATCCTGGCCGCCTGCCGGCACCGGATGGCGTACCCGAACGCGCTGTTTGTGCTGTCCGAGCCGCAGGTCAGCTTCGACGGGACGGTGACGGCGCTGGCCTCCCGTGAGGAACAGGCACGGGCCATGCTCGATGAACTGTTCGGCAGGGTCGCCGAGGTAACCGGGCGCGACGTGGCCCAGGTGCGCGCCGACGCCCGCAGGGACACTCTGTTCAATGTCGCCGAGGCGATCGCGTACGGCCTGGTGGAAAGCCAGGTCACGGCGCGAGCCCTACCTGGGCTCCCTGGGCTCGGACGAGCGCCGCGGCATGGCGATGACGACGGCGGCGACGGCGGCACCGGCCCCGGCGACGAGTAGCCAGGCGGAGACCGGCACGCGGACGGCGAGCACGACAAGCACGATGGCCGCGGTGAACACGCCCCAGACGGCCAGCGGCAATTGCCGCCACAGCCAGTGTGCGGTCACGGTTCCCGGCATCCGCCGCGGCGCGTCCACCAGCAGCAGGTAGCCGAGGATCAGCAGGCCCTCCCAGGCCAGTGAGGCCAGGTCCGGCCGGGTGAGGGCCGCCTCGGTGACCGCGGTCGCGGCGGCAAGCGTGCCCACGATCCGCCACCTGGCCAGCGGCCCGGCCAGGCTCACCGCCACCAGCACCAGGCCAAGGACGGCGAGCGCCCGGGAACTGCCGGTCAGGTGCGACGCGGGCAGCAGGATCATGCCCGCGCCCAGGCAGCCGGTGAGCAGCCGGGTGATCACGTCGCCGAGACGTGGCAGGCGGGTGGTGCCGTCGACGCCGCTCATCACCGCACCGCCCGGATCCGCTGGCCGCGCAGTTTGGCCCCGACCCCGCCGCCCCGCCCAAGAGCCCCGGCCCCGCCGCCCCCCCCGAGAGGGGCCTGCGTGCCTTCGAGCCCTGCTTCGCTGTCCCACCTCAGCACCGGCACGCCGAGGCCGGTGAGACCGGACCGCAGCGCGCCCCGGTCGAGGCGCCAGAGCCGGACCGCGAGCTGCGTGAAGGGCTGCCGTGGCTCGGCCGGCGGTTCGCGGGTGAGCACATCCACGATCACCAGGGATACGCCGCGTTGCCGCAGGTCGGTCACGGCGTTCAGGGCACGCCGGTCGAGCAGCGGCGAGAAGAGCACCACCAGGGCGCGCGGTGGCAGCGCGGTCCTCGGCACGCGGTCCAGGTCCGGGATGGCCTCACTGGGGAAACGGACGCCGAACGCCATCTCCACGATCTTGAAGAACTGCCTGTTGCCGGGGGAGGGGGCCAGCCACCGAAGCACCCCGCCGAGTACCACCACGCCGACCCGGTCGCCGGTCCGCAGATAGGCGGTGGCCAGGCCTGCCGCACCGCGGACCGCCAGGTCAAGAGTGGTGTCACCGGGCGGGCCCACGTCGGAGAACGCGTCGATCATTATCACCAGGTCGGCGGCGCGCAGGGCCGCCCGCTGGTTGACGTGCGGCTGGCCCAGCCGGCTCGTCACCGCCCAGTTCAGATCGCGCAGCCGGTCGCCGGGCTGGTAACCGCGAATGCCGAAGAACTCGATGCCCGCGCCGGACGCCGTCGCGGTATGTTCCCCGATCCGCCGCAGCAGGTCTGCGGGCAGCAGGCTGGCCCTGGCCGGCGGCGGGTGCGGAAAGACCTCGACCTGTTCCGGCCGGAGCGTAAGGCTCGCCTGGCCCATCCCGTCGGTGCACCTGGCCGTCACGGTGCAGAGATGGTGGCGGCCCCAGGCGTGCGGCCGGAGCATCCAGCGGGCGCTGGCCGGCTGCCCGGCCACGGCGACCTGGGTCGCCGGGCCGTCGATGATGGTCACCGCCGGGCCTGGCATGATCCGGAACGTCACCTCGTCCACCGGGGCCGCCACGGTGGCGACGATCTCGACATCCTCGCCCTCGAAGCAACGCAACGGGGCCGCCGTGACGGCCGCGTCCAGAGTCTCCGGCCGGACGCCCCGGCGGGCGGCGGCGAGCGCGGCCAGGGCGGGCGCGCCGAGCAGCAGCAGGTCGGCGCGCCTAGTCAGGACCGCCAGCAGGACGACGGCCACTCCGATCGTGGCCAGCCTGCGCAGCCGGGGCGCGGCCTGCCACGTGGCAGGCACCGGCGTGAGAGGCGCCGCCTTAGCTGGCTCGCGCTGTACTGCTGGCGGGCCCTCGGTCACTGGCTGGCCCTGGGCACCGGCTCGGCGGTGAGTATCTCCGTGATCAGGTCCTCGCCCGTCACCCGGCGGACCCACATCTCCGGCCGCAGCACCAGGCGGTGCGCCAGGGCAGCAACCGCGACCGTCTTGACGTCCTCGGGGATCACGTAGTCACGGGCATCGAGCGCGGCGTGGCCGCGGGCAAGCTGGATCACCGCCAGGGTCCCGCGGGGGCTCGCACCGACGCTGATCTGCGAGTGGGACCGGGTCGCGGCGACCAGCCGGACGATATAGCCGAGCAGGTCGTCGTCCAGGTGCACCTGTTCCAGGGACTCACGCATGGCAAGCAGGGCGCTGGCGTCGAGGACCTCGGCAGTCCGCGGCGGTGCCGAGCCCCGGTCCAGCCTGCGCCTGGCCATCTCCGCCTCGCCCGCCTCGTCCAGGTAACCCAGCCGGATCCGGGCCACGAACCGGTCAAGCTGCGCCTCGGGGAGCGGGTAGGTGCCCTCGTACTCGATCGGGTTGTCGGTCGCGAGCACGATGAACGGCTGTGGCAGCGGATGGGTCCGGCCATCGACGCTGACCTGGCCCTCGGCCATGGCCTCGAGCAGGGCGGCCTGCGTCTTCGGCGGCGTGCGGTTGATCTCGTCGCCGAGCAGCAGGTTGGTGAACACCGGCCCTGGCCGGAAGACCACCTCACCGGAGCGCGGGTCGAGCACCGGCGAGCCGGTGAGGTCGGACGGCAGCATGTCCGGCGTGAACTGGACCCGGGTGAACTCCAGCCCCAGGGTCGCGGCGAACGTGCGGGCGAGCAGGGTCTTGCCCAGCCCCGGCAGGTCCTCGATGAGCAGGTGCCCCGAGGCGAGTATGCCCAGCAGCACCTGGGAGACCGCTTCATGCTTGCCCACGATTACCCGCTCGACCTCGGCGAGCACCTCGGCGCAGCGCTGCGCCGTTGCGGTTACCGAGGGGGCGAGGGTGCCGGTCATAGCTGCTCCAGCCGGTCCACGATACGGGTCAGGGTAGGCAGGTCAGCCCCGGGTTCCTTGCTGTCGAACGAAGACGGCCGGGACGGGTCGACGAGCGGCCATATGTCCTCTCCGACCAGGTCGCGGGCCCGGGCTGGATCCCTGGCCAGGTCCACCCTGTGGCGCTCGGCCAGCACCGACTCGAGCAGGCGGCCGAACAGCGGGCGGATCCCGTGGTCGTAGTGCCACTGGGAGACCGGTGCCCAGCCGAGGTCGGAACTGATCTTGGCGTAGGCAGGGAAGTCGGCGGACCGCACCTCGGCCGGCGGGCGGCGCCGCCGCCGGAGCCGGGACCACGCGGCACGGGCCCAGGCCGCGGCCCGGGGCACGCCACGCTCGCGGACGCCGGCCGGAGTGCGGGCCAGGACGAGGACCAGGGCCAGGACGGCCAGGCATTCGGCCGTGACGACCAGGGTGAACGGCCCGCCGAGCGCGAGCGCGGCCGC
>Ga0306925_10002196_pt1 | contig 16651 bp, 15 predicted proteins | sample flu12Cox44000176_FD_203755 | JGI IMG/M metagenome (GOLD analysis project Ga0306925, IMG submission 203755) | Lab enrichment of tropical soil microbial communities from Luquillo Experimental Forest, Puerto Rico - flux8day.12C.oxic.44.000.176 (v2)... | ecosystem: Environmental > Terrestrial >... | reverse complement strand
GAGATATTCGAGCGCCGCGAGGAGCCGCGACACGCCAATCGAGAAACCAGTCGCCGGCACTGGCTCACTGCGGAAGCGCGAGATCAAACCATCGTAGCGTCCGCCGCCGCCGACCGAACCGAAACGCGGCGAGCCGTCTTCGGTTTCGGTTGCGAAGGTGAGCTCAACTTCAAAAACAGGCCCAGTGTAATATTCGAGACCGCGGACGACGGAGGGGTCAACGGCAATTCGATGGTCGGAATAACCGGCTGCTTCGACGAGGCTCCTGATTGCCTCAAGCTCTGCGCGGCCTTCTTGGCCGATGCGACTGTTCTTAAGACGCAGATCAATCTGGGCGATTTTATTGTCCGCATCCGCTGCCGGTTCAAACACACTCATGATCGTCTCAATTGCGCGCGCATCGAGCCCTGCACCTTTCGTGAAGTCGCCCGATTCGTCCTTGCGTCCTTCCGCAAGCAGTTGTCGAACGCCGTGATCGCCTAATCGATCAAACTTATCCATAGCGCGAAGAACCGTGAGACGGCGATTGGCATTTTTATCAGTGCTCAATCCAATTGCTTCCATGAGTCCGTCGAGCACCTTACGGTTGCTTACCTTCACCACATAACTGCCGCGTGGAATGCCGAGCGCCTCCATCGTATCAGCGGCCATCATGCACAGTTCCGCGTCGGCGGCGGGCGACGATGAGCCGACCGTGTCGGCATCGAATTGCATGAATTCACGGAAGCGGCCGGGGCCCGGCTTCTCGTTGCGAAAAACGGTGCCGACGCGATAGCTGCGATAAGGTTTTGGCAGCGTGTCAAAGTTCTCGGCGACGTAACGAGCGAGCGGGGCGGTGAGGTCGTAGCGTAACGACAGCCATTGCTCGTCGTCATCCTGGAACGAAAACACGCCTTCGTTCGGTCGATCCTGATCAGGCAGGAATTTGCCGAGCGCGTCCGTGTATTCGATCGCTGGGGTCTCGACCGGTTCGAACCCGTAAAGCTCGTAAACGGCGCGGATTTTCTCGATCATCTGCCGCGTCACGACGATTTCGCTCGCGCCGCGGTCGGCGAGTCCGCGCGGCAGGCGCGGCTTGAGCGATTTCTCCGATTTATCCGCCATGTCTTTATCCGTATGTCGGGGTGGTAGCAGTCGCATCAGGGAGCAGCAAGCGATAGGATCGTATCGCCGGCCCCGAGCCGGACTTGATGCCGGAGAGTAAGATGGCCCAGACGCGCCTTGCAGCGGTGACCGCGCCGAACGATCTCGAATCCTATTGGCTGCCGTTTACGCCCAATCGCAGTTTCAAGCGCTCGCCGCGCTTGATCGCTCGCGCCAAGGACATGCATTATTACAGCGCCGACAATCGCGCGGTGCTCGACGGCACCGCCGGATTGTGGTGCACCAATGCCGGACACAACCGCGATCCGATCGTGGCTGCGATCAAGCAGGCAGCCGAGGAACTCGACTATTCGCCGGCGTTCCAGTTCGCGCATCCGGCGGCGTTCGAGCTCGCCGGCCGCGTTGCCGCCCTCGCGCCAGGCGATCTTAACCGCGTCTTCTTTTGCAATTCGGGCTCGGAAGCCGTCGACACGGCGTTAAAAATCGCGATCGCTTATCACAATGTGCGCGGCGAGGGCGCCCGCACGCGTTTGATCGGCCGCGAGCGCGGCTATCACGGGGTCGGTTTCGGCGGCATTTCGGTCGGCGGCATCGTCAATAACCGCAAATTCTTCGGCTCGCTTCTGGCCGGCGTCGATCATCTGCCAGCGACCTATAGCCGCGAGCACCAGGCCTTCACCAAGGGCGAGCCGCAATGGGGCGCGCATCTTGCCGACGACCTCGAGCGCCTTATCACGCTGCACGATGCTTCGACGATCGCCGCAGTGATTGTCGAGCCGATGGCCGGGTCGACCGGCGTGCTGCCGGCGCCGCAAGGCTATCTGCAGCGGCTTCGCGCCATTTGCGACCGCCACGGCATTCTCCTGATCTTCGACGAAGTAATTACCGGTTTCGGACGGCTTGGCTATGCGTTTGCGGCCGAGCGCTATGGCGTCGTGCCGGATCTGATCACCTTTGCCAAAGGTGTCACGTCAGGCGCGGTGCCGATGGGCGGAGTAATCGCGCGTGATGGCATCTACGAAGCATTCATGCGCGGGCCGGAGCATGTGATCGAACTGTTCCACGGCTATACATATTCCGCCCATCCGCTTGCCTGCGCCGCCGGGCTGGCCACGCTCGAGCTTTATCGCGACGAGAACCTGTTCGCGCGCGCCAAGACGCTTGAGCCGCACTTCGCCGACGCCGCCATGACGCTAAAAGGGCTACCGGGCGTACTCGATATTCGCGCGGTCGGTCTTGCCGCCGGCATCGATCTCGCCTCGCGCCCTGGCGCGCCGGGCTTGCGAGCCTATCAAGCGATGGAGCGCGCGTTCCATAACGAAGGGCTCATGGTCCGCGCCGCCGGCGACACGATTGCGTTGTCGCCACCGCTCATCGTGAGCGAAGCGCAAATTGACGAAATATTCGACAAAGCGGGCCGGGCGATTAAGGCAGTGGCTTAGAATCCCTCTCCCCGCTTGTGGGGAGAGGTGATTTACCGCGGCTTCACGACCGCCCAACCGACATGGACCGTGCCGTCAGCACGGCGCATCGGCAGATCAAAAGGCGTGCCGAGTTCGGCGTCCGGTGCGATTGCGGCGAAGGCTGCCGGAATCTGCCGGGGATCGCCCTGCGTCCACACCAGGATCGCACCCTTGTCGCGCAGATCGTCGAGATCGATCCAGGGCGCGCGCGCCGGCAGTCCATCGACCAGCACCTGCGGCTGGTCGGGCGAATAATGTGCCAGATTGCCGCCGTCCCACATTGAGCCGATGACGTAGCGCAGTGGCGCGCAGTCCGGCGGCCGACAGGTCGCCTCCTTAAAGCGCGCGGTCAAGATTTCACCCAGTTTGTCCCCGGGAAACAGAACCGCGCGGTAGCGGTGGTCGAACTGCGGCAGGACGAGGTAATTGGCGATGAACGCAACCACGAAGATGGTGAACACCACGGCCCAAGCGCCAATGACGCGCGTCAAACGCACAGTGTCGAGATGAACGCGCGCGGCCATCACCAGCCAGACGCCGAGAAAGAGCCACAGCGGGTAGCCCCACATCGCCACCGCGCCGCGGCCGGTCGCCGCCGCCAGCGCAATCACCGTCAGTGCCGGGCCGAAGGCCAAGAGCGTTACGATGCGGCGATCGAATGGCTCGATGGCACTCTTCTTGGCTTCAAGGGGCTTGCGCTCGGCCGGCCAGAACAACGCTGAGGCGATGAGAAATGATGGCAGGAGGAAAAAGATCTGGCTCCCGAGGAAAAGGCCGGGATGTACTACGTAGTCGAACCAGCCGCGCACCGGCGTAGCCCGATGACTGGCATAGGCAAAGGGCAAAAAATCGCTCTGGAATAGCCAGATGATGTGCGGTGATGCGACAACAAGTGCAGCGCAAACCGCAAGCCATGGTCCCGGCGTCGCCCAGGCCCGCCGCGCTTGGCGATCCAACAGCATGAACAGTGCATAAGGGACCGCCAATACCACGACAAAATATTTGGCCCATAAGGCGCCGCCCATGGCGATGCCGAGCAAGCACCACGCCCCAAGCCCACCGCGCCGGAGCGCGGCGTGAAACGCATAGCCGGCTAGCGCCCAAAACGGCAGTTGAATGACGTCGTGATTGAATTTTACCGCCGTGTACTGGAAATAATGCAGCCCGTCGATGATCAGCACGGCGACCAGCGCGCCCGCCGCGCCGAGAAGCGGCCGAGCCAGCGCGAACACCAGGGCGAAAGCAACGAGCACCGCCGCCTGCGCGGTCGCGTAATAGGCGATGTCGGCGCCGAAGACGCGATGCACCGCCTCGATCAACCACCATGGCAAGGGCGGCAGCTTGTCATAGCCGAGCTGCCATTCGCGGCCGTAAACCAGCGCCTCGATGAGATCGAGCGGCAGATTGGCGTAAAGTAGCGCCGGCAATACGGTCCAAACGGCAAAATGCACCATCAGGAAAATGCCGAATGCGACGTTCGGCCGGCGCTCAGCGGCGCGGATCAAGCCCGTGGCCGGAATGGCGGCCGACAGGCGCATGCTGGCGGCGAGATTTTCGGGCATCTCGTTAATTGCTCGTCACATTTGCCCTAAAAGCGCGTCTAGGGCCTCCGCCACGTTTAGCATGCGCAAATTCGGAACTTGCAGCCTGCCTCGCGCTTGTGGACACTGATAGCATCCGGCAAGAACCGACAAGAGGTTTGGCCAAGAAGTTGCCAAGAGGTTGCCCTGGTGTTTTGGCCTAAGAGGAATCGGTCACATGGTGCGCATTAGTGCCTTCTTGATCGCTGTCTGCATGGTGCTGATCGCCGGCGCGCTGGGCGTCGCGGTCTATGCGCGCTTCGGCTTTACCGGCGCGGAATCAGCGCTGGCCGGGCTCGGTGCGCTCACGGCGCTCGCGGTTTATTACGTGGTTGCCGCCCGCAAGCATGATCGCATTGAAATCAGCAACCAGCTCGCCAAACTCGCCCGTGGCTCCGGCGATCTGGCTAGCCAGTTTGCTGAATTCGACCGCCGCTTGAACGAGATCGAGGCTAAGATCGACTCCAGCGTTGAACGCGCTGCGGCGACGTCTCAACCGCTCGCGGACGAGCTCGAGCGGCTCTCGATATCGGTCAGAGGGCTTGCCGGTTCGGTGACGGCCCACGAGGCGGCGCTGCACGATCATTCGACCAATGGGCGAACCACTATTGAGGATCTTCCGGGGATCGTCGGCACCGAACACTCGAATGCGCCTGCTGCCGCGCGTCTGCAATTCACAGGAAGTGCGTCTCGAGTCCATCCGACCAACGGCAAAACTGCTCCATTGGCGCGATTGGATCGTGGCGCCATTGTCGCCGCGCTGCGAAAGACGGTCGCAGCCGGCGAGATCGAACTTCACCTGCAGCCGGTGGTGACCCTGCCACAGCGCAAATTGCGCTATTACGAGGCGTTGGCCCGGCTCAAGGCCGAGACCGGCGAGCTTATCACCGCGGCCGACTTCCTGTCGGATGCCGAAGCTGCGGCGCTGATGCCAGAGATCGATTACTGTGCCGCCGCGCGCTGCGTGCAAATCGTCCGTCGGCTGTTGCTGCAAAAGCGCGAGATCGGCGTATTCTGCAATCTCGCGACGGCGACACTCGCTGATGCGAGCTTTGCGAAATTTCTTCAATTAATGGACGCCAATCGCGCAGTCGCCTCCGCGCTGGTGTTCGAGTTTACCCAGCGCGCTGTTCGCGCCATGGGGCCTGTTGAGCACGCGAGCCTAGCCTCACTCGCCGAACGAGGTTTCCGTTTTTCGATGGACACTCTTGCCGACCTTCGCGTCAACGCGCGTGATTTGAACGAGCTCGGCTTCCGCTTCGTCAAGGTGCCGGCGACGCTCCTGTTCAATCGGCTCGGGGCGGCTGCAGCCAACATCCATCCAGCCGAATTTTCCGACGCGTTGGGCCGCTTCGGCATCGACCTGATTGCCGATCGGATCGAGCATGAGAATACAGTGATTGAGTTATTGGACTACGACGTCCGCTTTGGTCAGGGCGTATTATTCTCGCCGCCGCGGCCGCTGCGCGCGGGCGTGTTGGAAAAGGCCGATTTCAAAACCGACGAGCACGATGCGCCGAATGATCAGCCTGAGCCAGCTCCTGCTGCAGATCTTGCTCTGCTTGCCCGGGCCAGTATGAGACCCAGTTGAGCCCGCAGCCGAGATCATGCACGTAGATCAGCAAGCGCCGGGTCAGCAGGCGTTGGGTCAGCAGGCGTTCGGTCGGCGAGCACTGCTTCGCATCACGGGCAAGGCCGCGTAAATTATCAGCCGTGGTCGATTTCATCCAACGATTTGAGCCGCTGGCGCGCGACTATGACGTCGTGTTGTGCGACGTCTGGGGCGTGGTGCACAACGGGCTCGCGGCTTTTCCGGCGGCTTGCGACGCGCTCATGCGCTTTCGTGCCGAGGGCGGTACCGCGATGTTGATCACGAACGCGCCGCGCTCGGGGGAGGCGGTCGCGCGCATTCTCGACCGCCTGAAAGTGCCGCGCCAAGCCTATGACGCGATCACGAGTTCCGGTGATGTCACTCGTGGCATCGTCAAGACGCGGCTTGCCGAAAGCGTCTTTCATCTCGGCCCCGAGCGCGATCTATCGATTTTCGCCGGTCTTGATGTGAAGTTCGCTCCACCGGAAGCCGCCGACTATGTCGTGTGCTCGGGTCTGTTCGACGACACGATCGAGACGCCGGAGGACTATCGCGAGCTGCTCCAGGCGCTGCGCGCACGATCGCGGTTCATGGTCTGCGCCAATCCCGACATCGTTGTCGAGCGCGGCGATACGCTGGTGTATTGCGCCGGCGCGCTCGCCGATGCGTATGCCGAACTCGGCGGCGATGTGCTCTATTGCGGCAAGCCGCACCCGCCGATCTATGAGCTCGCGCTCGCTACCGCGGCCGGATTGCGCAACGCCAAGACATTGTCCAATCAGCGAGTGCTCGCCATTGGGGATTCGGTGCGGACCGATCTCAAGGGTGCCGCCGCCTTGGGTTTGGATTGTATGTTCATTACCTCTGGGATTCACGCCGAAGAATACGGTTCGCGCGAAGCACCTGATCTGGCGGCCCTCAACACGATGTTCGCCGCCGCCGGCGTCAAGCCGCGCGGCGTGATGCGCGAACTGATCTGGTGAGCGGCCGATGCCGGCGAAAACCTTCCCGGTCGTGCGCGATTTTGCGCCTGCCGCCGCGCTTCGCGGTGCGACCGTCGCCATCGGCAATTTCGACGGCGTGCATCGCGGCCATAAAGCAGTGATCGCGGCCGCGCAGGCGCGGGCCCGCGCACTCGGCAAGCCAGCGGCCGCGCTCACCTTCGAGCCGCATCCACGCGCGTTCTTTGATCCGCAGGAGCCGCTGTTCCGCCTCACCGACGAGGCCGCCAAGTTGCGGCTGCTCGCGGCGACTGGCCTCGACGGCGCGATCGTACTTACCTTCGACGCAAGCTTGGCGAAACTGAGCGCGGACGATTTCGTCAAGCGCATCCTGGTAGACCACTTTGCCATTAGCGGCGCCGCAATCGGGTTTAATTTTCATTTCGGCGCCAATCGCACCGGCTCGCCGGAATTTCTCAAAGCCGAGGGCAAGCGATACGGCTTTGCCGTCGACATCGTTCCGCCATTGCTGGACGGCGGCCGGCCGGTCTCTTCGGGACCGATCAGGGCGGCGCTTGCCGAGGGACGGCCCGACGAGGCGGCAGAATTGCTGGGCTATCCCTGGTTCGTGTCCGGAACGGTGATCCACGGCGACAAGCGCGGACGCGAGCTCGGATTTCCGACCGCCAATCTTCGGCTCGATCCAACCTGCGCGCTTCGTAACGGCATCTATGCCGTGCGCGCAGCGTCAGGCGGGCGCCGCTACGACGGGGTTGCGAGTTTCGGCCGCCGGCCAATGTTCGATACCGGCGTCGTGCTCTTGGAGATTTTTTTGTTCGATTTTTCCGGCGATCTCTACGGCGCGAATATCGACGTCGCGTTCATTGCCTGGCTGCGCGAGGAAGCGACGTTCGCCTCGGCCAAGGATCTGGTGCGTCAGATGGAAGCAGACAGCCGGCACGCCCGTGAAGCGCTGGCGCGCGGCGGCGACGCGTTCCCGCCGATCTAAAACTCCTGCCGCTCTTCCGCTTTGTTGCGGTATTCGCGCGCCCATTGCGCGGCCAGGAAGCCGAGCAACGCCACCGGCACGATGCGTTGCCAGCCGATCGTGCGGCCGGCCTGGACAGCAGCCCCGAGAACTTTTGGATCGAACAGCCAAGACGGGGAATGCGCTCGTGCTGCGCGAGCAAGAATGGCGCGCTCACGGGCGCGGCGGCGCGCTGAGACGCAGACCATTGCAGCGCCGAGCGCGATTACGACGAACACGCCTGCCATGATCAGGCCGGCGAACACAGTACCGAACTGAACCACGAGCCAGGCATAGGCGCTGACGCAGAGAAACGCAAAGGCGATGAGCAATGCGGCAACGATAACGACGGCCGACACCACCACCGTCGTGCTGAGCCCGCTTCTTGCCTGGACGAGTAATGTAACTTCGCGCGTCACGGTCTTGAACATGATCGACCCGTACGCTTCATCAAACACGTCGACATTAACTTCGCGATCGACGACAACTTCGCGATCGACGACAGCCGCCATTTCGAGCGGTCAATTCCGCCGATGTTAAAAGATTCCCAGTCCACTAGATTAGCGTCGCCAGATCGCACCGAACAGAAAACCCAATCCTAGCGCCATTGCCAGCGTCGTATAGGGGCGCTCCTTGATCGATTCGTCGACCGCCTCGACAAATTTGTCGGAGACCTCGCGCATCGCATCGACTGCCTCGCGGCCTTTATCCTGCGCGTCGGAAACCATGCCTTCGGCGCCGGATCTGGCGCGCTGCCAGGCGGCGGTGCCTCTGTTGGCGACGATGTCGGCGACTTGCTGGGCAAGCTGGGTGAAATCGTCACGCAACGTTTGCATATCTTTCTGCAGGTCGCCCGAAGCCGCGCTAGCGGCTTTGCCGAAATCGCGCACGCCCTCGCGCGCTTGATTAGTGGCGTCACGCATATTGCTGGAAACCGTTGATGCGTTGCCCATGCTGTTACTCCATGAATGCAAAACTGCTGGATTGATCAAGATAATAGCTTCAACGCGGCAAAAGTTCCATTTACTCAGGCAGCCTGACATCTTCCGCGGGAAATAGGTGGTTCACGACCACAAGCCCGATGATGGACAGCGGCGCGGCAAGCAGCGCCCCCATTGGCCCCCACATCCAGGTCCAAAATGCCAGAGCCAAAAAAATCACAAGCGGATTGAGCGTGAGCCGTCGCCCGACAAGGGTCGGGGTTATCAGGTGGCCTTCCAGCGTCGCGAGCGCGATCAAGCCGAGCGGTGCGATCAAGGCGTGTGCAAGCGAAGGAAAGGTGACGAGTCCGACGCCAAACAGCACGATGACCATGACGGCGGGTCCGATATAAGGCACGTAATTGAAGAGGCCGGCTAGAAAACCAAAGATGAGGGGATTGGGAAAACCGATCAACCACGCGCCAAGGGCGACAATCGACGCAATGCAGATGTTGACGATCGTCACCACGGTAAGATAGGCGGCGAGATTGCGCTCGATGTCGCGCATGATCTTCAAAAACCGCAGCTTGGAATCGCGATTGCCAAACAGCGCTACGAACTGGTTGCGCAGCTCGATCTCGCCGACGAGAAAAAACAGTAAAGTGGTGAAAAACAGAACGAGTTCTCCTGCAGCCGGTGTGACAAACGCGACCACCGGGAGGAAGACTGTGGAAGCAGGCATATTCACGCTCAGCCCGCTATTGTCGCCGAACAGCGAAGTCTGCAATTCGCGCAAAGCCGCTAGCGGCTGATCGAGCACGGCGAGTTTATCTTTAATGCTGGAGCCGATCTCCGGCGCCCGGCCGATCCACTCGGTGACCGGCCGCGCCAGCACCATGGCCGCGAGGCTTAAGGCTCCGAACCCGAACAGCAGAATCAGGATTGCCGTGACCCAGGTCGGAATGCCGCGGCGTTTGGCGGCTTTGATCAGCGGCGCGAGAGTGAGCGCCAGTATGGCCGCCGCCAGGATCGGCAACAATATCGGGCGACCGACGTAAAGAAAGGCGCCGATCGCGAGCAGGAAAATGCCGATGATCGCGCCGTGTCCGGCCGACACCCACATATTATTGATGCTGTCGACGGGCAGGGGATCACTGATGATCAGCGACTGGCGGACCTCGCGGTCGGCCCGGGTCTCGTCCACGATGGCTCCCTCTCCCGCAGGCCTGCCTCAATCCCGCCGACTTAACGCCAAGGCGAAGGGCTCGGTTCCTCGGTCACTTGGTGGGCGGGCTCGGTGGGGATGGCGGACACCCTTTCCGCCATTATCATTGTAACATATTGAATTATAACATTATTTTCCACACTTGCCACGCTGCAAACAAAGCTACCTACAAATAGAGAGCCACCTGATAAGCGATGATGGCCCGGCTTTTGGGGGTACACCCAACCAGAAATAACGCGCCAGCGGCCGCGCTAGGGCGAGTGCGGGTTATTGCCCTTTTTCACAGCTAGTGATTCTAAAAGCGCAGCGGCCGGGGGCTGAGCCCGGCCGCCACTTGAAGCCAGCCGCCGCTAGGAACGGCGACTAACTTCCATATTAAGTCATACTGGCTTCGATGTCATTCGCACAGCACGCGGCGACGATGTTCTTCCCGCATTTCGTCGGCGATGCTTGTTCGCGAGAGTCGTACCAGCTGGACAAACGGCGCGTTCGCCTTCGGACTAGTCAATCACAGGAATCATCGAGCGGCGCGAGTATCGAATCAATTTCCCGACCCTGAGGCGAGTTTGGATTCACGTTGTTCAAATCATTCACCAGAGCAGAGTATTCGGGACCAAGTTTCTTCTCCAGCTCGGTGACCTGCCGGGATAATGCCTCGGCTTTGTTATCGTCCATCTTCTGGTCAGCCTCGCCGATCTGCTCACCCAGATCGTTGATTTCGCAATAGACCTGGGTCTTGGCCTTATCGCTTTTGATAATGCTGACGACCTTTTGTGCATCTGCCTTCAACTTGGCCGCGTCCGGCTGTTGATCCTGCGCATACAAGGGCGCACCGCAGATGAGTGAAATTGCGACAATCAGCGACCTATTCATATCGCGTCCCCGTAGCTTCGCCGATTTTCCGAGCAATAGTCGTGCCAAGGGAGCGTTCCGCTTTTTTAAGCGAAACCCTCTTACACTATCTCATCGTCCGAAAGGGTTCGGCCATACGAGTGAGACTCATCCTTCTGGATACCGGAGGAACGCTGCGAAATCCGCTTCGTTTGGCGCTATCAGCGGTCCGGCTAGTCCCTCGATTGCCGGTCGCGCTAGTGGCCCGGTCCTCACCACCCTCACCCCCGTCACGGGCCGGGCCACGCCCACTCGACTCTTTTGATTTCAGTTCCTATTAAACGTGCATGTCGTTGCGTGAGCGTACCCGCCCCCGGACTGGGGATCATTGAACCGTGTCTGCCGTCGCCAGCGAAGGCTCCGCCTTCCGGCCCTGGTTGGATTCACGAAATCAAGCATGACGGCTTCCGCATCTTGGCGCGGCGCGATAGCGCGGGAGTCCGGCTCATCACGCGGCACGGAAACGACTTTACCGGCCACTTCCCCTTTATCGCAATGGCGGTGAAGGCACTCCCGGTCAGCGCCTGATCGACGGTGAAGCCATCGTTACCAACGGCAACGGCCTAGCCGTGTTCGAGCTTATCCGTCGAGCGCGTCATGCCGAGAAAGCGGTACTGTGCGCCTTCGATCTGATCGAGCTAGACGGCCAGGACTTGCGGCGGCTGCGGATTGAGCAGCGCAAGGCCAAGCTCGCCAAGCTGGTACGCGGCCCGCATCCGGGCATTGTGCTGAACGAGCACTACGAGGATGACGGCGAAATCGTATTTCACCACGCCTGCAAACTCGGTTGCGAGGGCATCGTGTCAAAACGGCTTGGCTCGACCTACCGCTCAGGCCGCTCCCCGCATTGGGTGAAAGTCAAGAATCCTAAAGCGCCCGCAGTCAAAAGAGAGGCCGAGGAGGATTGGGGCTCCACGCGTTGGATCAAAAACCGCAGGGTGACGGCAGTCACGCGCGGGGAATACTGACGCCGGGAGCTACTAGGCTGAAAACCTTCATCGGAACGTCATCTGCCCTGCGCATTGGCCCGATGTGATTGTCCAGACGGCGAACCATCCCCCAGCCCCCCTGTCGCCGTTAAGCTCCGCGTGAGTACGAGTCGCGGAGCTTTCTATTTGACTATCTCGCCACCGCTTCCCGCCGCCTTGGTCTGTCGAGGAACACTCAATTGCCGATGGCACTAGCTTATTTCTTGTAGCCTACATAATAGACGCCAATCTGGGCTCCCGACCTATCCCTAATCGGTTCGTAGCCTGTCATGTACGGCGTTCCCAGAATTGGTACCTCGCCGTAGTACGCCTTGCCGCCTTTGATGGACTCTAGCGCGGGTCCTGCCAGAACAGTACCAATTGCTCGGCCACTGCCGTCGGGCTTAGGCACACTGGTCGAGACGCGAATATACTCGTCTCCGCCCTTCGCAAAGAGAGTCGCCGTCATTCCTTTACCGTGTTTCTTTCCAACCGCGTCAACAATGTCGAAATCGTTGTTGATCTTGGCTGTGCCGAAATACAGAGCAGGAGCCTCTTTGCCGCCGACTGCCTCATTCCCTTCAAGCTTTGGCGTCCCCAATTTTGCCGTCATGGCCTTCAAGGTCTTCATAGATTCTGTGACCCTCGGGTCTGCTTGAGGGTTCGCGACATTCGGCACGTGAGCGTGATGCCTGTGGTGATGGCGAGTGTAAGCACTTGCGGCGACGGTTGTTACTGCGAGCGCCGTAATTGTTGCTAATAATAGCTGAACTCTCATTGTTACCCCCTTGGTGTAAGAAGTTGCCAGAGCTATTGCGCGGCCTTGAATGCGCCCGGTGTGCAAGGCCGGGCGCTTCGTCGAGTGCGCCATCCGCACCTGCAATCGGTCTCTTACGAAGAAACGGGCCTTAAGCTTTCAGGTCCGTGATCCGCATGATCGCGACCACGTTCCCGTCGTTGTACGCCTGCTCTTTTGTTTCCTTGTTGCAGGTCCAGGCAAAGTTTTTCTTGGCCGTAAAGGTCTTTCCCTCCTGCTCGATCCGAAGCTCCCCCTCGGGGATATGGCAGATCATGGCGTTCATCATCGGCGGGCCCATGGTCTTCGATCCCGGCTGCATGATGACATCGCGCATTGAGACGGTCTTGAAGCCGGGGATGAGGGATGCCGTCTCGCCGTCATAAGCACGCACCACGACGCCCGGCCACGGCGTTGTATCCGTGTAGCCGGTAGTTTGAGCGGCGGCTGGCTTCATCATGGCCGCGGTAGCCGCTGCCAACCCGATTCCCACTGCTGACCTTCGATTGATCTTGCTCATCGTTTTCCTCCCGACGTTACACAACAGCCACTTGCAGAAGCGGCGTGCACACTTCGTGATGAATGGTGTCTGAAAGCAGGATACTTCTAAGGAGCAAGCGACGAGATGCGACATAAACAACAAACGAAGTTATGCGACAAAAGGTGACAGGATGGCCGGGCTTGCTAGGCAAATATTTGCTACGCGAGCACAACCTGCAACGCGCTCACAATTTTATATCGGGGGACATGCGCGGTTTATTGAAGTGGCGGATTGCGGCGAATATCGCTAAGCTGCCGGAGCTACTGAAAAAGGCATGAAGGCTTCGCCACCTTATTGCCGAGCCGCTTCCGTCCCCGCCGTTCCATAAACTTGGCGAACGCCATCAAACCGAAAATGGACAGGCACAGCACCACAAAAATAGCTATGCTGTTAGTCGGCGTTGGTACGTTTTCTGGCAATCTCGCTGCGTCCATGCGCAGATAGTTCTGCTCTGGCACATCCGGCGCATTGATCTAGATCAGGTTTCTTGGTGACAGCGGCCGCTTCCCGCCGCCTTGGATTATCGAGGACATTGGCGCGGCAAATCGCCCATACCAAAAAGTGTTTGTTTGCTACTTAAGCCGAAGGTCAATTCGCTTTGGTTTAGTGGCACATCAAAACAGTCGGTTGTCCTAAACTCGCAAGCTTTTATCGACGCGATTGAATACATCCCGGCTCATCAGGTGTCGGTGGACATTTGGTCTAAGGACCGCTGTCTGCCATGCAGAACGAACACTCTGAGAAATACACGCCAAGGCCGCCGCGTTGCGCAAGCTGCGCTCAAATCATGCGGCTCGTTCGAGCGTCGCGATTTTGTGACCTTTATATCCAGTATGTCTTTGAATGCCGAGCTTGCGGCGTCTCGCATATCGACGTCGTGGAAATCGAGGCAGCATGAGCGCCGTGAGTAACGCGCGTGCCTTGCCGGGGCGGCGCGCTTCGGCGTCTGCGCCAAAAGAAAAGGCCGCTTAAGCGGCCCTAGTTTTTGAGGACGGAATGGTCCCACATCCTCACAAAGGACCATTCTAAAAATGATTAAAGCATGTGGATGCTGTGGAAACACGCCAACCAAAGTATAGAGGCAACGATCTCATTGGTGGGCCTGGAAAATCTTCCGCAAAGGTTAAACAGCCCAGTCGGGCTTTTGTCATTCAATCGGAGACGAACAAGTAGTCATTATAGTGCGAAATGGGCGAAGCCTTCACACTCGTGGCGGTGATTAATCGATTGTAGCTAGAGCCAGCCAACGCGACCGGGGGCAATGTTCTCATGCAAAGCCACCCGTCAACACCAATCAGAACCAAGAGAGCGACGGCAGCGGCGAACAAAGTGACCTTGCCCATGGCACTGCCTCTGCATTCACCTCACCCTCTACTCGGCAGAACGCAGGCTAGCTCAGTTCGCAAGTTTAGCATGTAACCTGCGTCACAGTGAATTTCATCATGCGCGATGAGGCGCGGCGGATCGCGGCCAATATCGCCAAGCTGCCGGAGCTAGCGCAATTTGCGATTTTGTTGTTGAGATTATGAGCCGCGTCTTGCAGCAGGGACGCGGCTGTTTCCTCTAGTACTTGAGGGCCATCCCAGTTGGGTGGTCTTTTTTTCTTGCTGAGACAGCTTGAGCGTGTGTCGACTGGTCGCACAGCCCGCTGTGACCGCCGTCACATAGCGTGCAGGCGCGTTTTGGTATCCGCGTTTAGGCGCGAGGGGCGAATGGTGATGAAAGCAGTTTGGAAATTCATGTTCCGCAAGCACTCGCTGCGTATCGCTGCGCTCATGTGCTGTGCAGTTGGCACGACTGCTGCCGCAATGGATCGGGGGCAATTCAACAACGTTCCGCCTGCAATACGCGAGTGGTTTGAGAATATGCGATCCCCCAAAGGGATTTTGTGTTGCTCTTACGCTGATGGTCACCGCACGGGCTACGACATCAGGCAAGGTCAATATTGGGTCCCCATTGAGGGGGATTGGTATCCGGTACCGCCAGAGGCCGTAATCAAAACCGAAAATCCCGTTGGTGAGGCAATCGTCTGGTATCATTCGCGTATCACACCAGAGAACGATTTGCCGCGCAGCGAGTGGTACAACATTATTTGCTTCGTACCGTCGGGCGACGTTTGATTTCATCGAATTGGGTGTCAGCTAAACGGTGTGGCTATTGGTTGGGCTGGCGTAAGTTGCGAATACCGCAACGATGCGCGGCGGATTGCGGCCAATATCGCCAAGCTGCCGGAGTTACTGCGGCAGCGCCCTAACGCGCGGGTCCTGTCCGCGTTTCTGCTGACACGCAGGGACACATTTCTTCATACACACAGTCTGACTGAGGACGCGGTGCGCGCACCGGTTTTGACACCAACCTTCGCACGACTGCGCGGCAAGGGTCGGAGTCGCTCCGCATAGCAAGCTGAATCCAATGATTAGGCAAAGCCGTCGGCGGTGCGTCGCCAACGCCTTTGCCTTTTGTCTCCTAGGTGTTCCTAGTGGCGCAATTTGTAGCAGTGTCCGCCCCCTCCAGCTCTTACGTGCGCGCGACACGCTTTATGCGTCGAAAATGAGCAGTCGGGGTGTCCTGTAGCCGTTGCCCCTCGTAACTCTGCACAATACTTGGCAGCATTTGCAGAGGTTTGAGGAAAGAGAACGAAGCCAATCGAGAGAAGCATCATAGTAGCGATAAGCCGGACTATTACGTTTAAACTCGACATCTCAACCTCCCTATAAGTCGAGGCGCTTTTTTGAGGTACGTCCGATCATCGAACATTGACATGGATCAAGAACGCGGCCCGGCGAATCGGCGGCCAAGCTACTCATCAAAGACGAGGCGCGGCGGATTGCGGTGATGTCGCGAGGTTGCCGGTGCGGTTGAAAAGCAAGTGACCCGCACACGACAGCCGCCTGATTTTATGATCTGCGCGAGGTGTGCGGCGCCAGCTTCAAACTCGGAACTGAAAGAGCGCGAAGTGAGTCTCTTCGCTCAGCTTCGCGCCCCAGCAGGTAAAAATTCAGACCTACGACTGACGCTTCAGCCAGTCATCGACGTCCTTGCGCGCCTTATCCTTGGCCAAGCCATAGCGCTGCTGGATGAGGCCCTCGAGCTGCTCGCGCCGTCCGCTGATCGTGGTCAGATCGTCATCGGTGAGCTTCCCCCACTTCTCCTTGATCTGGCCTTGTGCTTGTTTCCAATTTCCTTGGATGCGGTTCCAATCCATTGTCGCACCTCCGTAAATCCGGACCCCCGCGTGAAGGGAACGATAGTCAGCTCAGCAGCCGAAGCAATTCACGTTCGGCGCTGCCGATGAAAACATTTGTGTTTGTCCTATCCACCACAAAATCTTTGCCCCCATTGACATGGCGACGGCTATCCACCGCTGTTTTTCTATCGGCCAGCCGAACGTCTCGGAGATCGGCGGCAAAATTACTCACCAAGACGAGGCGCGAAGAATAGCTGTGAATATTATCCGTCTTCTCAAAGGCTAGCCATAAAGTTGCGGAGTCAGTCGCGGCCATAGATTGACAATCTACAGGACAATTTTTGCCTCCGCTTGTGATGAGGTAGCGTGGCGGCGTTCGTCTCGGAGGCGCCATATGGTTCTACCGGCTATCCTCTC
>Ga0306925_10002192_pt1 | contig 16662 bp, 16 predicted proteins | sample flu12Cox44000176_FD_203755 | JGI IMG/M metagenome (GOLD analysis project Ga0306925, IMG submission 203755) | Lab enrichment of tropical soil microbial communities from Luquillo Experimental Forest, Puerto Rico - flux8day.12C.oxic.44.000.176 (v2)... | ecosystem: Environmental > Terrestrial >... | reverse complement strand
TGTGCTCGAAGAGGCGTTGCGGCTAGCGATAGCGAGGTCGCCGACATTTGCCGCAACGCCATCGCGATATTGGCGAAGGGCGGCGTTGCGATCGAAACAAGGTCCGGATTTCCGGAACAGGCGGATCGGTACGCCTTGCTGGTGCTGCAGGCCGAAGCGGCGCGCGAACATCGCGAGCGAATCGAGGATGCAAACATCGATGCAACCGTGCGCAAGCGCCTGCGCAAGGGCCTTTCGATTTCCGACGAAGAACTTGGCCTTGCTCTTGCCGCCCGCGACGGGCTTCGCGGCGAGTTTCTCGGCCGCTACCTTGGCAAGGCCAGCGTGGCTCTGCTTCCGGTTTTGCCCATTCGCACGCCACAGGTTCGTGAGGTCGATCCGGCCTCGCCGCATTTCAGTCCGCGCGCACTCTATGCGCTGAGCCGCTTCACCCGTTTCGTCAACTATCTGGGCTTGCCGGCGCTGGCGGTGCCGGCGGGCTCCGATGCAAGCGGCCTGCCGGTTGGCCTGCAGATTGTCGGGGCGCCTGGAAGCGAAGCCGTGCTGCTCGAGATCGGTTCAAGGTTGCAGGCCTCCTCCGACTGGCACTCTCGCGTGCCGAGGGCGATTGCAGGGGATATCAGCGCCGAGGCGGGGTCGTCGGCCTGACGCCAGGCGGCCGACTCTACCCAAGTTGCATGGCGCGGCGGGATATGGTGCAGTCCTCGCATCAAAGCCGGCGGTCAGATGCTGCAATGTATGGCCGCTTGCCGGGTTCGACAGGAGGACGTATGCGGCTGATATCAAGACAGGTCACGAAGCTTCTTCTGCTTGCGGGAACCATCGGATGGCTGTCACAGCCTGCGTCCGCGATCGGGCCCGAGCCGGCACCGCTGTCGCCGCCGGTTCAACTAACGGTCGGCTATCAGAAGGTCGGTCATCTCGCGCCGGTCATCCTTGTCAGTGACGAGCTGAAAAAGCTGGGCGTCGATCTCAAGCTGGTCGAGTTTGTCCGCTACGCCGATGCGCGCACCGCGCTGCTTGCGGGATCACTCGACGTCGCATCGGTAGGGCCGGCCGATCTGGCGATCTCGCTCGCGCAAGGTTCGACCAACGTCGTGGGATTGATGGGCGTCGGCTCATCGCCGAAATATGTGATCGGCCGAAAGGGCGTGAAGTTCGATTCCTGGGATGATCTGAAAGGCAAGAAGATCGCAATCGCGCCGGGCTCCGCCGTCTGGTTTCAGTTCGCGGCGACGCTGGTCGAAAAGGACATCCCCTATAACAGCTTCGAGGCTGTGAACATCCAGGGCGGCGGGGCGAACTTCGATCAGGCCCTGAAGAAAGGTGAGGTCGACGGCCTTGTCACCTGGGAACCCTTCGAATCTATTCCGGCGATGGAGGGTTACGGCTTCTTCGCGAGGGGCCTCGAATATGGTTCCTCGAAAGCGGTAGGCGCAGAGCTTGGAATGTTCATGGCCTCAAAGCAGGCGATCGACACCAAACGCGCCGCGATCGAGCGCTTCGTGTGGGCCTATCTGAAGAAGCAGGAGGAACTCACCAATTCTCCAGCGAAATTTGCCGACGCCTACGCGCAGCTCTCCGGCATGGCGCCCGACATTGCTGCCCAGGCCTCACAGATCATCAAGCTCGGCGAGGTGATTTCGCCCGAACAGATCAAGCGTCAGGCCAAGGGCTTTGCCCAACTTGGCGTGATCCAGAAGGATGTTTCCGACCAGATCGACGCGCATTGGGATGGCTCTTTCGTGGAGAAGGCGCTCGGCAAGTGAAAAGGCGCCCGGTCTGCGCTCGCTCGCGTCTTGAAGGGGTCTTGTGATGTCGCTCTCGACCGGGCACTTGGGTTCAAAACCGGCCGGTTCGCGCGCTTCCGGTCTTGCGTCGCCTGTTCTCTCGCCAGCGGGCCGCAGGAGCCTTCGGCAGGTTTTGCTCGCGGTTGTCTTGCCGGCGCTCGTGGTTGCGATCTGGCAGATGGCGGGGAAGGACGGTTCGCTGTTCGGCGGCGTCTTGCCTACCCCGGACCGCGCCTGGCAGGCATGGAAAATCTGGGCGTTCGGCTCGACCGGCTTGAGCCTTAATCCTTACAGCGGGACGTGGCTCGCGAACCTGCTCTTCTCGGCCGAGCGGGTCGGCAAGGGTTTTCTCGCCGCCATCCTGGTTGCTGTGCCCGTTGGGCTCGCGATCGGATGGAACCGCATTGCGTCGGGCGCCCTCGACCCAACGGTCCAGTTGCTGCGGCCGATCCCGATCACCGCCTGGCTTCCATTCTCGATTGCGCTGTTCGGCATCCGCGATATGGGCGCGGTGTTTTTGATTGCGCTTGGCGCGTTTTATCCGATCGTGGTCAACACCGCGCAAGGTGCGCGCGATGTCGAACGCAATCTCATTCGCGCCGCGATGATGATGGGCGCGGGTCGATGGACGATCCTGCGCCGGGTCGTGCTCCCGGCATCGCTGCCATCGATTTTCACCGGCTTGCGGATCGGCCTCGGCATTGCCTGGACGGCCGTGATCGTCGCCGAGATGGTCGCGGTCAAATCCGGCCTCGGCTATGTGCTGTGGGATGCTTATTACGTCGGACGGATGGACGTCGTCATCGCCGACATGGCGACCATCGGGCTGTTGGGCCTCCTCAGCGACCGCGTCATCCTCCTGATCGAAGGCTGGGTGCTCAAATGGCGGCGCCTGCAATCATTCCATTCGTGATGGGTGCGATGGGCACGATCGCGTTTGAAAATGTATCGAAGACGTTTTCGGGCCAGACCGAGGTGCGGGCGCTGGAAGGCATCAGCCTTTCCATCGACGAAGGTGAATTCGTCGCCTTGCTCGGCCCTTCGGGCTGCGGAAAATCGACGCTATTGAACCTGCTCGCCGGTTTCGAGAAGACCACCGAAGGTGTGTTGCTGTTCGACGGCAAGACCGTGACGCGTCCGGGTCCGGACCGCGGCGTGGTGTTTCAGGAGGCCGCGCTCTTCCCCTGGCTCAATGTCTGGCAGAACGTCATTTTCGGCCCGCAGGTTCAGGGCATCGCGCGCGCCGAATACGAAGCCAGGGCGCGCGAGTTGTTGAAGCTGGTCGGTCTTGAGGCGTTTGCCGAGGCCTTGCCCGTGCAGCTCTCGGGCGGCATGCGCCAGCGCGTCGGCATTGCCCGCGTGCTGGCGATGAGCCCGCGCGCGCTTCTGATGGATGAACCGTTCGGGGCGCTGGACGCCCAGACGCGGCTTTCGATGCAGCAATTACTGCTTGACGTGTGGCAGGCGCTTAACACCACCGTCCTGTTCGTCACCCACGACATCGATGAAGCTATTTTGCTGTCCGATCGCATCTGCGTGATGTCGGCTCGTCCCGGCCGGATCATGCGGACGATTCCGATCGCGCTGCCGCGGCCGCGCTCGATCGCGAGCCTAACCAGTCCGGAATTCGTGGCCTACAAGGCCGCCATCATGTCCGACATGAAGGTCACTCACGCCCCTCAAGCCTGAAATTCAAAATGGCCAATCCGCGCATTCCCTATTCGCTGTCTTCTGATCGAGTGGCCCTGCCGACGCTGAACGGCAAGCGCATCCTCGTCCACCTTGTCGTCAACGTGGAGAACTGGCAGTTCGACCAGCCGATGCCGCGCACGATCATCACGCCGCCGCACGGGCGCGAGACGGTTCCGGACGTGCCGAATTTCTCCTGGGCCGATTACGGCATGCGCGCCGGCCTTCCGCGCATCCTGAAAGCCTTTTCGTCGCGCAACCTGCCGGCATCGACGAGCTTCAATGCCGGCGTGATCGATGCCTACCCGCAAGCTGCCATCGCCATGCGCCATGCGGGTTGGGAATTCATCGGCCACGGCATGCACCAGAAAGCGATCAATCATGTCGAGGGCGGCGAGGAATCCGTGATCCGCGCGAGCCTCGACAAGATCGCGAATTTCACCGGCAAACGTCCGCGCGGCTGGCTGTCACCAGGGCTTCGCGAGACCGTCGACACGCCCGACATCCTCAAGCGCAACGGCATCGAGTATGTCTGCGACTGGGTGGTCGATGACCGGCCGTCCTGGATGGGGACAAAAGCCGGGCCGCTGATCGCGATGCCCTATAATCTCGAGATCAACGACTCCATCATCTATGCGGTCGAGCGGCACGCGACCGGCGAGATGGCGAGGCGCCTTGAGTTCACGTTGCGCCGGTTCGAGCAGGAATGTCGCGACAGCGCGATCGTGCTCGCGATCGGCCTGCATCCGCATCTGATATCGGTGCCGCACCGCATCCACGAACTCGACCGCATGCTTGATCTCTTGTCGGCGTCGCCCGACGTGGGATTCTTTACGGGCAGTGAACTCGCGGATTGGTACGCCGCGGCCGTTCCCCCATCCGCGACATCGTGATTGCGGCGGCGTGTTCCTTGGCAAGCAGCTCACGGGCAGGGCATTCAACTAAAAGAGAATGGAATGAAGCGTGAAGTTGACCTTCATTGCATGCCTTTGTTGCGCGCCGAATGCTTGACGGCGGGTATTGCCGCAGTTTAGCTGGCGCCCATAAACACCATGGCAGCCTGCTCCAATAACACCTGCATCCGATAAAGCCTCTATCCAACAAAAGCCCCGGGGAGAGATAATGACGCGCTGCAAATCACTCATTCTTGTCTTTGGCGTGGTTGTTCTCGGGACGACCGCTGCGCATGCGCAGTACACGGCAAAGGATTGGCCGGAAGGTCCGAGCAAGCAACGTTTCGCCGACACCTGCGGCGGCTGTCATGACATCAACCGGGTCCGTGTCGGATACACCCCTGACGGCTGGCTGACGGTCGTGCGCATGATGCAAAACATGAACGCCCCGGTCCCCGCCGAAGAGTGGGGCGCGATGACCGATTACCTGATGAAAAGCTTTCCGGAGCGTCAGCGGCCGCCGGCAGTTCTCATCGATGGGCCCGCAAAGGTCGATATCAAGATGTGGGACGTACCCACGCAAGGGTCGCGCCCGCACGATCCGCTCGCCGCGCGCGATGGCTCGATCTGGTGGAGCGCGCAACTTGCCAACAAGCTCGGCCGGGTCGACCCGAAGTCGGGCGCGACCGAGGAATACACGCTTAAATCGGCGTTCAGCGGTCCTCACGGACTGGTCGAGGACAAGAGCGGAAACATCTGGTTCACCGGCAATCTCACAGGGCTCATTGGCAAGCTCGACCCAAAAACGGGCATCGTGACCGAATATCCCTTGCCGGATCCCAAGGCGAAGGACCCGCACACCCTCAATTTCGACCAGAGCGGGATTCTTTGGTTCACGGTGCAGCAGGCCAACATGGTCGGCCGGCTCGATCCTGCCACCGGCGAGATCAAGCTTGTCACTTCGCCGACTCCGAAATCGCGGCCCTACGGCATTCACATCAACGCGCAGGGCACGCCGGTTTTCGTCGAGTTCGGCACCAACAAGATCGCCACCATCGACCCGAAGACGCTCGCGATCAAGGAATACCCGTTGCCGGATGCCGCTGCGCGGCCGCGGCGGCTCGCGATCGGCCCCGACGGTGCGATCTGGTACGCCGATTTTGCGCGCGGCTTCATCGGCAAGCTTGATCTGGCGACCGGAGCGGTCAAGGAGTGGCCCTCGCCAAGCGGGCCGAAGTCCGAGCCTTACGGCATGGTCTTCACCAAGGGCGCGGTTTGGTACAACGAATCCGGCGCCAAGCCGAACACGATCGTTCGCTTCGATCCGGCGACGGAGAAATTCCAGAGCTGGGCGATTCCGGGCGGCGGCGACATCGTGCGCAACATGGATGTCACGCCGGACGGCAACCCGGTCATGGCCAACAGCCTGACCAATCAGGTCGGGATGGTTCAGATCAAGCAGGCAGGCACTGCCGCTGCCCACTGATTTTGTGGGTCCTGCAACACGGGCCGCCTGATCGGCGCGATCGGGCGGCCTTTTGTCTTGGCTGCCGTCTGTCTTGGCTCATTGTTTCGCGGAGATTTTTCCGTTTAAACATTTTCCGCATATCCCGTGCCGCGGGCGAGAACCATATGAAGGCTGCATCCGGTGCCGAAATTCTCGAGTTCGATTACGTCATTGTCGGTGCGGGCTCCGCCGGATGCGTGCTCGCGCATCGCTTGAGTGCCAACGGAAGGAATTCGGTGCTGCTGCTCGAAGCCGGCCCAAGGGACACCAACCCCTGGATTCACGTGCCGCTCGGCTACGGCAGGCTGTTCAAGGAAAAAACCGTCAACTGGATGTACCAGACCGAGCCCGAGCCGGAGCTGGATGGACGACGCGTCTTCCAGCCGCGCGGCAAGGTGCTCGGCGGATCGAGTTCGATCAACGGCCTGCTTTATGTTCGCGGCCAGCACGAGGATTACGATCGCTGGCGCCAGCACGGCAACCAGGGTTGGGGTTTTGACGACGTCCTGCCCTACTTCAAGAAAGCCGAAAACCAGCAGCGCGGAGTGGATGACTTTCACGGCATCGGTGGTCCGCTGCCGGTCTCAGACCTCGGCCATCCCGATCCGCTTTCCGCTGCTTTCATCGCAGCCGCCGCCGAGACCGGGTTACCGGTCAACCGCGATTTCAACGGAGAGTCGCAGGAAGGTGCCGGATTTTTCCAGACCACCACCCGTCATGGCCGACGGGCGAGTGCGGCGGTCGCCTATCTTCGCTCGACCGGACGCCGTAGCAACCTGCGGACAGAGACTTCGGCACTCGCGCGGCGCATCGTCTTCGATGGGCGGCGTGCCGTTGCGGTCGAATACGGCCAGGCGGGACGTCGCAGGACCGCGCGGGCGCGCAAGGAAATCATCATCTCGGGCGGTGCGTTCAACTCTCCGCAATTGCTGCAGCTGTCAGGCGTCGGTCCGGCGGAGTTGTTGCGCCGGCACGGCGTCGAAATGGTGCTGGATGCGCCGGGCGTCGGTCACGATCTGCAGGACCATATGCAGGTCAGGGTGATCATGCGCTGTTCCCAGCGCATTACACTCAACGATATCGTCAATTCTCCCTTCCGAAAGTTACTCACCGGACTGCAATATGCGGCCTTGCGGAGGGGCCCGCTGACGATCGCGGCCGGCACGTCGGGTGCATTCTTCAAGACCAATCCGCGCCTGGCGACGCCAGATATCCAGGTTCACTTCCTGCCGTTCTCGACGGACAAGATGGGAGAAAAGCTGCATCCGTTTTCCGGCTTCACTGCATCCCTGTGCCAGTTGCGTCCCGAGAGCCGTGGATCGCTTCGCATCAAAAGCGCAGACCCGGAAGCTGCGCCGGAGATACGGATCAATTATCTCTCGACCGAAACCGATCGCGCCGCCAACGTCGAGGGACTGAAGATCCTGCGCAAGATCCTCGCTGCGCCCGCGCTCAAATCCTACGTCGTCGAGGAGATCGATCCGGGTGCGAAGGTCACAAGCGATGACGAGCTATTGCAGTTTTGCCGCGCGCGGGGCAGCACCATCTATCATCCGACGTCGACGTGCCGGATGGGAAACGATCCGCTTGCCGTCGTGGATCAACGGCTTCGTGTTCGCGGGCTCGAAAATCTGCGCGTGGTCGATGCCTCCATCATGCCCGACCTCGTCTCGGGGAACACCAACGCGGTGGTCATCATGATCGCGGAGAAGGCCTCCGACATGATCCTGCAGGACGCGCGCTAAAAACTCGCTTTCCGCAGGTTTGCTTCCCGCCGCAGCGCGTTCTATCTTGCAAGCTTGCGGGCGGCCATGGTTTCAGCCGCGCATTATTCGGAGAGCAGCGGTGGCAATTCGACTGCGGATCGGCACGCGCAAGAGCGCGATGGCGCTGGTGCAGACCGAGCAAATTGCCCGGCAGCTCGCCGCGGCCGATATCGACGTCGAGATCGTCAAGTTCGAGACATCAGGCGACATCGATCAGACCAGCAAGCTCTTGAAGCACGGCGGCAAGGGCGGCGCCTTCGTCGCTGAAATCCGCGATGCCGTGCGCGCGGGAAAATTGCACGCAGCCATGCATTCGCTGAAAGACATGCCGGGCAACGAGGACACGCCGGGGCTCGTCATCGGCGCGACGCTCAAGCGCGAGTCCGCAAGCGACGTCCTGGTGCTGCGGCCGGGCGTTTCGCTCGAGGAATTTTGCCGCTCGCGCGGCAAGGGATTCAAGCTCGGAACCAACGCAGTGCGGCGCGCCGCCTACGCGCGCCGGCTGTTTCCCGAAGTCGAGGTGATCCATTATCGCGGCGCAGCCGATACGCGCGTGCGCAAGCTCGATGATCTGGAAAAGCAGCGTCTTCCCGGCGGCGGCGAGGCAGGTCCGGCGGACGCGCTGATCATGGCGCGCTCGGGCTTGGAGCGCGTTGGCCTCGCCGCTCGCATCGCTTATGATTTTTCGCCTGCGGAGATGCTGCCCGCAGTCGGGCAGGGAATTGTCGCGGTGGAATGCGCCGCCAATGATTGGCAGACGAGAGGCATACTGGCCTCGATCGACGATGTCGATGCGCACCGCTGCGCCGACGCCGAGCGCGAGGTACTGTGGGTGCTCAACGGCCACTGCAATTCGCCGATCGCGGGATATTCGAGCATCGACGGCGCGCAGATGTCGCTGACCGCCTCGGTGCTCGATGAAGCGGGCCTCATGTTCATCGAGGCCTCGCGCTCGGGACCTGCGGAGCGGCCGCGCGAACTCGGCCGCGCTGTCGGGCTCGAATTGCTGGCGAAGGGTGCAGCCGACATCATCGAGCGCAGCCGGCCGAAGTAGCCTTTATCCCTTGTGCGCCCGAACGCGCTTGAGCATCTGCTCGACATGCGCGATCGAGGTTTCCGGCAGAATGCCGTGGCCGAGGTTGAAGATCAGCCGCCCCTGCGCGTAGTTGATGAGCACGTCGTCCACCGCGCGATCGAGCGCGGCACCGCCGGCCATCAGCGCCAGCGGATCGAGATTGCCCTGAACGGCGATGCGGTTCTGCACGCGCTCGCGGATCAATGACGGCTCGGCCGCCCAATCGATGCTCACGGCGTCGACGCCGGTTGTTTCCACGTAGCTGGGCAGCAGTGCGCCTGCGCCCCTGGGAAAGCCGATGATTTTTGCATCGGGGACTTGCCTGCGTACTCCTTCGACGATCCTGCGGGTCGGCGCCGTCGACCAGCGCGCGAATTCGCGCGGCGGCAGCACGCCGGCCCAGGTGTCGAAAATCTGCAGGGCGTCGGCGCCGGCCTTGAGCTGGCCGAGCAGATACCGGATCGAGTTCTCGACCAGCACGTCGATGATCCCTGAGAAAGCATCGGCGTGTTGATAAGCCATCATCCGCGCCGGCGCCTGATCCGGCGTGCCTTGTCCCGCCACCATGTAGGTGGCGACCGTCCACGGCGCGCCGCAGAAGCCGATCAGCGCAATCCCCGGATCGAGCTGGAGGCGGACCCGTCGTAGCGCCTCGAACACAGGCTCGAGCTTGTTGAAGTCGGCATGCAAGGCCAGCGTTTTGACTTTCTCCGGCGTGTCCAGCGGCTCGAGCCGCGGGCCTTCACCGGCTTCGAATTGCACGGAACGGCCCAGCGCATGGGGGATGACGAGAATATCCGAGAAGATGATGGCGGCGTCGAAGTTGAAGCGGCGGATCGGCTGCAGCGTGACTTCGGCGGCGAATTCCGGGGTGAAGCAAAGATCGAGGAAGCCGCCGGCCTTGGCGCGTACCTCGCGGTACTCCGGCAGATAGCGACCGGCCTGCCGCATCATCCAGACCGGCGGTATCGCCTGCCTGCGGCCGGAAAGCACTTCAAGAAACGGTTTAACAGTATGATTCCGGGGCAAACGCTTGGTCCGCTGCGTTAATCAGGAGGCGAGATGAGCTTCTGATTACACTGTGGACGCGGACAAGGCCAAGACTAAGAAGGGGATGGACGAGGCTCCATCGCCCGGAACAGGGGGGGTCGCGCCGGCGTTATACCGGACATGGAGGCTCAACATGGCCGAGAAATTCAATCCCGCGCCGCATGACAAGCATGCCGACAAAACCGGTAGAGCCCGCGCGGCCGACCGCGACAGGCACCAAAGGCTGGATATTGGACTAGAAGACAGCTTTCCGGCCTCCGATCCCGTCAGCGTGGCACAGCCGGCGCCGTCAAAGCCGCACCGCAAGGGCGAAAAGGCACGCGGCCGAAAAAGACAGGCCGCGTGATCTGCTGGACCATCGCGGGCGCGCGCATCGCGGAGAGTTCTGCCTCATTTCAATAATGCGGCGGCGGCTCGTTGGCAGGCCGCGGCAGCTGTGTTTCGGCTTCCTGCAGGCGCTCGTTGAGAATCAGGAGCTGGCGCGTCAGCGCGTCGATTTTTGCCCATTGCTCCGTGACGGTCTTGTTTAGGGTCTCAATGGCATCGTCCTGAAACGTCACCCGCGCTTCGAGCGTATCGATGCGATCGTTCAGCGTCTTGAAGTCACCCATCGCAATCCTGTCCCCTCGCGCGCTCCCGCAATCCATGGCTGAGCGCAACGCGCTCGTCGAAAACAAAGCATTCTCCGCGCCAGCGGCTTTGTTGTTCCGGCACGGTTTCCAGATATTTCAGAATGCCACCCTTGAGGTGATAGACCTCGGCAAAGCCGCGCGCCAACAGATAGCTTGACGCCTTTTCGCAGCGGATGCCGCCGGTGCAGAACATCGCGATCTTCCGATGTCCGGCAGGATCGAGGCGGCGCGCGGCAAATTCCTTGAACTGGCCAAAGCTGCTGATGCCGGGATTGACGGCGCCTTCGAACGTGCCCATCGCCACCTCGAAGGCATTGCGGGTGTCGATCAGAAGGGTGTCGGGTGAAGCGATCAGGTCGTTCCAGGAGGCAGGCTCGACATAGGTGCCGACGCGCAGCATCGGGTCGGTCTCCGCGTCGCCGAGCGTCACGATCTCCTTCTTCAACCGGATCTTCAGGCGCTTGAACGGTATCGCTGAAGCGGTCGAGAATTTCAGTTCGAGATTGTCGAGCCGGCCAGCGAACAGCTCGCCGTTGCGCAATGCGTGGACCAGTTCGCCGATCGCCTCCACAGTCCCCGCAAGCGTGCCGTTGATGCCTTCCTGCGCCAGCAATACGCTGCCTTTCAGTCTCAGGCCCGCGCAAAGGACCCGCAGCGGCTCCCGCAGATCGCGGAAGTCGGGAAGCGTGGCAAATTGGTAGAAGGCGGCGACCTGGCAAGGCATGGACGTGGTTTATCAGGGGGCTTGCGGAGGGGAAAGGCCGGCCCGACCGCTGAGAGGACGCCAAGGTCTCTCGTTAAGCACAAGAATGCCGGCGTCATGCATGCCAAGCATTGCCCAGCAAGGGATGAATGTGCCAAGTAACTCTCGAAAAAGTACTCGGGCGCCGGGCGAGGCCTGCGCGGAAATCAGCAAATAAGTGAGCAATCTGGCATGAGAAACTTCCATCTCGCCGGCCGATCGACGGTCCATTCCCGGAACGCGATGGTGGCGACGTCCCATCCGCTGGCTGCTCTGGCGGCGATCGATGTGCTGCGATCCGGCGGCACGGCTGCGGATGCCGCGGTCGCGGCCTGCGCGCTGTTGGGCGTGATCGAGCCGCAATCGACCGGGATCGGCGGCGACTGCTTCGCGCTGATTCAGCCCAAGGGCGAGGGCAAGATCGTCGCCTATAACGGCTCGGGCCGCGCGCCGATGGCGGCAAAGGCGGAGTGGTATCTCGAGCGCAACATGCACGCGATCCCGCTGACCTCGGCGCACGCCGTCAGCATTCCCGGCGCGGTCGATGCGTGGGCGACCATCCTGCGTGACCACGGCAAGCTTGGGCTCGATACCCTGCTGCAACCCGCGATCAAGGCGGCGGAAGAGGGCTACGTCGTCGCGCCGCGAATCGCGTTTGACTGGAAGAATGGTTTTGAAAAGTTGAAGAGGGGCACCAACACCGAGCGCTATTTGTTGCCGCACGGCAAGCCCGCGCTCGCAGGCGACATCATCCACCAACCGGAACTTGGCAATACACTGCGGGCGATCGCGAAGAGCGGCCGCGATGCCTTCTACATGGGCCCGATTGCCGAGGACATGGTCGAAACGTTGCGCGGCATCGGTGGGTTGCACACGCTTGAGGACTTCGCCGCCCACACCACTGAAACTACCGTGCCGATCGGCACCACGTACAAGGGCCTCGACGTCTGGCAATGCCCGCCGAACGGTCCGGGCATCACCATGCTGGTGATGCTCAACATCCTGTCGCATTTCGATCTGACAAAATTCGCGCCCGTGAGTGTCGAGCGGTTTCATCTCGAAGCCGAAGCCGCACGGGTTGCCTATATGATGCGCGAGACGCACATCGGCGATCCCGCTCATGTCAAGGTCGATGTCGCCCGGATTCTGGCAAAGGAATTCGCCGACGAATATGCCGGCAAGATCCGCATGGACCGCATGCTCGAATTGCCAAAAGTGTCGCCGCCGATGAACCCGTCCACGGTTTACATCACCGTGGTGGACAAGGATCGCAACGTCTGCTCGTTCATCAATTCGATCGCGCACTCGTTCGGCTCGGCGATCGTCACCAACAAGACCGGCATCCTCCTGCAAAATCGCGGCGCGGGTTTCCGCATTCAGCCCGGCCATCCCAACTGCATCGCGCCCGGCAAGCGGCCGCTGCACACCATCATTCCGGCGCTTGCGACCAAAAACGGCCGCGCAGTCATGCCATATGGCGTGATGGGCGGCCAATATCAGCCGGTCGGGCAGGTGCATGTTTTGACCAACATGCTCGACTATGGCTGTGATGTGCAGGAGGCGATCGATATGCCGCGCGGCCTGCATTATGAAAATATCTATCAGTTGGAAGACGGCGTGTCTGCGCAGGTGGTCGATGGGCTGAAGAAGCTCGGGCACCAGACCACCAAGATCATTCCGCCGCTCGGCGGCGGGCAGGCGATCTGGATCGATTGGGAGAAGGGGACGCTCACCGGCGGTTCCGATCCCCGCAAGGATGGCTGCGCGCTGGGCTATTGAGACACCATCGTTCGGGAACCCGCGGCAGTAGATTGGCGCCGTAGTTGAACGAGGTGCCGATCGCTGCGCCGGGGAGAACCCTGACTTTGCGTTTCGGGTCGGAGCCGGAGTTCACTTCATGGCGAAGACAATAAACAGATATTTCGCCGGTCTCTCGCGGAATTCGTTCCTGCTGGCGCTGTCGAGCCTGTTCTCCGACATCTCGACCGAGATGGTCTATCCGATCCTGCCGATCTTCCTGACCCAGACGTTGAAGGCCGACGGCGCCATCGTCGGTCTGGTCGAAGGAATAGCCGTCGCGACGCAAAATATCGTCCAGGGGTTCTCCGGCTCGTTGTCGGATCGATTGCAGCGGAGGAAACCCATTGCTCTGGCGGGTTATTTGCTCTCGGCAATCAGCAAGCCGTTGATCGGAATTGCTACGGTCTGGGAAGGTGTGATGGGCGGGCGATTCCTTGATCGGTTAGGTGCCGGCACGCGTTCAGCGCCGCGCGATGCGATGATCGCGGCCTCGGTGGACGAGGCAAATCGCGGCCGGGCGTTCGGGCTGGAAGGTCTCGGCGATAATGCCGGCGCATTCCTCGGACCATTGCTCGCGATCTTGCTGCTGATCGTGCTGGAGTTCGATATCCGCACCATTTTCTATCTGGCGATCATTCCCGGTCTTCTCGGCTTCCTGATGGTCCTTCTGGTCGAGGAGCGGCCCGTGACGGTGGCGGCTAAAGCGAAGATCGACATCAGTCCGCGGCGATTTCCTCGCGCCTACTGGAAATATTTGTTGGCGGTCGCGCTGTTTGGGATCGGCAATTCCAGCAACGCCTTCCTGATCCTGAAGACCACCGAAATCGGCGCTTCCTTGACGATGACCATCCTGATCTATGCGGGCTACAATCTGGTGGCGGCGCTGATTTCCTATCCGGCGGGATTTCTCTCCGACCGGCTGGGCCGCAGGAATGTCCTGCTTGCGGCGCTCGGCATCTTCCTCGTCACCTATCTCGGTTTTGCATTAAGCCCGAATGTCGCGCTGATCGCCGTGCTCTTCATTCTCTACGGCCTCTATCAGGGCATCTTTCGCGCGGTCGGCAAGGCACTCGCCAGCGACTATGTGCCGGCCGAACTGCGCGCAAGCGGGGTCGGCTGGTACAATACGATCGTGGGAGTGTGTGGCCTGGTCGCGAGCATTGTCGGCGGATGGCTGTGGGAGCACGTCGGACACACCAGCGTATTCCTGCTTGGCGCTGCTTTCGCCGCGATCGGTGCCGTTGCCTTGTTGATCCTGGTTCCCGCGAATGTAACGGCACAGCGCTCGCGTAACCCTGCCTCTTGAAGAGCGATCCTGCCTGCAGTGTTTTGCATAGACCTCGGACTGGCAAGGTTTCGAGCGATGCGCTAGACACGCTTTTGATCCATAACAAGGACAGAAAATGCAACCCTTCCCGCGTGCGACGATCCCGATATTAGCTGCTCTGGCGATGACATCCTTTGCAACGCCCGCTCTCATGCCGACCAACGCGACGGCTCAAACCGCAGGAAAACCCATGACCACAGCTTCAGGATTGCAGATCATCGACAGCAAGGTTGGTGCGGGCGCGACGCCAAAGCCCGGCCAGATCTGCGTGATGCACTACACCGGCTGGCTTTATGAGGATGGCAAGAAGGGGAAGAAGTTCGACAGCTCGGTCGACCGCAACGAACCGTTCGAATTTCCGATCGGACAGCGCAAGGTGATCGCCGGCTGGGACGAGGGCGTTGCTTCCATGAAAGTCGGCGGCAAGCGCACGCTGATCATTCCGCCCGCACTCGGTTACGGTGCTCGCGGCGCCGGCGGCGTGATTCCTCCAAACGCGACACTGATCTTTGACGTCGAATTGCTGGACGTGAAAGGCTGAACGCTAAAAGGCAGCGATATGACCAGTTCTCACGACCACGTCCATTCCGATCATTCGCATGATCATGGCGAGGAGCGCTGGAAGCACGATGGCGTCCGGGTGATTCCGGGCAATCAGCTCGATCCCAACGTTCCGTCGACGCCCGGCATGGACCGCAAGGCCGCCATCAATTTCGCGCGCGCCGGCGCCCAAAAATTATGGGCGGGCACCGTCACCATCAAGCCGGACGCCAAGACCGGCGCGCATCATCACGGCCATCTTGAGAGCATCATCTACGTCGTCAAGGGCAAGGCGCGGATGCGCTGGGGCGAGCGCCTGCAATTCACCGCGGAGGCCAACCCCGGCGATTTCATTTTTGTCCCGCCCTATGTGCCGCATCAGGAAATCAACGCCAGTCCGGACGAGATTCTGGAATGCGTGCTGGTGCGCAGTGACGGCGAGGCGGTCGCGATCAATCTCGACATCGAACCGGTCGAAAAACCAGAGACCGTGCTGTGGATCGATCCCGTACACCGCGATCCGGCCGAGGAAAAGTAGGCTCGCTGTCATCATCGCTTGTATGCGATCCTGCGCCCCAGCCCTGCGGGGTTGGACGACTTCCGGGTAGGCGCGGGGTCTGATAGATTGCGGTTGCGCGTTGGGACCCTCAAACAAGCGTCTTCCTTCAAATCGACGCTGCGCTGCAGTGCCGCAAGAAAATCCCTTAAAAATCAGGATCGGAGAGGAAATCGTGAAACCGTTCAATCAATCGCTCGGCCGCCGCACCGTGATCAAGGGCGCGGGCCTGGGCCTCGTTGCCGGCGGCATCTCGGCTGCGCTTCCCACCGAAACTGCGGTTGCGGCGATGGAAGGCGGCGAAATCTGGAGCAGCGAATATTGGGCCAAGAAGGGCGACGTGCCGTTGTGGATGTTCCGCAAGCGCCTCGGCGCGCCGAAACAAGGCGAGCCGTCGAAGCCGGTGCTGTTTTTCGTGCATGGTTCCTCGGTCACCTCGCGGTGCTTCGATCTCAACGTGCCGGGCAAGGGCGAGTGGTCCGTCATGAACGAGTTCGCCCGCTACGGCTTCGATTGCTGGACTATGGATCACGAAAACTACGGCAAGTCCGGGCGTACTTCCGGCAACTCGGATATCAAGAGCGGCGTTGAAGACCTGAAAGCCGCCGTCGAAGTCGTTGCCCGCGAGACCGGTCGGCAGAAATTCCATTTTCTGGGCGAATCCTCCGGCGCGATCCGCGCCGGCGCTTATGCGATGGTCGCGCCCGAGCGCGTCGACCGCCTGGTGCTCGCCGCCTTCACCTACAAGGGCGAGGGATCGCCGACGCTCACCAAGCGCGCCGAGCAGGTCGACTATTATCGCAGCCACAACATGCGCAAGCGCGACCGCGACATGATTCGATCGATCGCGACCCGCGACAAGCCCGGGACCAGCGATCAGGCCGCGGTCGAGGCGCTGGCGGATGTCGAGATGCAGTTCGGCGATCAGGTTCCGACCGGCACCTACCTCGACATGGTCGCCAATCTGCCGCTGGTCGATCCCAGGAAGGTCACCTCGCCAGTGCTTCTGGTGCGCGGCGAATATGACGGGATTGCCACGGTTGCTGATCTCGAGGAGTTCTACAATTTACTGCCGAACGGCGACCGGCAGTTCATCATCCTTCCGGGCACCGCGCATTCGCTTGTGCTTGCGACCAACCGGCAATTGTTCTGGCATGCCACGCGGGCGTTCCTGGACATGCCGGCGCCGATCGCGACGTAAGCGATAAAGCACCATCGATTTCGTCATCGCGGCACTCGGGTCCGGCTTGGCCGCCCGAGCACAGGCCCATCGTGCCGGATATCTACGTCTTGAA